>OGRO01001015.1_pt1 | contig 25446 bp, 29 predicted proteins | sample 1553451 | NCBI WGS metagenome assembly OGRO01 (sample SAMEA2580021, study PRJEB22360) | human gut metagenome | reverse complement strand
TGCCTAATAAAATGTATTTTTAAAATTATTAACAAAATATACCCTAATTTTCTGTATCTACCATAACAATTTTGCTTGAACCTGAAAAATGGCTCGTACTAGCTGTATATAATTTACCCTTTTCTACATTTTCAAATTTAGCTCTATATGTTATTCCCCCTAGATAAGAATTGTCTTTTGTATTCTTATAATAAACATATACTGTTCCTAAGTCCTTATTAGATATGTTCTCCACAATAATATCAGAACCATTTGTAGATACTTTTACCTTATTTTCATTCATAGGAAATTTGTCAACAGATGCATATGTTGCCTCTTCATACTTATAACTATCCCCACTATTATAAGATATGCTTCCTGTTGACTCTATAACTGTCACAGTTTTACCTGCAGGTAAGTTTGTTAAATCAAAAGTTGCTGTTTTCTTATTGTTGATTTGTAATTTAATTTGACCATATTGTAAATCTTTTTTAGAAGTATTTTTGACTTCCAAAGCTAGTATATTGCTAACTTTTTTATCGCTACCATTTTCAACAAATTTTCCAGAATAGCTTTTAATTTTGTTTATTTGCATACCTGTTGATGAAACTTTATAAGGTGTTTTTATACTATTATTAGATGATTTATCTGAATCTTTCTTTGTGTCCTTTTTATTTTCTTTATCTTTGCTTTCATTTTTATTGTCTTTGGATGTTGTAGAATTTGAGTCTTTATCTACTTGTGCTGTGTCATTTGAATTGTCTGATTTATTGTCTTTAGTTTTGTCATCATTATTATTGTTTTCTGCGTCATTACTTTCTGAGTCTTTGTTTTCTGCGTCATTATTTTCCGAATTTTTATTTTTGGAAGATGACTGTTGCTCAGAAGTAGAAGATTGCGTCTCATTTGCTTTTTCACTGCTACTTACTTGATCTGTGTAAATTTTCCAACCACCAAGTCCCACAATTAAAACTGCTATTATCCCTATTATTATTTTTTTGCTCATAACTCCTCACCCCCATTTAAAGTTACTATTTTGATTGCATAAAATCCTAATATAATAAATTATACCATATTTTACCATTTTTTGAAGTCTTTATGTTCCTTTTTATGTTTATTTGAAATTTTTTATTTTTTTAACAATAAACAAGCCATGATTTTCATCATGACTTATCTATTTTATATCCTTAACCTTTTTCTTAGTACATCAGTAACAATCCTAATCTCATCAACCCTAAACAACACAACAAGACCACCATAAACACCAGCACTTAGTATGACAGCTATCATCAAGACAACAAACTCTCTCTCGCCGCCAGTTGAAGTAAATCTCATCATATAATGATAAGAATAATAAGATACAACCCCCATAACAAGAGACGCTGCCAAACTCTTTAGAGTAGCCTTCATAATCTTATCCTGACCAAAGTAGCCCATCTTCTTTTTCAAACTTCTAAATAGCAGCATAATACAAGCAATAGAAGACAAACTAGTAGCCAGTGTCAGCCCTGCCAGTCCCCAAAACTGTATAAAGACCACGTCCATAACCATATTCACACCCATGGCAATTACACCATTTATCATAGGAGTCTTCGTATCTTGCAGCGAATAGAAAATTTTCCCCAGCACATCTCTCAGACCATATGCTACCATTCCTATGGAATACATGGCAAGAGCCAGTGCAGTTAAATAAGTACCATTGGCATCAAAGGCACCCCTCTCAAATAAGACCCTAACAATAGGCAGTGCCAGCACAATAGTCCCCACAGTAATAGGTAAAACTAAAATTATCACACAATTTATACTTTTTATGACAGATGCAGTGAACCTCTCCTGATTATTTTCACTGGACAACTGCGATAACATGGGATAAATCACCGATGAAATGGAAGTTATAAAAATTGCTATGACAAAAGAAGTCAGCTTGTTGGAATAATTCAGCGCAGAGACAGTCCCCACTGGTAGTGTGGATGCCAAAGTCCTATCCACCAATGTATTTACCTGATTTACTGCCACTCCAATTAGCACAGGCATGATAAGCCAGGCCATTTTTTTAATATATTTATCTTTTATATCAATAACTGGCACATATCTGTAGCCTTTCTTTATGGCATAAGGTAATTGGAAAACAAACTCCGATGCCATTCCAATCAAAGTCCCCCATATCATTAAATAAGGTCCATGTTTTATACTTAGCAAAGTTGCTACTATTATAATGATGTTTTTTGGAACACTACTAAGACCTGGCATGATGAAATCATTTTTTATTTGTAAATATGAAGTCATCACATAACTAAGCCCTGTAAAAACTATTCCTAAAATGGTTATTCTCGTAAAGTTTATGGCAACTTGCAGAGCTTCTCCTTCGTATCCCACGGCAAATACATTGACAATTTCCTTTGTAAAAACAAAACCTAACACCGATAAAACAATGCAGGCTAATATAACTAAGTTGAACACATTGTTTATAAATTTAAGAGAGGCTCCCTCTCCTTCTTCACTATGTACTTCCATATACATGGGAATAAGAACTGTCGCCAAAGTGCTGCCTATTATGGCAAATATAACTTGAGGTATGTTCATGGCTGTGACGTATGCATCACTGTAAATACTCGTACCATAACCTGCTGCCAGCACCAGCTCCCTACCAAATCCTAATATTTTTGCTATTATTGTTGCCACCATCAATCCAAAAGTGGCTCTTGCTAGTTTACTCATATTCTTGCTCCTTTATTTTATTGCATATAGATATTATAGTATTTTCTAACATTTTTTTATACGATTTTCTAACATTTTTGCACAAAAAATACTATCAAATAATGATAGTATTTTAATTTATTTCTTCAATTTTACAATGATGCTCTTTATTTTTTGAATTATAACAAATAGCCACTGCTAGCACTTTTCTGTCCTTATGCTCTTTTCTAAACTTTTCAACATACTCTTTTTCTTTAATTTGATTTAGTGCCACGTCTGGCTCTTCATCTTTTTTAAGCTCCACTATAAAAGCTATGTCATTTTTCCTTCTTGGGTGGAAGGTGAAATCAGCATATCCCTTACCTGTTTTCTCTTCACGCTCTATTCTATAAGTATCCCTCGCAGAAAGATAAGCCAGTGTTAATACACATGATAAACTATTTTCATCATTATATTGTAAAATAGGTATCTCTGAATTGTGAATATCATGAAGTATATCTTCTACTACTTCTGTATTTCTATCTACAGTAGCCTTTAGCATTTTTTTTGAATTTTCTATTATCTTAGATACATATCCAAAAGACTCATCGCTAAGGGCTTTTTCAAACTCCTTCATAAGTTCCTTGTTAGGTATTTTTAGATATCCATCATGGTAAGATAAAAATCCAAGAACTATCATGGCAGAATATATTTCTTCTTTTGTTTTAGGTGTTCCTTGACCTGCTCTAAATTCTTCATCTATGAAAATATCTATTTCCTCACCAGATACCATTTCTATGACTTCATCACGAATTTCTAGTATATTATACTTTAAATATTCCTCAACCTCATCCATAGCTCCTGTATTTGTCCAATAGCTAGTACAATAGCTATTTTGAAGTGCCTTAACAACAGAACGTGGATTGTATATTCTAATACCTTTTGCTGTTAAATAACCATTGTACCATTTTTCCAATTCATTAAAATCAATATCCGCATTTTTTTTACAAAGTTCTTCAACTTCACTTTCTGTAAATCCAAAATACTTGTCATATATTCTATCTTTCAAGAAAGTAAACTCATCAAACATATTTAATGATGAACCACTTGAATATTTCTTTATAGGAAGTATTCCAGTCATATAAGCCAATGCCACATAAGGCTTATCCTTTAGTAATTTCATCAAAAACTCTAAAAACTTATCCTGATCTTCTTCAAAAATATTCGCATTAAAAATATAATCCCATTCATCAAAAATAAATATAAACTTTTCATCTAACTTACTGAAAACTTCCCATATGGTATACTTCTCATCTATATTTGCTTTTGGAAACTTTTCCTTCAAATCTTCTCTCAATAAATTAGAAATTCTATCTATATACTCGACACAATTGCTACAATTACTATCTATCTCTGCAAAGGATATACTTATAACATTATATTTATTTAGTTTTTCTAAATAATCATCATTTTTGCTGATTTTTAACTTATCAAAAATAGCTTTTGAATCAATAGCTTTTGAATAATATGCACCTAACATATCTGCCACAGATGATTTCCCAAATCTTCTAGGTCTAGTGACACAGATATATTTGCTTTTTGTGCTTATATTTTCATTTATTATGGAGATTATTTCAGATTTGTCCACAAAATATTTTTCTTGTGACAATTCCTTATAATTTTCATACTGTCTTTTTGTATTTAAATATAATGTCATTGTTAATCCTCCTTTTGTTTAATTCTTTACTAATTCTGATTAATTATAACATAAAAGTAAATTTATTTGATAGATGGATGCTTATTATTAAACTTTATTTATTAGACAATCTTAAATCGACTACTTCAGGTGGATTATTAAATCTAGGTACTTTTTGTTTACCTGAACCCAGTCCACTAGTTATAAGGATTTTTATCTTATTCAAATCAAAAAGTCCTTTATCATACTTAGGAAACCAGCCCTGATCTCCCACATACAAACCTCCCTTAAAAGGAACCCTAACTTGTCCACCATGAGTATGACCACTTACCACCAAGTCTACATCCCATATTTTTGATGCATTGCCAAATATAAAGCTGTCAGGTCTGTGTGCCATCATGATTTTGTAGTTATCTGTATTTTGGAAATCACTTAAAAAATCATAAACTCCTTCTTCCATGGTATCCTTGTCCACATCATTGTTGCCATTTAGCCCAAAGGCATAAGCATACATACCACCAATTCTGATATTGTTTCCTTTGATTTTTATATCTTTGTATTCATTATCCAAAACAGTAACGCCCACATCTTTTAACTCTTTTACTAAATCTGATGTACCTGATTCTATGTAGTCTTTGTCTGTATTTCCCAAGGAATAAAATACTTTGTTATTTTTGCATAGGTCTTTCATAAGGTTTGTAACTATATGGCTGTTTGCTGAGTCTGAGTTTACTACATCGCCTACTACTAAGATTATATCTGGAGAAAGTGAGTTTATTTTATCTATTAGTTCTTTGTTCTTTTCTCCCAGCTCATTGTCGTGAAGATCTGATATTATGACTAGATTTATGTCTTTGCTTATTTTTTTATTTTCTATTGAGTAGTTATTTTCTGTAATCTTGTTGTATGATATGTATACTTCATAATAACAAAGTGAAATTATTGCTATTAAAAATATTAAAATACCCACAATCCATTTTCCCCTTTTTTTCATATTATCACCCCATGTCTAAATAAATTTCCCTATTTAAATTATGTCATATGAAAAAAACTTTTTCAATTAGAAATGCTAATCATCAACAATAGCACTGTGAGTATCAACACCTGCATAGCCATCCACTTTTAGTCCCCTAGATTTTTGATAGCTCATAACTGCAGCCTTAGTTTTACTTCCAAAACTTCCATCAGCCTCAATATTATAACCTCTATTAATCAAGGCTTTTTGCAACCACACCACATGCTCACCCTTATCACCCATTTTGAGATAATGCTTCTTAACAACATCTTTAGTAGCTTTTCCATAAATACCATCCACGACTAAATTACATTTATATACCTTATTAAGAGTACTTTGCAAATACCTAACAATATACTTTTCTTTATTTTCTTCCTTAACTTCTTCTTTACTTTCCTTTTTTGATGAACCTTTATTTGACATATAATCTTTTATAAGAGGATAAAAATTATTAACAAAAGCCCTTCTTGAATTGCCAAATCCCATAAAATTTGTTCCCGGGCAAGTTTTTCTAGATTTACCTTTATAATAATCACCAAGATAAGTCCCACCACTAGTAAACCAAGCATGAGCCCTAATAGTAGAAGTGGAAGGAGTCAAATTCAACTTCTCACATAGTATGGCGTAAACTGCTATGACAGCTTCTCTTTGCTCCACCTTCATCACGTCCTTATTTTTATCAAAATCACCATAAATCTCAATACAAATCTTATTAGCATTCCAGCCAGTTATGCCCACAGGAGTCTTATTAATATCCCTCCCTGTTGTAATCTTTCCATTGGGAAAAATATTAAAATGCTGGGCTATACATGACCAGCCCTTGCTTTTGCCATAGTAGTCCAGATTTATGGTTCTCACCAACTCATCTTCTGTAACTCCCTTCCCTTTATAAAAACAAGCATAATTGGGCAGTGCCATATGATGAACTTGCAGCCCATTAATCTTGCGTCTTATTTTTAAATTTTTTATATAATTCTCAAACTCATCTATATTATCAAATCGTATAAACCCATTTCTTTTCTCACTCATATTAACTCCCCCTATTTAAAATGGGCACCCCACCTAGAGTGCCCATTTATATTATTTAATGTTATGAATATTTTTCGATAACTCATTTATGCTATCTGTCAAAGCCTGCATTTTACCCTCTATGCGAATCAATAAATATATTGAAACAGCAATGGGAAATCCCAAGTTTGCAATCATAGCAGATATATTTTCCATAAAAACACTTCCTAACTATACTTCCAAGTCATACTCAGTAGTATCACTTGCAACTACTTTGGCAGACACACACTGAGCTAGTTCATATCCCTTTGGCAAGAATATATTTTTTTCCTTAATTAAATTCATAGCATCGATTATATTTTGCTCAGTTAAATCATCACTGGGATCATCAATAGTCAAAGTAAAAGTATTGCCTAAAGTATTTTTAAAAGTCATTAAAAGCTTTTTCTCTTGCATATTTACCCCTCCATAAAATTAATTTTTTAAGCGAAATTTTATTCTGATAAAGATGTGTTATCAACTCTGTTAACACCACTTAAAGTATGTTTTTGCAAGCCTACTAGGGCATTTACAACAGCCATTATGTCCTCATTGGAAGCAGATGATTTTATAGACGAAAAAGTTTTTGTCTTTATAATTCTGTCACCATCCACATTTGCTCCTTGATCAAATTTAACCTTAACAGAAGATGCATTTGGTGTAGAAACTACTGCCATACAAATTACCTCCTTAATATATAATCAGTAAGCTAGCTCACTTTCTAATTACATAATAGCTGAAAATCCTTGTATGTAGTTAAAACATATGACATCAACTTTTGTCTAGAAATCTAAAGTCGTCTTTTGTTATTCTTATAATTTGACTTACAGACAAACCATATATTTTTGATAACTCTCTGGCATTAAATCCATTGTAGGCCTTTCTTATTTCCCTGTTTCTAGCTTTCTTTTTCAATGATTTGTAATAAGGTATATAAAGAGCATCTCCTCCATACTCTTTGATAATTTTTAGAAAATTTTCCATACCCACAATCTCAAGCATATTTATCATATTATCAGGTATATCCTCCCTTTTTATCTCCATAAAAATCTCCCCTTTCTTACTTACCATAAATTCTATAATTCAACTTCCCTCCCTTAAGCTCCATATTATAATCCTTTGCCATTTCCAAAATCCTACTGCCTATGGCCTCATCAATTTCTATCAGCTCCTTGCCACCTTTTTCCGTACTCATAATCATGGGCAAATTATTAAAATATCTATAATTCACTATCTCAAACATTATATTTATATCACTTAGTGTTATATTTCCCTTAAACAAATCATCAATCAAAAGGACCTTGCACTTTTTATATCTGCTCATGATTTTTTCATACTCATCCATATTCATAACATTTTGCTTTATTTTCATAATGCTTTCCCTATATCCCATATAAATTACGCCCACACCTTCTTTCATAAGAGCATTGGCTATGGCAAAACTAAGATGCGACTTGCCACCACCCACACTTCCCATAAAAATAATGCTGTTTTTGCGACTATCTTTAATTTCTTCAAAATTTTTTACATATTCCCTAGCCATGTTATAGGCATTTAAAATTTGTACATTCCTAGAATAATCAAAATTATCAAAGGTCTTGTTGGCAAATTCCTTGCTTATGCCACTTTTTGATAAAATCCTTTCAGCCTCCCTCAACTCCTTGCAACTACAAGGAACTGCCCCCTTATCTGTAAGTATATATGTAACATCTTTGCACTTTTTGCATTTGTATTTATTATCGTCATTATCCATAGAGCTGTCTGACTTTTCTAAGTTCTTCTTCACTTGGTTTTTCATAGAGATCATCATCTTTATTCTTTTCCCTTCCTTCTCTTTCTTTTATTTCTTTTAAAAATAATGCTCTAACCTTTTCTTTTGCCACATCTTTCAAAACAATTTTCAACAAAGATACATCTTGCACTTTTTTTAATTCTGAGGAAATACAATCCATAATAGGCTTTCCTCCCAGCTTGTTCATATTGTACTTTGCCCAGTGAACAATGGCTATTTCATGGGTATTTTTGTTGTATTTTATCATATGGTATTCATTTTCCAGCTTGTCCATCAATTTAGCCACCATTTCTTCATCAATCCCCGTATAAAAAGCTATTTCTTTTACAAGGATTCTATATACGCCTATTTGAGTTGTATTTCCATTTGTTAAAAAAAAATAAACAACAACTTCTCCTCTTTGCTAAACTTCTCCATGATTTTTTCGTCCTTCCAAAAGGATAAATAAACATGTCTATAAATAGCCATATAAAAACCTCCTATTTTATTTTAAACATTCTAATACTTGTGGTTTTAGAGTATTTATTGTAAATTTCCGGATCTTCCTCTTTCAAAGCTTTAGCATCAAAAGAAGTTCTCTCAACCTTCTTCCAAGTGATTTTTCTACTTTTCACATAAGCTATTTCATTTTCCTTCATAAGGGACATTATGTTTTGTTCTATCATCTCCTTTTCACTTTTTAGCTTGGACATGTTGCTTACTATCTCATCATATCTAGACAAACTCTCATCTAAATCATCACTTAAAATTACGGCTTCATTTACTGTATCCATATAAGCTGCTCTTATAAATTTGCCATACTCTGCACTTCCCATGGGTGCATCTGTAGTTTTTTCTTTGCTTTTTCCAAATACTTTTATCATTTTTATCACTCCTCAATATTAAATTCTTTTAATAATCTTTTTGTAAAATATGACACACCTTCTGGTGTAATATAAAGTGAATAGCCCCTAATTTCAAACAACCCTTTAACTATATACTCGCTTTTAACAAAGTTTTTGTCCTTTATTCTGTAAGTATATCCCCTGTTATTGAGCCAACTATGTATCTTATTTCTGCCAAAGGGCACGCCCTTATCTCTTATGATTTTGGCAAATTGACCAATCTTAATAGGTGCAACATCACTGTCTTTTTCTGCTATATATTCATTTGCTACTATTTCCTCACCACCTTTCATATTTTCTTCCAAAGTTGCCACATACTTTTCTTGAATAGTCAAAATCTCCATTTGGGCGTGTATACTTTTTTTCAAATCATCTAAATTTTTATATCCACTCATTTTAGTCCTCCTTATTTTAATCTTTGCTAAATTCTAAGACTTTTATCTTTAACTTATATCTAAAGTATATATTTTTGAAAATTGAAACTTTGCCAAAGTTCAATCTTTTGTATTTTTGTATAAAAAAAACTATGACAATTATCATAGCTGAGTGTTTCAAATGTATAGACTTATAAATCCTTTTAATAATAAGTTTTTCATAGCTTCTTCTATATCATTTTTCGATAAATTTTTATATTTTTTGCATAAATATTGGTGAATTTCTTTTATATGACCATCAAGATTTTGTTCTTCTCTTTCTGCTAAATAAGAAAATACTTCTCTTTCCACATCATTATCAATTATAGATTTAAAGTGATTTACATAAGACAATATATAATCGTCGCTTTTCATCATCATCCTAAGGGCAAGTTTGCTTTTAGATAAAATAGTTCTGTACTGATGGAGATTATTTGGCAGTGAAAAATTATTTATCACATCTTTCAAATAACTTCTGTCCACACAGTAATAAGTAATTTCATTTATGTTAAAGTTTTTATTTTCTTTGTAATATAATAAAAATTCCATAATTCTATTTTGTTTATTATCATAAAATTCTTCTCTGGAACTAATAGCATGATCAAAGGCAGTATTTACATTGTAATTTTTCATGTTTTTTATATAATACTCCATCCATTCATGTTCTTGTAAAAGCATATCATAGTCTATTAACTTTTCCATGTTTTTAGTATTACCAAAGGATATATACTCCCTCATGGCAAAAATCATCCTAAGACCCACATTCCAGTCTCTATCTTCTATTAAGATTTTAGTTCTTGAAATTTTTGTTTTTATAATTTTTTCATTGTTTAAATTATAAAGGGTGTCGTATATGTTGTTTATATTTTCATAAACTTTTTTCATATCAAAAGCTTCTATTATCATCGGATTATTCTTTAAGGATTGATTAAAGTTAGATTTGTACATTTGAGTTATTTCATAAATTTTTCTATCGATTAGTGTTGGGTTTGTAAGGTTTTTTATTGCTTTTTGCGCTGTAGTTTTCTTTCTTTGGATTATGTAAATTGATAAGTTAACGCCTTTGTCTGGATAGTATTGACTGAATATGTCCATGGCTTTTTGTGTTGATCCTATTTCTATGTTTATTTCTCTTAGTATGTCGTCTTTAGGTAAGAATAAATTTGTTTCTATGATTTTTATTATTTTTTCCATTTTTGCAAGGCTTTTTATTACATCTCTTGGTAAATTATTATATTCTTCATTTATCATATTCTATCCCGACTCCCTTACGGTTTTTATTTTTATTTTATATTTTATATTTTTATTTTATATTTTCATTTTTATTTTGTTCACTTGTGGTGTACATCTCGATGACGTGTCGTAATTTTAGTATATTTTTTGATAAGGTGTATATGTCGATTTCTTTAAGATTGGTGTCTTGAAATAAATATAGCAGTAGTAGTTTATCTTTCTTTTTGTCCATATTATCACCTACTTGCAGAACAGGCTTTCGTATTTTTCTTCTAATGATCTATTATGATTATTTAGCATATAATCCATATAAACTTGGGGTGGTATTTCTATTTTTTCTTGTAAAGTAAAGTCTTTTTCTTTTATGTATTTATGTGGTGTAATATTAAACTCCCTCTTAAAAGCTTTTAAAAATGCACTGTCATCTGTCCAAGGAGCAAGATCACTTTCCTTAATAGTGACTGTGTTTCTTTTTATTTCCAAAGCTATCAAAGTCAGTTGTCTGCGCTTTCTATAGACTTGGGGTGTCATATGCCATATTTCTTTGAAACATTTGTTAAAGTATTGGTAGCTGTATCCTGTTATGTTTTTTATATCATCTTCTGTAAAGCTGCTATGGTAGTTTTCTTCCACGTAGTTTATAAATTTTTTAAATGATTTTATCATGTTAATCCCCCTTTTTTTACTTATATCTAAAGGGTATGATATTTTTCTCTTTTTTGCAATTGTATATTTTGAACATACGTTTAAAATTAATTGTTTTTTTTGAATATGTGGGGTTTTGGTTGGTGATTTGTACAAAAAAAGAGTCTAATTTATATAGACTCTATAGTTTTAGAGCTTTTATTATTCTTATGATATATTATTTTTCTTTTCTATCTTTAATATATTTTTCAAAAGTGTTATAAGGATAAAAAAGTTCTTTAACTTTATTATACACTTCTTGTTGTGAATTAGCTTTAAAAACATTAGGAATACCTTTAAAATATAAACGTATAGTTAATTTTTCTTTAATAATACCACTTAATATACTTTTTATTGAATCATATGTATCCTTACCAGTTTTATTATTTTGTTTTTTCCAATATTCTTTTGCTTCATCTTCTGTATAATACTTATCTTCAGCATTCTTATCGTATCCAACAACTAATGTAATAATTATCTTTTCATTTGATAACTTTGTTGATATTATAGATTTGTATATAATATCATCAGGTGGTAATGAGTATCCCATAAATACCATATGTTTTGCCTTTGATATGCCAATTTTCATATCTCTTTGTATTTCTTCAATAAACGGTGGATTATTTAATTTATAACTTGTTTGCATTACAATAGGTGTGTCTTTAACTTCTGTGATAGTTCCACAAAAACTACACTGTATTCCATCATATCTCTGTTTATTTATTTCTTCCTTTTCATTATTAGATTTTATTTCAAATCCAAAACAATCTGTTATAGATGGTGGAAAAATACTCTCTGATAAATAGGACCATTCTCTAGAATTACCTAAATAACATGTCAATTTCCCACAGTTAGGACATTCTCTCCAACCTAGACATCCATGTGGAAAATAGAATTTTCCTACCCTTACCTTTTTACTTGTTGTATATTTTTCTGTATTAATTCTATTTACTATACCTTCATTAAATGGATACCATACTTCTGGTGTATCACCATCAATTTTTCTAACACCCATAAAATATCCCAAATCATGATATAACTTTAATTTTTCAATATTCTTTCCAATATAAATATTACTCTTATTATTAAGTTCCTTATTTGCACAAAATAATAACCACAATAATATAGGATCCCAATTTAAACATATAAATGACAGACTTTCAAGATAAAATTCTCTTTTTATTAATGAAACTTCATCTTTTAATTTTAATCCTTCTTCTTGCATTAATCTTCCTATGGCTAATGCAAATTCATAATATGATTCTATTTTTTCAGGATTTTCATTAATAAGTCTTTTATATTGTATTGTTTGCAAGAAAATAGTTAATAATTTTAATGCTTCTCGTGCTGCTGATATTTTATTTATATCTAAAAACTCTCCAGTAGTATAATTTCTAAAACCAGTTTTATTAAATAAATACATATCTATAAGATTAAATATATCTTGTATTTTAACAATATCCCCACTTTTAGGCGTTATTTTTATAATCTTTTTTAAAGTTTCCCAATCATAAGTTTCTTTAATATATTTTATATATTCATTGTTATCCTTTGATTCTAAAGTGCTTATTAATTTTTTTAAATCTTCTACAATTAAAGTATTATTGCTTCCTTTTTCTTTAAGAGCTTTTTTTACCCTCATCTCTATTTCTTTTTCTTTATTATTTTCATATAATTCTTCATTCACTTGAGATAATTGAGTTATTTGATATGCAATACTATCTGTTGTTAATAAATTCATTCCTGCACTGGCACCTGCTCCCCACCAAACAACAACTTCTGGCCATAACGGATTATAATTATTCATTTTTTCACCTATAAAATAGTTATACTTTTAAGCTCATACTTTGATTCATATAATTCACATAATCGATCATATTCATTTATTATAACCTCAACTTTAAAACTATTTCTTTTAGACTCTAATATTATCTTTTCAAAATTTTTACTATCATATACTATATCAATATTCTTATATAACTTGTTAATTATAATATCTGTATTTTCTGGCACTTTCGTCATTATATTATACTCAGTCTTTTTTGAATCTTTATAATTATCAAAAGTATACTTATTAATACTACTTATTGTAAATATTGGATTCGAATCTTTTTCTTTTTTTACTGTATCTATCGTGCCAATTATTTTATATTCCCCCATAAAATGCATCCTCCATCTTTATTTTTATAAATATTAAATAAAATTGATATCTCCTAATCTTAAATTATGACCTATTATATATAACTATAATATTTATATTTTAATCATGATCTCTTACTATAGTATAATTTGCCAAATAAATAACTTTTTTTACACATTCCTTCTACTATTAAGGCCTTTTTAGAGTCATTTTTATATAAATCTCTATATAAACTATTATTTTTTGAATTTATAACTATATTTAATTTTTTCCAATTATAAAATAATTGTTTACTTATTTTGTCATTATTATTAAATATATAATGTTTACGATCATAATACATCTGTCTAAATGCCATATAATTAAATTTTTCTTTATATTTATCATACAAGCCATGAGTTTTTAATTGTTCTTTTATAAATATAACTGATTGTAAAATATCAACTGTCTTTTCATTTATTCCCATATCAAGAGATGATTCCCGTCTACAATAATAATATAAATATTCATCTAATATAATAAACTTAGGATTATTTACTGCTAATGCATAATCAAAAGCTAAATCTTCTCCATAATATGTATTTTGAGGAAATTCTATATTGTTTATTAGAATAAAATCTTTTTTAATTAATTTAGACCATAAGGATACACCTATCTTATGTTCAAATAATAATTCCAAAAAACTTTCTTCTCCTATTTTTGTATCTTTAAAACTTTTTCTTTCAGTTCCATCTAATCCTATTGATATCCATTTATATGAAACTATATCGTATTCTTTCTCTTTAGCTTTATTATATAGTCTATTTATACAATCTAAATGTATATAATCATCACCGTCTAAAAATAATATATATTCTCCTTTTGACTTTTGAAAACCTAGCTTTCTAGCTTCTATAGGTCCTTCATTTTCCTTATTAATAACTATTATTCTGCTATCGTTTTCAGCAAAGTTATTAATTTTTTCTAAAGTTTTATCAGTTGATCCGTCATTTATTACTATAATTTCAATATCATCAAATGTTTGATTTATACATGATTTTAAACAACGCTCTATATAATTTTCTATATTATATGATGGAATAATTATACTAACTTTACTCATTTTAACTATTCCCCCAAATATGTTATTCTTTACACAATTAAGTTATCTTTAATTGGTAAAGGTTCTAATCTTTCTTCTACTTCATTCATATATAAATCTTCTAATTGTATATATCCCCACTGCTTTTTATTCCATTCAAATGAATAATCATTAAGTTTAGAATTAACAACTTCAAATATACATGCTGGATAAACTCCATCAAAATCTCTGTATGCTCCTAATTCACCTATTTCACATAAAACAACTAAAAGTTGATATTTTCCTGTAACTAGTCTCCCTATATCAAATTCAACTTCATATGTAGTTTCTGTATCTTTATAACATGAAAATCTCTTAGAACTTACTGCTGCTGCTACTGGAGTATCATCAATTGTTCTAATTTCAAATCTTAATTGCACATCATGTACATCATCATAATTCTTCCAGTTAATAATACATTTAAATTTTTCACCATCAACAAAAATATTATTATCTTTATCTAATATTTCCAAATAGTTAAATTTCATTTGCGGTTCTTTAGGTAAATATCCTTCTCTCTCTTTTTCAAATAAATTATTAAATATACTAGAATCTTCAGCTTTATTATTCAAATAAATACTTATTCCTGTTTCCACATCTCCATCATATTTTACTGTCCCCTTATCTAGTACAACTACTCTATTACACAACTGTTCAATAGTCTGCATATTATGACTTACATATAATATAGTTCTTCCGCAATGAGCCACATCTAACATTTTATTTATACACTTTTTCTGAAATTTCATATCTCCGACAGCTAATACCTCATCCATAATTAATATTTCTGAATCAAGATGAGCTGCTACAGAAAAGGCAAGCTTAACAAACATTCCAGAAGAATATCTTTTTACAGGAGTATCAATAAACTGTCTACATTCAGAAAATTCTATAATATCTTCTATTTTAGAATCAACTTCTTCCTTACTCATACCAAGAATTGCTCCACTCAGATATACATTTTCTCTTCCTGTAAGCTCTGGATGAAAACCTGTCCCAACTTCTAATAAACTAGAAATACGACCTTTTATCTTTAAACTTCCTTTTGTCGGAGCTGTAACTCTAGACAATATTTTTAACAATGTAGATTTTCCTGCTCCGTTTCCTCCAATAATACCTATAGTATCTCCCTTATTAATTTCTAGATTTACTCCATTTAAAGCCATAAAAGTTTCATTTTTTCCATAAACTTTAGATCCAATTATAGTATTAGGATCTTCTTTTCCTCTAACTCTTGCCCACCAACTTGTCAAATCTCCATGCAAAGTTCCTCCACCTATGGCACCAAGTCTATATTTTTTATGTAAATCTTCTATTTTTATAACAACTTCACTCATAACAAATTCTCCCCTTGATTAAACTGTATCCATAAAAGTTTTCTCAACTCTACTAAATAAAACTACCCCTGCAAATAAAACCACTAAAGTAGTCACCACACTTATGCCCAAATAGTTCCATGGTATACTCCCACTTCCTAAAAATGCATATCTAAATGACTCCACTATTGGAGAAACTGGATTTAACATCATTAAAGTCTTAAGCTTTCCACCTATTTGAGATGCTGGATAAACAACAGGAGTTGCATACATCCAAAGTTGAACCCCAAAAGTAACTAATACTGCTAAATCTCTATATTTTGTTGTCATTGATGAAATAATTATGCCGAATCCTAAAGCAAGAGCTGCTAATTGTACTAATAATAATGGTGTGATTAAAATCCACAAATTAGGTTCTATTGGCGATCCTTTTATCATAAAGTAAGCCATAAATCCTAAAAACATTAAAAATTGTACTCCAAAATTGATTAATCCTGAGATGACTGTTGATATTGGTGTCACTAATCTTGGGAAATATACTTTCCCAAATATGGCTGAATTTCCTGTAAATGTTGATGATGTTTTTGTTAAACATGATGAAAAGTATGTCCATACTGTTGTTCCTAACATATAAAATACTATCTGTGGCATACCATCTGTAGGTATGTTTGCTATATTTCCAAATACTACTGTAAACATTAATGTTGTTAACAATGGATTTATTATTATCCATAATGGGCCTAGTATTGTTTGTTTGTACATTGTTTTAAAATCCCTTTTTACAAACATTACTATAAGGTCTTTATATTGTATTAATTCTTTTAAATTTATATCAAACCATCCCGTCTTAGGTTTGATTATGGTTGTCCAGTTATAATTCATGATTACATCCTTCTCCTTTTTTTCATATAAGATTCATATATATTGTTATTTATACAAAATGACATCAATACAATTTTTTCTTTTTTGGTATAATAAGATAGTCTTAGTATGCGTGGCATAATTAATATATATTTAAATTTTATTTTTATAAGCTCTTTTTTACAATTCGTAATACTATTTTTTACTAAGTAATAATGTCTTAAAAACTCCTCAGAATACATAAATATAGCTTTATCTTCTAAAGATTTTTCTTTAATATGCTTAAAAAATTCTATTCTTTCTATATATGCGCTCAATAAATCAAGCCTATTTAAATCAAATACTTTCCTCATTATACTATTTTGACTTTGATAATAAAAATATAAATCAATAGGTATATATATTAGTTTTTTAGCTTCATATAATAATTTATGTACTATAAATTCATCTTCATGAATTCTACCAATTTTGTATCTATTATTTATGAATAACTCCTTTTTATATAACTTATTCCAAGGGACTATAAATTTTACTGCATCTTTCTCATATAATTGTTCTAAAGATTCTATATTGGAGTATTCTAGAGTAGGTTCTTTTAACACTTTTTCATTTAATGTATATAAATTTACTTTATTATAATTATTAACTTTTTTATAATTACACATAGATATATCACATTTTTTCTTTTTTATATAATTATATAAAGTTTCATACATTTTAGGATGAATATAATCATCACTATCTACAAAACCAATATATTTCCCTATAGCAACTTCTAACCCTTTATTTCTAGCAGAAGATACTCCTCCATTTTTTTTATTTATAAGTTTAATTCTCGAATCAATTTTTTTATAATAATTACATATGTGCGATGATTTATCAGTTGAACCATCATTCACTAATATAAGTTCAAAATCTTCAAAAGTTTGATTTAAAATAGACTTTATACAATTATCCAAGTAATTTTCTGCATTATATACTGGTACTATTATACTTATTTCAGGCATGTTTTTCTCCTTATAATTACTATATTATTGATAATATCTGACTTTCATACTTTTCATCTTTAAAATCATCATCTTTAATAATACCATTAGCTTCATAATTATACTTATTTTTTACATTTGACTTTACTTGTGCTCCTTGTAGAAACCATTCATATTCTATATCAATATGACCTATATCTACTGCTTGAAATCCTAATTTATACAAATCATAAGATAAAATAGTCGCAGTAGGCCCTAATGCAATTAGAATTAAACTATCCTTATCTTGGCATTTTACTTTATTCAATATATCTTCATATTTGTCAAATGCATTTTCATTTGGGCATAGTATTCTTTTAGTAGATTTTGCATTATCAAATAAATCATTTCCAACACCTAATCTAGAATATCTACCCTCAACTAGTAGTATATCTCTACCATTCCAGATTCTTTTTACACTTTTAAAATATGCTTCAGACTTTGATTTATCTTCTACTGCTATATAATTTCTTGTAAAAAATCCACTACCGTATACCTTATTAAAATCTAAATTTTTATACCACTTACTTCTATAATTAAGCAGATATGTATTCCACCATTCTTTTGAGTATTTTGTTCTAAAATCTAGATCTTTTTTACCAAAAACACGAGGTATCCCTACTAACATTTTTTCTTCATCACTGTTAAGAACTTCAAACAATCTTTTAGTCAAAGAACTATCTATAGATTGAAATGTAAATCCTTGATCTTCCATCATTAAAAAAAATTCACCGTCACAAATTCTAGCTATTGAATATTTTTCATCAGCTATCTTATTTATAGTTTCCATATTATCTAATATCATTGGTTTCTTATGAAAATTCGATAATATAAATTCTTTAATTAAGTTTATATTAATCACTTCATCACCCTATTCTCTAATTTTATTATTGTAAAAAATCCAGTAATACCTAAGTAATATACTGACATACATCGTACAAATATTATTCTTTAAATAAAACCTAAGATAGTATTTATTACATACCCATTAATACATGTAATTATATTAAAAAACAAATACTCTATCCTTGATTTTGACTCTATAAATAATCTATCTTTCTAAATAAACTATTTAAACTGTCCCATCCATAATTCTATTTTTTCTTTAGGTAAATTTATTTTTGTTTCAAATGAAGACCTTATTTTTCTTTCTAGTTCATTTTTTAAATTTTCTCTATATATAATAGGTAATCCTGTATCTCTAGAAATAGCTTCTGCTCTATTATCAATTGAAATTACTATACTACGATGTTTATATGCCATTGCTCTTATTCCAGCATGAAGTCTAGTACCAACATAATCAAGTTCTTTATTTTCACTTAAAAATTTATCATAACTCTCTAGTCCTATAGGAATTATATTTAATTTATCTTGGTAACCTAACTCCTCGATATATTCATAATCTTTTTCTCCCTGTATCCAAATATTTACATTATCATATTCTTTTAGTAATATATCTAACATAATTGAATCATTTTGTACATCTTTGCTATAATCTGTAATTGTACAAACTACATTTCTAGCCTTATGCTTAGGAATTTGTGAACATAATTCTTCATTTAGTTTCCACATTGTTGGACAACTTGTATTTATAACATTTTTAATTCCTATATCCTTTAAACATTGTTCTGTGAAGCTATCTCTAACAGAATGTATTCCATCTTTTGATAACATATATTTTAATAAGCATTTTGTATACAAAGTAAACTTACTATTCTTTGATGAAAACCCTACACCCATAAGTATAATTCCATTATATATATCTAAATTTTTTTCAAACTTCCAGAGACCATATCTTTTCATATCTCCAGACAATATATTTGTACCACATACAACCTTTGTTTTTATATCTGAGGCTAAATTTATCATCTCATTATCTGGATATGTATGAGTGGGAATATTTATTGCATTTTCAGTGTCACACACTTTATCTAGAATATTAATACAATTATCCATGATAATTTGATCTCCAGAATTGTCACTATTCATTGCAGTATTATAAATTACAATTTTATCTTTTCTTTTTTTATTCTTAGTCACTGAGTATTTAATTTTAGATTTATATAAATTTATATAATCCATAAGTAGATATATTTTTTCTTGTATAAATCCTACAATCTTCTTTAACACTACAATAGGTAGCTTTATAAATAATTCACCTATTGTATATTTTTCTAATATACTTTCCATTATTAATATATACCTTCCTATTTTTTCTCCATATTTTTTATAAATATTTCTCTCATGTTCTATAATAGCTTTTATTTTTTCATCTAGCCAAGATGCTGTAAAATGATGAATTGAATATGTATCTTTTGTTATATTTATATCACCTGTTGTAAAATTTTTAGGACATAGTACCTCTGAATTATATACGACTATGTTATCTAAATTTTGTGTAATATCATGTCTAACTAAACCATTATCACATAATACTTTTGTAGTAAAATGAGGAGAAGGCAACATATTTAATGTTCCATCTTTTTCACAAAAATGCATATTATCATAAAAATCTCTCATTTCTTTAATTAATGGGTTTTTAGAAATAGATCCAAATCCTTGTCCACAATTTACAAATAACTCTTCTGTTCCTGTATTTTCAAAACCTATAAAAGCTTTTTTTTCTAATAAATCATCAAAATTTTTAATAATCTCAACATCTGTATCTAAATATATTCCTCCATGATTATAAATAATATCTAGCCTTGCATAATCTGGTACAAATCCCCATTTTTTTGCTTCATACGCTTCTCTCATATACTGATTTTTAGTAAAATCATAATTATTTTCATTCCATTCGATTATTTCATAGTCAGGACAGTATTTTTTCCAACTATCTATACAATACTGAACTGATTGAGGTTTCTCTGCTGATCCAATCCAGCAATAATGAATAATTTTAGGTATAGTAGCCATAAATATTCCTCTCCTTTAAAATGTCTGAATTTTATTTAAAAACGATACATAATCAAAATCATCTAAATATCTTCTAATAAAAAAACTCTTTTTAAAGTATATTAATACACCCACTTCATCCTTATCTTCAAAGCCATTAATCTTGTATGAAGACTTAATTTCCGGATAGTCCCTATGTGTAAATATTACTTTATTTTTATATGGTAATTTATCAAACTTCTTTAAGCTTGAATAACTGGCCTTATCGCCATCAATACCCATTATATATATATTGTCCCAGTTAATTCTCTTTTTTCTTTCATTCCACTTATATACAGCTTCTTCAAAAGTATCATAGTGATTAAATCTTATCTTTATATCATCTAACATACCACAAGGAAATTGATAGTTTTTATCTTCTATCTCAACTATTTCTTGTCCTAAATAATACTTCATATTACTAACCAATTTTATAAAGTCATCTGTATCCATACTTAAATTTATAGTAGGTGAATTAAAAGGTAAGTTTAAATCATGATATATAATCCCCCCATTACAGTTTGATGATATTATAGTCGGATTATAATTTCTTAGTTTTCTCTTTTTTAGCTCTTTATATATTCTCCACTCTATTCTCTTTATTAATGAAAACACATATGCCTCCCCAATTTTAATATATTTTACAATGAAGTTTTGGATTATATCTTAATATAAAAAATCTAATTTTTTGTTTTATACTAAAATGACTATCTCTAATTATTCTCTTAAAAATCTCATTATATCTAACTTTAGACTTTTCTAATAAACTTTTTACTTCAGCTTCATCTACTTCTGTATTTTTATAAGCTATTGCTAAACTTGAATATAAGTGTAAATATGCTTCATCAGCATAGCTATGTATATTATTTTTATCTAAAAATAATGCTCTTAGATACACTGCCTCTATAAAGTCAAAATATTTTTTATTATATCCTCCAGAAATAATACTTCCTCTTCTAGACCTATAATAATAAGAATCTTTTCCTGTTAATACTACTCTCCTTGCGTTAAATAATAACTCATGATAAATAAAAGTATCTTCATAATATTTTTTTAATGGGAATTTTATATTTTTAAATAGAATAGCTTTAAACATTTTATTGCAGACTGATGGTTGTTTAAGTGTTTCAAATCTATAATTATCATTTAAAACTTTCATTTTTTCTACTGGATTATAAAACTTTTCAGTATCTGTCTCTCCATAATATCTAACCATATTACAAATAGCTATATCACTATTTGTTTTCATAATAGAATTATACATACTTTCTAAAGTATCCTCATGAATAAAATCATCCCCATCTATAAAGTATAAAAATTCACCTGTTGCAGCTTCAATACCAAAATTTCTAGCATCAGAAAGACCTCCATTATTTTTATGAATAACATGTACTCTATCATCTATACTTTTATAAGTATCACATATATTTCCACTATTATCCGTAGATCCATCATCAACTAATATCAATTCAAATTCTTTAAATGTTTGATTCAATATACTATCTACACACTTATTTATATATTCCTCCACATTATAAATAGGTACAATTACACTAACTTTGACCATTTATATTCCCCTTCCTAAAGTATTTCTAATTTTACTTGTCATGTAAGGAGTTTTGTAAAATGATTTGATTAATACTTTTTCCTTCGTAGAAAACTTACTTAAATCACTTTCTTTTATTAAACAATTAAACTTTATCATAATTTCTTCCCTATAAAATTTATTCTTATCTAAATCTCTACTCATACAAAGTTTTTGAAAATTATATATACAACATAATAAAAAGCTTTTTAATGCTAAATATTCTAAGTTTGGAAATTTTTCTTTTATAATCAAATATCTCTCATAAAGTGCATCTATTGAATCTAACCTCCTAACAGAATATGATTTTCCCATAGTACTTCTATCATGTTGTCTATAATAATACGTAATTAAGTCTAATGTTGAAATTCTCTTTGCATTAAGAAATAACTTATATGTCCAATATTCATCATCTATATATTTTCCATCTGGAAATCTTATATCTTTTAGTAATTCCGTTTTATATAATTTATTCCACGGAGTTTGATGAAATTTTCTACTTATAATTAGCTCTTCTAGTGCTTTTTCAGTATTAAAAACTTTTATATTCTTCTTATCTATAGAATTTTTTATATTCAATTCATTATTAAATTTATCTAACGTTGTAGTAAAATTACCTTCTACAATATCTGCATCCATATTGATCATATTTTTATAAAGTATTTCTAAATTATGAGGATGTAAAATATCATCACTATCTATAATTGTAAATAATTCTCCTTTTATCAAATTTAAACCAACATTCTTAGTAGCTGCAGCACCTTTATTTTTTTGATTAATCAACCTAATCCTTAAATCTCGATTTACATATTCATCACACAACTTCTTACTTCCATCTGTCGACCCATCATTTATTAAAATAATATCTAAGTTTTTATATGATTGATTTATAACACTATCTATACATTCTTTTAAATATTTCTCTGTATTATATATTGGTATAATAACTGATATTAACTCATTTTTCACATGATCACGTCCCTCAAAATCATTATATTTTATTTAGCTATTTATTCAATTCTATACTTATACTTTCTTTTCGAAATTACACTATAGATATTATCAATACAATTAAATAAAATAGGCATATATATAACACCATAAATCATATATTTTAGCTTTATTTCAATCATATAATTGTTATTATAAAATTCCTTTTTCAATATTTTTTTAGCTTCTTCAATATAATAACTAAACTGTTTATAATATCCACACTGTGTACCCCTACATATTCTAATTAAATTAGATAAATACCTATTATAGGCTATTCTATATAAGTCTGATTCTTTATCTAACACTGATTTAATTTCTTCTAATACTAAAATCGGATCTATTATTTTGTCTTTACTTATTTGCTTTGTTGCTGCTGATCCTTTTCTAATCATATAATTATACAAGCATTTATCATAAAACACTGATTTCTTAGCCTTTTTAAATAAATAGAAATTTGCCAATAAATCTTCATTGTGTTTAATCTTACTATTTAATCGTATATCTTTAAATAAACTAGATTTATAAATCTTATTATTTAAACTAGGCTCTACTCTATCTGCTTTTAACAAATCTTTTAAACCTTCGTGATTATCTTGTATAACTATATCACCTGTATTATAGTAATAGTCTGTTCTGCTGGGAAACACCATTTTATATCCACAATGTGATATATCAGCATTATAATCTATAGCATTTTTAACCAAAGTTTCAAACATCTCATCATCTAAAGTATCATCTCCATCAACAAAACCTATATAGTCTCCCTTTGCCAAATGTATTCCAGTATTTCTAGCTATAGATACACCTTCATTTTCCTTATGTATGACTTTAATTCTATTATCTTTTTTAATATAGCTATCAATTATATCTCCTGTGCTATCTGTAGAACCATCATTTACAACTATTATTTCTATATTTTTATATGATTGATTTATAAGATTATCTAAACATCTGGATATATACTGTTCTATATTAAATGCTGGAATTATGATACTAAGCAATGGTTCCATATTTCTCCCCCTAATCTATAAACCCCATTTTATTTTCTAACTCTCTATACATCTGCTCTTTTTTGTCTTTATCTACATTTTTTGTTAGTCTATATTCCTCTCCATAACAAGGTCTATCTTTCATTAATGCTCTATTTTTGTTTATGTATTCTTCTGTAGTACATATAAACTTGGCTGGATTTCCTGCATATACACATCCAGAAGGTATGTCTTTTGTCACTGTTGAATTTGCTCCGATTATCACATTATCCCCTATGTTTACATTTGGAAGTACTACACTTTCAGCTCCAATAAATACATTGTTTCCTATGTTCACTCTTCCTATTTTTGTGTAATTTAAATAGTTTTTTGTACTAGCATCATGGGCTAGTATGTGAACCCTAGGAGCTAAGGTTACATTATCACCTATAGTAATTAGCCAACAGTGAGCAGGGTCTATTATTACTCCATTTAGTCTCTTAAAGTTTTTTTTACCTACTTTTAGTCCCATTTTTATAAGTTTTTCAGTTGTATGCTCACCACGTAGCCTATATACAAATTCTTTTATTAAATTCATACTTAACACCTTTTATATATTATCCAATAGATTTTCTACATCTCTTATTGTATTTTTTTTATTAAATCTTTTCCCTCTTTCTTTTGCTTTGCTCTTATAATAATTTAATAATTCTTTATCGTTTAATAATTTTTTTAGACCTTCATAAATTCCTTCTTCACTATTTTCAACTACTAATCCATACTCATTGTTATATCCTAATAATTCTTGAGCTCCCGAGCATAACGTACTTATTACTGGTTTTCCTACGATTAATGACTCTGTAACAGCTGTACTAAATCCTTCTCTATATGAAGAGCATACATATAAATCACATTTTGCTACATATTTATATGGATTATCTTTATATCCTAATAAATGAAATGTATCTGTTAAATTATTTTCTCTTATATATTTCTCAATCTTGTCTTTATCCTCTCCAACTCCTAATATATAAAATTTATGTATTAAACCTTCATCTATCAACTTCTTATGTACTTTTAATAAT
>OGRO01001008.1_pt1 | contig 25594 bp, 20 predicted proteins | sample 1553451 | NCBI WGS metagenome assembly OGRO01 (sample SAMEA2580021, study PRJEB22360) | human gut metagenome | reverse complement strand
CATTTTCGGGGGAGAAAAAATCCCCTATAGTATATATATAAATAAATATTTATATATACTATAGCTCAAAATGACACTTTCATTTTTCTAAATGACCCTTAATGACACTGACCCTTAATGACACGCTGGCTTTTTATCCTTACACCTCACCATCAGATTGTTCTGCAATAAAGTTCAGCTAGAAAACCAATAGAAATCAGTATCAATCAATCACTTACACTACTTCTCCGAAAGAAAGTTATGGTAAAAGCTTGCATTCTGCCCAAAAATGTTGTATCTTTGCACCGGCAATCGAAAGAACAGCCTTTTGCACCTTGCTCAGGTCTACTCTTAAGACCAACACGGATCATAAATGATGGCAAGCGCTGGTCATCAATGAAGACCCCGAAAACGGCAGGAACGGGGCATTCTGGGGAGTTGCTTAAAGAAACAAAAATTTGAACAAGAAGAAAATAATATGATTACAGTTGATGGATTGACCGTAGAATTTGGCGGCACCACCCTATTCAAAGACATTTCCTTCCAGATCAACGAGAAGGACCGTATAGCCCTGATGGGAAAGAATGGCGCAGGAAAGAGCACATTGCTCAAGATTATCGCCGGTGTGAGAAATGCTAATCGTGGCACCGTTTCCGCTCCCAAGGATTGCGTCATCGCCTATCTGCCTCAGCATCTGATGACCGAAGACGGCAGAACCGTATTCGAGGAAACCTGTCAGGCGTTTGCCCATCTGCACGAAATGCAGGCTGAGATTGACCGCATCAACAACGAGCTCACCACCCGTACCGATTACGACAGCGATGATTATATGCAGCTCATTGAGAAAGTATCCTCTCTCTCAGAGAAATTCTACGCCATCGACATGACTCATTTCGAGGAAGATGTAGAGAAGACGCTGCTCGGTCTCGGTTTCGATCGCTCTGATTTCAACCGCCCTACAAGCGAGTTTTCGGGAGGATGGAGAATGAGGATTGAGCTGGCAAAACTGCTCTTGAAATCGCCAGACGTACTGCTGCTCGATGAGCCAACCAATCATCTCGACATTGAATCTATCGGCTGGCTCGAAGACTTCATCATCAACAGTTCGAAAGTAGTAGTTGTCATCAGCCACGACCGAAAATTCGTTGACGACATTACGACAAGAACCATCGAAGTAACCATGGGTCGCATATACGACTACAAAGCCACTTACAGCCAATATCTGGAACTGCGCAAGGAACGACGCGAACAGCAGATGAAGAAATATGAGGAACAGCAGAAGATGATTGCTGAAACCAAGGACTTTATAGAACGCTTCAAAGGCACTTATTCTAAAACCTTCCAGGTGCAGAGCCGCGTGAAGATGCTAGAGAAACTGGAACTTATCGAAGTGGATGAAGAAGATACAAGTCGCCTCCGACTCAAGTTCCCGCCGAGCCCACGAAGCGGTGCTTATCCGGTTCAGATGAGCGATGTGGCGATGTCGTTTGATGGCAAGAAGATTTTCAGCGGCGTGAATCTTACCGTAGAAAGAGGCGACAAGATTGCCTTCGTGGGAAGAAACGGAGAGGGTAAGTCAACGCTTGTGAAATGTATCATGGGTCAGCTTCAGAATGAAGGAAAGTTGGAATTGGGACATAATGTGCAGATAGGTTATTTCGCCCAGAACCAGGCTTCACTGCTCGATGGCGAACTTACCGTATTCCAGACCATTGATGATGTTGCCAAAGGTGAAATTCGCAACAAGATACGCGATTTGCTCGGAGCATTCATGTTTGGCGGAGAGGATTCTACCAAGAAGGTGAAAGTATTGTCGGGAGGTGAGCGCACCCGCCTTGCCATTCTCAAACTGCTGCTGGAGCCGGTGAATCTGCTGATTCTCGATGAGCCTACCAACCACCTCGACCTGAAGACCAAGGATGTGCTGAAACAGGCCTTGCTCGATTTCGACGGAACGCTCATCGTGGTTAGTCACGACCGTGATTTCCTCGATGGTCTTGTCAGCAAGGTTTATGAGTTCGGTCATGGTCGCGTCCGCGAACATCTCTGCGGCATTTACGAATTCCTGGAATCGAAGAAGATGGAAAATCTTCAGGAACTGGAGAAGAAGCAATAACCCCTATTCTATTGTTTTCTTATCAAAAAATATTTCAAGCATAAAACAAAAAGTCCTGATGTTTCAAACAAACGAAACATCAGGACTTTATTTTTTTCTATCTATTCGGAAAAACCATTCCCGAAAAATTCTATTCGGAAAAACTTCCTTCCGGAATTACCAAAGCTCCAGGCGCTGGTTCTTAGGAATGAACAGCTTGTCGCCCTGCTTTACACCAAATGCCTCATACCATGCATCGATGTGAGGAAGCGCACCATCAACACGCCACTTGCCGAGAGAATGAGGATCATTCTTTACGCGGTTGCGGATTTCCTTATCAGTAATGTTCTGTCCCCAAACACCTGCATAGGCGAGGAAGAAACGCTGGTCAGGAGTGAAACCATCCTTGTTCTTCAATGGCTTCTTAGCAGTAGCATTCTTGAAGGCATTGTATGAAACCATCAAACCACCATGGTCGGCAAGGTTCTCGCCGAGGGTGAAACGGCCGTTGGCATTCAGATCAGGCAACACCTTGATGTTACTGAAGAAATCAGCATACATATCAGCACGCTTGTTGAAACCTTCTGCATCTTCAGCTGTCCACCAGTCCTTCAGATTACCGCTAGCATCATACTGACGACCCTGATCATCGAATCCGTGAGTCATCTCATGACCGATTACTACGCCGATAGCACCATAGTTGAATGCAGCATCAGCCTTAGGATCGAAGAAAGGATACTGGAGAATACCAGCTGGGAAGCAGATCTCATTGGTAGTAGGATTGTAGTAAGCGTTCACGGTCTGAGGAGTCATGAACCACTCATCCCTATCTACTGGCTTTCCTGCCTTCTCTGCAATCTCCTTATCGTTGGCAAACTTGCGGCAAGCCATTACGTTCTCATAATAGCTCTTAGATGGGTCGATGCTGAGCTTGCTGAAATCAGTCCACTTGTTAGGATAACCAATCTTTACATAGAACTTGTCGAGTTTGTTGTGGGCAGCTTTCTTTGTAGCATCGCTCATCCAGGTCTGAGCATCGATACGCTGACCGAGGCTGATCTGAAGATTCTTCACGAGTGTCTCCATCATCTTCTTAGAGCTTTCTGGGAAATAGCGCTTACAGTAGATGCTACCGAGCGCCTCGCCCAACTGAGCCTCAACCTGAACAGTAGCGCGCTTCCAAAGAGGATAATCCTCCTTACGGCCACTCATAATCTTACCGAAGAATTCGAAACGGGCTTCGCGAATCTCATCGCTGAGGTAAGAAGCAGAACTACAGATGATGTCCCACTCCATCAAAGCCTTCAATGTGCCTGCACATTCTGCAGCTGCCACCTTGTCATAACCGGCAAAGAAAGCAGGCTGACCTACGATCATCTCCTTGAGATATTCGCTCTTGATTCCCTCGGCGTTGGCAAGTGCCTCGAGAGGAATGTTAGGATAATTCTCCTTGAATTCTGCCAAGGTCATCTTGTTGTAGTTGGCCTGAGGATCACGAAGTTCGGTACGGCTCTTAGAGAAAGTAGCGAGCGTTGTTTCGTGAAGGAATACGGCAGAAGCCTTCTTGGCAGCTTCATCAGCAGAGAATCCATAGAGCTGGAACATCTTGCTGAGGTAAGACTTATAAGCCTCACGGATAGCTACGGTTGCAGCATCGTTGTTGAGGTAATAATCCTTGGCACCGAGAGTAAGACCGCCCTGCATCAGGTTGTAGATGTTCATGGTTACGTTCTTCTCATCGGCAGCGAAACCTGCGCCATAGCCCAAACCGAGACCCATCCATGCATACTTAACCTGAAGCTTCTGAAGCTCGTCCTTGGTCTTGGCAGCTTCTATCTCATCCATCAGAGGCTTTACTGGAGCGATTCCAGCCTTGTTGCGGCTGTCAACATCAATAGAGAGTTTGTAGAAATCAGACAATTTCTGCTCAATGGTTCCAGCCTTGTAAGTCTTCTTCTGGAGTTCAGAAAGAATGGTGTTGATGCGCTTGTTGTTGTTCTCAGCCAGCTGGTCAAAACTGCCATAACGGCTGTAAGCGGCAGGAAGAGGATTGTTCTTCTGCCATCCACCTGTAGCAAACTGATAGAAACTGTCTGCTGGCTTCACTGTCTGGTCGAGATTGCTCATGACAAGACCCGATTTATTCTGAGCATCAGTGCCTAATGGCAAAGCTGCAATCAGCATCATCGGTAAGATCATTTTCATTTTCATTTTCTTCTCTTTATTTTATATTAATGTTACTATTATTTCGAAACTTCTTCCAGTTCTTCCGAAAGGAGCATCCAGCGCTCGTTCTCCTCATCGAGACTCTTCATGAGTTCGGTGTATTCGGTCACGAGTTCCATGTTGGTTGCATTTTCCGGTTTCATCAGGAGTTCATCAATCTCCTTCTTTCTCGCTTCCAGCTTCTCTATCTTCGCCTCGCATTCCTTCACGGCTTTCTCAGCCTTACGGATCTTCTTCTGCTGTTCCTTATGTTCAGCGTAGCTCTGCTTGCCGGATGTGGCAGAGGCAAGACTGTCGGCTGTAGAACCTGATGCGACAGAAGAACCGGAAGTATTGGCAGAAGGCGAACCGGCAGAAGCCATGCTCTGGTTGGCAAGAGCCTGATTGATGTTCTCGGCATTATGGGCACGGAGATAATCGTAAATACCACCGAGATGCTCACGAACCTTGCCGCCGCCAAACTCATAGACCTTATCTACCAGACCATCGAGGAATTCACGGTCATGGCTCACGATGATGGCTGTTCCATCGAAAGCCTTGATGGCTTCTTTCAGCACATCCTTCGACTGCATGTCGAGGTGATTGGTAGGCTCATCGAGAATGAGAAGATTCACCGGTTCGAGCAGGAGCTTGATCATAGCCAGACGGCTGCGTTCGCCTCCACTCAGAACCTTGACAAACTTCTCTGAAGTCTCGCCGCCAAACATGAAGGCGCCCAGGAGATCGTTCACCTTCAGACGCATTTCGCCTGTTGCCACATTGTCGATTGTCTGGAAGATAGTTAGATTCTCATCCAAGAGCTGCGCCTGATTCTGGGCGAAATAACCAATCTGCACATTATGACCAATCTTGAGAGTTCCGGTGAAAGGAATCTCACCCATGATACATTTTACCAGGGTAGATTTACCCTCGCCGTTCTTACCCACGAAAGCCACCTTCTCGCCACGCTTGATGGTAAAGGTAACATGGTCGAAAACGGTGTGTGCGCCGTAATCCTTGCGCACCTCATCGCAGATGATAGGATAATCGCCACTTCTGAGACAAGGAGGGAATTTGAGGTGCATCTGCTTGTTGTCAACCTCATCCACCTCGATAGGCACGATTTTCTCGAGCTGCTTGATTCTGCTCTGCACCTGAACCGCCTTGGTAGGCTTGTAGCGGAACCGCTCGATGAAATCCTTGATGTCGGCAATTTCCTTCTGCTGGTTTTCGTAAGCACGGAGCTGCTGCTCGCGGCGTTCAGCACGCAACACCACATACTCATCGTATTTCACCTTATAGTCTTCTACCCTTCCGCAAGTAATTTCGAGGGTACGGTTAGTTACATTGTTGATGAAAGCACGGTCGTGGCTCACCAGAACCACAGCCTTTGCACTCTGCGCCAGGAACTGCTCCAACCACTGGATACTTTCAATATCAAGGTGGTTGGTAGGCTCATCGAGGAGCAGGACATCAGGCTTCTGCAACAGAATCTTGGCAAGTTCGATACGCATTCGCCAACCGCCGGAAAACTCCTTGGTTGGGCGATCGAAATCATCGCGCGTAAAGCCAAGACCGCTCAAGGTTCGCTCTATCTCAGCCTCATAGTTTTCGCCACCCATCATCATGTAGCGTTCATGTTCCTGGGTAAACTTCTCTACGAGCTGAGCATAGCTTTCGCTCTCATAGTCGGTGCGGTCGGCCATTTCCTGCTGCATCTTGTCAAGACGCGCCTTCATTTCGGTATTATGGGCGAAAGCCTTGCGGGTTTCCTCCTTCACGGTCGTATCGTCCTGCAGTTTCATCACCTGTGGCAGATAGCCGATAGTGGTTTCGTTAGGAATAGCCACAACGCCGTCAGTAGGTTTCTGCAAACCGCAGAGAATCTTGAGCATCGTAGATTTTCCGGCACCATTCTTACCCACCAGGGCAATGCGGTCGCGGTCGTTGATGACGAAACTTACATCATGAAAGAGAGGCTTAACGCCAAACTCTACTTTCAGTCCTTCTACTGAAATCATCTATTTTTAATTTATAATTTACAATTAATAATTTATAGTTTACCTAACTCCTTTTACGGAATGAGCAGGGATGAATCTCCATAGCTCAGGAAACGGAAATCATGCGAAAGAGCATAATCGTAAACCTTCTTCCAGTCGCCCTTGAGGAAAGCACTCACCAGGAGCAGGAGCGTACTCTGAGGCTGATGGAAATTGGTGACCAGCATCTTCACAATCTTATACTGATAGCCAGGAGCAATGATAATCTGCGTGCTGGAATGGAGTGCCTCCAAGCCGTTGCGGTCCAGATAATCGATGATTGCCTGGATAGCCTGCATCGGAGTGATTCCATCTACCAGATTGCCATCTTCAGAAAGCTCGTAAGGATCCCACTGTTTTACGTGCAGATCTTCTTCATTTGCCTCAGGATGCTTCAGCAGATGAACGCCCATGTAATAGAGACTCTCGATGGTACGGACGCTGGTGGTTCCTACGGCAATGACCCGGCACTCGTGCTTGATGAGTTTTTCCAGGCTGCGGCGATGAACAACAATGTATTCCGTATGCATCTGATGACCTTCGATTTCAAGACTCTTCACCGGTTTGAATGTGCCGGCTCCTACATGCAGGGTTACTTCTTCGCGGTCGATTCCATGCGCATCAAGATCCTTGAGAACCGCATCGGTAAAATGAAGTCCGGCAGTTGGAGCAGCCACACTTCCCTTGATTTTAGAATAAACCGTCTGATAGGTGGTCTTGTCGCTCTCCTCTGTCTTGCGGTTGAGATATGGAGGAATAGGCAACTCACCTACTGCTTCGAGAATCTCAGCGAAAGACACCTTGTCGTTGTCCCAATCAAAATCAACCCAATAGTTGGTTCCTCCGCCTTTGGCAACCATTTCCTGCGCTTCAGAACCGAGAGCATCTCCGCGTCGCATAGTGGCGCTGAGCGTAAGCTTGTGGCCCTTGATTTCGAAATCACGCTTCAGGCTTCCCTCTTTCCATTTCTTCAGATTACCGATCATGCAGAGCCAGGAACAATGTCCGGTGGTCTGGAACATGAGTTCATAATCAGTAGGTTCTGCAGGCTCCATCAAGAAAACCTCAATAAGCGCACCTGTTTCCTTGCGGAAATGCAGACGCGCTTGTATCACCTTGGTATTGTTGAATATCATCAAGACTCCTTGAGGGAGATATGTGGGAAGATGATGGAAAACATCATCGCTTACCTCGCTGTGCTTATAAACCAGCAGTTTGCTGTGGTCGCGCTGCGCGATAGGGAATTTTGCGATGCGCTCATCCGGTAAATCATAGTTATAATCACTAATCTTAATGTGTTTTGTATCCATTATTTATTTTTACTTTGAACTTTCTATTTTAAACTTTTATGCTTGTACTAAAGATTTGCCATCTGGCAGGTGGCATAAAGCACAACCATGATAAGGGTAAATATCACTACGGTCATGATTTTATCTACATCATCATAGTCGTAACCCGTACTCGTATACTGGTTGGAAATATACTTAATTTTTGGGGAGATGCGGTAATACATCCTGATGTAGATAAGATAAACGACAACTCCCACCACTGCTCCGATAGCCAGACCGCAAAGAATGTCGACCGGATAATGAACACCCAGATAAAGACGGGTCCAGCAGTTTACGAGCGACCATAATAACAGGGTCCACGTAACCAGTTTGCTGCGGATAAGCAACGAGAAGAAGATGGCTATAGAAAGCGTATTAGCCGCATGAGCCGAACAGAAGCTGAAACTCTTGAGGCGCATATTGTCAACCACCTGGACCGTATACTTGAACATCGGGTCGCTGGAAGGTCTGCATCTTTCAGCCAGCGGTTTGATGATTCCATCCACCAGTCCATCAGCCAGAAAGATACAGAGCACCGCTCCTCCAACCACGAGCGCAATCTGCCCCATCATCTCGTTGTTTCTTATCACAACAACGAAGAGGACGACATAAAGCGGAATCCATGTCCAGCCCGATGTAAGCGCCATCGCCATCTGATCGAGCCAGACATTCTCGCTGCCGTTAAACACATGCAACAGCTGCATGTCAAAATCTTGTATCCTACTAAAATCCATTCTCTTTATTTTAATCAGATTTTATCTTAATCAGATTTCCTCAATTGCCTTGGTTTCAATCCAGCCTTCTCTGCCGTCTCCAACCTTGATTCCACGCCAGCCTTTCATCGCCTTATCGGTAATATCAACGCGGGTTCCTTCATGCAGCAGGAAGAGGTCAACGCTCGTCTTGGCTGGAGTCTTCTTCACATTGACAGAAGGAGCGATGATGATGGCTCCCGTACGGTTAATGAGCATCTGTCGCTGCTGGTAAGCAAAGAGATTGCTCAGCAGGAAGACTGCCACGAAGAAGATTCCACCGAAGAAACCAATCTTGCGCAAAACGATATGCGAACCGAAGAGATAAACCAAGACCAGAACCAGCGCCATGATGATGGCTATGATGCCTGTCTTAGCCCAACAGTCAACACTCGTAAAGTTAACCAGCGCCTTCCACCAGGTTACGAAGAACATCTCGCTTTCCGGAGTAATCTTATCGATGGTTTTGCTACGTGCAAACTGAAGGTTGAAGCTGATGTCTTCATCGCCTGGCGAGAGCAGATGGGCACGCTCATAATTGAGCACAGCCTTGGTAATATTGTCTGTACGGTAATAAGCATTGCCCAAGTTATAGTAAACTTCGGCAGAAACACCATAATTGTTCAATATTTCCTCATAGTCGCGTATGGCCTGCTGATAGTTACCTTTCTGATATTCCGTATCAGCATTGTTCTTGGTTACAGCGCCTGCAGAAACAGAGCAGCCCAACATTACCATGATCATCATGACGAACGAATATCCGGTTGCACTCTTCTTACGCTGCTTACGCGTTGCATTGATAGCATTTTCTATATCCATAATAGCAGTCATTGCTGATTCGAATGTACGGTTCATATTGCCGGCAGGGTCGCCCGGCGCATAGCGTTCAAACTCACATTCATCGAGCGCAGTTGTAAACTTCTCGATAGTTCTCTCCTCTACACAATGTTTTTCGAGCATAGCCTGGATGTTTTCACGTGAGAGCTTTTCGGCAGGCATGTTGAGCTTGTAGCTTACATAGCCCCACAAAGCACGGAGTACTTCATCGTAGAATTCTTCCTGCTTGCCACCGAGCATCAGCAGATGAGCCTTCTTCAGGCGCTTGGTTGCTATCTTGTTTGCCTTGTTGGAACGGACCTTTACAAGGTCGGCATTCTCGAGAGCACGGCGGCGGAAGACTATGAGCAGGGCAAAGAAGGCTGCCAATGGAACCAGCAGACTGTTCCAGTAGCCGAAGCTTCCGTAGAACATATCGTCAATATCATGGAGCTTAGACTTGCCCAGTTTCAGCGCGTGAATGTCCTTATCCTTGTTGCTGAAATCTGATGTTTCATTGTCTGAAGTTCCATCGCCCTTCTCTACGTTCAGCGTAAACGGCTGGGTCTTGATTGTCTTGTACTTGTTAGCAGAAGTATCATAATAGGTGAATTCTACCGCAGGAATGGTATAATTTCCCTGATTACGAGGTACAGCCAGGAAGTCATAAATCATATTGCCTTCTACGCCATTGGCTGTAAGGCGGGTCTTGTCTGTCACCTTCGCATCGTACTTGTCAAAATCCTTAGGGAAGGTAATGACAGGCTGCTTGAGCAGCTTCAGGTTTCCGATTCCTCCTACCACTACACGAATGGTGATAGGTTCGCCAGCTTTCACTTCCTTTTTGTCAATGGAAGCAGTAATGTTGAATTTACCTACACCGCCCGAGAAGTTGGCTGGGCGCTGAGGCAATGGATCAACCTGAATTTTCACACTAGGAGCTATAATATCTTTCTTTACTTCAACATAGCCGGAGCCGCCATTGAAGAAAGCTTCCATCGGGTCAACATTTCTGTTCTGCTGAACTACGATTCCCTTGAAGGTAATGGCTGGAATAGTGAGGTTTCCCGTCATCTGCGGATACATAACATACTGGCTCCATGTAACGCATCGGTAAGGTCGACCGTTTACGGTTTCAGTATGGAAAGCCTTCTGCTGAGGCAGCGGAACTTCCTGGTTGTGGAATCCCTTCAGGTCAGGCATCTTGCCTTCCAACTGGGTAAGGTCTACCTGCGTGTAAACCTTATAAGTAAGGAGCACCGGTTCCTGTTCGTGAACACGTCGCTTGTTGGCTGTAACCTTGATGAAGAGGTCGCGGCCTGATATTCTTGATCCGGCAGTTCGCATACGTGGTTCATTATAATCATTCTGTCCGTGCATGGAAGGTGCACCGTTGTTGCGTGCAGCATGGCCAGAAACCGTAATCTTAACCGGATGGGAAGAGAGTTTTTTACCATTTACGATGGCATGAGAGGCACCAATGCCAAAGGTTCCGTTCTTAGCTGCGTAGAGCGTATAGGTAATGGTTACCGACGATGAAGAGGAAGTATGGCCATTGATCATCTGATAACTGGACTGCGATGAGGTGTAAGGACCTGCGATTACCTCAAGTCCTTCTCCTACTCCGCCCAGACGGAATTCCTCTACATCACGTGTATTGATGGTATAGGCCACACGGAAGTTTTCGCCCGCCGCCACGTGTGTTGGTGCCGACACACTGATACGCTGGGCTTTCAGCTGCAAACTGAAGCCCAGAAGCATTGCCCATATAATAATAAACCAACCTATATGTTTCATGTTCAAATTTATTATGCTCGTTGTATTATTTTACTTTTTACCAGTTTTTCTCATATTGCTTTCTGCGAGGCTGACTCATCGCTTTCTGCATCTTGCGCTTCGTATCCTTCTCCTGCTGGATGGCAGCGTTCAAGAGTTGTTCAGCATTATCTTTGCTCATCTTGTCCTGATTGTTCTGATTCTGCTGATTGTTCTTATTCTGGTTGTTCTTGTTTTTGTCGTTCTTGTTCTTGCCTTTATTCTGATCTTTGTTCTGATTGTCTTTGTTCTTGTCCTTGTTTTTATCCTTTTTGTTCTTATTCTTATCGTTTTGCTTGTTCTGCTTCTGGTTTTTGAGCAGTTTCTTGCAGAGGGCAAGATTATATCGGGTTGCATTGTCCTGCGGATTGCAGCGCAGGGCGTTCTCATAACATTCTATGGCCTGCGCATATTGCTGATGCTGCTGCATGACCACACCCATATTGTGGTAACTTCTGGCGCGTCGCATCTTGTTCGTTTCCAGTTTCGAAGCATTCTCAAACTGTATCATTGCCATCGAATCCTTCTGCTGCATCATCAGGGCGCAACCCAGATTATAGACAGCCTGCGCATTCTTCTGGTTCTTGGAGATAGCCTTGCGATATTGCGTTTCGGCTGCAGCCCACTTCTGTTTATGATAGGCGCGGTTTCCCTGGCGGATGAAGTTGCGGTCGTTCTGTGCTCCCACCTTCGCCAAGCCCAGCACCATCAGGGCAAAAACCAATATATATCTTAAATATCTCATTCTTATTATATAATAATGTATAAACGTTTATCAGAAAGGCTTCTTGATGTCTTTCTTAAAAAACTTGATGTTTCTGAGCAGAGGATTCTTTACCTCAAGCAGACAGATTTCGATGATAAGCAACAGGATGACAAGAATACCTACAGCCTGGAACTGTTCATCATAAGCGCTGTAAACCACACTCGTCACATCGCCTTTCTGCAATTTGGCAATATCATCATTCAATGCTCTTTCCGCATCGCTGGTATTATCTACATGAATGTACTGACCCTTGCCTGCCTGGGCAAGTTCCTTGCACATCTGCTCATTCAGAGCGGTCATTACGGTGTTGCCCGCATTGTCCTTCAGATAAGAGCCGTCGCCCATAGGGATTGGCGCTCCCTTGGTGTTTCCTATGCCCAGGATAAAGACATTGATTCCTTTCTTGTTGGCAGCAGCCGCTGCCTCCTGTGCGCCAGGCTCATGGTTTTCGCCATCGGTAATAACGATGATGGCTCTGCCCACATTCTCCTGCTGGGTGAAACTCTTTGAAGCCAAATCGATGGCAGCTCCGATATTGGTTCCCTGTGTCTGGATAAGACCAGGGGTTATGTTCTGGAGAAACATCTTTGCCGAAACATAATCGGTGGTGATTGGCAACTGCACGAAAGCATCGCCGGCAAAGACGATGAGTCCAATCTTGTCGTTGTTAAAGTTGTCGACCAGATTTTCGACAAGCATCTTACTCTTGTCCAAACGGGATGGAACTACGTCCTGACAGAGCATGGAATTTGAAATATCGAGGCAGATGATGGTTTCAATACCATGTCGCTTATCGTGAGAAATCTTGCTGCCCATCTGCGGGCGAGCTACCATCACGATAAGAAGCGCCAAGGCTGCGAGCATCAGCACAAACTTCACTGTAGGGCGATATTTAGAGATGTTGGGCATGAGCTGTTTCAGAAGCTCCGGATCGCCGAGTTTCTTCAGTTTAGCCTTTCTTCTTCTCCATCCTATCAGCCTGATCAGAATCAGTACTGGTATAATCCACAACAGCCAGAGAAATATAGGATCTTCAAATCTTAACATTTTCTATTCTAATTATATCTTCTATTCGATTATCCGATAATCAGTAAAATATCTCCGATAACTGGTAAAATATCTCCGAAAGATAGCGGAATATCTCCGATAATCAGCAAAATATTTCAGTTTCCGGATTACGGAATTCTTCTGAACCAGGTGATGCGGAGCAGGATTTCTACCAGCAATACCAGGAGAGCTGCCAAGGCGAATGGCTGATAAGCTTCATAGCGCTTAGCGAAATGCTTGACATTAAACTTGGTTTTCTCCAGTTTATCAATGTCCTTGTAAATCTTCTTCAGCTCGTTATTGTTCGTAGCGCGATAGAAATTACCATCGGTTGTCTGCGCAATGTCGCTCAGCGTCTTCGTATCTATCTCTACCGGAATATTGACGTACTGTACTCCTCCTGCCACAGGCATTGGATAAGGAGCCACCTTGTTGGTTCCTACACCGATGGTGTAAACACGTATTCCGTAGCTTTTGGCAATCTCTGCTGCGGTCATTGGCGAGATTTCACCCATGTTGTTACTGCCGTCGGTAAGAAGAATCACAACCTTCGATTTTGACTTAGAATCCTTCAGGCGGCTCACGGCATTGGCCAATCCCATTCCCACTGCAGTACCATCGTCAATCAGTCCCCGGGCGGCAATATCCGTACGGGTTGCCTGCAAGAGGCGCAACAGACTGGCATGATCGGTTGTCATCGGGCACTGGGTGAAAGCTTCACCGGCAAAGATAGTCAGACCGATGTTGTCGTTCGGTCTTCCTGAGATGAATTCTGTAGCCACATCCTTAGCCGCTTCCATACGGTTCGGTCTCAAATCTTCGGCAAGCATAGAGGTGGAAACGTCCATCGCCAACATAATGTCAATGCCTTCTACCGTCTTGTTGTCCCAAGCCGTATGCGTCTGCGGACGAGCCATCGCACAGACGATGAGCACGAAGCAGATGCATCTCAGCACCATTGGCAGATGGATGAGACGCACACGCAGGCTCTTCGGAGCATATTGATACTTTTTCGTGTCGCTCATGCGCATGGTTGGCGCATTCTTCTTCCTGTAGAGGAAATACCATAATATATAAGGTATCAGCAACAGGAGCAACAGAAAATAGCCTTTACTTGCAAATTCCATTTCTATATTTTTCTATTTATAGCCAGGCAAAGAGTTGCGGAATAAACCGCTTTGCCTGGCGAAACGTTTCATAAGAACACCCTGCTTTACATCAGCAGCATGACTGACTGATAAATGATGTAACCCAACAGAGCCAGACCTACGATGGCTCCTATCCAGAGGAGCGACTTGATGAGGCGGCGCTGAGATTGCGTCTTCTGCTCTTCGTTGGTCAGCTGCGGAACCACCTTTTCTTCTGTAGGTTTCTCATCTGTCTTGGTCTGGTCGATGAAGTTGATGGCATTCACCAGGTTTGCGTCGTTCTCATTCACCAGAGTTTCATATTTGGCAAACTTCACGAGATCGGCAGTCTGGAAGAGTTCCTTCAGTTCATCTATCATCTTCTGGTCGCCTGCTTCGCGCAAACGTTCGATGATTTCGGCACTGGTCATCTCCATGGCATTGAATCCGAAACGGCTCACGATATATTCTCTCAGCGTATTGGTAAGCTGGGTGTAGTAAGCCTTCTGTGTTTCCTGATTCTCAACGTGCTGCTGCTTGATGACGTTGATTTGATTCAGCGCCTTTTCATGAGCCGGAACACGTTTTACGATGCGGATATGGGTGATGATTGGCTTATTGTTCTTCAGTCTGTTGCGCAGATAAAGCCATGCGCCACAGAGGATTAACAGCAATAGGCTCAACCAGAACAGCGCGCTCCATTCGCCCCAGGAGAAAGGATTATCCTGAACATCCTTGGGCGGATAGAACTGGTTGGGATGAACCGTATCTACAGGCACGGTGAGCACCTTCAGCGCAAGCTGGTTGCCATGACAGTTCTTGCCGTTTACCTTCACATTGAGCGCAGGAATCACGTACACCTTTTCATCAAATGAAGTCAGCGTATAGTCGCGACTCACCACCATTCGGTCGTCGCCTATGTGCGAAGTGTCGCCCTTACTCTGCTCTACCACTTCCACTCCCGGCGTAATTTGCTGCTGCGGCTTGAAAGATGGCAGTTGCACCTTATCGCCCTGCTTTACCGAAGCCTTCAGATGCAGCACGGTCTGCTGTCCTATCAGTATCTGGAGCGAGTCGATGCGTTGCTCTACCTGCTGGGCTTGAGCTAAGCCTGAGCACCCCAGGAGAGCGAGCGACAATATGATATTCTTTACTTTAAACATAGTTTCTTTACTTTGAGCTTTCGGTTTATCAGCCCCTCTGCTTGAAAAGCATCAGGAGCGCCTTCGAGAAGTCCTCGTTAGTGGCAATCGAAGTCCAGTCGACCTTGCTTTTGGCAAAGTCGGTTTTCAGATTCTCCTGCTGCATCAGCCATTGCTGGGTATGAGCCATTCGCAGTTTCTTCGAACTTGTATCAATATACATTTCGTGTCCGGTTTCTGCATCCATCACCTTGAGCAGTCCTACATCAGGCAGCACCTTGGCACGTGGGTCGTAAACCTGGATGGCTACTACATCATGTTTCTGGTTGGCAATCTGCAGCTGATGCTGGAAATCCTTATGATCGTAGAAGTCGCTGATTACGAAAGCTGTGCAGTGGCGTTTCATCACGCGGGTGAAATATTCCAGGGCGCAGCCGATGTCGGTACGCTGGCTTTGCGGCTGGAAGTTGAGCATTTCCCTGATGATATAGAGAATATGCTTTCTTCCTTTCTTAGGCGGAATGTACTTCTCGATACGGTCAGAGAAGAAGATGACACCTATCTTGTCATTGTTCTGAATGGCACTGAAGGCGAGTGTGGCAGCAATCTCAGTAGCCAGATCGCGCTTCATTTGCTTCATCGTACCGAAATCGAGCGACCCGCTGACGTCTACGAGCAGCATCACGGTAAGTTCCCTTTCCTCTTCAAACACCTTGACGTAAGGCTTATGAAAGCGGGCGGTCACGTTCCAGTCGATGTCTCTCACATCATCGCCATACTGATATTCGCGCACCTCGGCAAAGGCCATTCCCCTACCCTTGAAGGCAGAATGATACTGACCAGCGAAGATGTTCTGACTCAGTCCGCGAGTCTTGATTTCTATCTTCCGAACCTTTTTTAAGATATCTTGTGTATCCAAAATCCTAAACTATTAACTATAAACTATTAACTGTTAACTATAAACTGTTAACGATCAAGGCACTTCCACCTTATTAATGATGCGGCTTACGATTTCCTCACTTGTCACATTGCTTGCCTCAGCCTCGTAAGAAAGGCCGATACGATGGCGCATTACGTCATGAGCCACAGCTCTTACATCTTCAGGAATCACATAGCCGCGATGCTTGATAAACGCATAGGCTCTGGCTGCCTTGGCAAGAGAGATGCTGGCACGAGGACTGCCGCCGAAGGTAATCATATCTTTCAGTTCGCCCAGTCCGTAGCGCTCAGGATAACGTGAAGCAAAGACGATATCGGCAATATACTGCTCAATCTTCTCATCGAGATAAACCTCGTTTACAATCTTGCGAGCCTTCAGAATCTCCTCAGCTGATGTTACAGGAGTAACCTCAGGAAGTCCGCCCTGGATATTCTCGCGGATGATGAGCTTCTCCTCTTCCAGTGTAGGATAATCGATGATTACCTTCAGCAGGAAACGGTCTACCTGTGCTTCAGGCAACTGATAGGTTCCTTCCTGTTCGATAGGGTTCTGTGTAGCCATTACCAGGAACGGACTAGGCAGTTTGAAGGTTTCATCGCCAATGGTAACCTGATGTTCCTGCATTGCCTCGAGCAGCGCACTCTGCACCTTGGCTGGGGCACGGTTAATCTCATCTGCCAAAACGAAATTGGCGAAGACAGGACCGCGCTTTACATGGAAAGCCTCATCTTTCTGTGAATAAATCTGAGTACCCACCACATCGGCAGGCAACAGATCAGGAGTAAACTGAATGCGGCTATAGTCGGAGCTGATAAGCTGTGACAATGTCTTGATTGCAAGTGTCTTCGCCAGTCCAGGTACACCCTCAAGCAGGATATGACCATCAGAGAGAAGACCGATAAGAAGGCAATCTACGAGGTGTTTCTGACCTACGATAACCTTATTCATGCCCATTACCAGATTGGTAACAAACTGACTTTGTTGTTCTATCCGGATATTCAATTCGCGGATATCAATAGCTTCTGCCATAATTCTATATTTTTACGTTTAATTTCTTAATTCAAACAATATATTTCCAAAACTGAACGCAAAAGTACTCAAATTAAGCCACAAAAGCGAAAAAAGCTATCTAAATAATATTAAAAATGTTTCATAAAAGCTATTTTTAGGTTCTTTTAAAGAATAGCTTTTATGAAACAAACGAGATTTCAAATATTTTATCTGTTTTTATGCTTCATGTACCATGGATGAACCAAGAAATTGTACACCAGTAACGATACGATTGTTGCAAGAAGTGCATAGTGCAACATCCCTGATTCAACCATATTATATACAGGATGATCTACGTCAAAATGCGCTCTCGCCGGAAGATTATGGAACAGGAATCCGAGACCGAGTCCCAAGCTCAATCCCAATTCCCAAGCCAGGAAGAACGAATTCACGCTCGTGCCGCGCTGGCAATGTTTGGCAAGCTTGATATAGAAGAGCAGAAAACGGCTTCCGATAATTCCCAAGCTGAAACCCAACAAGGCTGGAACCAAGATTTCTACGGCAAACTCCTGACTTGCGAACGAAATCAGCTGAGCTGCTCCCAGCAGTACCAGACCTACTATTATCTGGCTTTTCAGATCTGCATCAGCAAAGACAAACTTTTCTGCCAGGAACGCCAAGACCATTCCTCCGAAAATCATCAGAAAAATGCCAGAGGAATGAGGCAAAGAAAAGTATAATCCCGCAGAAAAAGTAATCAGGATGATATTGACAAAAAGCGGAGTTCCCTGTGGCAGATAGAAGCGGTCGAGGCTGAAAGTCTTAATTCCTTCGGCAGGTGCCTTAAAAGGAAACTTGGCACGAGAAACCAGCACGAAGGCTCCCAAAGCCAGCAACGAAGCCGTAGGGAAAACATAGCCCATGCCGAAATAGTTGTAAACAAAACATGCCACCAAGGGTCCTACGGCTATTGAAAAGCGGGCAAACCAGGAGGTAATGTAATTAGCCTCGGTGCGCTGGAACGACTCGCAGGAATCAATAACCAGCGTACTGGCAAGCGACATCTGAGCCAGCCCCAGAAATGCTCCTAACAGGAAACGGACCGCCAGGAGAATCTCAAAAGGAAGCCTGATGTTCCAGAACGTATCCAGATAGTAAAGAACCGAAAGGCAAACAACTACACCTAAAATGGAAAGTTGGCAGACCATATTCCTGCGGTAGCGCTGTACCAGATAAGAGCAGAAGCCGCCAAACAGGAAAAGTCCAAAGCCGTATGCAAGAAGCACACACCCTATCTGCCACATCTGATACTTCTCCTGAAGCAGGATATAAGGAATGGCAAAAATGAGCATGTACACACTCGACATCAGCAAGAGATTGGCAAAGCATAATCGCCAGAAGTCCTTGTGCCACAGCTTGATATGTACTGGTGTGTTTTGTGTATCCATTATTCTAAACTCTTTTATGAATCTATCGTATTTATACTCTCTTACACTTCACTAAAAAGAGAGTTAATGTTAGTAACTCTCTTCAGCGCTAGGATAATCTACGGTCTTCACCGCATCAATATAAGCCTTCACACCCTTGGTCATTTCCTCGCCTACCTGAGCAAAGTGGCGCAGGAACTTAGGCTTGAAACCCTGTGTCATTCCGAGTGCATCAGCATAAACCAGAACCTGTCCATCGCAGCCGTTACCAGCACCTATTCCAATCGTTACAGCCTTCACCTTCTTGCTTACTTCAGCAGCGAGCTTAGCAGGAACCTTCTCCAGCACGATGGCAAAGCAGCCTGCTTCATCCAGCGCAATGGCGTCGCTGATAAGTTTCTGTGCCTCAGCCTCTTCCTTGGCACGAATGCCATAACCGCCAAACTTATTAACGCTCTGCGGGGTAAGTCCGAGATGGCCATGAACCGGGATTCCGGCATTAACCAGCGCCTTAACGGTTTCGCAGATTTCTACGCCGCCTTCCAGTTTCAGAGCGTCTACACCCGTTTCCTTCATCATGCGGCAAGCATTGCGCAGCGCCTCTTCCTTGCTGATCTGATAGCTGCCGAAAGGCATGTCGCAAACCACGAAAGCATGCTGGCAGGCACGTGCCACGCTGCGGGCGTGATAAATCATCTGGTCTACGGTAATCGGCAATGTGTCTGCATTTCCTGCCATCACATTGCTGGCCGAATCACCTATTAATATAGAGTCAATTCCTGCAGCATCTATAATTCCGGCTGTTGTAAAGTCGTATGCTGTCAGCATGGTTACTTTCTCGCCAGCCTTCTTCATTTCTGCGAAGGTCTTGGTGGTAATTTTCTTCTTGTCAGTAGATAAATATCCCATTTTTTATTTTGTTTTATTTATTGTTCTGCGTTGAATCTATTTCGCATTCTCCACGATGCGCTGCAAGTCAGCAAAGCTGAAACCTCTGTAATCATCTATCACATAGTCGGATAGCGGCTGGATGGCTTCTCTGCTGTTCGTTGTGGCAAGACCTAGGGTGAAGGCTCCTGAAGCTCTCACCGCCTTCAGTCCGTTAAAGCTGTCTTCCAGCCCTATACAGTCCTCCGGTTCCACACCGAAATAGGCTGCACCTTTCAGATAGCAGTCTGGATGAGGCTTGCTCTCGGCGAAATCCTCGCTGGTCAGCACGCGGTCGAAATAAGCCTTGAATTCCGGGTGACGTTCATAAACATTCAGCATCTTCTGAATGTTGCTGCTCGTTACCACAGCGCATTTTACGCCATGCTGCTTCAAGTCGCTGATGAAGTCTTCGAACCCCGCAATATATTCATACTGCATGGTCTTTTCAAACTCATCCAGTCGGGCTGTAATCTTAGCCTGTTCCTCCTTTGCGCCTGTAAAACCTTCGATGTGGGCGAAGACGGCTTCATCGGTGAAATACTTGTCGTAAATCTGAACCAGAGTCTGTCCTTTGATGCGATATTCGAAATCGGGCATTTCCGGATGATACTCCCTGCCTATCATTCCCCAGAAGATGGAGTACTGTGATTCTGTGTCGAAAACCACGCCATCCAGATCGAAGAGTGCTGCTTTTATCATATTTCCTTGTCTGTTTTTATCTATTTTTGCTTAAATTATATTGAAAACGGGTGCAAAGTTACGCAAAAAACTTAATATACGAGCATAATCTGACAGATTTTGATGTTTTTATTACGTGTTTTCCGATTTTTTACACTACCTTTGCAGAAAAATCAGTAGAAATAAAGAAGAATACATATAATTATATGATAGAAATAATAGAGAAATACTTCCCGAACCTCACGGAAGAGCAGAAAAAGCAGTTCGAGGCACTCGATGCATTATACCGCGACTGGAACAGCAAGATCAATGTCATCAGCCGCAAGGACATCGATAATCTGTACGAGCACCACGTGCTCCATTCTCTGGCAATAGCCAAAGCCATCCATTTCCGTCCGGGCACGGAGATTCTCGATTTCGGCTGCGGCGGAGGTTTCCCGGGCATTCCGCTCGCTATCCTCTTCCCTGAATGCAAGTTCAAGCTGATAGATGGAACGGGCAAGAAAATAAGAGTCTGCAACGAGGTGGCTACGGCCATCAATCTGCAGAATCTCAAGGCTGAACACCTGCGCGGAGAGGACGAAAAAGGCAAGTACGATTTCGTGGTAAGCCGTGCGGTAATGCAACTTCCTGACCTGATGAAGATTATCAAGAAAAACTTTAAGCAGAAGGGACAAAACGCTCTGCCTAACGGACTTCTGTGTCTGAAGGGCGGCAATCTGAAAGAAGAACTGAAGCAATACTTCAAGATTTCAGAAATCACTCCGCTCAGCACTTTCTTCGATGAAGAATGGTTCAGCCAGGACAAGCAACTGGTTTACGTTCCGGCTTAGAAGAGTGAAGAGTGAAAAGTAATCATAAAGTTCAAAGTAAGAAATGTTACATATAGAAAGATTTCAAGTAAACATGTTGCAGGAAAACTGCTACGTGGTGAGCGATGAGACCAAGGAATGCGTCATCATCGATTGCGGCGCCTTCTATCCGGAAGAGCGGACGGCTATTACACAATATATTAAGGAGAACCAGCTCAAGCCCGTTCACCTGCTCGTAACCCATGGCCATCTTGACCATAACTTCGGCAACAACACCATCTACCAGGAGTTCGGACTGAAACCGGAAGTATCGGCAGCTGATGAAAACCTGATGGAGGGACTCGCCAAGCAGGCAGAAACCTTCTATCAGATGCAACTCGATTACCAGTTTCCGCCTATTGGCAGATTCTTCGAAGATGAAGAGGTCATCAAGTTCGGTAACCACGAGTTCCAGGTCATCGCCACTCCTGGCCACAGCAGCGGTTCCGTCACCTTCTATTGCGAGGCAGAGCACGTAGCCTTTACCGGCGACACCCTCTTCCACAACTCTATCGGCAGAACCGATTTCCCTGGAGGCAGCATGTTCCGCATCATCAACAGTCTGCGCCATCTCGGTCAGTTGCCTGACGAAACCCAGGTTCTCCCGGGTCATGGCGAATACACCAGCATAGGCGAAGAGCTCGCTCACAATCCTTATATGGACCGTTAAAACAGCATTTTTAAAAAGTCAGGAGATTTATCAGCGATGATCAAGAAATCGAACACAGAGAAGATCATTCTCGGCATTGACCCCGGAACCAACGTGATGGGCTATGGCGTAATCCGCATCATCGGCAACAAGGCCGAACTGGTGGTGATGGGCGTCATCGACATGCGCAAGGAGAGCGATCCCTATCTCCGGCTGGGCAAGATCTTCGACCGCGTAACCGGCATCATCGACAGCTATCTGCCCGATGAGATGGCCATCGAAGCCCCCTTCTTCGGCAAGAACGTGCAGTCGATGCTTAAACTGGGCAGAGCACAGGGCGTAGCCATCGCAGCCGCCATTCATCACAGCGTTCCTATCCACGAATATGCGCCGCTCAAAATCAAGATGGCCATTACAGGACAGGGACAGGCTTCGAAGGAACAGGTGGCGGGAATGCTGCAGCGACTGCTCCATATTCAGCAAGACGAAATGCCGAAGTTCATGGACGCTACCGATGCACTGGGGGCAGCCTACTGCCACTTTCTGCAGATGAACCGCCCGGAGACCGACGCCAAGCACTACAGCAGCTGGAAAGACTTTGCAACAAAGAATCAGAGTAGAATAAAAAAATAAGAAAGATGCAAAAGATTATTAGCATTAAAAATGGTGTTACCCGTATGCCTGAATGGCGTATGGCAGACCCCGTAAACTTCGAGGCGTGCGATGGTGAACACATCGCTATCGTAGGTCCGAACGGTGGAGGAAAATCAATGTTTGTTGACATCATCGTAGGTCGCCACCCACTCCTGATGCACGACCCTGATTACGATTTCTCACCTAGTCAGAAGACAATGGTGAGCGACAACATCAAGTATATTACCTTCCGCGACACCTACGGAGGCGATAACGACCGCACTTATTTCCTGCAGCAGCGCTGGAACCAGCTCGAAATAGACGAGAACACGCCTATCGTAAAGGACAAGCTGGAAGAAGCCTACCAGATGGCAGGCGAAGACACTCCGGAGCGCAGAGCCCTGCAGCAGCACATCTACGAACTCTTCCACATGCAGCACCTGATGGACAAATACACCATCCTGCTCTCAAGTGGCGAGCTCCGCAAGTTCAAACTTGCCTCTACCCTCTTCTCAGAGCCTCGCGTGCTCATCATGGACAATCCGTTTATCGGACTCGATGCTGAAACCCGCGACCAGCTCAAGGAACTGCTCAAGACCCTCTCTTCAGAGCGAGCCCTGCAGATTATCCTCGTGCTGAGCAAGAGCGATGATATTCCTGATTTCATCACCCACGTGGTAGAAGTAAAGGATATGAAGGTTCTGCCTAAGGTAACCCTCGCCGAATATCTTGCCGGCAGAGAATCCGTGCCTGCCCATGTGCTGAGCCCGGAGCTGGAACAGGTCATCGTAGACCAGCCTTACAGCGACCGCGAATATCACACCCAGGAAGTGGTGAAGATGAACAAGGTGCGCATTCAGTATGGCGAGCGAATCATCCTCAACGACCTCGACTGGACCGTGATGAACGGCGAACGATGGGCTTTGAGCGGACAGAACGGAGCCGGAAAAAGTACGCTCCTCAGTCTGGTTTGTGCAGATAATCCGCAGAGTTATGCCTGCGACATCACCCTCTTCGACAATCCTCGAGGCAGCGGCGAAAGCATCTGGGACATCAAGAAACACATCGGCTACGTATCGCCTGAGCTTCACCGCTCTTACCAGCGCGACCTGCCAGCCATCCGCATCGTGGCAAGCGGCTTGATGGATTCCGTAGGCCTCTATGTAAAGCCGAAGGAAGAAGATATGGACAAGTGCCGCTTCTGGATGAAAGTCTTCGGACTGGAAGGTCTTGAAGACCGTGGTTTCCTGAAGCTCTCCAGCGGCGAACAGCGCCTCGTTCTCCTGGCACGTGCCTTTGTCAAGGATCCGGAACTGCTGATTCTCGATGAGCCGCTCCACGGACTCGACAACCGCAACCGCCGTCTTGTAAAAGACGTCATCGAAGCCTTCTGTCGCCGCCAGAACAAAACCATGATTATGGTAACGCATTATAAGGAAGAATTGCCAGCGTGCATCGACCACAGCATCTTCCTCTTGCGCCACACCAACGATTAAAAAGAATTAATAATTAATAATTTCAAAAAGATGAGATACATAATATTATTATTTGCGCTCACCCTCAGCATAGCTAAGGCAAGCGCCCAGGATGTATTAAACGAGGTGCTCCGCACTTCTGATGCAATTCTCAACGACACCACGAAGAGTATGGACGAGCGCCGTACAGCCCTCTTCAAGTTTGACGCAATGACCTACATGCGCAGCAAGATTCTGCCACCGTATGTAATGCTCGACAAAAATCTGAGCAAGGATACCTTGAACATAAAGGTTCGCTATCTCAACGAGCAGGCCTACGCCATGAGTGTTTATATTACGCTCTACCAGAAGCGACTGAAGGAGGCTTCAAACAAGAACAAGCCGCTCGTAACCCAGTTTTTCAAGCAGGCAACCATCGACCACAAGGCATTTAAGGATGCAGATACAGAGTTTACCCTGGCTTATTACAACACCCCGGATGTTCCTACTCCTTTCTGCCTCGACTGCGATTGGGTTTCAACCTTGGCATTTATCCGCAGCATCGACTGGTCAAAGCTTTAAGAAAATTCAAATATTTTTAAGTTATAATCGGTCTTCAAAAAGACCAACTGTACAAACCTCTTCCTTAGCTGTTGATTTGCTGAGGAAGAGGTTTTCTTTTAAAAACACATGATTTACTGAAGTTTCGCATGTAGGCTCCACACGCCCTGCAAGGGCAAAAGCTTTAGAATTCCAGGCAATTAGCAAAGCTTTTACACTATCATTCAAACAGTTACAAACGTATGCAAACACAGGTCGTTTTTTTTTAAGCGGATTCTAAACTTCATGCAAAAAGCTTAATGACCTTAATGACCTTGACCTTAATGACCAAAAATGACATATTATCAACTCAACACCTATAAGCATCCTCCCAATACTCATTTTGTAAATGTAAAGTATTTATACCACAAACAAACATTCAAAAACTGGTGTTCCCCGGTCATTAAGGTCAAGGTCATTAAGGTCATTAAGGGTTTCGGGGGGAACGGAATATATATATAATATAATATTAAAATTATTTAATATTATATTATAAGAAAAGAGAGCGAGCGAAAAGTGCTTAATGACCTTAATGACCTTGACCTTAATGACCGCTTTTTCACGTTTCTTCGGCTACCTTCAAAGCGTATTTTCCTGTTTTGCTATGTTTCTGCAATAAAGTTCTGACAGAAAACGACAGAAAGCATTATCTATCAGCTACTTACGCAATTTTCAGCATAGAAAGTTAGGGTGAAAGATTGCATTCTGTCCGAAAATGTTGTATCTTTGCACCGGCAATCGAAAGAACAGCCTTTTGTGCCTTGCTCGGGTCTTCTCTTAAGACCAACGCGGGTCATAAATGATGGCAGGCGCCGGTCATCAATGAAGACCCCGAAAACGGCAGGAACGGGGCGTTCTGGGGAGTTGCAAACACGGACACTAAACATACTACAAACGACTATGATTAATTACAGCATCGTAATGCGTAGCGTGAACGCAAATCTTCTGGAAATCAACCAGGCGAAGTCACGCATCAACCAGGCGAAGAAGGAGGGTAAGACCAACGTTGACCTCAACGCCCCAACCACTCCGGATAATACGCCAGGCGGTTCTACCCCAGGCGGTTCAAACACCGGTCAGACCGGCAGCGACGGCCAAGGCTCTGAATCAAGCGGCGGCACTACCGGCAAGGACGATACTGGCGACGGCCTTGAATAGCCCAAGGATAGACTGGCCAGGGTGCTAGCCCCTAGCCCAGCCTATCCGCCCCCACAAAAAATTCAACATTCAACACTCAACATTCAACATTCAACATTCAACATTCAACAAAATGAAAACTTGGAAAACAATTCTGCAGATAGCCATCAGCATTCTGACCGCTATCGCTACTA
>OGRO01001001.1_pt1 | contig 25664 bp, 20 predicted proteins | sample 1553451 | NCBI WGS metagenome assembly OGRO01 (sample SAMEA2580021, study PRJEB22360) | human gut metagenome | reverse complement strand
ATGACGGGAGTTTCGGTTTTTTACCGAAAGTGAAATCAGAGTTTATCAAGGAGGAAAAGCCATGTCAACGGCTGATGTCGGAATTTATATTCATATTCCGTTTTGCGTTCACAAATGCAACTACTGCGACTTTAATTCCTACGCGGGCATGGAGGATACGATTGAAGCGTATTTTGGCGCGCTCATACGCGAAATACGGACATTTTCACGCACGCGCAGGCTGAGCGCGGATACGGTATACCTCGGCGGCGGAACGCCGAGCTGTGTTGATACAAAATATATAGCCGCCGTGCTTGACGAAATTTTTTCTTCCTTTAATATAAGGAAGAAATCCGAAATATCCATGGAGTGTAACCCCGGTACGGTGACGGGGCGCGAGCTTTCCGTACTGCGCGGCGCGGGAATAAACAGGCTTAGTATAGGACTTCAGTCAACGGACGACAAAATGCTTGCCGCACTCGGCAGAATACATTCGCTGCGCAATTTTGAGGACTGTTTTTCGGCGGCACGCGGCGCGGGGTTTGACAATATTTCCGCCGACCTTATGTACGGACTGCCGAATCAGACGGCGGAGCACTGGCACAAAACTCTTGAACGTGCGGCAGCCTTCGGTGCGGAGCATCTTTCGTGCTACTCGCTTAAAATCGAGGAGGGAACACCGTTTTATACCATGGGAGTTGCCGTGCCCGATGACGATACCGTTGCCGATATGTATGCCGATTGTGTGGAATTTCTCGGCGGACGCGGCTATGCGCGCTACGAGATTTCAAATTTTGCAAAGTCCGGTTTTGAGTCGCGGCATAACCTTAAATACTGGCGTTGTGACGATTTTATCGGCTTCGGCGCGGGAGCGTATTCGTGCATGAACGGCAGCCGCTTTTCAAATATCGGGAACGTGGATGGCTATATCCGCTCGGTAAATTCAAAAGGCAACGCGGCCGAAAATACCTCTGTGCTTGAAAAATCCGATCGCATGAGCGAATTTGTTTTCCTCGGTCTGCGCTGCGAAAAGGGAATAGACGTACGCGAATTTGCCCGCCGTTTCGGCTGCGACATTTTTGATGTATACGGCGAGCCGCTTAAAAAGTATATAAAGCTCGGTTTTATAATACATGATGACCCGACTTTACGCCTTTCTCATGACGCTTTTTTTGTCAGCAACACTATACTTGCGGATTTTGTATAGCGGGCGGCTGTGCGTATTCGGAGCTTTACGCCCGCTATCCGTTTCTTTAAAAATTAACAAAATTTTTTTTGTATTTTTGTATTTTTTTTGCATATTACTATTGACAAATACTTTTTGCGGTGCTATATTATAAATAACAGTTAGCACTCTATAAGGTTGAGTGCTAACAAAACTGAAAAGGAGGTTTGGAAATGGCATTGGATGACAGAAAGAAGCAGATTCTTCAGGCGATAGTCGAGGACTATATCAGCACTGCGGAGCCGGTCGGCTCGCGGAGCATCTCCAAAAAGCCGGAACTGAACCTCAGCGCAGCAACGATACGCAACGAGATGGGAGATTTGGAGGACATGGGGTTGCTTGTGCAGCCGCACACCTCGGCGGGACGCGTTCCGTCAACCGGAGGGTATCGGATGTATGTTGATTCGCTCATGGAAAAATATGAGATGACAGCGGTGGAAATGGAGCAAATCAAACAGGCGGCGTCCATGAAAAAGCAGGAGCTTGAAAAAATCGTCAGGGATGTTGCGGCGGCGTTTTCGGGTCTTTCCGGACTTCCGGTTATAGGGGTTCTGCCCGCGGCGGAAGCGTCGGTTGTCAAAAATCTGAAAATCGTCAGGGTTGATACCTGTGCGGTTATGGTGATTGTTTCCGACAGGTCGGGACTTATAAAGACAAAGCTGCTGCGGCTCAGCGAGGATATTTCGGATGAGTTTGCGGGACAACTTACCGCAATACTGAACGAGAATCTTTCGGGACTGACGCTTTCGGAGATAAACCTCTCAAACATTATGGAGGTGCGCAGTGCAATCGGCGAGAATTTTGAAATCCTCACTTCGGTAATCGAGCTTGTGCATGAGGCTGTTTCGGAGATTGACGAAAGACAGATTTTTATCGACGGACTGCCGAATTTGCTTAATTTCCCGGAGTACAGCAGCGTTGACAAGGTTAAAGAGCTTTTTAAAATTCTTGAAAAGCGCGAAAACCTTACAAAAATCGTAATGGCGGGCGCGCCGGGCGGCGGCACGAAAATACTTATCGGTGACGAGATACCCGTTGAAGGACTGAAGGAAAACAGCGTAATACTTGCACCGTACAGGGCGTTCGGAAATCTTAACGGAGTTTTGGGCGTGTTCGGACCGGCAAGAATGGACTATTCAAAGATTGTTTCGGCTCTGGAGTTTTTCACAAACCAGCTGAGCAGCGTTCTTACACAGGATTTCGGCTCAAAGCAGAAACTAATCGGCAAAGGAGATGACAGTGATGTCTAAGGAAACGAAAAAGGAAAAGGATGAAATAATAGAGGAAACAACAGAGGACACGGCGGCGGAGAATACCGAAGAAACCGCGGAAGGCGAAACCGGGGCAACAGCCGAGGTGGAGGCGGAAACCGAGGCAATCCGCGCGGAGCTTGACCGCATGAAGGATAAAATGATGCGCCACGCGGCGGAGTTTGACAACTACAAAAAGCGTACCGCAAAGGAGCGTGAGGATTTATACGCTACAGCGGTTTGCGACACCGTGGAGAAAATCCTCCCGGTCAAGGATAACCTTGAACGTGCAATAGCGGCGGCGGAAAGCGCTGACGGCACAGACGGCGCGGAGACAACAATGGCTGACGGCGTAAAAATGATACTCAAACAGCTTGACGAGGTGCTGACGGCTCTCGGCGTTGAGGAGATAAAGGCGGTCGGCGAACAGTTCGACCCAGAAAAGCACAACGCGGTAATGCACGAGGAAAACGACAGCTGCGGCGAGAACACAATCACCGAGGAGTTTATGAAGGGTTACACCTGCAAGGACAGGGTTGTCCGCCACTCAATGGTTAAGGTTGCAAATTAAAGCGTTCTGCTTTAAATATAAATTTGATAAAGATATATGAAAGGATTGATTATATTATGGGAAAGATTATAGGTATTGACTTGGGTACTACAAATTCATGTGTTGCCGTAATGGAAGGCGGCGAGCCTACCGTTATAGCAAACCCGGAGGGTGCAAGAACCACACCGTCCGTTGTTGCATTCACAAAGACAGGCGAAAGACTTGTCGGTCAGGTTGCAAAAAGACAGGCAATAACAAACCCGAACACGATTATTTCAATTAAGCGTGAGATGGGTACAGATTACAAAGCGAACATTGACGGCAAGCTCTACACTCCGCAGGAGATTTCGGCTATGATTCTTCAAAAGCTGAAGGCTGACGCGGAAAGCTACCTCGGCGAGCCTGTTACACAGGCGGTTATCACCGTTCCGGCATATTTCAGTGACGCACAGCGTCAGGCAACAAAGGACGCGGGCAAAATCGCGGGTCTGGACGTTTTGAGAATTATCAACGAGCCGACAGCCGCAGCTCTTGCTTACGGTCTTGACAAGGACAACGACCAAAAGATTATGGTATACGACCTCGGCGGCGGTACATTCGATGTATCGATACTTGAAATCGGCGACGGCGTATTTGAAGTTCTTGCAACAAGCGGTAACAACCGTCTCGGCGGTGATGACTTCGACCAGAAGATTATAGATTACCTCATTGCCGAGTTCAAGAAGGACAACGGCATTGACCTTTCGACAGACAAAATGGCGCTGCAAAGACTTAAAGAGGCGGCAGAGAAGGCGAAAATCGAGCTTTCGGGCGTTATGTCAACAAACATCAACCTGCCGTTTATCACGGCTGACGCAACAGGTCCGAAGCACCTTGACGTAACTCTTACACGTCAGAAATTCAACGAGCTGACGGCTGACCTTGTTGAAAAGACAATGGTTCCGACCCAGAATGCGCTCAGTGACGCGGGAATTACTCCGGCTGATATTGACAAAGTTCTGCTTGTCGGCGGTTCTTCAAGAATACCGGCTGTTCAGGAGGCTGTTCAAAGACTTATCGGCAAGGAGCCGCATAAGGGAATCAACCCGGACGAGTGCGTTGCAATCGGCGCGTGCATCCAGGCGGGCGTTCTGTCCGGCGATGTTGAGGATCTTGTACTCCTTGACGTAACTCCGCTTTCACTCGGTATCGAGACAATGGGCGGCGTATTCACAAAGATTATAGACAGAAACACAACGATTCCGACAAAGAAGAGCCAGGTATTCTCAACGGCTGCGGACGGACAGACAAGCGTTGAGGTACACGTACTCCAGGGCGAGCGTGAAATGGCGGCTTACAACAAGACTCTCGGACGTTTCAGCCTTACCAATATCCCGCCGGCTCCGCGCGGTGTTCCGCAGATTGAGGTTTCGTTCGATATTGACGCAAACGGTATCGTTCATGTTACCGCAAAGGATATGGGCACGGGAAATCAGCAGGATATAACGATTACTTCAAGCTCCAACCTCTCCGATGAGGACATCGAAAAGGCTGTTAAGGAAGCGGAGAAGTTCGCGGCAGAGGACAAGAAGAAGAAGGAAGAGGTTGACGCGCGCAACAGTGCGGACAACATCGTTTACCAGACCGAAAAGACTCTGAACGACCTTGGCGATAAGATTACAGCCGATGAAAAGGCGGGAATACAGGCGGAGGTTGACAAGCTGAAGGAAATGCTTAAAGCAACCGAGCTTGACACCGAGGCGGTTAAGGCGCAGACCGAGGCTGTTTCAAAGAAATTCTATGACATTTCATCAAAGCTCTATGCCGACGCGGCGCAGGCACAGCAGGCTGCGGGTCAGCAGGCGGGCAACCCCGGCGGCGCAGCGGGAAACGCGGGCGGCGCACAGCAGGACGACAACGTAGTTGACGCGGATTACAAGGTTGTTGATGACGACAACAAATAATAATGTCGGAGACAGACCGTGCGGCAGAGAGCGCGGTGGGGGCGGATTTGCCCCCGCTTTGCGGTGATTTGCGCGGGGTCTGTCCCCGTTTGCGTATATTATAAAAATTAGGTGATTTATTTTGGCTGAAAAAAGAGACTATTATGAAGTGCTGGGCGTTGACAAAAGCGCGTCGGCAGATGAAATAAAGAAAGCGTACAGAAAGCTTGCAAAGAAATATCACCCCGACCTTAACCCGGGCGACAAGGCTAAAGTAGCGGAAGAGAAGTTCAAGGAAGCGTCCGAGGCATACGAGGTTCTGAGCAATCCCGAAAAAAAGCAGCGCTATGACCAGTTCGGTCATGCGGGCGTTGACCCGCAGGCGGCGGGCGGCGGCTACGGCGGCAACCCGTTCGGCGGCGGCTTCGGCGGTCAGTCACGGCGCAATCCAAACGCTCCGCAAAAGGGGCGCGATCTTCGCTATAACATTGACCTGACCTTTGAACAGGCGTGCTTTGGCTGCGAGATAGAGCTTAACGTATCGAGAATGGAAAAGTGCGATACCTGCGGCGGCAGCGGCGCGGCGGGGGGGGCTGCTCCGGTTACCTGCGGCGTGTGCCACGGCACGGGTCAGATTAAGACGGTTCAGCGGACAATGCTCGGAAATATGCAGAGCGTTCGCACCTGTGACACCTGCGGCGGTACGGGTAAGGTAATAAAGAATCCGTGCAAGAGCTGCCGCGGTACGGGAGCGGTGCGCAAGGCTCGCAAGATTAAGGTTAAAATTCCCGCGGGAATCGACAATGACCAGATTATTTCCGTAGCCGGTCAGGCGGATGTGGGCAAGAACGGCGGTCCGAACGGCGATTTGCTTGTTGTAACGCACATCAAAAAGCATAAGCTGTTTACAAGACAGGGCTACGATATAATATGCGACCTTCCAATTACGTTTGTGGAGGCGGCTCTCGGTGCGGAGGTACAGGTTCCGACAATAGACGGCAAGGTTACCTATAACGTGCCGGAGGGAACTCAGACGGGAACCGTGTTCAGACTGCGCGGCAAGGGCGTTCCAAAGCTGCACGGCAACGGCGCGCGCGGTGACCAGTATGTGAAAATCAATATTGAGATTCCGAAAAATCTTTCGGAGAAACAGAAGGATATTCTGCGCCAGTTCGGCGAAACGGTCGAGCCTGCGAAGTATCACGACAGAAAGAGTTTCTTTGATAAGATGAAGGATTTGTTTAAATAAACGCAGGGATGCGAAAACCGTACAGATGTTTTGAAATATTTTCGGACGTACGGTTTTTGCACCCCTTTTGCCGTAAAATACAGAAAGGTAAATGAGTTATGGATTGGATTCAGGTAAAAATAACTACCGTTAACGAGGGTATAGAGCCGCTCTGCGGCGCACTGTACGAAATGGGAATAAGCGGTCTGGAGATAAGCGACAGCGAGGATTTTAAGGAGTTTCTTGAAAACAACCGCAAATACTGGGACTATGTGGACGAGGAGCTTGAACGGCTGAAAACAGCCGACTCGTGCATAACGCTATACCTCAGCCGCGACGCGGACGGAATGGACACACTTTCGGCGATAAGGCGGCGTTTGGCAGAGCTGAAGGAGTCGGAGGACGGCGCCGGCTTAGGCTCGCTTGAACTGCATATCGAGAACGTGAAGGACGAGGACTGGTCGGAAAACTGGAAACAGTATTTCAAGCCCCTTGAAATCGGAGAAAAAGTTCTTATCGTTCCCGAGTGGGAGCGCGAGAACGTGCATGATACGGAACGCACGCAGTTTATAATCAATCCGGGCATGAGCTTTGGCACAGGCTCGCATCAGAGCACGCGTATGTGTATCGAGGAAATCGAGAAAAACATAAAAGGCGGCGATACCGTGCTTGACCTCGGCTGCGGCTCGGGGATTCTGTCGGTTATTGCGCTGCTGCTCGGCGCGAGTGACGCGACAGCTGTGGACATTGACCCGATGGCGGTTGAGGTTGCATATTCAAACCTCGCGCTTAACGGATTGCCTAAGGAAATTTATCACGGCTATGCGGGCGATATTACGACTGACAAGGCTCTTTATGCAGAGCTTAAAAAGCGGAAATATGATATTGTGCTTGCGAATATTGTCGCGGACGTTATAATTTCGCTTTCGTCATTCGTAAAGGATTTTATGAAGGATACAAGCGTGTTTATCTGTTCGGGAATCATAATCGACCGTAAGGACGAGGTGGTTGACGCGCTCAAGGCTGCGGGACTTCACGTTTCGGAGGTGCGCGAGATGGGCGAGTGGGCGGCTGCGGTTTGCCGAAAAAAATAAGAGATTTTGAACAGTATACTTGAAATGAAATTGTGTTTTTAAAATAACATAAAGGAGAAAATTAAAATGTTAAAACAGTACATAAAGGATAACTGGGACAGTTGTATACGGTTTTCGCCGAAGGATGACGGAACGCTTATAGGACTTCCCAAGCCGTATATCGTGCCGAGTCCCGCGGACTGCTTTCAGGAGATGTATTACTGGGACACCTTCTTTACCTGTAAGGGACTTATACTTTCTGACAGGGCGGAGGTTGCGCGCGACTGTTGCGAGGATATGATGTTCCTTATTGAAAAATACGGATTTATGCCGAACGGCAGCAGGACGTTCTATCTTACACGCTCGCAGCCGCCGTTTCTTTCGATGATGGTTATGGATGTTTACAATGTCTATAAGGATAAGGAATGGCTTAGAAAGGCGTACGAAACGCTGAAAAAGGAATATAAATTCTGGATGACGCGGCGTATAACCGAAATCGGACTGAATCAATACGGCTGCGACATGAATGACGAGATCGACGTTGATGAAAATTACAAGTACACCTGTTCGCGCCTTGAATATGAGGTGCCGACCGATGACAAGCACAGGTTTGCGCGGAATTTTATTGCGGACTGCGAGAGCGGCTGGGACTTTAACCCGAGAACGGAAATGCAGCAGGACCGGTATATATACGTTGATTTAAACAGTAACCTTTATATCTATGAGAAAAACTTTGCCGAGATGTCGGAAATCCTCGGAACGGGCGAAACCGAAAAATGGAATTCGGCAGCGGAAAACCGCCGTGAGCTTATGGATAAATATCTGTGGAACGGCGAAGCGTTTATGGATTATAATTTTATTCAAAAGCATTTTTCACCGGTGTTCTCGGTTGCGTCATTCTATCCGCTTTGGGCGGGCGTTGCGACAGCGGAACAGGCAAAAACGACGGTTGCAAAGCTGTCGGCTTTGGAAAACGAGTACGGAATTTCAACCTGTGAGAAAAACGAAAGTCCCGCGACATACCAGTGGGATTGGCCCAACGGCTGGGCGCCGCTGCACTATATCACTGTTCGCGCGCTTGACCGATTCGGATTCACCGAGGACGCAAAGCGCATTGCGGAGAAATATACAAAGACGACAGAGGCGCTTTTCGACGAAACGGGCAAGCTGTGGGAGAAGTTTAACACCCTTACAGGCAAGAACGATACAAAGGGCTACGCAAGCAACATAATGCTCGGCTGGACTGCGGGAGTTTATCTGTATCTGATGAATTATCTGGGAAAATAAATATAAGAAGACAGCCTTCGGCATAGAGAATTTAACCTCTGGCGCACGAACGGCTGGTTTTTTTCGATATTGCCCAAATAATATTGTTTATTTTTGAAAAAAGGTGTAATATTAAAAGAAAGGGCGAAAATTTGTTTCTGTCACAGCACGGGCGGACGCGAAAACTATAAGTATGAGGTGAGTCGTCCGTTCATGTACAAAAAATTTGCCGATTAAGAACGGCGGAACGGAGATTATTATGAATTGTGAAAACACTTTTGTGTGTACCGCGGTCAAGGCTCTTGACACAAAATTCGGACGCGACATTCAAGTGCTTGACCTTCGCGGACTTACCACGCTTACGGATTATTTTGTGATTGCGACCGGCGGCTCGGCGCTGAATATTCAGGCAATGTCCGACCACGTTGAACAGGAAATGGCAAAAGCGGGCGCAAAACGTCTGACAAAGGAAGGCTATGACACCGCAAACTGGGTTCTTCTCAGCTATGAAGATGTAATTATCCACATATTCCAGGACGAAACCCGCGAGTTTTACAAGCTGGAGCATATCTGGAAGGACGCGCCGGATGTCGATATAAGCGGACTTCTGATAAAAAACTCCGCGGAATCCGATTCGGAGGAAAATTAGCCGTTATCCGCGCGCTACTGCGGCTTTTTCCGCTGCGGCGCGCCGACCGAAAACACCGATTGAAACAAAACTATCTCAGAAGGGAATGTTCATAAAAATGAAGTACGATTTCAAGACTATTGAAGAAAAATGGCAGAAAAAATGGGAGGCAGACCATGCCTTTAAGACAACCGAGGACACCTCAAAGCCGAAATACTACGCGCTTGAGATGTTCCCATATCCCTCCGGCAACCTACATATGGGTCACGTGAGGAACTACTCGATAGGCGATGTTGTCGCAAGGTACAAAAAGATGCAGGGCTTTAACGTCCTTCACCCGATGGGCTGGGACTCCTTCGGTCTGCCCGCGGAAAACGCCGCAATCAAGCACGGCACGCCCCCCGCGGAGTGGACATGGAAAAACATCGACAATATGCGTACTCAGCTTAAACGGCTCGGCTTTGCCATTGACTGGGACCGCGAGGTTGCAACGGCAAAAGAAGAATACTACAAATTCACTCAGTGGATGTTCCTTCAGCTCTTTAAAAACGGGCTTGCCTACAAGAAAAAATCCTTTGTAAACTGGTGTCCGTCGTGTCAGACCGTTCTTGCCAACGAACAGGTTGTAAACGGCAAGTGCGAAAGATGCAAGAGCGAGGTTGGCAAGCGCGACCTTGAACAGTGGTTTTTCAGCATTACAAAGTATGCCGACAGACTCTTGAAGGATATAGACAAGCTCGGCGGCTGGCCCGACAAGGTTAAAAGTATGCAGACCAACTGGATCGGCAAGTCGGAGGGTGCGGAGCTTAAATTCAGGCTTGACGGCTCCGACGAGGAGCTGACCGTATTCACAACCCGTCCCGACACGGTATACGGCGTTTCGTACATGGTTATTGCGCCCGAGCATCCGATAGTTGAAAGCCTTATCTCCGGCAGACCAGAGGAGGCTGCCTGCCGCGAATTTATCAAGAAGGTACACGGCATGAGCGAAATCATGCGCAGCTCCACCGACACCGAAAAAGAGGGCGTATTCACAGGCAGATATGTAATCAATCCGCTTAACGGCAAAAAGGTTCCGCTTTACCTTGCCAATTATGTATTCCTCGACTACGGCACAGGCATAGTTATGGGCGTTCCGGCGCATGACCAGCGCGACTTTGACTTTGCAAAGAAGTACAACCTTCCGATTGAGATAGTTGTACAGCCCGAGGGTCAGAACATGAAGGGCGAGGATTTGACAGAGGCGTTCGCCGCGGAGGGTATTATGGAAAACTCCGGCGAGTTTGACGGCATGAACAACCGCGAGGCTCTTAAAAAGATTATCGACTATGTTGAGGAAAAGGGCATTGGTGAAAGAAAGGTCAACTTTCGCCTTCGCGACTGGCTGATTTCGCGTCAGCGTTACTGGGGCGCGCCGATTCCCGTGGTTTACTGCGAGAAGTGCGGCACTGTTCCGATTCCCGAAAGCGAGCTGCCCGTACGTCTGCCGGAGAATGTAAAGTTCACCGGTCAGGGCAAATCTCCGCTCAGCGAGTGCGAGGAGTTCATGAACACCACCTGCCCCAAGTGCGGAGGTCGTGCGCGCCGCGAAAGCGATACTATGGACACGTTCGTATGCTCGTCATGGTACTATCTGCGCTACTGTGACCCGCACAACGACAAAATGCCGTTTTCAAAGGACAAGGTTGACTACTGGATGAACGTAGACCAGTATATCGGCGGCGTTGAGCACGCGATACTCCACCTTTTGTATGCAAGATTCTTTACAAAGGTGCTTTACGACCTCGGCTATGTTTCATGCGAGGAGCCGTTTGAAAACCTGCTGACACAGGGTATGGTTTTAAAGGACGGCAGCAAGATGTCCAAATCTGTCGGCAATGTCGTAAGTCCCGACGAGATAGTTGCAAAATACGGCGCGGACACAGCAAGACTGTTTATACTCTTTGCAGCGCCGCCCGAACGCGACCTTGACTGGAACGATACCGCGGTCGAGGGCGCATATAAGTTCCTTAACAGGGTTTGGAGAGCGGTTGACGAGCTTAAACCCTTTATGTCGGACGAGAAGGTTGTATCGGCAAGCCTTAACGCGGAGGAAAAGAAGCTCCGCTTTGCCGTAAACGCAAGTATCAAAAAGGTTACGGAGGACTTTGAGCGTTTCAGCTTTAACACCGCGATAAGCAGTATTATGGAAATGGTGAACGAGCTTTACCGCTACAAGGACGCGACCGCGCCCGAGAGCTATTCAAAGCCGCTGATAGGTGAGGCTCTCCGCTCGCTTATCGTCCTGCTTTCGCCGATTGTTCCGCACATAACACAGGAGATGTGGGAATCCATAGGCAACAACACCGCGCTGTTTGACACACCGTGGCCGAGCTTTGACGAGAGCGCACTGGTTGTCAGCGAGGTTGAAATCGTTGTCCAGATTAACGGCAAAATCCGCGACAAGATGACGGTTTCCGCCGACCTGGGCCGCGAGCAGATGGAGGAAATCGCAAAGACCTCCGACAAGGTTAAGTCTCTTATCGGCGACAAGCAGATTGTGAAGGTTATCGCCGTACCGAAAAAGCTTATCAACATTGTTGTAAAATAAAAACCGATACCGCGGCGGTTAGCCAAACCCGATATTGTGTTTGACCCGCGTGCGCCTATGCGGGCGGCGGGCGGCGCACAGCAGGCAACGGACAGCGTGCAGCGGACAACATGCAACGGGCAGAACGGACAGCGGGCGGCGCAAAGCCGTCCGCGCCGCGGTCGGTCAACCCCGCCGAAGTCGGAAATCCGTTCCGCGGGCGGAACGTGATTTCCCATATTCGGCAAAATAATTTACGGAGTAAAAAAATGAGCGCTAAAGAAGAATTTATCGAAATATACCGCGAGAATATCCGCCGCGAGGGCGCGGATAAGCTCCTTGAATACCTTATGTCGCCCTCCAGCGACTTTTTCACCGCTCCCGCAAGCACCCGCTATCACGGCGCGTACGAGGGCGGACTGGTTGAGCACAGTCTTAATGTTTACGAGTGCTTATGCGACTACCTTGCGCGCGAACGCGTACAGGAACTTTACGGCATAGAGGCGTCGGAGGAAACGGTCGCAATCGTTTCGCTCCTTCATGACATATGCAAAATGAACTTTTATAAAAAGAGCTTTCGCAACGTGAAGGACGAAAACGGGGTCTGGAACAAGGTCCCGACCTATGAAATAGACGATCGTCTTCCCTACGGTCACGGCGAAAAGTCCGTGTATATCGTATCGGGGTTCATGCGCCTGACCCGCGAGGAGGCGTTTGCGATACGCTATCATATGGGATTTTCCGGCAACGAGGAGGCTCGTGACGTAGGCAAGGCGTTTGAAATGTTTCCGCTTGCGTTCGCACTTTCGACAGCCGACATGGAGGCTTCATACTTCCTTGAGGACTGATTTTTAAGCGGAATTTTTCTGCGCGGAAGATATTAAATTATTTGTGCCGCCATAGGCGCATGGGAACCAAACCCGATATTGTGTTTGACGCCCGCGCGCCTATGGCGGCGGAACGGAGATTTTTAATGAAGGACGGATTTATCAAGGCTGCGGCGGCAACGCCGGAAATAAAAGTAAACAACACGGATTTCAACCGCCGCAGCATAGCGGCGCAGATTTTTGAAGCGGACAGCCGCGGCGCAAAAATAATTGTTTTCCCCGAGCTGTGTATCACCGGCTATACCTGCGGCGACCTGTTCGGGCAAAGCGGCACGTTACACCGCGCCACGGCGGCACTTTCCGCTCTTGTACGCGAAACCGCCGATACGGACATTCTTTTTGCCGTTGGTCTGCCGTATCTTATGTGCGACAAGCTGTACAACGTCGCGGCACTCTGCAAAAGCGGCAAAGTTCTTGGCTTTGTTCCCAAAACCTATATCCCGAACTACTCCGAATTTTACGAGGCACGGCATTTTGCGCCCGCGCCCGCAGAAAACACGACCGTGGACTTTGACGGCTATACCGTTCCGTTCGGAACAAAGCTGATTTTCTGCGCGCGGGAGTGTGAATACCTCCGCATTGCGTGCGAGATTTGCGAGGATATGTGGGTGGCTGTTCCGCCGTCCTCGCTGCACGCCCAAAACGGGGCGGAGATTCTTCTTAACCTTTCCGCAAGCGACGAAACGGTCGGCAAGGACAACTTCCGCCGTATGCTGATTACCGCGCACACCGCGCGCACCGCGTCCGCATATATATACTCCGACGCGGGCGAGGGCGAATCCACAACCGACCTTGTTTTCGGCGGTCACAACATTATCGCCGAGTGCGGCAAAACTCTTGCCGAGGCAAAGCTGTTTGAAAACGGAATAATCTATGCGGTAATCGATACCGAGAAAATCAGTATGCAGCGGCGCAGGGTCACCACCTTTCAGAACAAGCAGGACAGCGGCTATGAACGCATATACTTTAACGTAAAAAATACCGAAACGGACATTTCCGCGCTGCGCGTCAATGCGCACCCGTTTGTGCCGAAGGACGACCGCAGACTTCATGACCGCTGCGAAACAATACTCAAAATGCAGAGCGAGGGTCTTAAAAAGCGCATAAAGCATATCGGACTTAAAACGGTAACTGTCGGCATATCGGGCGGACTGGACAGCACGCTTGCGCTGCTTGTCACCGTCCGCGCGTTTGACAGTCTGGGTCTTGACCCAAGCGGAATTATCGCGGTTACCATGCCGTGCTTCGGCACGACCGACCGCACCTATCAAAACGCGGTAAAGCTGACTCACGAACTTGGTGCGACCCTTCGCGAGGTCAAAATTACCGATTCGGTAATTCAGCATATGAAGGACATCGGCGCCTCCCTTGACGAGCATGACGTTACCTATGAAAACGCGCAGGCACGTGAACGCACGCAGGTGCTTATGGATATATCCAACAAGACGGGCGGAATCGTTATCGGAACGGGCGACCTTTCGGAGCTTGCCCTCGGCTTTGCGACCTACAACGGCGACCATATGTCAATGTACGGCGTGAACTGCTCAATCCCCAAAACGCTTGTCCGCTACCTTGTACGGCATACCGCGGACAAAAGCGGCGACCGGCTCCGTGACGTACTCTATGATATACTTGACACTCCGGTAAGTCCGGAGCTTCTTCCGCCCGAGGAAAGCGGAAATATAAAGCAGCGCACCGAGGACATTGTGGGACCGTACGAGCTGCACGACTTCTTCCTCTATCAGATGATACGTTTTGGATTCACAAGGGAGAAAATTCAGCGGCTTGCGGAGCAGGCGTTCAAGGGCGAGTATGACAGCGAAACCATTTCAAAATGGCTCAAAATATTTATGAAACGGTTTTTTGCCAACCAGTTTAAGCGCTCCGCGCTCCCTGACGGACCTAAGGTCGGCACGGTTTCACTTTCGCCGCGCGGCGACTGGAGAATGCCATCCGACGCGGTTTTTGAGGATTAATTAGCAGATTAAACAGCGGATTGGGCGATTAAAGCAAATCAATTTCCGATTTTAAGAGAGGTTTTCCGCTTTTGCTGCGGTAAAACACTTGGCAAATACGACTTTACCGTATTAAAATATTCGGTAATTGTCCGCCTTTGCCATATTAAAATATTCTTCGGTAATTGCTGCTTTTGCCGCGGTAAACATCGCACTTTTACCGTGGAATTGCCGTCTTTGCCGTGTTACAATCTTTTACCATATGCAAAACCGAAAACCGTTTCTTCAAAATTTTTGACCCGAAAAAACATAATTCATGCTAAACCAAAACGGCATATGTATTCCGCGCCCCGCCGAGAGTTCGCTCTCCCGCAGCGCAATATACATATGCCGTTTTTTATGAATAATAATCTTTGATTTGCCGCAAACTATTTAAAAATCCTTCAGACGCCTTTAAGGTATTCCAGTATCGCGTTAAAATTCAAATCCCCGACCGTTTCCGCTATGGTCAGCAGTCCGTCACAAGAAGTATACCGCAGCCACCCAGCGTCAGCAGCTTCAGCAGTCCGATATGTGTGTCGCCTATCAGAAATCTGTCAACACCGAAAATGCCCGGAAATACGGAAACAATAAAAACATACCTCGGGTTTGTCATTTTCAGCGCATAAATCCCGGACAACCTTTTTTTGTCCATCATTTTCATTTTATCTTTCAAATACATAATTTTATCCGCCGATAAATAACTTCTGTACTCTTCAAAAAATAAATCAAGCTCTTGGCTATCCATTTTTATATCCCCGTAATTATTTTTGACATTTAGTATGTGTCGTTTTTATGATTATATCATGATACGATGTTTTTGTATGCTATAATAAACTGTCAGTTTTTTTCGACCTTAAATACAAGCTGATTTGTCGAAAAGATAACAAAAGACAAAAAAGAAAGGGAGTTTATTATGAAAAAAATCAACAAAGTCATAGGCATACTGCTTGCGCTGTTTATGCTTATGCAATCAATGACGGCTCCGTAACTTGCGGCGGATGCACCACCAACCAACACCGTATACGGCACTGTCAAGCCGGACGTAATACTTCGGGGAAAATGCAGCGACAATGCCGAGTTTACACTTTCAGACGATATGACGCTTGAAATTTCCGGCTCCGGTAAAATATATAAATATAACAATTCTTCCAATCTCGCACCGTGGGCTGAGCATAGGATGGACATAAAAAGGCTGATTATAAATGAGGGAATTACCTACACGGATATACACTATGTTTTTGCAGGCAGCGAAATAACCAATGTTATTATCGGCGATGGGGTGGAAAACATAGGCGAATATGCGTTTTATTCGGCGCCCATTACCGACATAAAAATCGGTAAATCAGTCATCTCTATTGACAACGGGGCATTAGGGGAATTTGTGGGAAATAAAGTTGTGTTCCCCGCAAGCGTTTCCAAACTCGGTTGGGGCATACTCGGTAGTCGTTACGATATATTTGCAAAAACTGACAAAAATGCGCTTGACGCACTTTTGACCGATGCAGAAAAAGAAAGCGGCATGACCGTAAACATCGGAATATCCGCTGCGACCGAGGCTTCGAGCCTTCCGACCGAAATTGCAGAGAAATACTCAAAGTAGGCTGGACAGAGGAAACCCAAACCGTTACGGTTACCGCCGACGGAATAAATATATCGCTGATTATAGGCGAAAACTTTGCGACAGTAAACAGCGAAAAAACAGAACTTGACTCACCGTCATTTACCGAAAACGACAGGACATACCTCCCTATTCGTTTTATATCCGAGAAATTGAGCGCAGATGTGAAATGGGATGAAAAGGCTCAAACTGTTTTAATTACAAAATAATCGGCGCGCTTAAACAAAACAGCCTTTTGTATATAATTATACCCCCGATTTTTAAAATCAGGGGTATGATTTTGGCTGTTCGTATAAGAATTCTGTTTTCAATCCCTACATTGAGTTCAAACGCTGCACGTTTTTTCGCTCCCGTAGTTTTTCCTCGTTCTCTGCGGTTAAATTTAATGTATAACGGTTATTTTGCTGTTTTAGAAATTTTGCTCTGCCAACTTTTCGACAACGGCAGCAACCATGCGCCACACGCGTTCAACCGAGGAAACCGACATTTTCTCTCTTGGCGTATGAATATCGTCTATCTGCGGTCCGAAGGACACGCAGTCCAGTCCCTCTATCTTTCCCGCAAATATGCCGCACTCCAGTCCCGCGTGGATTGTTTCTATCCTCGGGGCATAGCCGTACTGCTTTTCAAAAACCGTTTTCATCGTATCTCTCAGCGGCGATTCGCTGCGGTATTCCCATGCGGGATAGCCCCCCGAAATTTCAACCGTGCCGCCGAGCGTTTTTGCAAGACACTCCACATTCGCACAAAGCGCGCGCTTTTCCGACTCAACGCTGCTGCGTATGCAGCTGACAAATTCAACACAGTTCTCCGCGGTTCTCAGTATCCCCAGATTGAGCGATGTTTCCACCATTCCGTCTATTTCCGCGCTCATTTTCTGCACTCCGTTCGGTATGCACACAAGCATTGCAACGGCGCGGCGGGTGCTTTCCGCGTCCATTGGCGCAAACGCCGCATTCTCTGCCGCCGCGACCCTTATCCGCACACTGCTGTCGCATACTCTGTATTCGTTCAAAAGCTCGGCTTGCAGCCTTTCGCACGCCCCTCCGACCGCTGCCGCGTCCGCGGCATAAATCTGCGCCGCCGCGCGGCACGGTATCGCGTTATCCTTCAATCCGCCGTCCACATAAACAAGATGTATTTCCGTTTCCTCCGACAGTGCGTAAAGCAGCCGTCCCATAAGCTTATCGGCGTTTGCCCTGCCCTTGTTGATTTCAACGCCCGAGTGACCGCCGACAAGTCCGTCAACCGTTATTTCAAACAGTTTTCCGTCCGCCTTGCCGCGCGTAACGGGAATACGGCACAGCGCATTGCAGCCGCCCGCGCAGCCGACCGTAAACACGCCCTCGTCCTCCGAGTCGATATTCATCAGCATTTTTCCGCGCAGCGGCGACACGTCAAGAGTCGCCGCGCCAAGCATTCCTATTTCCTCATCGGAGGTAAAAACCGCCTCAAGCCGCGGGTGCTTAAGCTCCGTACTGTCAAGCAGGGCAAGCATCATCGCGACCGCGATTCCGTCATCACCGCCGAGGGTCGTTCCCTCCGCATAAATAAAGTCGCCGTCCACAGCAAGGCCAAGACCTTCGCGGGTCATGTCCTTTTTACAGTCGGCTGACTTTTCGCATACCATGTCCGTATGCCCCTGCAAAATAAGCGGCTCGGCGCTCTCTGCGCCTGCGCTTGCCTGTTTTATTATACAAACATTATTGCGCGCGTCGCGGTAATCCTCCAAGCCACGCACCCTTGCAAAATTCACCAAATAGTCCGCGATTTCCGCCGTATTCCCCGAGCCGCGCGGGATTGCCGAAATCTCGCCAAAATACCCAAAAACCGATTCAGGTTTCAATCCATCCATTACTGACATATGTGCCGCCTCCGTCAAAAAAAATTTTTTAAAGCGTCTCTATACTCTTTACAAGCTCGCGCATATCACGCTTTGGTACGGTCTTAGTGCCGCGGCAATCACGATAAAGTTGACCTGCGTTCCGCCCACGGTAAAGTGGATTTTCGCGTTGTCACATTCAAGATACTTCCCTATCTCCGCTTTCGCCTTTTCGCACCACTCGTCTATTCCATAGCCGCCGTAGCTTTCGCCGTTGGCGCTTTCAAACATTTTCAGAATTTCGGGGTGCGCGCCCCTGTTATAGTCGTTATTGAAACGTATCATATGTCATTACCTCCGCTTCGTGTATTAAGTCTGTGCTAATCAAACAGCGGTGTGGAAAAATACCGTTCCGCGGTATCGGGCAGAATTGTCACAACCGTTTTGCCCCTGCCGAGTTTTTTTGCAAGATGCAGCGCCGCCGCGACGTTCGTGCCGCTGCTTATGCCGCACATTATTCCTTCTTTTGCAGCAAGAGCCTTTGCTGTTTTCAAAGCCTCGTCGTCCTTTACGATAAATATCTCGTCAAATATATCGCGGTTTAGGATTGCGGGAATCACGCCGTCGCCTATACCCATTTGGAGGTGCGTTCCTATCGAGCCGCCCGAAAGTATCGCCGCGTTTTCCGGCTCGACCGCCCATATCACCGTGTCGGGATTTGCCGCGCGCAGGGTTTCGCCTATGCCGGTAATCGTGCCGCCCGTTCCTATACCGGAGCAAAAGCCGTCAATCCGCTTTCCCGCCTGACGGAGTATTTCCTCGCCGGTACCGCTGCGCTGCGCCTCGGTATTCGCGGGATTTTCAAACTGCTGCGGAACAAAAACGTTCGGGTCGCTCTCCTTCATGCCAAGCGCTATGCTCAGACATTCCTCGATGCACGCGCCTATATTCCCCGCGTCATGCACCAATATTACCTCCGCGCCGTAATGCTCAACCAGCTTTCGGCGTTCCTCGCTAACCGAGTCCGGCATTATGATTTTCGTCTTATAACCGCGCACCGCGCCCACAAGAGCAAGTCCTATGCCCTGATTTCCGCTTGTCGGCTCGACTATTACCGTGTCCTTGTTTATAAGACCCTTTTTCTCCGCGTCGCAAATCATGTTGAACGCCGTGCGCGTTTTTATCGAGCCGCCGACGTTAAGTCCCTCGAACTTGACAAGAATCTCCGCGCTGTCCGCGTCCGCCAGGTTGCGCAGGCGAATTAAAGGCGTGTTACCCATTGCTTCCAAAATATCGTTATATATCATATTGATTTCCCCACATTTTTAAATATCGTTATTAAATATAATATGTACAAATTCAGCGTAGTGTGCGAACGGCATGAACCACGGTAAAAGACCGTTTTCCGCAAACGCACGCAAACGTCAAAGCGGCAGCAGTCTGAAAACCGCTGCCGCATTCATTGTTAGCCTATCTTTTTGCCCTGTGATATGTAGGCACAATTTCCGCCATCATTTTCTTTACGCCCTCGGAGTCGTTGCGGTTTGCAACCTCCTTCAGCGCGTCAAGCTGCTTTGTAAGCTCGTTTATGTCCACAAACGACGGCGCACCGATAAATATTTTCTCGTACTCCGTATTTGTAAGACCCTCCTCCGCCATAAGCAGCTCCTCGTAGAGCTTTTCGCCCGGGCGAAGTCCTGTGTATTCTATCTTGATATCGCCGTTCGGTACGTGTCCCGACAGACGTATCATCTGCTTTGCCAAATCGGCAATTTTAACAGGCTCGCCCATGTCAAGAATAAATATCTCGCCGCCCTTTGCCATACTTCCCGCGGCAAGCAGGAGCTGCACCGCCTCCGGAATCGTCATAAAGTAACGGATAATTTCCGGATCTGTAACGGTAACGGGACCACCCTCCATTATCTGACGCTCGAAAAGCGGAATTACCGAGCCGTGCGAGCCAAGAACGTTGCCGAAACGCACCGCGACAAACTCCGTCTTGGAAATTCTGTCCATTCCCTGAACTATCATTTCGCAGCAGCGTTTTGTCGCGCCCATAACGTTCGTGGGGTTAACCGCCTTATCGGTCGAAACAAGAACAAACCTCTTTACGCCGAACTCGTCCGCAAGCCTTGCCGTCGTCAGCGTTCCAAAGACGTTGTTTTTCACCGCCTCCTCCGGGTCATGCTCCATAAACGGAACGTGCTTGTGCGCCGCCGCATGATAGATTATATCCGGCTTATAAAGCGTAAACAGCTTGCGCATCTTCTCGCGGTCGCACACTGAGGCAATCTCGGTTTCCATATTCAGCTTGCCCTTATATGTTCGTATAAGCTCCTGTTGTATGTCATACGCGTTGTTTTCGTAATTGTCGACTATTACAAGCCTTGACGGAGCAAGTCTTGCGATATTACGGCACAGCTCGCTGCCGATTGAGCCGCCGCCGCCCGTAACCATAACGCACTTGCCGCCGATAAACTCGCGAAGTCCGTCATTTTCTATCGTAACCGCCTTTCTTCCCAAAAGGTCATCAATGCTGATTTTTTGTATTGTGTAGGAGCTATCGTTTTTCAGTCCAATCGACATTTTAAGGATGTTGCAGTCCGTTTCCGAGCATATGGCAAGAATTCTGCGCCGCTCCTTGTCGGTTATATCCTTTATACAGAATATTATGGTTTCAATCTCCTCGCGCACGGCAATATCAACAATCTCCGACGTTCCGCCGACAACCTTAACGCCCTTAAAGCGCCTTCCGTGTTTTGCGGGGTCATCGTCGACTATGCAGACCGCATCGTACTTTGCGCGATTTGCTCTGTCGTCAAAGAACAGCGCAGCCATATCACCCGCTCCGATTACCATAACCCGCTCTTTTCGGTAATCTTTGTCCGATTTAAGGCTGTTTTTGTACATTCCGAACAGATACACATATACAATTCTTGACGCAAGAATCAGTATCGTTATGAACGCCGCCTGAATAATCGACAGAAACGCATAATAAATCCCGACCTTGTTTATGTATATCATTGCAAGAATCACAGCCTCGGCAAGCGCGTCAGCAAATATAAACTTGACAAGCTGTCTTGCCCGCGCATACCTCCATATTATCGAGTATACACGGAACACCAGAAACGACAGCATATACACCGCCTCGACCATTCCGAGCATCGCCCACGAAAATCTGATTTCGACCGACGGAATTATCAGCTCCGAAACCACGAACACCGTTGCGACATATGAGAAAAATATAACAAAAGCATCGAACACGAAAAGCACAGGCCGTCTGTGCCTTTTCAAAAACTCCATTACGCAATCCACTCCTAACCCCCCGGCAGCATTTAGCCCGCCGCGACAATATCCGACATTCTATTTTACATCCGACTATTATTATAACAAAATATGCCGCCGTTGTCAAACGGAATATACTACAAAAATATGTCGGTTTATGGCATATCGTTTATTTTCGGAATTTTTCCACGATTGCGTTCGCTATTCTGACGGACGCCTTTCCGTCGCCGTACGGATTTACCGCTTTTGCCATCTTTGCGTAGGAGTCACTGTCGCAGATAAGCTCCTTAGCCATGTCAAAGATTACGTTCTCGTCAACGCCCGCGATTTTTACAGTACCCGCGTCAACCGCCTCGGGGCGCTCCGTTTCGTTTCTGAGTACAAGAACAGGCTTTCCGAGCGACGGCGCCTCCTCCTGCAGTCCGCCCGAATCGGTCATAACCATATAGCCGCGGCTGATTGCGTTGTGCAGCTCGTCCGCGTTCACAGGGTCAATCAACTTAACCCTGTCCATGCCGCCGAGTATGTCAAACGCTACCTCGCGCACAGCGGGATTAAGGTGTACCGGGTACACAACCTCAATATCGTCAAAGGTTTCCACAAGCCGCCTTACCGCACGGCAGATATTTTTAAGCGGCTCGCCCAGATTTTCGCGGCGGTGCGCCGTCATTACTATCACCTTTTTGCTGTCCCAGTCCATGCCGCGCAGCGTTTCGTCCTTGAACTCGTAATCCGCCTTGACTGTGGTTTTAAGGGCGTCTATTACCGTGTTGCCGGTTATGTATATATCCTTTTCTGAAATATTTTCGCGCAAAAGGTTGCTCTTGTTCCGCTCTGTCGGGGCAAAGTGCATATCGGCGATAACGCCGGTCAGTCTGCGGTTTATCTCCTCCGGGTAGGGAGAATACTTGTCATATGTTCTCAGTCCCGCCTCTACGTGACCCACCGCAATCTGATTGTAAAATGCCGCAAGGCTTCCGACAAAGGTTGTTGTGGTGTCGCCGTGAACAAGCGCTATGTCCGGCTTTGCTTCCTTCATAACGCCGTCAAGACCTTCAAGACCTCTTGTGGTAATGCTCATAAGCGTCTGTCTGTCCTTCATTATGTTTAGGTCATAGTCCGGCTTTATGTCAAATATTTCAAGTACCTGGTCGAGCATCTGTCTGTGCTGCGCCGTAACGCAGACTATCGACTCAATCTCGTCGCGCTTTTCAAGCTCCTTTACCAGCGGCGCCATTTTTATCGCCTCGGGTCTTGTTCCGAAAATCGTCATTACCTTAATTTTTTCCATTTTCTTTCCCCTCCGTATTTTCGTTTGATTCAGATTCCGCGTCAGACTTCGGCTCCATTACCGCAAGGCTGACAAGAAGTATTCCAAGCACCGCGCATACAAGTATCAGTCCGCGCAGAGCGTCCTTAAGCGACATTACGACCAGGTAGCGCAGGCCGCCCTAAAGCAACATACCACCCGCCGTAAGGCAAAGGATACTTGTCAGTGTATAAAGAATCATAACAGTTTGTCTTTGTGAAAAACCCATATCAAGAAGTCTGTGGTGAAGATGACCCCTGTCGGGCGACATTATCGGCTTGCCCGTAAGCGCACGCCTTATAATCGCAAACAGAGTATCAAAAATCGGAAGTCCCAGAATAAGCACCGGAACAGCAATCGAAATCAGCGCGTACATCTTCATTATTCCCTGCACCGATATGCAGGCAAGAACAAAGCCGAGGAAGGTCGAGCCTGTATCGCCCATAAAAATCTTTGCGGGGTTGAAGTTATACGGCAAAAATCCAAATCCTGCTCCCGCGAGAGCCGCGGCAATTATTGCAACATTGAGGTTTTTGGAAACAATCGTCAGCGACAAAAGCGTTACGGACGCGATAGACGAAACGCCGACCGCAAGTCCGTCCAGACCGTCAATAAGGTTGACCGCGTTCGTCACGCCGACAATCCATATGACCGTCAGCGGAACCGACCACATTCCGAGGTTTATATACGGTGCGCCGAACCACCTTGAAAACGGATTCGCCACATACTCCATATCAACCCCGAAATATACGACAACCAAAGCCGCAATTATCTGAAAAATCAGCTTGACCTTTGCGTTGAGGTCGCGCATATCATCGATTACTCCGACCGTAACCATTATAACCGAGCCTATCAGAATGCCCATGGTTTCATAGTCGATAACCGCAAAGCACATTACGCTTATAATAAAGCCGTAAAAAATCGCAAGCCCGCCGATAAGCGGAATCGGCTTTTTGTGTACCCGCCTTGCGTCTTTTGGCACGTCGATCGCCTTTATCCTGTGCGCAAGCGCGATAACCGTCGGCGTTGCCGAAAACGAAATCAGAAACGCGACTATCAGCGCCAAAAATATAAATACATTACCGTTAATAAACATTTTTTACTTCTCCAATCTTTTCTCTGCCGTTTTACGTTCGCCGCCGTCAGTCGGCACGAACGCGCAAAGGCTGAAACGCATATGTGCTGTCAATCCGCCTACGGCTTGATAAATCCGACCTTGCGGTATACCTTGGAAATGGTCTTGCGCGCCTCGTAATTCGCACGCTCCGCGCCCTTTCTGTATACCTCCTCAAGGTAGTCGCGGTTTTTCATAAGCTCCGCGTACCGCGTCTGAATCGGCTCCAAAACAGCCGCGACCGAGTCCGCAACCGCCGACTTAAAGTCGCCGTAGCCGCGACCCGCAAACTCCGCCGTTATCTCGTCCATGGTCTTTCCCGTCATGGAAGAATAGATGCTCATAAGGTTTTCAACGCCTTCCTTGCCCTCGCCGCAGCGCACCTCCGCGTCCGAATCGGTAACCGCCCTTTTTATCTTCTTTACCGCCTTGTCAATCGGATCAAGCAGCAAAATAAACGCGTTCTCGTTCGGGTCGGACTTTGACATCTTCTGTGTCGGGTCCTGAAGGCTCATTATCTTTGCGCCGACCTTGGGGATATACGGCTCCGGCAGCTTGAAGGTTTCGCTGTAGGCATTGTTGAATCTTGCCGCAAGGTCCCTTGTTATTTCAAGGTGCTGCTTCTGGTCCTTTCCCACCGGTACCAAATCCGCCTGATATAGCAGAATGTCCGCCGCCATAAGCGATGGATAGGTAAACAGACCCGCATTTATATTATCCGCGTGCTTGCGGCTTTTATCCTTGAACTGTGTCATTCTTGACAGCTCGCCCATATAGGTGTTGCAGTCAAGCACCCAGCCGAGCTGGGTATGCGCCGGGACGTGCGACTGGAAGAAAATCGGCTCCTTCTCTGCGTCCAAGCCGCAGGCAATGAACAGCGCAAGCAAATCCATGCAGTTTTTGCGCAGCGCCTTTGGGTCCTGTCTTACCGTAATCGAATGCAGGTCGGCTATCATATAAAAGCTTTCGTATTTATCCTCTTTTTGCAGCTGCACCCAGTTACGGATTGCGCCGACATAGTTGCCAAGCGTCAGTGCGCCCGACGGCTGTATGCCGCTTAAAATCCTTTTCTTTTCCGCCGCAGCGTTCTCTTTTTCGTTTGTGTTTATAATATCGGACATTTGTTCTTTCTCCCTTTACTTATCTATTATTTCGTGAAGTACCTCGCCGAGCGCCTTTATTCCCGTTTCAATCTGTTCCTCGCTCGCAAGCGAATAGTTCATTCTGAAATCGCTGTACACGCCCTTGTCGTCAAGCATACACGCGTTGCCCGGAACAAACGCGACGCCCTTGTCCAGCGCGCGTTTCATGACCTCCTTGCAGTCTATGCCCTTCGGCATGGAGCAGTAGAGGAATATTCCGCCCTCCGGGCAGGTGTGGCTGACCTCTTTCGGAAAATATTTGTCCATGCACGACATCATAAGCTCGCACTTTTTGCCGTAGAGCGCCCTTGCCTTTGCGATATGTTCGTCAATCGAACAGCGCGTCACGTACTCGTACGCTATCATCTGCGAGAGTACGTTTGTGTGAACGTCCTCTGTCTGCTTGCAGATTATCATGCGTTCAAGCAGCTTTTCAGGCGCGCTTGTAAAGCCGATACGCATACCGGGCGAGAGTATCTTCGAGAACGAGCCGAAGTAAATAACCCTGCCGCTTTTGTCCATCGATTTAAGGGTCGGCACATCATTACCCTTGAATCTCAGCTCGCCGTACGGGTTGTCCTCGTATATCAGAAAATCGTACTTATCGGCAAGCTCCAGTATCTTTTTGCGCTTTTCCTCGGTTATGGTTATTCCCGACGGATTCTGGAAGGTTGATATTGTATAAAGCAGCTTGATGTTTTTGTGCGCCTTCAAAAGCTCCTCCAAACGCTCGGTGTCAAGTCCGTCCGAGAGAACGGGAACTCCGAAAAGCTCCGCATTAAAGGAGCGGAAGCAGTTCA
>OGRO01000996.1_pt1 | contig 25716 bp, 28 predicted proteins | sample 1553451 | NCBI WGS metagenome assembly OGRO01 (sample SAMEA2580021, study PRJEB22360) | human gut metagenome | reverse complement strand
ATGGCCGCTTAAAAAAAGAACAAATGGTAGTGTCCGCTATTGCCAGTACACCTCATTCGTCAGAATGTTGTTCTGCCGGCGCTGCATGTTCTCCCCGTATTCTGGCCTGTGTGATGCCAGTGTAAATTCATGTCAAAAAGCGTCAGCAAAGAAATTTACATCAGAAAAGAAGAGTTTTTGAACAGTAATCCGGTAAAATATCAGGATAAATCGAAGAAATGTGATAAAGGACGTATTTTTGGCGGTGACGAGGGCAAAACCCTGTTCCGGTTATGTTGTCATACACGTCAACAGAAGCCGTCGCAATCCGCATTCCGTACTTTCTCAGTTTCAGGATATCTGCCGCAATGCGCTGACTGCCGAACCAGAACAGACCGTCCAGTGCGCTCACCTGCAATCCTGTCTCCAGCGCATACTTCAGCCGTTGACGGGGAGCTTTCACTTCCCGGGCAATCAGTTGGTATGGCGATGATGTGTTTTCAGTCCCAACCATCCGGCGAATACGGGGAGACAGATGATACCGGTAGGTATCCGGCACACCTGAAAAGCTGGCCTTCAGGCTGTACACGCAGCCAAAGCGTTTATCGTTGAACACCACATTTTTCTGGCTGATGTCCCATTCTTCACGCAGCACAGCAATCAGTTGTGGTGTCCGGGTAAGCAGAAAGGCAATTCAAAACAGGTGACGTAATCCACATTCAGCAGGGCAATACGCGGCCGTTTTTCTGATCCATTTACAATCGGATGTGGGCGAACATTATTATCATTATCTGAAAATCTCCCCCTATGGCATGTTTGCCATGGCGGAGAGTCATTGAAGCCTTTATGAGGGGTGAATACATTCCTGAAGCAGTGCAGCGGCAAAAAAACACCCCGCTTTTATTCATTCTCTGACAATAAATATTGAGTTTGACTGTATCAGATTTTAGGTATTTCCTAGAAAAGGACTTTTTTGCTCAAGGCAAAACAATACCGCAAAATAATCCTTCACCTGCACAAACATCCTCAGTCCATTAAAAAAATCGCCATGTTAGGTTAACGACATCAAATTTGGTCGTTTACCATGATTAAGGTAGTTACACATGGCCCGCTATTATTTTTCGTGCCCCAAAATTTATTTTGGTGAAGAGGCAATAACCTCTCTATGCCAATTTAATAATAAACGAGTCGGTATTGTCACCGATGATTTTATGATGTCATCAGGTAAAACTCGTTATTTAATAAGCCATATGCCTGAGGCATCGGTATGCATTTTCGGCGAGGTTACTCCGGATCCAGATATTGATATACTGACTTCCGGCGCGGCGCGTTTTAAAGCCTTTAAGCCCGACGTTATTATCGCCCTCGGCGGCGGCTCGTCGCTGGACGCTGCGAAAGGAATTAAAGTCACATTGGAAGAGTATTTTGGAGATCATCAAATCGATCTCATTGCTATTCCCACAACCAGCGGATCCGGCTCTGAAGTGACGTCCTACGCGATCATCTCTGATCCGCAAAATGGCCGCAAATATCCGTTGATCTCCGGGCAACTGGTGCCGGAAATCGCCATTCTCGATCCTAACCTAGTGTTAACCGCGCCGCGTCATGTCGCGGTAGATACCGGCATGGACGTGCTGACCCATGCCATTGAAGCCTTTGTCTCTACTGGCTCAAATGACTTTAGCGATGCGCTGGCGGAAAAAGCCATCGCGTTGACCTGGCGCTATCTGCCGCAGGTGTTTAACGACGAAAAAGACATTGCGGCGCGCACCCACATGCACAATGCCTCCTGTATGGCAGGCATGGCATTTAACTCCGCCGGGCTGGGGTTGGTACACGGCATGGCACACGCCATCGGCGGGATGCTGCATATTCCTCATGGCAAAATTAACGCCATGCTGCTGCCGATTGTCATCGACTTCAACAGCAAACGGGCCAGCACTGAAACCCGCGATCGCTATCACCGTTGCGCGCAAATCATAGGCATTGACCATGCGGTACCGGAGCAGGCCATCGCGCTGATGACTCAGGAGATCCGCCAGATCAATCGCCATTTCTGCATCCCCGTCACTCTCAGCGAACTGGGCATCGACCGTGCAAAAATCATCGAGTTGCGCAGCGCACTGGTGAATTCGACGCTGGCCGACGGTTGTACCGCGTCGAACCCGCGGCAGGTGACGACGCATGATGTCGAAGGGTTGATCGACCTGATTACCGGCTAGCTGGATAACTTTGTTCAGCCTCCGTGAAGCAGTAAAAAAAGTCCTGCTGATAAACAAAAACCGGGCGTCGTTACTCCCTATCCTGATCGTTAGACGCCCATTACCCATAAGATAACCCAATAATCAGGTCGTACCCATTATGAATTACACCGAACAACAAGCCGAGTGGATTACCCAACAAATTTTGCAGGAACTTGCCACCAGTAAAAAAACGGCAGCGCCTGCTGCCGCGCCCGTCGCGCTGAATATTCCGGTGGGCGTGTCCAACCGCCATGTTCATCTGTGCCGTGAAGATATGGACATTCTGTTTGGCTACGGCTCTACGCTAACCCGTTCTAAAGCGTTGAAACAGCCCGGTCAGTATGCCGCCGAAGAGATGGTGACGCTGCGCGGGCCAAAAGGCGAGCTCAACAAAGTGCGCGTGTTAGGGCCACTGCGTAATGCCACGCAGGTGGAAATCTCTGTGGCCGACGGCTTTGCGCTGGGCACTAAAGCTCCGGTGCGCATGTCGGGGGATCTGCTGGATTGAAATCATCGGTCCGAAAGGGCGGGTGGTGAAACACAACGGCATGATTGTCGCCTGGCGCCATATCCATATCTCGCCCGAAGAAGCCGAACTGCACGGCCTGCATGACGGAATGGAAATCGATGTGCAAACAAACGGTCCGCGCGGTGGTGTGCTCAGCCATGTAGTGGTACGCGTCACGGCGGATGCAGTGCTGGAACTGCATATTGATATGGAAGAAGCTAACGGCGTCGGTCTGCGTAATGGCGATACCGTTCGCGGCATAAAACAGGCTGCGCGCCATGGCTAACAGCCCCGAAAACTGCCGATTTCACGAATTGGCCGCGCTGATTGACAGCGGCGAATGTCGGCCCTACTCCGGCGCGTTGAAGGTGGGGGGGATCTCGGTACCGCCAATATCGCAATCGTGGTGCTGGATGAAGATAACCAGTCGGTGGCAGGGGTAATGTATCCCTCCAATGTGGTGAAAGACGGCGTGGTGGTGGATTACCTGACCGCCAGCCGGGTAGTAGCACGTCTCAAACAAATTCTTGAACAGAAACAGGGCTGCACGCTGGAGCGCGCGGCGATCGCAGTCCCACCGGGGATCTCTGAAGGCAACACAAAAGTGATCGTCAACGTAGTGGAGTTAGCGGGTTTTATCGTGACCCAAGTACTAGATGAACCGGTAGCCGCTGCCAGCGCGCTGAATATTAAAAACGGGGCGGTGGTGGATGTCGGAGGAGGCACCACCGGCATGAGCATTTTGAAAAGCGGTAAAGTGACGTTCAGTGCCGATGAGCCCACCGGTGGAAGACATATGAAGTTGGTGATCGCTGGCGCGCTGGGCTTGCCTTATGCCGAGGCGGAAGAAATGAAAAAAAACGGGCAGGAAGCGCAGGTCTTTACCCTGGTGCTACCGGTGGCCCAGAAAATGGCCAGCTTGGTGTCGGGATGGTTCGCTACCCAGCAGGTAAAAAATATTTATTTGGTAGGTGGCGCGAGCAGCTTCAGCCAGTTTGCCAACGTGTTCAGTAAACAAACCGGTAAAAATGTGATTCCTTCGGCAGAGCCACTATTGGTCACACCATTAGGCATCGCCATGAATGCGGACCAGGGGTAAATCAATGGACAATCAAACCTTATCGCAACTGCTGGACCGGGTCATCGCTGAAGTGTTGGCACAATCCGTCGCGCAGAAAAATGTCTGCGTAGTGGTGACTGGTGAGGATATCTCCTCGCTGCCGGAAACGCTGAACTGCCTTGAGGCGCTTGAGCTGGCGGGTTATCAGTTGTGGGTAAATTTTTCTCACAGCGCCAGCCAGTCGGCGCTGAAATCTGTCTGCATGGATGCGCTAATTCAGCGTGGTTCTCGTGCTGGATTTGACAGATCGCCGCCTCACTATGAGGTGCTCTATCTGCCTGCGCTCTCTGTCAACAGCATGAGCAAAATTGCGCTGGGCATTCGCGATAATCTGGCCTGTGAAACTGTATTTCAGGCGTTACAGCACCGTAAACAGATTATCGCCACGCTGCATCAACAATGCGTCGATAGCGAATTACCGATGCCACTGCTGTCTTGTCTGGAAGGTTACGCTCAGGTCCTAGAGAGCTATGGCATTACGCTTTTCGGTAAACGTGCAGCCCATGTCAAGTCGGTGCAAGGAAGCCAATCCACCCTGACAGTAGCCGGTAAAAAACGTTTAATCACCCAGAGCGATATCCGCCTACTGACCATTGGCACAGTGCTGCGCATTGAGAGCGACACGCTGATTACCCCTGCTGCCAGAGATGAAATCCAGCGGCGTAATCTCACTGTTATCCATGGTTAACCGGAGGAAATATGTACCTCGCTAAAGTTACTGGCGCATTGGTTTCCACCACCAAACACGCCTCGCTGAATGGCTCAAAACTGCTGATAGTGGCGCGGCTCGATGAAAACTATCAGCCGACTGTCCATGCCCAGGTGGCAGTTGATACTGTCGGCGCGGGCAATGGAGAGATTGTGATCATCACCACTGGCAGTTCGGCGCGTATGAGCAACAACAAAGATCACTCGGTGATTGACGCTGCCGTGGTGGGTATCGTCGACTCGCTCGAACTTAACGGTTAATAGCGGCGCGTACGCTGAGGAATACTTATGTCTGCGAATGAGGCTTCACTCGACAACTGGATTAACGAGGCTATTGCCACGCAGTTACCGGAACTCCGGATGTCGCTGAGCCTGGAGGACAGTGAACTGCTGGCAAAGTTGGTCCGGGAAATGGCACAGTCCAGCAATGTATCGATCGTTTTTAGCCTAGTGGATGCCTGCGGTCAGCAGCGTTTTTTCTTCAGCATGGATAACGCCCTGCTGGTCAGCCATACCTTGGCACCACAAAAGGCCTGGACCGCGGTAGCTCTCAAAATGCCAACTCACGAACTGGCAACGCTGGTACAGCCGGGTGGTGATTTGTACGGCCTTGAGAAAGAAAAAGATATCTGCTGCTTCGGCGGTGGTTTTCCCTGCTGGTCGGGCAGGCGCTTACTAGGCGGCATCGGCATCAGCGGCGGCAGTGTTGAGGAAGATATGCTCATCGCCCGCCAGGCGATGGCGCAGTTTAGCGTTCTGCGTTATCCCCTCACAACAACCCGTTAATTTTTTGCAGTCCATTTCAGGGGGCATCATGTCTTTAGCTTGTGTATTAGTGATTAATTGTGGTTCCTCATCAATGAAATTCTCCGTCATTCCTCAGGATGCAGATCAGCCGTTGCTGTCGGGCCTAGCGGAACGACTGGGTATTGATCATGCTGTCATAACGTTTAAAGACCGAGACGGCCATAAATCCACTGTCGCGCTGGATGACGCCAGCCATCAGCATGCGCTCAAAGTGCTCTTCGCGAAGCTCGACGAACAGCAACTGTTGGAAGCCATCAACGCCGTTGGGCACCGCGTGGCTCATGGCGGCAGCGACTTCAAAAGATCAGTACTGGTTACCGATGATGTGATCGAAAAAGTCCGCGCGCTGTCGGTGCTGGCCCCTTTGCATAACCCTGCCAACCTGATTGGTATTGAAGCGGCTCGGGCTCTGTTGCCCGCGTTGCCGCATATTGCGGTGTTCGATACTGCGTTCCACCAGACCTTGTCTCCGGCTGCTTACACTTATGCGATCCCGCTGGAGTTCCAGCAAGATTATATGGTGCGACGTTACGGCTTTCACGGAACATCTCACCGCTATATTGCCGCCGAGGCGCTTGCATCACTAGATCTCGACCCGGCGGATCATGGCATCGTGATTGCCCACTTGGGCAACGGTTCATCGCTATGTGCGGTGCAAAACGGCACGAGCATTGACACCTCAATGGGTATGACCCCGCTGGAAGGGCTGGTAATGGGCACGCGCTGCGGGGATCTTGATTTTGGTGTCGTCGCATATCTGGCGAAACGCACAGGTCAAACGTTCGACACGCTGTACAAAATGCTCAATAACCAGTCCGGCCTAATGGGGATTTCCGGCTTATCCAGCGATTGCCGCACCCTTCAGCAGGCGCGTGATGAGGGCCACGAACGGGCAGCGTTAGCCATCGACGTGTTAGTACATCGTCTCGCACGACATATCGGCGGCCACGTGACCTCGCTTAAACGCTTCGATGCGCTGATTTTCACCGGTGGAATTGGCGAAAACTCGGCGTTAATTCGAGAACTTACCGTGCAACGCCTTCAGGCGCTGGGATTGGAACTGGATAAAGAACGTAACCAGCAGCTGTTCGGCGGACGTAGCGGACTGATTTCTAAAACCGACACCACGAAGATTGCGGTCATCCCAACCAATGAAGAAAAAATGATTGCTATAGATGCAGCGGAGATTGCCCGCACGGCATAACTAATTGGCAAAAATACGACAGTTTTAACAGTAATTATGATCGCTATTCAGAGCGGGGCTATTTTGCAAGGAAGTTTAAACGCAGATCTTTTATTACAAACCTCGGGTGGATTTTATTGTCAATTGCGGGAATGCAAAAGCAAGATAGTCCCACTGACGCGCAAAACATTTTGTCTGAATAACCTTAGCATTATGATAATTAAATAATTAATGCACATGGGTGAATCCGTAGATTGCTATTCCTCTGTGCACGTTTTCTTTCTATCGGAAATATTGAGGTCGTTATGCAACAAGAAGCATTAGGAATGGTTGAAACGAAAGGTCTGGTTTCTGCAATTGAAGCTGCAGATACCATGGTGAAATCTGCCAACGTGACCCTAGTGGGTTATGAAAAAATCGGCTCCGGCTTGGTGACTGTGATGGTTCGCGGCGACGTTGGCGCAGTGAAAGCCGCGACAGATGCGGGCTCCGCTGCTGCGAGTAAAGTGGGAGAACTGGTCTCCGTACATGTTATTCCACGCCCACACATTGAGGTGGAAAAAATTCTACCGAAGGCTATCGGTTAATAACAATAAAGGATACTGATCATGAGAGATAATCTTGTTGAGCAGATTATATCTGACGTAATGAATAAACAAACCGATATCTCACCGGAAGCTAAAACAGCAGCGAATTTCGCTGGTTGCGGTATTACGGAATTTGTCGGCACTGCGTTGGGCCACACTATCGGCCTAGTGATTGCCAATGTTGATAATCAATTGCATGAAGTCATGAATATCGACAAGAAATATCGCTCTATCGGTATTCTTGGCGCACGTACTGGCGCAGGCCCGCAAATTTTTGCGGCTGACGAAGCGATTAAAGCAACCAACAGCGAAATTATTTCTATTGAGCTGGCCCGCGATACCGAAGGAGGTGGCGGACACGGTTGCTTAATTATTTTCGGTGCGTCTGATGTTTCCGACGTCAGGCGTGCGGTTGAAGTGGCGCTGTCTGAAATTGAACGCACCATGGGTGACGTTTATGGCTCGTCAGCCGGACATCTTGAATTCCAGTACACCGCTCGTGCCAGCTACGCGCTGAATAAAGCGCTGGGTGCGCCGATTGGTAAATCCTTCGGGATGACCTGTGCCTCGCCTGCGGCGATTGGCCTAGTGATTGCCGACGCTGCGGCGAAATCCGCCGTGATTGACCCGGTGGGGTAAGCCCGTCGCAAGGCACCAGCTTTAGTAACGAAGTGATCTTCACCTTCTCCGGTGATTCCGGTGCAGTACGTCAGGCGGTGATTGCCGCGCGTGAAGTCGGTCTACAACTGCTCTCCACGTTAGATCCGGTGGAAATTAAATCCACCACGACGCCATATATCTAAGCATCTGATGACGATGCACGCGGCGCGGTCGGCAGATGAAGAGTAGTAAGGAATTTAAAGATGAATGATATTGAAATCGCTCAGGCTGTCTCGATCATTCTGAGCAAATTCACCAAAGCAACACCGGATGAAGCTCCCGCCACGTCAGAAGCAGCGCGGGTCGACGGGTTGGATGAAATTGTCGCTAAGGCGTTGGCGCAGCACTCTTCCGTGCGCGACGCCAGTGCGATCTCTCAGGTAGCGAAGGTAGCGAATGCTAGCACTGGAGCATTCGATACCATGGATGAGGCGATTTCCGCCGCCGTCTTGGCACAGGTGCAGTATCGCCACTGTTCTATGCAAGACCGCGCCTCGTTTATCAATGGCATTCGCGATGTCTTCCTGCAGGAAGATGTGCTGTGTGCCCTTTCCCGTATGGCGGTGGAAGAGACCGGCATGGGGAATTACGAGGACAAACTGATCAAAAACCGCGTCGCAGCGCTGAAAACGCCAGGTATCGAAGATCTGACCACCAGCGCGGTTTCCGGAGACGGGGGTTTAACGTTGATCGAATACTCTGCGTTCGGAGTGATTGGTTCGATTACACCAACGACTAACCCGACCGAAACCATTATCAACAACAGCATAGGCATGCTGGCGGCAGGCAACACTGTGGTGTTCAGTCCACATCCGCGCTCGCGCAAAGTGTCGCTGTACGCGGTTGAGCTGATCAACAACAAGCTTGCCCAGTTGGGCGCACCGGCGAACATGGTGGTAACGGTGACCAAACCGTCCATCGACAATACCAACGTCCTGATCAACGACCCACGTATCAACATGCTGGTAGCGACTGGCGGTCCAGCCATCGTGAAAACCGTGATGTCATCAGGTAAAAAAGCGATTGGTGCAGGCGCAGGTAACCCGCCAGCTGTGGTAGATGAAACGGCGGATATCGAAAAAGCAGCCCGCGACATCATTAAGGGCTGTAGCTTCGACAACAACCTGCCGTGCGTGGCGGAAAAAGAGGTGATTGTTGTGAACCAGGTAGCGGACTATCTGATTCACTGCATGAAGAAAAGCGGTGCCTATCTGTTGTGCGATAAGAAGTTAAGTCAACAACTGCAATCGTTGGTGCTTAATGAAAAAGGCACTGGGCCGAATACCGCCTTTGTCGGCAAAGATGCGCGCTATATCCTGCAACAACTGGGAATCCAGGTTGGCGACGATATCAAAGTCATCTTAATTGAGGCTGAGAAAACACATCCGTTTGTGGTGCATGAGCTGATGATGCCGGTCCTGCCGGTGGTGCGCGTAGACAATGTTGATGAAGCCATTGAGTTGGCGGTGAAAGTGGAGCACGGCAATCGTCATACCGCGGTTATGCACTCCACCAACGTCGAAAAGCTGACCAAAATGGCGCGCCTGATCCAGACCACCATCTTTGTTAAAAATGGTCCCTCTTATGCAGGGCTGGGGGTGGGCGGTGAAGGGCATGCCACCTTTACGATTGCCGGACCGACCGGCGAGGGACTTACGTCAGCGCGTTCGTTTGCACGCCGTCGTCGCTGTGTAATGGTTGAAGCGCTGAATATTCGCTAACTATCGCGAAGGGTAACTTAAAGATGAAAAAACGAATCATAAACGCACCGACCCCGGATATTTTGGCTATGTTGAAACGGCGTATGCCCGGGGAGTTTCGTTCGCGTTTGGATTTGATTCGCATCGACGCCATTGGTTTGTTAATACTGCCGGTTCCGGATCTCTATTTTTATGCCGACGTAGCCAGTAAAAGCGCCAATGTGGTGGTATCAGAAATCTTTGGCAGTTGCCCTCAGCATATCACCACATTGGCCATTTTTGGCGAAGTCGCGGCGGTGCATGAAGCCATGCGAATCATTGAGGAAGACGATAACCAGTTTTGAGAGTCCGCTTATGAAGAAGATATTACTTATCACAGGCGATTTCTCTGAAGACTATGAAGTCATGGTGCCATGGCAGGCATTAAACATGTTAGGTTTCAGAGTGGATGTAGTGTGTCCGGGAAAACGTACCGGCGAGTTTATTAAAACCGCGATTCATGATTTTGAAGGTGATCAGACCTACACCGAAAAACCCGGACATCTTTTTAGATTAACTGCATCATTTGATGACATAAGGTTACAGGAATATAGTGGTGTTTATATTTCTGGTGGGCGTTCATCGGAATACTTGCGATTAAATAAGTCAGTATTGGATATCGTGCATTACGCGATGAATTTAACATTACCTGTTGCTGCAATTTGTCATGGCCCACAAATTCTGGCCGCTGCTGGGGTATTAAAAGGCCGGAAACTGACGGGATATTTTACGGTAAAACCGGAAGTGGAAATGGCGGGTGGCCAGTGGGTCACTGCCGCAGATGATGAAGCCATTGTGGATGGTAATTTAATAACCGCGACTACCTGGATGGGGCATCCAGCAATATTACGTCACTTTATTACTCAAATGGGCACTAGCATTATTCATTAATACCCTGGCATCTCCGCAAGGTTAACAAAATATATTCGGGAGTTTTATATGTTAGAGAAAGGCTTTTCTAATCCGACAGACCGTGTTGTAAGACTGAGAAATATGATCCTGACGGCGAAGCCGTATGTGGAATCAGAACGCGCGGTGTTAGCAACCGAAGCATATAAAGAAACAGAACAACTGCCCGCGATTATGCGTCGTGCTAAAGTGGTGGAAAAAATCTTTAACCAATTACCGGTAACAATTCGCCCAGACGAATTAATCGTTGGAGCGGTAACTATTAATCCTCGCTCAACTGAAATCTGCCCTGAGTTCTCCTACGACTGGGTGGAAAAAGAGTTTGAGACTATGGAACACCGTATTGCCGACCCGTTTGTTATCCCGAAAAAGACTGCTCAGGAGCTTCATGAAGCATTTAAATACTGGCCGGGTAAAACTACCAGTGCTCTGGCGGCATCTTACATGTCAGAAGGCACTAAAGAGAGTATGGCGAGCGGTGTATTCACTGTTGGTAACTACTTCTTCGGGGGCGTCGGTCATGTCAGTGTTGACTACGGTAAAGTGCTGAAAATTGGTTTCCGTGGTATCATTAATGAAGTTAGCCGTGCCTTGGAATCATTAGATCGCACTGAACCAGGATATATAAAGAAAGAACAGTTCTATAATGCGGTGCTGATCAGTTATAACGCAGCGATCCGTTTCGCCCATCGTTACGCTGAAGAAGCATCCCGTCTGGCGCAGCAGGAGAGCAATCCGACCCGTAAACGCGAACTGGAGCAGATTGCTCAAAACTGTACTCGCGTGCCGGAATACGGTGCTACCACATTCTGGGAAGCATGCCAGACATTCTGGTTTATTCAGAGCATGTTACAGATTGAATCCAGCGGTCATTCTATCTCCCCGGGGCGTTTCGACCAGTATATGTACCCGTATCTGGAGTCGGACAAATCTATCTCGCGTGAATTCGCGCAGGAACTGGTGGATTGCTGCTGGATCAAGCTTAACGACATTAACAAAACGCGTGACGAAGTCTCTGCCCAGGCGTTTGCCGGTTACGCAGTGTTCCAGAACCTGTGCTGTGGCGGCCAGACAGAAGACGGTCGCGACGCAACTAACGATCTGAGCTACATGTGTATGGAAGCGACTGCCCATGTGCGTCTGCCGCAGCCATCCTTCTCAATCCGCGTATGGCAGGGTACTCCGGATGAGTTTCTGTATCGCGCTTGCGAGCTGGTGCGTATGGGCCTGGGCGTTCCGGCAATGTACAACGATGAAGTAATCATCCCGGCGCTGCAGAACCGTGGCATTTCGCTGCGTGATGCGCGTGATTACTGTATCATCGGCTGCGTAGAGCCGCAGGCACCGCATCGCACCGAGGGCTGGCATGACGCCGCGTTCTTTAACGTTGCAAAAGTGCTGGAAATCACCCTGAACAACGGTCGCGTTGGCAATAAACAGCTAGGCCCAGTGACTGGCGAACTGACTCAGTTCACCAGCATGGAGGACTTCTACACCGCGTTCCAGAAACAGATGGCGCACTTCGTTCATCAACTGGTTGAAGCCTGTAACAGCGTGGATATTGCCCACGGCGAACGCTGCCCGCTGCCGTTCCTATCAGCACTGGTCGACGACTGTATCGGCCGTGGTAAATCTCTCCAGGAAGGCGGGGCGATTTACAACTTTACTGGGCCGCAAGCATTCGGCGTAGCCGATACCGGCGACTCCGTCTATGCCATCCAGAAACAGGTATTCGAAGATCGTAAACTGTCTTTGAGCGAACTGAAAAGCGCACTGGACGCCAACTTCGGTTATCCGGTGGGTGCGAACCCGCACACTCCAGCGGCGAAATCCTCGCTCAACGAGCAGGATATCTACGATGTGGTGAAACGCATCATTGAACAGCATGGCGCGCTGGATCCGGCAGCGATTAAAAACGAAGTTTATCGCCAGCTGACTTCCGGCAGTGCAGCACCGGTGCAATCCGGCACTATGTCCCGTCACGAGGAGATCCGTCGTATTCTGGAAAACACACCGTGCTTCGGTAACGACATCGATGACGTGGATTTAGTAGCGCGTAAATGTGCGCTGATCTACTGCCAGGAAGTTGAGAAATATACCAACCCGCGCGGTGGCCAGTTCCAGGCTGGTATCTATCCGGTGTCTGCGAACGTGCTGTTTGGTAAAGACGTTGCCGCACTGCCGGATGGCCGTCTGGCGAAAGAGCCGTGGGCGGATGGCGTATCCCCACGTCGGGGTAAAGACCCCCTGGGCCCAACCGCCGCAGCCAACTCAGTTGCCAAACTGGATCACTTTATCGCCTCCAACGGTACGCTCTATAATCAGAAATTCCTGCCGTCTTCTTTGGCTGGCGAGAACGGTCTGCGCAACTTCAGCGGCCTGATACGTCACTACTTCGATAAGAAAGGGATGCACGTTCAATTTAACGTTATCGACCGCAACACTTTGATCGAAGCCCAGAAAAATCCTGAGCAACATCAGGATCTGGTGGTACGCGTTGCGGGCTATAGCGCCCAGTGGGTAGTTTTAGCGAAAGAAGTTCAGGACGACATAATCAGCCGTACTGAGCAACAACTGTCGTAAATACCAGACGGGCTATGTATCAATATATAGCCCGTTACTTTCTCCACGACTTCTGGTTGTTACTTTTATCTGAAAAGGTAATTCATCTGGTAAATATAGAGTGATGTTATGAATAAAGTTGAGTACGAAACCGAAGGCGTCATATTTAATATTCAACGCTATTCTTTGCATGATGGTCCAGGCATTCGAACCATTCCTTTTTTTAAAGGCTGCCCGCTGTCCTGCAAATGGTGTAGTAATCCTGAATCACAACGTCACAGCCCAGAGTTATTATTTAAAAAGAATGATTGCATCCGCTGTGGGAAATGTATTGATGCTTGCCCACAACAGGCTCTTTCCACTACTAATGCCTGGTTTATCAATCGCGACCGCTGTATTCAGTGTGGGAAATGTACTGAGATTTGCCCTACCCGTGCGCTGGAAATGAAGGGCAAGCGTATGTCGGTAACGGCAGTGATGCGCGAACTGGAAAAAGAAGAGAATTTATACCGGCGTTCAGGCGGCGGGATTACCCTGTCCGGTGGTGAACCGCTGGCGCAGCCGGAATTTGCCCGCGAGCTGCTTAAAGCCTGTAAAGCCAAAGGCTGGCACACCGCTATTGAAACAAGCGGCTTCACCACCAAAGCGGTGATTGATGAGGTATTTCCCTATGTCGATCTTGCTCTGACCGATATTAAAGCCATCGATCCGGAAATCCATGAGCGCAACACCGGCGTGAATAACAGAGTGATTCTGGAGAATCTGCTGCGCATCTCCTTTTTAACCAAAGTGGTTGTGCGTATTCCTGTGATCCCAGGAGTGAATGACAATTCGCAGGAAATCCATAATATTGCGGAGTTCGCCCGCCTGATGCAGAACGTCGATACCATTCACTTATTGCCTTATCACAGCTTCGGTGAAAATAAATATAATCTGCTTGGTCGCCAGTATCCGATGGGCGATACAAAAAGTATCGAAGAAGCCCAAATGGCAGAGTTAAAAGCAATGGTTGAATCCTTAGGTTTTAACTGCCATATCGGCGGTTAATAAAAGATGTAATAAGAGTGCGAAAAAATGCTGCGCTTGTTTATTTGTTACGCATGAATACTATTTCAATTTTAAAAATATAGAGCAATCTGCATTACTTATATTTTCATTTGATTTAATTACAGAGGTAAGCTAGATGAATAGCTTAGATATTGTAGTTGCCTTCGGCGGCGGCATATTTGGTGCGGCTGTTGGCGCGCTGGCGGCGTTTGAATTCGTTGGGCTTCTGGTTATCGCCATGACGGTAGTGCAAATTATTACCGGAGCATCATCGGACTTTATTACTTTTCCGTTTGGACTGTTTGGCCCGCACACCGGCGGCTTTGCCGCTGGGGTTGCGGCGACGGGGTATGCAGCGAAGAAAGGCAAGCTGGGTTCCGGGCGTGATATCACTGCCGGGTTGAGCGGTCTGGCGGCTTACGATGTGCTGCTGGTAGGCGGGGTTTTTGGGGCGGTTGGTTACATCATCGCCTGGGGGTTGAACCAGATTCCGGCCTTCCCGTCCGGCAATGCTTGGACCGATACCGTGGCACTAACCGTGGTGATTTCTGGCGTGGTCTCGCGTCTGGTTTTCGGTAAAACTGGCCTGTTTGGAAAAACGGAGCAGGGAATTCGTCACTGCTATCCGCCGCAGGATAAGTGCTGGATACCTTACCATAGCCGCATTCCGCAGCTTTCCGTGCTGGGCTTGGGTATTGGCTTGATGGCAGGCTTTTTAGGCCTGAAGTTTGGCGGCAACGGCGCGCTGCTGGCGTTTGGTATTTCCGCGTTCTCACTGATTTTCCTGCATTTCAATACTCAGGTACCGGTGTCACATCATATTTCGCTGCCTGCCGCGTTGGTAGCGGTGCCATCAGGTAGCCTGATTTGGGCTGCTATCGTTGGCATAATTTGCGCGATATTGGGTGAACTGATGTCGCGTATCTTCCTGATCCACGGCGATACACATATTGACCCGCCGGCGATGGTCATCACCATTATGACCACGATGATTAATCTGTTGGCGACCATTGGATTATTTACCTTGGTTCCCCTGTTTTAATCCCGCCATAACAAAAAGCCAGCAGTGTCTGCCTGCTGGCTTTTTGTTATGTGCGCCGTGACTGGCGCTGTTCTTCAACTGTGGTGGCAGAAGAACGACTAAGAGGTGAAAGTCCTCCACACACCCGGTGAGGGGAAGTGTTAGCGGAAGGCAAGGGTGTTCATCGCGAGGTGAAATCTGAAGGAAGCTGGATGCAAAATGCTGGCCTGACGAACAGGAAGCGGTTAAGGCGGCGCAGCAGGGTAAGGTGGCACAAATCACCAAAGCCCGATACTCACACGGAACGCTGTGACGTAAAGCCGACAGGCATAAGCAGGAAAGTCGCGTGAATTACCCCGGGAGATCTGTCGCCCTGCCAGTGTGCTACCGGCGCCGTGAGGCGCCGGGATGGGGCGGCAGAAGTCAGCCGACGCCGTAGTAGTGCTGCAAAACCGGCAGCATGAAGGGCCGAACATGATTAACTGTGATTAGGACATCCGAAGCCCCACATGAACGATCACCACCTACATAGGAGGTGTTTTAAAATTGATCGAGTAGGAGGCGGGATCACTCCCGCCGTCCTCTCACACCACCGTACGTGCGGTTCCGCATACGGCGGTTCATGTTAACTCTGGAACTGCCTCTACTGTTCCAGCAGTGATATCAGACCCTGCCTCCTGAACCATGCATTCTTTATCGCCTGATTCATATGGCTTGACCCTGAGTTCCACCATGGCCCGTGGTTGTTGTACGCAGAGATCATTGCCCTGTCCTTACTCAGTCCTGCTCTTTGCAGGTTCTTTGCCCGGGTTCGCGGTCTCTTCCACTGCCGCTACAACAAGCAACGCAGTTTCCGTTTGATCCAGCCATCCAGCTCCTCCAGCACTCCTCTGACTTCCGTCAGCCTGAAGTAGCTTATCCATCCACACAGCACTGGTGTCAGAGCATTGATTGTCGCTTTCACTGATTTGCTCCGGTTTCCCGTCGTCAGACTGTGGACTTTCTCCTTCAGCCTGTTCACGCTCGTCAGGGCTATCTTCAGCTTCGCCTGTTTGTGCCATGTCACACTGTACCCGAGGAACTTCCGATCCCACGGGCGCGCCACCGCGCTCTTCTTCTCATTCACCTTCAGTTTGTTCTCCACGAACGCCCTGATGTTCTTCAGCAGATGGTCGCCCGCTTTCTGACAGACTGCCTCGTCATTCCATTCGTATCGCCAGTAACTGGCGTTTGTATTGTGGCAGTTCTGGTATACGTTTCCCTGTGTATCTGCACTGGTTCAGCAAGGTTTGAAAAGGAGTATCCCTTGCAAATAACCGAAGCATTACTTTCAGAGCCGGAGCTGTTTTTGTTGCTGTGATCCATTTCAATTTTTTCGTGACAAATTATTTATAAATATATGATTATGTTTTTAAAAATGCAGGCTGAAAGTATGAAGAATAAATACAAATTAAATGAGTTTTTGGATGTAAAACGCCTTCAGACCCTGCAGGACAACTTTTCAAAATCAATGATGATCGCGCTCGTGGTTGTGGATGAGAATGGTATCCCGGTCACTAAGCCCAGCGGTTTTTCAGACTTCTGCATGCGTTCGCGTCTCAACCCGACACTGGCGCACCACTGTTATGAAAGCGACAACGCTGGTGGCCGTGCCGCGATGCACGCTCGCAAACCGGTGGTTTATCGCTGCCACTGCGGTTTTGTCGAATTCGCTGTCCCAATCATGATTAACGATCATTATCTCGGTGCTTTTATTTCCGGTCAGGTAAAAGTCGAAGAAGAGAAAGAACAGAACATTTCCTATATTCTGAATAATAATGACGTCTGGAAAGATAATCCTTGGTTAATTAATTTGCACCAGAATACACGTCGCATGCCGTATGAGCGTTTTGAGTCTACTGCCTCGACGTTACTACACGTATCGTCTTATCTGGTCGAACAAGCGCACACCAATAATATCCAACGCGAACTTCGTAAAAAGGATCTTGCACTGGCTAATGAGTTAAGAAAACGTGTAGAGATAGAACGCTCACTACATGAAGCTGAATTTAAAGCGCTCTCTTATCAGATAAATCCGCACTTTTTATTTAACGTATTAAATACCATTGGCCGGTTAGCTTTTCTTGAAGATGCGCAGCGTACCGAAACAATGGTGCACGATTTCTCTGACATGATGCGCTATTTGTTACGTAAAAATAGTCACGGCCTGATTACTCTGCGTAATGAAATAAATTACGTCAACAACTATATGTCGATCCAAAAAGTGCGTATGAGAGACCGTTTCGATTACCTGTGCGATATCCCGGAAAAATATCTGGATGTAGTCTGCCCGTTTTTGATCCTGCAACCGCTGGTGGAAAACTTCTTTAACTACGTAGTGGAGCCAAGGGATAGCAATAGTCATCTGCTGATCCGTGCCACGGACGATGGCCTGAACGTGATTATTGAAGTCACTGACAATGGCGACGGCATCGCACCAGATACCATTAATCGCATTTTATCAGGCGACCAAAAATTGCAAAAAGGCAGTATTGGCATTAACAACATAAAAAATAGATTGAAGTTGTTATTTGGCGAGAGCTATGGCTTGGAAATAATGAGCCCTAACAAACCCAGGATGGGTACAACCATTAAACTTCGGTTCCCAATGCAGGAAGCCTGATACAGGAAAAGGACATATGTTTACCATTGTTATCGTTGAAGATGAGCCCATCGAATTAGAATCCCTGCGGCAGATTATCTCCCAGTGTGTGGAAAACGCTGCGATCCATGAAGCCTCAACCGGTAAAAAAGCGATTCACTTAATTGACCAACTGAGTCAAATCGATATGATCTTAGTGGACATTAATATTCCGTTGCCGAACGGTAAACAGGTGATTGAATATCTGAAGAAAAAAAACAGCGATACTAAAATCATCGTAATCACGGCCAATGATGACTTTGATATAGTACGCAGCATGTACAACCTTAAAGTGGATGATTATCTGCTCAAACCAGTGAAAAAATGTATCTTGACCGACACCATCAAAAAAACCCTAGCATTCGACGAAGGAGAAAATGAAAAATCCCGCGCCCTAAAACAGAAAGTGTTCGCCATGATAGACGATTGCGATTACACCCAGTGGCACAACTTTATTTTTGACACGATCAACGGTGCCTGTCCGGTGGATATGATAGAAGAGGATAAGCGCAAAGACGTGATCGATTTTCTGGAAATAGTTAGCCAGTATATGACTGCCAAAGGGGAAAAGTTAATGCCGACTAACCGTAAAGTCGCCGCGCTGATCAAAGACATCAACCAGTATGGCATGATGGAAAGCCGCTATTTCCGCATCATGATCAGCCTGCTGACCATTAGCGAAGAGCTGTTTGATTACGCATTAAAAGGCTATACAGGCAATATCGATTTTATCGAACGAGCGAAATTCCATATTGAGAAAAATATTCTCAGAAACTTGACGCTCGATGACGTGGCAGCAAAATCGTTTGTCAGTGCCTGCTATTTGAGCCGTACCTTTAAGAAAATTACCGGGTTCGGGTTTTCGAACTATATTGCCACGCGTAAAATTACTATCGCCAAATCGTTGTTGCGGTTCAGTGACTTACAAGTAAATACCATTGCGCTGGAACTGGCATACCAGGATTCAAACTATTTTTGCCGCATCTTCAAAAAAGATACTGGCATGACCCCCTCTGATTATCGAAAAGTCGTGTCACCGGGAATTACACGGTGATGGCGTGATTTTGCATTGGCCCGATAATGAAAGCAAAATAGTCCAACACGCCCGCAAGATAGTTTACGCCCACTTGTCAGGTTCCTATCCTAAGATAGGAATAAACTTCCCAAACAAGTGGGCTCGCTTTGAACGATTACCTGTTTACCTCCGAATCCGTTGCCGAAGGGCATCCCGATAAAATGGCGGACCAAATTTCTGATGCCATTTTGGATGCGATACTCCTACAGGACCCGTGGGGTAAGGTTGCCTGTGAATGCTTGGTGAAAACTGGTGCCACTATTGTTGCCGGAGAAATATCTACCCATGCCGCCGTGGATATTGAGAAGATTGTCCGCAACACCATAAAAGAGATTGGTTACGACCATTCGCGATTGGGGTTTGATGGCAATACCTGCTGTGTATTAAATATCCTTGGCAAACAGTCCGCCAATATTGCTGACGGCATTCGCGGCCACTCGATGGAAGAACTGGGGGCGGGCGATCAGGGCATCACCTTCGGTTACGCCTGTGATGAAACGTCGGAACTGATGCCCGCCACGCTGGTATACGCCCATCGTCTGATGGAGCGCCAGGCGCAGTTGCGTAAATCCCAACGGTTACCATTTTTACTCCCTGATGCCAAAAGCCAGGTTACCCTGCGCTATCAGGATAATCGTGTTCATTCAGTAGATACCGTTGTGGTGTCTACCCAACACAGCCCTGACGTTTCTCTGGACGCGCTACGGGAAGCGGTCATCGAAGAAATTGTTAAACCTGTGATGCCTTCGCACTGGCTCACGCCACAAACCCGCTTTCTGGTGAACCCTGCAGGCAGTTTTGTGATTGGCGGGCCGGTGGGTGACTGCGGGCTAACGGGGCGTAAAATTATTGTTGATACCTATGGCGGCGCGGCTTGCCATGGCGGCGGCGCGTTTTCCGGCAAGGATCCGACAAAGGTTGACCGCAGCGCGGCCTATGCGGCTCGCTATGTGGCGAAAAACATCGTCGCCGCTGGGCTTGCCTCACGCTGTGAAGTCCAGTTGGGATGGGCCATCGGCCTGCCCCGCCCTGTTTCCGTCAGGATTAACACCTTCGGTACACAAACAGTGTCATCTGAAGCGTTGCTGAGAGGCGTTAACAGCCATTTCGATCTTAGCGTGTTCGGCATCATTACTACGCTTGATCTGCTGGTCCCCCGCTATCGTAAAACAGCCTGCTATGGTCACTTTGGTCGCGACAGCTTTCCGTGGGAAGTTACGGACAAAGCGGCGCTATTATACGAAGACGTTGGACGTTAAGCCGACGACGCGCAGCACAGTTGAATTTATTACAGGAGAAATTTATGTCTGGGAAAAGTTTAGGCTTAATCGAAACCGTCGGGATGTCTGCGGCGGTAGAAGCCGCCGATGCCGCAATGAAATCCGCTAACGTTAGTCTGGTAGGCTATGAATTGACGAAAGGCGGCGGGATGGTGACCGTGAAGCTGGAAGGGGAAGTGGGCGCAATTAACGCGGCGGTAGCGGCAGCCATCAGCGCGGCAAGCCGGGTTGGCGAGGTGTATGCCCATAAGGTGATCGCCCGCACCGCGCAGCATATCGAGCAGATTATTCACTCTAAAGTGACCGCCGGCGTCGCAGAACCTCAACCTGAAGTGCCTGCTGCACAACCGACACTGCAGGCTGAAAACGCGCCTTCACAGACATTCCCGGTGGTTAACCTTGATACGTCAATCAGCGCATCCTGTATGGATGTCACTGATGAAACGCTGAAGTCCGTGGAGCAGCATCAACCGGTTAAACCCTCAATAGAAAACACTAAACCTACAAAATCTGATGTACCGCAGGAGGCAGCAAAGAAAGGTCCTCGTTCCAGCGGCAAGAAAAAATAAGTAAATTGCTATGACGCTGCCGCGATAACAATTTCTTTATCGCGGCATTTTTTTGCTTAACAGATAAAGTAAAAAACCATCTGCATAGCGGGCGGCTTTGACACGGCCCCCTGAAAGGGGGCTTAAACACTACCCTTTCAGGCCCAGTTGTATTTGTCTTTCTTCTTCCTCTTTTGCTACCTTGTTCGAAAAGGGACGCTCGTCCTCGCCCACTGTTCTGTATGCATACCTGCTCCCACTGCAAATTATATTGCTGGACTATGTTAACAAGCCTATATGCTATTAAAAACTCATGAGCAACATATTGATAATACCATTCTTATATATCCACGCTTAAGTAAATAACGCTTACATAACTAACTATTCCATCTCACTTCTTCCTTAGCGAGTTTTCGGTATGCAATAGGAGCTATACCAAAGCGGCGAGTAAATGCCCTTGTAAATGTCTGCTGAAAATCAAACTGGTATTTAAAAGTGATAGTCGTGACCGATTCAGTAGTAGAACGTAGTTCTTCTGCTGCATTTATTAATATACCTACCAATAGAAATACCAATGATATGTTTAAACAATCTCTGTAAATACCATTTTGAATATCCAGCTTTTTTTCCTCAATATTTATTGAGAGTTCTACCTCAAGATTTTCATCAATCCATTTAGCAAGCTCATTGATATCAGCGCTGTTTTTTATAGTAGCGTTCATTTTTATCGATGCCTGTGAAGGTTGATTGGGTCAACTCCAGTACTATGCAACCCTCTCTGAAAAGGGATTTATTATCAGGTTGCAGAATGCAACTTCGCACCACCCCCGTAAACAAAGAAAAAAGCAGGAACGCCAGAGTCTCACTACGAATTTCCGAACATATTTCTCTATATAACTTACCTTTTTCGAAAATATAACATAGTAATTTCACAAAATTATTGACATCCACCATTTTTTGTAAGAAATTTATTCTTATATCATCCGGACATTCTTCACAAAAAAACACAATATAAATTACATTCCGTAAGTGTACATTATATTGTAATTTAATCAGGCTACGTGATAAGCAACGATACATCGCTTTAACCGGTTCAGAAACTCTCCCATTTTTGATGGCTGTAAGCTCATCAAATAATGATAGTGGTACCCGCTCGATGACTTGTCGCAGAAGATCTTTTTTTTCGTTGAAATACCAGTATATGGCCCCCCGAGTACAACCTGCGCGCGCCGCAATCATCTCCAGTGTCGTCTTCGAAAAGCCCGTCTCACAAAAGCAGAACTCTGCCGCATCCAGGATTTGTTTGCGGGTTTCTTCCGCTGCAAATTTTGTGTGCCGCACCACTGTTGAAATCTCCATTGACATCTTATTTCAGGAAATATCTCTGGGGCATTTAGTACCAACCCAACAGCCATTTACTCAGGCGCAGTATGTTGTTTACTGCACCTGAATATTTACTCATGCTTATGATTGCTCAGCTTCAGTCTTATCCGATGATTTCTTATTTCTGCGGCTGAAGAACCCGGCAATTAACATATAGAAGAGAGGAATATAAAAGATTGCCAGTATCGTAGCAGTGATCATCCCTCCAACCACACCAGTACCAATGGCATGTTTACTTCCGGAACTTGCTCCAGTCGAGACAGCCAGTGGGATAACCCCCATTACAAATGCCAGCGAAGTCATAATTATCGGTCTTAACCTCACTCTCGCCGCTTCAACAGCAGCCTCTTTAATGCTTAGTCCTTCTTTCTCATGCAATTCACGAGCAAACTCCACGATAAGTATGGCATTTTTCGCAGACAGCCCTATTGTTGTTAATAAACCGACCTGGAAAAAGACATCGTTACCAAGGCCGCGCAACAAAGTAGCACGGACAGCCCCCAGGACACCAAGCGGAACAACCAGCATGACCGAGAAAGGAATGCTCCAGCTTTCATACAGTGCAGCCAGACACAGAAAGACGATCAACAGTGAAAGTGCATATAGTGCAGGAGCCTGAGAACCTGAAAGTCGTTCCTCAAAAGACAAACCTGTCCAGGAAATATGGAAACCTTCGGGAAGTCTTGCCGCAATATCCTCAATTGCTTTCATTGCATCCCCGGAACTGTATCCTGGTGCCGGTTCCCCCAGGATTTCGACAGCAGAAATACCATTATATTGCTCCAGTTTTGGTGAGCCATAAATCCATTTGCCTGTTGCAAAAGAGGCAAAGGAAACCATGTCGCCATCACTGTTACGGACATACCATTTATCAAAATCCTGCGGTGATATACGTGAGCCGGGTTCGCCCTGAATATAGACTTTTTTCACCCGTCCACGATCGTTAAAATCATTTACATACATCGAACCCCAGGCTGCTGACATTATGTTGTCGACGTCGCTCATGCTCAGTTTAAGCGCCTGAACTTTCTCGTCATCAATCAGAATCTGGAACTGAGGCTCATCGTTCATGCCGTTAGGACGAACCATGTTTAACGCTGGACTTTTCGCCGCTTCAGCAAGAAGCTGATTTCGGGCCTGGATCATTTTTTCATGGCCAGCTCCGCTACGATCCTCGAGGAACAGGTCAAACCCTGTAGCATTCCCCAGTTCTGATACGGCAGGGGGCGCTTTAAAACTAGACTAGCCCCCAGAATCTCCAGACAACCAATATCACTTAAATAAGTGATAGTCTTAATACTAGTTTTTAGGTAAGCGTAAACTGACCGCCGTATGTAGCCATCAGACGAGAATTGGTAACTTAGACGCCCATCTGATATAGACGGACATCTAAGTATGGAATTACAGGACTGGCGAAAAGAACCTCGTAAAAACTATTCGAATGAATTCAAACTTCGTATGGTGGAACTGGCATCACAACCTGGAGCTTGTGTTGCACAGATTGCACGTGAAAATGGCGTCAATGATAATGTTATTTTCAAATGGCTCAGGCTCTGGCAGAACGAAGGGCGTGTTTCGCGGCGTCTTCCGGTAACGACCTCTTCTGACACTGGCGTTGAATTATTACCTGTAGAAATAACGCCGGATGAGCAGAAAGAACCTGTGGCGGCCATTGCGCCGTCTTTATCCACTTCCACTCAGACCAGAGTCAGTGCCAGTTCCTGCAAGGTGGAATTCCGTCACGGTAACATGACGCTGGAAAATCCATCGCCAGAGCTGCTCACGGTGTTGATCCGTGAACTGACCGGGAGGGGAAGATGATCTCACTCCCATCAGGTACCCGTATCTGGCTCGTTGCCGGCGTTACCGATATGCGTAAATCCTTCAACGGACTGGGAGAACAGGTACAACATGTGCTGAATGATAATCCCTTCTCCGGTCACCTGTTTATCTTCCGTGGCCGACGGGGTGACACCGTCAAAATTCTTTGGGCTGATGCTGATGGTCTGTGCCTGTTCACCAAACGCCTGGAGGAAGGCCAGTTTATCTGGCCTGCGGTACGTGACGGCAAGGTATCCATTACCCGCTCGCAACTGGCAATGCTCCTCGATAAGCTGGACTGGCGTCAGCCAAAAACATCCAGCCGTAACTCACTGACAATGTTGTAAAAAACTCCTGACCGCATTATAAAAACGGTCATGAGTCAGAAATACCTCATTCGCATCGCAGAGCTGGAAAGGTTGCTCTCTGAGCAGGCTGAAGCCCTCCGTCAGAAAGACCAGCAACTGAGTCTGGTTGAAGAGACGGAAGCCTTCCTGCGCTCTGCACTGACACGTGCCGAAGAAAAGATCGAAGAAGATGAACGGGAAATAGAACATCTGCGGGCTCAGATAGAAAAACTGCGCCGGATGCTGTTCGGTACCCGTTCTGAAAAACTGCGTCGTGAAGTTGAACTGGCTGAGGCTCTGCTGAAACAACGTGAACAGGACAGCGATCGTTACAGTGGGCGGGAAGACGATCCTCAGGTTCCCCGCCAGTTGCGACAGTCGCGCCATCGTCGTCCGTTACCGGCACACCTTCCCCGTGAAATACACCGCCTGGAGCCAGAAGAAAGCTGTTGCCCGGAGTGTGGCGGTGAGCTGGATTATCTGGGGGAAGTCAGCGCTGAACAGCTGGAACTGGTGAGCAGTGCCCTGAAAGTGATCCGCACAGAACGGGTAAAAAAAGCCTGTACAAAATGTGACTGTATTGTTGAAGCACCGGCGCCGTCCCGCCCGATAGAGCGTGGTATCGCGGGCCCCGGATTACTTGCCCGCGTGTTAACGGGAAAATACTGCGAACATCTGCCACTGTATCGTCAGAGTGAAATCTTTGCCCGCCAGGGTGTCGAACTGAGCCGGGCCTTACTCTCCAACTGGGTTGACGCGTGCTGCCAGTTAATGACACCGGTGAATGATGCCCTGTACCGTTATGTAATGAACACCCGCAAGGTTCACACTGATGACACACCGGTAAAGGTACTGGCACCGGGTCAGAAAAAGGCGAAAACAGGGCGTATCTGGACGTATGTCCGGGATGATCGCAATGTGGGTTCGTCATCTCCTCCAGCGGTCTGGTTCGCGTACTCGCCGAACCGGCAGGGGAAACACCCGGAGCAACACCTCCGCCCCTTCCGGGGTATCCTGCAGGCGGATGCGTTCACAGGTTACGACAGGTTGTTCAGTGCAGAACGTGAAGGTGGTGCACTGACAGAAGTTGCGTGCTGGGCCCATGCCCGGCGAAAAATCCACGATGTATACATCAGCAGCAAAAGTGCGACGGCAGAAGAAGCCCTGAAGCGAATCAGTGAACTGTACGCCATCGAGGATGAAATACGGGGATTACCGGAGTCAGAGCGTCTTGCCGTCAGGCAGCAGCGAAGCAAAGTGTTACTGACGTCGCTGCATGAATGGATGGTGGAGAAGAATGGTACGCTGTCGAAAAAATCCAGACTGGGCGAAGCGTTCAGCTATGTACTGAATCAGTGGGATGCCCTCTGTTATTACAGTGATGACGGTCTGGCGGAGGCGGATAATAATGCTGCGGAAAGAGCGCTTCGTGCAGTCTGTCTCGGAAAGAAAACTCTTATGACCTTTGTCAAATATTGAGCCCAAAAAGACCTTACGCAGCTCCGGGAG
>OGRO01000963.1_pt1 | contig 26205 bp, 19 predicted proteins | sample 1553451 | NCBI WGS metagenome assembly OGRO01 (sample SAMEA2580021, study PRJEB22360) | human gut metagenome | reverse complement strand
AGGATATCTCGCTTTTCATGTTTTCAATGTGTAACACATGTATTGTAATCCTACAATTTTTTTGTAGATACTTGCTCCGTCCTCCCGCCTTTTTCTTATAATAGCATTTTGCCGTCATTGGTATCGAACGTGCGAAGCATTTCCTATAAAAGGAGACACCGGTACAAAAGCAGGTATGTCCCTTCCGGGAAGGGACATACCTGCTTTTGATACGCAAAGACTGCAGCGGAGGCGGCCGCTACGGTCTTTCATTATTTCTCTTTATTTCTCTTCCATGGCTTCTTTCTTTGCCTGGTAGGTGCCTGGCTGCGCCATGACCTTTGGTTTCTTCATTTCATTGTACGCCTGGATCATCATCGCGCATTCTACGCGTTTCTTCTGGATCTCACAGGTGATATGGAATGGCTTATGAATGTCGCCGGCAAATGCTTCGTTATTCGCATGGCAGCCACCGGAGCAGAAGAATTTCGCCCAGCAGTCGACACATTCCGGCTTGCTGAAGACGTGATTCATGCGGAAGTCGCGCATCATCTTGAAGTTCTTGAGACCTTCATAGACGTTGCCGATGACGTAGCCTTCTCGTCCGACGAACTGGTGGCAGGGGTAAATATCGCCATTCGGTACGACGGCGAGATACTCGTGACCGGCACCGCAGCCGCGAAGACGCTTCGGGAGGCAGGGGCCCTTCCAGAGATCCATATTGAAATGGAAGAAGAAGAATGGACGGCCTTCTTCTTCTCTTGCGATGAAGAGCTTGGCGAGGCGGTCATATTCCGCTTTGACGCGCGGCAGATCCTCTTCCTTGATGGAGTAGTCGGCAGTGTCTTCGCCGACGACCGGTTCCATGGATACAGCGGGGAAGCCTTTGTCGATCATGTCGATGACGTCGGTCGTAAAGTCCATGTTGTAGCGGGTGAAAGTACCGCGGACATAGTATTCCTCGCCCTTGCGGTTCGCCACACAGTACTGGAGATTCTTCACGATCTCATCATAGGTGCCTTCGCCATGGACGCCCGGACGCATGCGGTCATGCATTTCCTTGCGGCCGTCAAGCGACAGGATGAGGCTGATGTGATTGTCTGTCAGGTATTTGACCTTTTCCTTGTCGAGCAGAAGGCCATTCGTGGTGAGGGACATCTTGATCTTCTTGCCGTGCTTCTTTTCCTGCTTGTGTACATAGTCGATGGTCTGCTGTACGACATGCCAGTTCATGAGCGGTTCACCGCCGAAGAAATCAAGCTCGCAGTGTTCACGCGGACCGCTGTGTGCGATGAGGAAATCGACAGCTCTTCTGGCAACGTCGAAGCTCATCAGCATGCGCCACTGGCCATAGCCGCCCTGCCCGGCGAAGCAGTACTGGCAGCGCAGATTGCAGTCGTGAGCGATATTGATGCAGAGTGCTTTGATGATCGGACGGTCTTCGATCGCCATTTTGTAATTCTTATCCATCGGTGCAAAGAGTACTTCTTTGGCGATGAGTTCATCAAGGTCATCCATGACTTCATTGAGTTCGGCCTCTTCGTAGTCTTTGGAAAGATTGACCAGAACCATTCCCCGGTTGGTTCCATTGTAATACGCGAGGACCTTGTACGTCACATCATCGACGACATGCACGATGCCGCTGTTCACATCCATGACGATATTCATGCCGTTCTGCTGGAAACGGTGGATCATTGGCTTAACGTTGTAATCCATGAAATGTTATTCTCCTTTTATTGATTGCTTGCTGGTATATCAGGTAAGGCTTATGGTCTGGAAGGACTCAACAGTTTTATGGCTTCAAAGGGATGGTGCGGCGCAGCCGATCAGGAAGCGCCGAAAAATCTGATGCTATTTTCCTTCCATTCTCATCCATTCTCTCACAAGAAAAGCCCCCGGTCTCAAGGCCGGGGGCTTGGCCGTGCATCAGCTTATGCTCTCTTTGCTTCTGCTTCTTCCTGTTCTGTGCAGATCAGGTTGCCAATGGTGCAGCTTGTTTTGCAAGCGGACTGGCAGGAAGTCTGACATTCACTGCAGCCTTCGAATTTGATGGAGTCCTGCAGAGAAGACTTGTTGATTGTAACGATGTGTTTGGACATGATGTCACCTCCCTGAAACCAAGATTTCTTGCATTATCATACCATAGGTGAGGGGAAATGTACACCCTCTCGAGAAAAGTTATTATAAGGAAGTGGGGGCCGGGCAGGCACATCGATCCATTTTCCCTTTACCATCATGGTGAAGAGACGCAGCAGGTACTGCGGATCCAAAGGAGAGGCGAAGCGCATGATCGTCCGCTTCCTTAGTATGCGTGCCGCACATCCATTCCTCATTTACAGCATCTGACAGATCCCGTAGATCGCGCCCACAGGGATAAGAGCCATCATGGCGAGCGCTGCAAAGCAGCCATTGCCTTTACCGTGTACGGTGAACCAGTCGTCCGCAATGCTCTTCATTTCCTGGAATTCTCTTTCGAGCCCCTGGAGGATGCGCCAGAGCTCGCGACAGTCGGCTTCGGTCATTTCTTCGCTAGCATCGACCGCAAAGCCTTCCTCCGCCTCAGCTTCGCGCTTCTTGCGCTCGGCTTCCTTCTTCGCCTTCTCTTCCGCAGCCGCCATCTGTCCTTTGATGGAGCATTTCCAGTCGCCTGTCTCCTCTTCCTTTGGAGCGACTTCCACCGCTTCCTCTTCCTTCGGCGCCGCCTCTTCCTGATCGACGACCTTCAATAGCTCTGCCTTCAGGGCTTCCATGTCTTCGGTGTATTTATGAACGGCTGCATCCCAAAGGGCATAGTCGAGTTTCTTTTTGAAATCATACATCGTCCCCATTGTCGCCTGATTGAAAAGGAACTGGGTGTTGTCCATATCCGCAAAGATCTCGCCAATGCGTCCCTTGTGCTTGAACTTCGACTTGCCAACTTTGACAAAGTACATGTAGGTACCGATGTGCGCTCTCAGGTTTCCGATCGGGGTGTCGGATTCGTGCTTTTTATCAAAAAATCCCATGGATGGTTGCTCTCCTTACATTTTTATTTCTTCTTATACTTCTTCTTATTATATAGGGAACGAAGGGAAGGTTCAAGGTTTTTGAAAAGAGTGACTTGTGACTGGTAGCTGGTGTCCAGTCACTAGTCACTAAAATCTCCCTCAATACATCGCCTCATATCCTTCCCCCATCGTGATGAGTCCGATGCCCATGGCCTTCATGAGCGGCTCTACGAAGGGGAGATCCCGCAAAAAGAGGTCGTACTGCATCCCCTTTCCTACGATGAGACGTACCTCCAGCGTTGTTTCCTCCGGCAGCCGAAGATCTGCCATCAGCTTCTTCCGATCGACCAGCACGAGATGCGTGAACGCGCGAAGTACGCTCCGAAGCAGGCTGTCGGACGGATCGACCCTTTCGAGTGCTCTCACGAGAGAGTACGTCCCCACCCCTGACGGATTTCCATCATAGAGCAGCATAGAGGGGCGTCCTAGCTCCTGCGACCGATTTCCCAAAAGCACGAGCGCGACAGGCAGCACTTCGCCAAAAGGCGGAAAAACGCGCTGCTTGCGGATCCTTTGGAGATCGGGATCCTTCATCATGATGCTGACGCGATTCCCTTCGACCAATCGGTAAAGACCATGCGCCACCACCATCCACAGATCCCGATGCCCGGTGAGCCAGCCGGCTGCGACAGCCGCGTACGGCTCCTTCGTATCCGCCGTGAGGCCGAATCGATTGATATAGTCCTTCTGATACAGAAGCTCCGGATGCTTGGCATCTTTTTCCAGGAGCGAGATCAGCTCCGCGCGCGTCATCTGCGCCGGCGCCTGCGCTCCGCTCACGGGGACACCGTACAGGCCGTGGAAGAGATAAAGGCAAAAAACACCGAGCATTCCGCCCAGCTGCTTCAGCGGAAGAGGCACCGGCTGTCTCCCCGCAGGCGTGAAGTGATCACTTCCTCCGCCGGTGATGAGCGTCACGATGGAGATCCGCGGCAGCTTTTCCATGCCGAGCCTCTGCAAAAGAAGCGCTTTATTCAGCGAGGTCTTGAGGCTCCAGCAGCGAAGGAGACGCGAAAGCGGCTTTTCTTTTTCCGGATATGGCCGGATCTCAAAGAGTGTGAGGCTCTTTCCTTCTTTATCGAGCGTCATAAAATCAAAGTATCCGATCTCCGCCATCGTCCCATCTGTCAGACGCACATCTCCGTCCAGCGGAATGGCATGGAAAAAGTCCTTCTCCGAAAGCAACTTCTGCGCCATGCGGCTTCCTCGCTTGGAAGTCTTGCCGATAGCGGTATGCACCATGCCCCAATTCGTATCCGTCATTTTCAGTGCTTCTGCGTGAGAGACGAGATACGTGCTGATGATGTCCTCATAGGAGCGCCCTGTATCACTCGCCGCCCCGCCCTCTTGTATATAGTCCTTTACATACAGCTCGCCCGGACGCGCAAGATCCTTCTCCAGCTGACCGATCAATTCCGCTTCTGTGTATGCCATCGTGATCCACCTCCACTGCTATTGCTACTATCTTATCATATTTCGGAAACGGGTATAAGGAAATGCCGGAAAATCGCAGGAGCAGCCTTTCCCTTGGATGCACGGAAGGCAGACGCCAGTCATTTCAGGCAATAAAAAAGCCCGCCTCAAGAGCGGATCGTTTCTGGAGCGGGTGAAGGGAATCGAACCCTCGTAACCAGCTTGGAAGGCTGGCGCTCTACCATTGAGCTACACCCGCATAAAAATGGTCGGAGCAGCAGGATTTGAACCTGCGACCCCTTGGTCCCGAACCAAGTGCGCTACCAAACTGCGCTATGCCCCGACAATGTTTAGAAGTATAGCACGGAAATTCGGATTTGTCAATACATTTTTAAAAGCCCATGACGCATATCCTGTTTCCTTCTTACAGGTGCATAAGCTCGGCATGATTTCTGGAAAACACGCAGCCTTCTCTGAAAATAGCAAAATTCATTTGACAAACCCCTACTCCATTTGTTACAATATTTCATGTCAATGCCGGTATAGCTCAGCTGGTAGAGCGGCGCATTCGTAATGCGTAGGTCGCAGGTTCAAATCCTGTTGCCGGCTCCAGAATATGAACGCCCATGTGTATGCATGGGCGTTTTTTTATGTGATCCCCCATTCCATCGGTTCTCCTTCGCAGAGTACCGACCGGGCTTTCCATGCTTTTCCCGCTTCCATGCTCATTCGCCAAAAGCATTTGTGATTGAAGAAAATACAGACTATACTAATGACGTAGATCGGAGCTGCCACAGGCAGCCCTAACCATCAAAGGAGGATACGATATGAAAACATACAAACAGGCTCCCGTCATCGGCTCGCGCCGTGTGGATGAGAGCGCAGAAGGCAGCCGCGCAAAGGTTTACTTCACCCGCGTGATCGATGCGGCGCACCTGATCTCGCTCTACGCACGGATCAATGATGCCATCTATGGCAAAGTAGCCATCAAACTGCATACCGGTGAAAAGCATGGGCCGAATATCCTGCCGCGTGACATGGTAGCAGCCTTTCAGAAGCAGGTGAAGGACAGCACGATCGTAGAAACGAATACGCTCTACCAGGGAGACCGCTACACGACAGCCATGCACCGCGACACCCTGCAAGTGAATGGCTGGACCTTCTGCCCCGTCGATATCATGGACGAAGAAGGGACTATCGAGCTTCCGGTCCGTGGCGGCAAGCATTTCAAGACAGTCTCCATGGGCAGCCACATCGTGAACTATGACTCGATGATCGTCCTCACCCATTTCAAAGGACATGCCATGGGCGGCTTCGGCGGCTCGATGAAGAATCTCGCCATCGGCTGTGCGGATGGACGCATCGGCAAGAGCCAGGTCCATGGCGTCGATGTAAACAACCAGCCGGAAGACTGGGACGCATGGCCAGGCAAGGAGCTCCTCATGGAAAACATGGCGGAATCCGCGAAAGCCACCATTGATTTCTTCGGTAAGCACATCGTCTACCTGAATGTCCTGCGCCGCATGTCGGTCGACTGCGACTGCGCCGGCCTCGCCGCTGCCGAACCGAGGATCCCGGATATCGGCATCCTCGCCTCGACCGACCTTCTCGCTATCGATCAGGCATCGGTCGACCTCGTCTATCAGACCGCCTCGAGCCAGGATCTCGTCAAGCGCATCGAGTCTCGCCACGGTCTCCATCAGCTGCAGGCGATGAAAGAGCTCAAGATGGGAAATCCACAGTATGAACTCATCGAAGTAAAATGATAAAGGTTCAGCGGGTTCTATAGGTTCAAGAGGTTCAAAGGGATTGGTGCGGCGCATCATAATCAGAAACGCCGCGGAATTTTGATAGCGCTTCGCGCCGTCGTCATTTCGAGCGTAGCCGAGGGATGACGATGCCGGAGAATCCCAGTGACTAGTCACTAGTCACCAGTCACTCCTAATCCCTAGCCACTAGCTACTCTTCCCTGCTTTCAAACTTATCCCCCCCGGGTCGTGCCGCCCCATAGGTCCCCATAGCATCAAAAAGCATTTTCCCCGCGGAAAATGCTTTTTTTGCTTTCAATTTACAGCCCCTCGTTCTTTGACTATAATGAGGATAGAATCTATCATCTTTCCGGAGGTGCTCTCTATGAAAAAACGTACACTGCTCCTGACGCTTGCTGCCCTTCTGGCAGCGACTACGATTTCTGCCAATGACTCTCTCCCCTTCACGGCCGCAGTCAAAGAAAACGGCATGTGGGGCGCAGTGAATGGTGCCGGCCAAGTCGTGATCCCGATCTCGTATGACCGTCTTGGCCTCTCACTCTCCGAGGCCGGAGAGCAGGCGGAAGACCTCACCTCAGATAAAGGCCGCGATGATCTCATAGAAGCAGAAAAAGGCGGACTTCGCGGATTCTTCACCCGCACAGGAAAAGAAGTCATCCCGATCTCCTATGAAAGCCGCTCCAGCTGGAAAGAAGGCGCTCTCGCCGTCCGTGGGAAGGACAAGAAGATCTCCTTCTATAAAAAGGATGGATCGTTGATCTCTGGTGCCGCCTACGATCAAGTCTCCGACTTCGAGAACGGCATGGCGATCGTAAAGCAGGGCGCGACCTATGGTTATCTGGCGCTCGATGGAAGAGAAGTGAAGCCCGTCTATCAGGAAGTGCGCTTCTTCGAAGACGGTCTCGCCGCCGTCAAAGAAAAAGGACGCTGGGGCGTCATCAACATGACGGGTCGCTATGTCGTCTCCCCGATCTACAAGGATACCGGTGCTGCCTTCCAAGAGGGACGACTCGCCGTCAAAAACCAAAAGAATCTCTGGGGCTACATAGATAGAGAGGGTAAGGAAATCATCCCTCCCGCTTACAAAGCCGTCTCACAGACCTTCAGCGAAGGCTACGCGGCTATCCAGGACGACAGCAAGCGCTGGGGATTCATTGATACCGAAGGACACGTCACCGCAAAGCCGCAGTTCAAAGCTGTGCTGACCCCTTTCTCCGAGGGTCTCTCCGGTGTCAAGACCATCGACGGCAACGGCTATGCCAGACCTGACGGCACCATCGCCTTCATGGCAGACTACGACCAGCTTTTCCCCTTCAAGGACGGCCTTGCCGAAGTCAGAGAAGGCGAGGTGGAGACGCGCGCCGTCCGCAGCCGTCCTCCTATCTCCATCGGCATCGGCTGGGGATGGGGCGACTGGCTTGCCTTCCGCCATCACCACCATCACCCATGGGGATGGGGCATCGGCATGCCCATCTGGTATCCTGGCTGGTACGACTATGAGCCTGTCCCATCCGTCACGGTCAAGCGCGGCTATATCGACAAGAACGGAAAAGTCATCGCCAGCCCCGCCAATGACCGCGTCTTCTCCGCCGGAAGAAAAGGCATCCTCCTTTCGAAAGACGGCCGCTATGGCTGGGTCGACCGCGAAGGCACCTACATTGCTCATACCATCTATACCGGTCTCCTCCCCGATGAGGAAGACGGCGTACTTCTCGCCAAAGACGAAAACAAGAAATGGGGCCTCCTCTCCATGGAAGACGGTCACGAGCTTCTGCCATTCTCCTATAAGGAGATCCGATCCTTGGGCAGTGGTCTTTTCGGTTATAAGGAAGAGGGCAAATGGGGCATCGCAGACAAAGAAGGGACACGCCTCACCGCCCCCCTCTACCTCGCCGTATCGAAAGCAGGAGAAGGCCTCCTTCCCGTCAAGACAAAGAACGGCTGGAGCTTCCTCACGCCTGCGGGTCATGAAGCCTTCCCTCATGACGACACCTTTTCCGACGTCACCCCCTTCTCCTCCGGTCTCGCCGGCGTCAAGGTCAAAGGCAAATGGGGGCTCATTGATAAGACGGGAACATATGTGATGCGCCCCGCTTATGAGGATCTGGATATTTTGTGACAGTGGGACAGGCAACGCCATTCCGTGAGAAAACGCTGATCCGATCGCTTTGCGATCCGATCAGCGTTTTCTTATTCCTCCTCGATCTCGCCTTCGACCTCAAGATACAGCTTCTCGAGAGCATCCACAGTCTCCTCTTTGGCCTGCCACAGACCTCGCCGCGCTGCCTCAAGGAGCGTCTCGGTGATGCGACTAAGCGCCCAGGGATTCACACGCTTCATCCAGTCCTGCACCTTGGGATCCAGGGCATAGGCGGCGGAGAGCTTCTCATACATCCAGTCCTCCATGACATCGCTCGTCGCATCCCACTGGAAACTGACAGCGACGCGATTTGAAAGATCTGCCGCGCCTTTGTAGCCATGCTGCATAAGGCCTTCGATGAATTTCGGATTCACAGTCTCCGTGCGGAAGATGCGCTTTGCTGCCGCTTCGACAGTGCGTACCTTGATGCGGCTCCGATCGCTGCTGTCCCCTTCGTAGGCATGCGGTTTCTTTCCCGAACAGCTTCTGACCGCTGCGATCAGGCCGCCGTGGTAAGCATTATAGTCGTCCGATGACATCATATTGGTCTCATGGTTATCCTCATTCTTGATGGTGACTTCCATATGCGAGAGACGCTCACGGAAGAGCTCGGGCTTGTAGTCGCCATTTGACTTCGATCCATAGGCATGACCGCCCCATCGGATGAAAACATTTGCGAGGTCATCGAGGCTGTCCCAATTTTTCTCCTCCAGAAGCGCCGCAACGCCTGCACCATACGTCCCCGGGGCATCCCCGAAGATGCGATACGCTGCCTCCCGCCACGCCTCTTCCTTGGGCGAGCCTTTCTCTTCCATGATCCGGCTGTCCTCAGAAATATGTTTCCTGACGTAATTATCCTCGTCATTCTCCGCAAGAGAGGCCGCGAGCAGCACCGCCCGGTCCATGAGCGAGACGACAGCGGGCATGGTATCGCGGAAAAGGCCGCTGATGCGCGCCGTCACATCGATGCGCGGACGCTTGAGCTCCGACAGAGGGATAGGCTCCAAACGCTTCACATAGAGGCTGCCCGGCTCCCAGATCGGACGGATGCCCATGAGATAGAGAAATTCCGCGATGCACTGCCCGTGACTTCGCATATTCGCACCCGACCAGAAAACCATGCCGACGCTTTCCGGATACCGGCCTTCGCTCTCGATATATTGCGAGATGACCTGATCTCCGAGCTCTTTCCCTACCTCCCATGCCGTCCTTGTCGGCAGACGCCGCGGATCGATGCCGTAGAAATTCACCCCTGCCGGTAGAAGAGAGACGCCGCCCGCGTGCGGAGAACCGGAGATCCCCGGCACAATGTAATGGGCAGAAAGCCCGCGAAGGGTATGCTCCATTTCCTTTTTTGTCTCTGCCAGACGCGGATATACCTCCTCACAAACGAAACGAAGCAGCGGCTGCTCCCTCTCTGTCCCCAGTGACTTCGCCTTCTCTTTGTCGAAATGCATTTCTGCCAGCTTGCGGACCAGACCCTCTGCCTTCCGCTGCAGGCGCGCCATCCACTCGCCACCGGTGAGGCCATTCGGATACAGTGTCTGTGCCTGTCCCAACAGCGTATCTACGGATGTCCCCTCCTCCTCAGCCAGCAGCTCACAGATCGAGGGGATGCCCCCATTCGGCAGACGAAGAAGAGTCAATATTTCATGGATGAGCGTTTCCCCCTTCGGCATCTCTCCCAGAATGTGCAGTCCGACATGGCACTCGCTATTTTTGAGATCCTCGATATAGCAGTGAAGGCGCGAAAGATACCCTGCCAAATCCGCTTCCGTATACGGCACCTCACCGTCCAGACTTGCTTTCTCCGCAAGCTCGCGGATCCGTGGTACCAGCCGCTTCGCCGTTTCCGGTTCCGATTTCTCAAAATGCGCGTACTCATCCATCGCCTGCTCCAGCTCAGCCAGCTCCTCATACGTCCCTGCCTCTTCCATTGGTGCAGGCAAATGATCCACAAGACATGCGCCGCCGCGCCGCTTCGCCTGGATCCCCTCTCCCGTGATCGTCATATGGTAGGGATAGATATTCGGCAGGCTTCCCAGAGCTAGATCAGGATAGCTTCCTCTATCCATCCCCGCACTTTTTCCCGGAAGCCATTCCAGATTTCCATGCGTCCCCACATGGACCACGGCATCAGCTCCCCATACATCACGGATCCACTGATAGTATGCCAGATACTGATGCGTCGGTGCTATAAAAGGATCGTGATAGATCTTCGACGCATCAAAGCCATACCCGCGCGGCGCCTGCACCGTGAGGAAAATATGCCCGTCCATCAGCCCCGGTACCAGAATATCGCCCGACTCCGTCGTCATGACCCTGCCAGGCGCCTTTCCCCAGTCCTTCTCCATCTGCCGCCGCGTCTCTTCGGGGAAGGTAGCAAAGAGATCACAGTAGAGCTTCTTCGGGACCTTCTGACACGCCGCCTCCTGCTCCTCTGTCAGCATCGAGCGGTCATTCGTCGCCTGCGCGGTCAGCCGCTTCATGAAGGCCTGCGTGTCCTCCGGGATGAAATCGACCTGATAGCCGGCGTCTTTCATAAGGCCGAGCAGACGGCGTACGCTCTCGATACTGTCCAGACCATACGCACTCCCGATGTTCGAATTCTTCGGCGGGTAATTGTGAAAAATGATCGCGATCTTCTTCTCCGCATTCGGTTTCCTGTGCAGTCTCGCCCATGCCCCCGCCCGCGAGACCATCGCACGCATACGCTCGGGGATGGGCAGGTACTCCACCTCCCCATCCTCCTTCACATGCTTCGCAGCGATCGGCATCCCGTGGATGATCCCATCAAATTCCGGCATCGTGACCGAGATGGAGATCTCCATCGCATTCATTCCCTCCGGCGATGCCTCCCACTCCTCTTTCGGAGCGATCAGAGAGTAGGCCTCCAGCACGGGGACGCCCATTTCTTCCAGCGCCTTGATGGAAATCGACCCCGATGTCGTAAAGGAGAACTTCATCACATTCACGATGGCATCGACGAGAGGCTTTCCCTCCTTCATGAAATACTTCTCAAACACCTCACGGATCGTCGGCATCCCCAGCTTCGGATCCGGCAGGCCATTCGTGAAAACTGCGATGACATTGAGCCCCTGCCGCTCCGCCTCCTCTATGAATGCCTTCTGGTAATGCAGGTCATCCCAGATCCACTCATCCCGATAGAAGAGAAGCCCCAGTGTCGGACGCCCCGCCTGCAGGAAAGCCTTCTCATACAGGGAAATATCCGTCATGAATTTCTTCGCCATCCCCGGATGATAGATCCCCGCCCAGCAGATCGGCGACGGCGGCTCTGCGTAAGGCGCCCCCTTATCAAAAAGGGAACGCACATAGAGCCACAGATTCTTGTAATTCGTCAGACCCCCATAGAACGAGTACGCCTTCATAACCTCGATGTCCTTTGCTGCGACCCGCTCTACGCACTCCTCCTCTGCCGATCCAGCCGCATCCATGTAATACGGGATCCCTTCCCGCGAGAGAAAATGCATACACGCCGTCCAAAACTTCGTACGGATCGTATTTCCCATGAAACGGATCATGACCAGTGCGCTCCCACGTAGTTTTTCTTCCCACGATGCGCTCCACACAGAGCCATCCTCCGTCTTTACGACCTGTGAGGATGCGGCCATCTCTCCATCTGCGATCAATTCGTCAAGCGCACGGCGCATCATGAAATAGCGACGATCAACATTCGTCATATAAATGATTTTGGGTGCCATAGATGGATCTCCTTGTGAAATAGATAAACTTAAACTGTGAGTTGATTGCTGTGAGTTGACTGTCAGCAGTTAGCCATTGACGGCGCAGCCTAAATCACTTGCTGCCGATCCCGGGTCACCAGTCACTGATCACCTGTTACAAATATCTCCGGATACACCGCCCGCGCCGCCGCTTCCACTGCGTCCACGACATGCTGGCTCATGACGTACTTGTACTTCTCCGAAAAAGGCACGAGCCGCCTCTCTTTGACCGCCGTCACCTCGCGAAGTGCAGGATTTGACAGAAGTCCTTCCTCGAAGGCCTTCGTATCATCCCCCGCCTTCACCCGCCAGGTGGGAAGAAGGATCACATCCGGATCGATCTTCGGGAGGATCTCCAAAGAAAGGTACGCATCCGCCCCCTTCGGCACCTCATACACCGCTGCCCCATCCTTCACATGCGCGAGACGCAGGACATCCGAAAAAAGCGTTCCTTTCTTGCCCAGGATCCCGCGAAATGACATGCCGAGAGCCACCCGCTCCTTATCCGTTGAAACCGCCGAGAGCTTAGATGCAAGAGCGGCCAGCTTCGACTCCATGTCAGAAACCAGCGCTTCCCCCTTCTCCTCTTCGTGGACTGCTTTCGCGACGCCGCGCACCTTTCCCTTCATTTCCTCTACCGTCGTCGGGATGGCGGAAACATAGACAGGGATCCCCGAGTGCGTAAGTACCTCGACCGTCTGCATGGGCGTAGACGTCGAAGCGATCACCAGATCCGGCGCAAGCGCCAATATATGCTCCGGCTCCATATCGACCGTCCGCCCGACCCGGCTGACCTCGTCCTTGGTGAGGAAACTGATCCCGTCATCCCCCGCATACTTCGAGTAGGCGGCAATGCGCCCAGGGGAAAGAAGCGCCGTCAGTATCTCATCCGTCCCGTACGTGAGCGAAACGATGCGCGTGGGATGGATGGGCGCGGATATAGTGCGCCCGGCATCGTCCGTCATACTTCGCGTCTCGCTTTGCGGCGCGGGCGTGACCGAGCAGGCAGGAAGAAGGATCGATGCCAGCGCGGCAAGTATCGTAAAAAGAATTCTTTTCCACATAGCTTCCTTTTGGCTCATCAAATAAAAAGCGGCGGCAGCCTTTGGCTGTCAGCCGCTTCAGAAGATCAAATGGCGTCCTGAAGGAGATCAGAACTTATGAGAATAAGACAGTCTCCAGTTGTAAGGAAGTTCCAGATTGCCATATTTATTGGCATAGTTCTCATGATCGAACAGGTTATTCAGAGTCAAAGAGAGCGTATCATTGGGCGTCACATCGTAAATGGTATTCCATGTCACGCGAGACAGAGACGGGATCTGCGGATCAGACGTCTTTGGTCTGCTGGTATATTCTTCCCGATCGCCCAGATATTTCCAAGACAATGTGCTTCTGATCTTGTCCGTTCTGTAGGTCACGGATGCGACACCATCCAGTTTGGCAGAATCCTGTACCCACCCTTTCTTACCGGTTGGATCATTGATTTCTGGATTACCATACGACAGCCCGATACTGTAATCCCAATGGTTATTAACCACCTGGTCGTATGTCACTTCTACACCTGTATTTCTAAAATTGCCTTTGTTAATGGCATACTGCAACCCTGTATCTTTATCCTTGTCAGACCAGCCGAATTTATTTTTGAAATCCATATGATAGACAGAGAATTTCAAGCTCTGTGTATCACTAAAATTGTGTTTAATTCCCGTTTCATAAGTCCAACCTTTTTCCGGCTTGAGTGTATCTGATGCTGCTTTTTTGCCATAATAGGAATCAACCGTCGGCATCTGGAAGCCGCGGCCAATATCTACATACCAGGAAGTATTGTCATTGAATTTATACAGAGTCTGGAACTGCGGATTAAAAACATTCTGATCCGAAACGGGATCCTTAATGATCTCAGCACGCAGTCCGAGCGTCGCACTGAATTTCGGAGAAAACTCATCGGTATAAGACAGATAGAATCCATGATTCAGACGATGGGCTTTATTTGCTTTATTGACAAGTCCTTCATAGTCCTCTCTCTTGAATGTATAGCCGGCAATGAGGGTATCTTTCCCCAGTTCCCATGTTTTCTGTACATCCGTGATATAGCTGGACAGTTCAGCAGAAGAGCTCACAGGTACATTCTTAGCGCGATCGAAGCCATCCGCTTTACGATAATTGTATCCCACGATGGCTTTGATCCCATTCTCTTTTCCGGTATACGTCATCCCTACGGTAGCGCGTTTGTCATCATATCTATAGTTATAGGGCACTTTTTTCGATCCCAACTTGACATCATTGGTGAAGCTGCCTCTGGTGATATTCCCTTCCTGATACATCAGGTTAAATCCAACTTCCTCGCTGAGCTTAGCTGCCACAGCAGCTCGATTCGACTGCCCTTTACCGACCCACCAGTTGACCTTCGATCCTTCCGGATACGCATTGCTGTGGTTAATAAAATCGCTATACTCTCTCTGAAGCGAGACAATCAAATTCGGCCCCGCGTAAGTCACCCCATAATCATTATAGTAATTCCCCACGGTTCCTTTGAGCGTGACCGTTTCCTTTCCATCCTGTGGTGTCTTGGTCATAATATTGATGACGCCACCCATAGCTTCCGCACCATAAAGTGTCCCTGCAGCACCTTTCACGATTTCAATCTTCTCGATCATATCTTTCGGGATACCTGCCAGTGAATTGTAGTTTTTCAAATTCATGGGGATGCCATTGACCATGACCAACGTACCACGATCGTATCCACGCACGACCGTGCGTCCAGAGCTGAACCCGAAGTCCTGCCCCGCATCCCCATACCCTGTACTCTCTACGCCCACCTGAGACTGGATCGCATCGAATGCATTTTTATAGCCAGCTTCTTCGATTTTTTTTGCCGTAACGACGGTGACATTGGCCGGCACATCCACATCCATCTTCTCCGTTCTCGTTGCCGTCACGACGACCGGATTCAGCTCATACACTGCTTCACCGGCAGCAGACGCTATTCCGTACCCCCCCCATGAAATTCCGGCAAAGACAAGTGCTGAGAGCAAACATTTGACATCCTTTTTCATATATATCCTTCTCTCTTATAAATCACGCAGACGATTCCATAGACCCTGAACAGACCCTATCGACGACTGCGTAAAAACCACTGATAGAAAATAAAAAATGAGAACCTGAAAACAAGTCCGGCTTCGGACCTGCAGGTTCTCATTATATTAAGCTATCTGAAGTGCATTATTGTTGTTTTTATGTACTTTATTATGAATTATAAATCTCGTATTGTCAAATTTCTATATTAGATTTAGAGCAATAATGAGTTCAGATGATAGGAAGAGGAATATTTGCCCCTTCCACTCCTTTTCGGCACACAAAAGCCCTCGCACCGCTTTGCGGTCCGGGGGCTTTTTCTCACTTTGTGAGTTCTTTTTCTATTTTTTCGAGCGCCATTTCGAGCGTATGCCAGCCTAAGGTCGCGCACTTGACGCGAACGGGCATCTTGGAAATATCCTTCAGCGTGATAGCGGCTTCGAGCTCTTCGAGCTCGCTTTCATCCGTCACTTTGCCGCGAATCATATCGAGGAAGAGGCGGCAGAGGCGAAGGGCTTCCGGAACGGTTCTCCCCTGCAGGAGCTCAGCCATCATCGCGGTCGATGCCTGGCTGATGGCGCAGCCGCTGCCGGTGTAGGCGAGGTCTTCGATGACGCCGTCCTTGATCTTGACCTCGATATCGATGTCATCGCCGCAGCTCGGGTTATGTCCGTGCTCATGGACGGTCGGGCATTCGATCTTGCGTTTGTTGCTCTTATCCTTGTTGTATTCGAGGATGAGGTCAGTATAGAGCTGTTTGAGTTCCATCAGTCGTCATACCCCATGACTTTCCGGACATCCTTGAGTTTTTCGAGGAAGTAGTCCACTTCTTCTTCCGTGTTGTAGAAATAGAAGCTGGCACGGCAGGAAGCATTGATGCCAAGGTAGATGTGAAGCGGCTGGGCGCAATGGTGTCCGGTGCGGATGCAGATGCCTTCCGCAGAGAGGATCTGTGCGACGTCATGCGGATGGACGCCTTCGACTTCGAAAGCGACGAGCCCTTCTTTTTCTTCCGGATCCGTTGGTCCGATGATGTGAATGAAGGGGAGCTTCTTCATGCCTTCCAGGCAGCGGGTGACGAGGCGTTTTTCCTGTGCGCGGATCTCGTCAAAGCCGATCGCCTGCACATAGCGGATGGCTGCGACAAGGCTGACAGCGCCTTCGACATACTGTGTGCCGGCTTCGAATTTGGCAGGAAGCTCGGCGTAGGTGGTTTCCTGCTCATGGACATCTTCGATCATGTCGCCGCCCATCAGGAATGGCTCCATGTCGTTCAAGAGCTCTTCCTTGCCATAGAGGACGCCGATGCCGCCCATGGAGCACATTTTGTGCCCGGAGAAGGCGAAGAAGTCGCAGTCTAAGTCCTGTACATCGACGATCTTATGCGGCGTGGACTGCGCACCGTCTAAGACGACGATCGCCCCATGCGCGTGGGCTCTCTGGATGAGAGGCTTCGGATCGAAGTCGATGCCAAGGACATTCGATACTTCGGCGAAGGCGAAGAGCTTCACTCTCGGATCGTCGATCTTTTTCAGCTCTTCTTCCGGGAAATGTCCGGTTTCCTTGTCAACGTAGATATAGTCCAGTGTCGCCCCTGTCTTTTGGGCGACGCGTTGCCAGGTGACAAGGTTTGAGTGATGTTCTGCGATGGTGATTAGGATATGGTCGCCTGCCTTGAGATGTGTCTCCCCGTAGGAACGGGCTACGAGGTTCAAGGATTCGCTGGTATTTCTGGTGTAGATGATCTCCTTTTCACTTCTGGCGTGGATGAAGTCACGGACGACCTCCTTCGAGGTGTCGTAGGCTTCCGAGGCGGAAATCGCAAAGATGTGCGCGCCTCTGTGCGGATTCCCATTTTCATGGGTGGTATAGTCCAGCACCGCATTGACGACGGGAAGCGGGCGCTGCGTGGTGGCAGCATTATCAAAGTAGACGATCTGATGACCGCCGACCTTGGTTTTCAAAATAGGAAAATCATTTCGAATAAGTTCGCTGTTCATGATCCCTCCAAATGTATCATTATCTGTTACGGTTTCAAAAGGTTCCATAGGTTCAGCAGGTTGAAGGGGATGGTGCGGCGCATCAGAAAACGGAAGCGCCGAGAAATTTTTTATGTATGAGAATACGCTGCTCCCCTAACATGGGGAACCCGTTGAACCTTTTGAACCCATGGAACCTGTTCGACCTTTTATTCTCTATCTAATTTCATTCTGACCGCATTCAGCACTTCTTCCCGAAGTGCCTCATCCATACCGTCGATGATGGGACGGATCAGGGCTTCGACCACGATGCGACGGGCTTCTTCCAAGGTGAAGCCGCGGCTCATCAGGAAGTAGATGGTATTCTGGTCAAGCTGCCCGGCGCTGGATGCATGATTGCCCTGTACGTCATCCTCGGTACAGAGGAGAAGCGGGAGGGAAATGTTTTTCGTCTTCGGATCGAGCTGGATGGCGAAGTCGCCTTCGTCGCCCACGGATCCGGCGCAGCCACGCTTGAAGTCGAGCGTACCGCGGAAAATCTTCTTCGACTCATCCGCCAGTGCGCCTTTGAGGTCGATCTCTGCCTTCGTCTTCTTCCCCACATGATCGATGTGGTAGAAGAAGTCGAGATGCTGCCTGCCGCGGCCGGCATAGATGGCTCTTTCATTCATCTCGGACGCATCGCCGGAGAGCTTCCCATAGCTGTGAACGATGACCGTCTCTCCGCCGAGCTCGGCCGCATAGAAGTCGGCACGGGCACGAGCGGCGAGTACGCTGTGACGCTGGTCATAGATGACGGTCTTGGTGAGGCCGCTTTCCAGGCGCGATACATGGAGCCTTGCATCCTCTGCAAGTTCATAGTACGCAGCAAGGACGCAGGTACCTTCCCTGTCTCCGCCCGTGAGTCTCCATGTGAGGGAAAGGGACGCGCCCTTTTCGAGCTGGAAAAGAAAGGCTGCCGACGCGCCCTCTTCCGCATGGACATCGATGACGAGACGAGCATCCTTCCCTTGGGGGATGGTGATGGTATAGTGACTGCCTTTTTCTGCAGTGAGTACCGTCTCCTTCGATGCGCCATCGAAATCTTCGGGAAGCATGCCGCCTTCTTTGACATGGGGCATGTCGGAGAAGTTGAAGCTGCCTTTCCCTTTCGGCGTTTCAAAGGAAAGCGGCGTATCATTCGTATGCAGATACCGATAGGTGAGAAGCGGCAGACGGTTGACTCTGATTTCTTCCATGATGCCCTCCTTAACCAATCGCGCCTTCGAATTCAAGATCGATGAGGCGGTTCATTTCTACCGCATATTCCAGCGGCAGCTCTTTGGAAATCGGCTCTGCAAAGCCGCGAACCAGCATGGCTTTGGCGTCTTCTTCGGAGAGACCGCGGCTCATGAGGTAGTAAATATCTTCATCCGGAATGCGGCCGATCTTGGCTTCATGCCCGAGATCGATATCATCATTCTCGATGATGATATCCGGGATCGTATCCGATCGGGACTCATTGTCGAGCATCAGGGATTCGCAGCTGATAGAGCCCTTCGTCCCCGCAGCTTTCGGCCCGATGTAGACGACGCCCCGGTAAATCGCCGTGCCGCCGTCCTTGGAGATCGATTTCGAATTCACGGTGAGGGAGGTATCCTTCCCGAGGGCTTCGACCTTCGAGCCGGTATCGAGATACTGTCCCTTTCCGGCAAAGGTGATGCCGGTGAATTCACAGGTCGCACGGTCGCCCCGGAGAACCGTATCCGGATACAGGCAGGAGGTATGAGAGCCAAAGGAGCCGGATACCCAAATCATGTGTCCGTCTTCATCAATGAGAGACTTCTTCGTATTCAAGTTGTACATGTTCTTCGACCAGTTTTCAATGGTCGAGTAGCGCAGTGTCGCGCCTTTTTTCACGTACAACTCGACAGCACCGGCGTGGAGATTGGCCACATTGTAACGGGGGGCCGAGCAGCCTTCGATGAAGTGGCAGTCCGCCCCCTCTTCGACGATGATGAGCGTATGCTCGAACTGTCCTGCGCCCGGTGCATTCAGACGGAAATAACTCTGGAGCGGCATCTTCACATGGACGCCCTTCGGCACATAGACGAAGGAGCCGCCGGACCAGACGGCATAGTGCAGTGCCGCAAATTTATGATAATTCGGTGTGATCAGCTTCCCGAAGTACGGCTTGATGAGCTCCGGGTATTTCTTCACAGCCGTCTCAAAATCGACGTAGATGACGCCCTGCTCTTCCAGCTCTTTCTGGATATTGTGATAGACCACTTCCGAGTCGTACTGCGCGCCGACACCGGCGAGCGATTTCTTCTCCGCTTCCGGGATGCCGAGGCGGTCAAAGGTGTCACGGATATTCTCGGGAAGATCCTCCCAGCTCGCTTTCATGTCCGTCTTCGGACGCACATAGGTATCGATGTGCTGCATATCCAGCTCGGAAATATCCGGTCCCCACGGCGGGAAGTCCAGCTGATCGTAAATCGCAAGAGCCTTTAACCGTTTCTCGAGCATCCATTCCGGTTCTTCCTTTTTGGCCGAGATCTCGCGAATGATCTCTTCCGTAAGACCTGTCTCTGCTTTATAGGAAAATTCCACCTTGTCCTTGACGTCATAGATGCTGCGATTGATATCTTCGACCTGGCTTCTGACTTTCTCTTCTGCCATAGTCACACCTCGCTGCGATAGACATCGAAGCCATTGGTCTCGATCTCATCCACGAGCTCCGGTCCGCCTTCCTTCACGATCCTGCCATCGATCAGGACGTGGACGAATTCCGGCTGGATAAATTTCAGGATCTGATTCAGATGGGTGATGAGAAGGATCGCATTTCCTTCATTGTGGTATTCAGAAATATTCTTCGATACGATGCGGACAGCATCGACGTCGAGTCCCGAGTCTGTTTCATCGAGCATCGCGAGCTTCGGATCGAGGATCCTAAGTTGCAGGATCTCGCTCTTCTTGCGTTCCCCGCCGGAGAAGCCGTCATTCAGGTAGCGGTCTGCGTAGGACGGATCCATGGCGAGGTCTTCCATGCGCTGGCGCATGAGACGCTTGAAAGGGAAAAGCCGCTGCTGCTTCCCGGAAATCGTCGTCTTCGCGGTACGGATGAAATTTTCCATCGTGATGCCGGCGACCGAGATCGGGTTCTGGAAAGACAGAAAGATACCGAGCTTCGCTCTCTTATCGACGGAAAGCTGTGTGATGTCCTCTCCTTCGAAGTATATATGACCCTCAGTGATCTGATAGACAGGATTTCCCATGATGGCGTGAAGCAGCGTCGACTTGCCTGCCCCATTGACACCCATAATGACATGGACTTCTCCCTGATTCACGGTGAGGTTAATGCCGTGAAGGAGCTCTTTCCCGCCTACAGATACGTGGAGATTCTCCACGCGAAGTAATTCACTCATTTGATCACCTCATGATATATTGTAAACTTGTATGCGCATTTTTTCGTATACAATTGATAACTTATTTCATTATATTCGATTTAGGCAGGGATTACAATGGGGAAATGAAGAAGGGACTCAGGTTGGCAGCTTCATGTTTCGGGCGAATAACAAAGCAGAGATACGAAATGCGAAAAGGATCCTCTCGTCATGAGAGGATCCTTTTTCGTACCGGCTATTTTTTCACATCAGGTTCTTTTTCAAAATTTGTATCGGCAAACCATTTGTCATAGATCTTATCATATTCTCCATTATTCATGAGCTTGCCCAGTGCTTCATTCACTTCTTTCTGGAGCGCAGGGTCTTTCTTATTGAGAAGCATGACGAAGCCGCCGCTACCGGAAATGATGCCAGCGGAGCGGAGCTTGTCCGCTGCCCCATGCGTCATGTAGAAGAGAGCGACAGGCTTATCGAGGATAAGCGCATCAGCCTCCTTGCTTTCCACGGCCTGAATGAGCTGGTCATGATAGTCATACTCCTTCACTGTCGCGCCGAGCTGCTTGGCTGTCGTCACATAGACAGTGCCCTTCTCAACAGCGACCGTCTTGCCAGAGAGGTCCTGCGAGCCATGGATACGTTCATCATCCTTGCGAGACAGGATGGAAACGCTTTCCTTATTGTAGTAGATCGAGGAGAAATTCACCTTATCTGCACGGTCCTGCGTCATATCACAGGCTGCAACGGCGATATCAGCCTTATTGTCTGCGACGGCCTGTACGATCTGGTCAAAAGGCATGCTCTTGTACTCGGTCTTCGCTCCCATTTCTTTGGCGACTGCATTCGTGATATCCACATCGAAGCCGATGATCTTATCTTCTTTATCCTTATAGACAAAGGGCGGATATGTCGCGATGCAGGCGACCTTCAGTGTCCGTTCCGCGGCTCCTGATGCCGCTACTTTCTCCGGGCTGCTCTTTGCGGGCGCTCCCCCGCAGCCAGCCGTGATTCCCAATGCTGCCAAAGTAAGAAGGGCAGCTCCTGCTTTCATCCATTGACGATTCATTCAAACGCCTCCTTGAAAGACTGTAGGATACATCATGCCATTTCTTTCATTATAAAAGCTGGAAGAGAAATAGGCAAGGGAAAAAGCAGCAGACCTTGCGAGGAGATCCTTCAAGGCTGATCCCGCCTTGAGGATAGACAAGACACGCTCATTTCCGATCTCTTCACACCCGCTGGAAGACCTAGCGCTAGAGCCGTCACTCCCATTTCTCGTTTGGCATGTCTCATGATGCTACCCCGCCACCAGCCGCCTCCCAAAGAAAAAGCCCGCCGGATGAGTCATATCCGGCGAGCATCAAAGGAGGAGATTATTTCTTATTATTATATTTTACTAATATATTTCTATTAGTTCGGGAAGAATGGCCATACGATCGGGATGACGATGACAGATACGATCAAGCAGACCACCACGAGGCCGGAGCCGGCTTTGACATAGTCCATGAAGGAGTACTTGCCCGGACCAAGCACAAGGGTGTTTGGCGGAGTGCCGACAGGGGTCGCAAATGCACAGGAGGAAGCGATGAGGATCGCCATGAGGACTGCTCTTGGGGAAGCGCCGACCTGGGTAGCCAGAGCGATACCTACCGGGCAAAGCAGAGCCTTGGAGGCGGTGTTACTCATGAACTGAGTCAGGATGACCGCGAGGATGAAAAGGACAGCGGTGATGAGATAAGGAGACGGGTTACCGCCCATAGCGGCGACAGTGAAGGTCGCGATCATCTTGCCTGCACCGGATGTATTCATGGCAGTAGCCATCGGGATCATGCCGGCGAACAGGAAAATGGTGACCCAGTCGATGGAGTCATAGGCCTGACGTTCTGTAAGGCAACCGGTGACGACGCAAAGGAGGGCCCCGATGACAGCGGCGATCTCCAGCGGAACAAGGTCCGTCGCCATGGTGACGATGACGCCGAGCATGATGACACCGCAGATAATCTTCTTGGTCTTGGAGGTTTCGTTCGCTTCGATCTCCTGTTCGACTTCTGCCGTCTTTGCGAAGGAGTCATCCACCTTCACTTCCGGAAGGATGTGACGACCGACCAGCAGCATATAGATGATGCCGCAAATGGTGATCGGAATACCGATATATGCATATTCAAAGAAGGAGAACTGCAGCTCAGGCATACCAGCGGTTTTCAGAGCCACGTTTGCAATGATGTTTGGCGGCGTACCGATCAGTGTGCAGGTACCGCCGAGACCAGCAGCAAATGCCAGAGGCATGAGAATACGGGATGGCGAAAGATTTGCTTCTTTGCAGACGCCGATGATGACCGGAATGAGGCAGGCCGTGGTGCCGGTATTCGAGAGGAAGGCCGACATGGCAGCTGCTATGATCATGACGCCGATCATCAGCTTCGTCTCACTTGTACCGAAAACCTTGACGATACGGGCACCGATGTCCTGGGCCAGACCCGTGTAAAACATCGCCGCACCGACGACGAACATGCCACCGAAGAGCACGACAGTAGAATCAGCGAGACCGAGGAATACCTCTTTGAGCGGTACCAGCCCGAGCAGCCAACAGCAAACAGCAGAAGCGATCGAGGTGACCGCCAGCGGAATCTTTTCGGTAACGAAAAGAATGGCGACGACAAGCAGAAGCAGCAGACATTTCACTGCTGGATCCATCGCGATTAAAAAATCCATAACGTTCTTACATCCTCCTATGGGTGTGAATCTAAGGAAGGAATCTATATCCTTCTAAGAAATATATGTGGAGAGTTGCTCTTCAAAATTCTCATTACGTTTTCCCCTTTTTTATGAAGCGGGATTCTTTTTCGGGATACACGATGCTGACCGGCTGCCAATCTTCATAGTGACCATAGGTACTAATGAGTCCGAAATTTGATTGATCTGTCTCTATGAAGCGGAAATAGTAATTTTTATCCCATTCCTTCATGAGTGGCAACAGGTCCAATCCGGTGTTCCCTTTTTGTTCTGTCACGTGAACCTCCTTTCTGAAAAAAACAGCAAGAACAACTGACAGGGAAAGCATAGCATTTATGTGAGTAAATTAAAAATATATGATAGGAATTTTAAATGCTCCTATTTATCTTCTCATTCCAGTTGGTTTGGTAGTTCTTCTTCCCGCTGCATTTATGCTTGCGCGGAATATGTTATTGCTCTTGCTGCGCAGATGCGGCACCGACCAATGAGCCCTCGGGCAGCTTTTTCGCTGACGAGCCTTCTTTCTCCGCCAATAAAAAGATCTCTCGTTTTCCTTTTGTTATGACCCTGCGAGAGGGATCATCGGCTGCCAGACGGTATCTCCCGGGCCTCATCCCATAAAAAAAGGACCCGCCGCTGAACGGGTCCTTTAGGCAAGCCATCTTGCATTCAAGCTGAGGAAGGTAACAGGATGAAATACATTATAGTGAGACAGCTTTCAAACAAGGGAAGATGATGGGCTGTAGGCGATCTGTCCTGCGCCCATGTATATTTTAATGAAGGTGACCGATGAAGCTCAGTTTTCTTCTGTGCAATGTTTCAAGCTGAGACAGAGTCAGCTCATTGCCCTGAATGGTATCGGTGAACTGACGAGTCTGTTCCTTATCATGAAGATACTGGCTGGCTGCATCAAGCCGATGGGTAAAAATTCTGTCAAATGGGGTTGTGTGTTTTTCTAACATTTTCCATCACTCCTTTATGAAATTGGCCTTGCGGCGTTTTCCTGTCCTGGCAGACATGGGATTTAACTTGGCTATATGATACAAAATTTATCGTAAAATTAAAAATATCTGATAGGAATTTTAGTTATCCGAAGAAAATCATTGATACTTACAGGAATGAAAGTCATGCAAATCTGAAAATGACAGCACGCTCCTCATATTTGCTATTCATTAGCGTTTATGATTGCACTTATTAGTTATTTCTTATATAATATATGGGACCATGATTCCTATGTGCATTCTTTTCCTATCCTGGCAGACATGATCTGAATGCAAAGGAGATTTATATGGAAATTGATAATTACAGAAATTTTCTTGCCATCGTCGAAGCGGGCAGCATGACGGCCGCCTCAGAATATATCCACATCGCGCAGCCTGCACTATCAAAGCAGGTGAAGTCGCTGGAGAATTATTTCGGCACGAAGCTCATCATCACGACACGCGGCAGCAAGCACCTCATTCTGACTGATGCAGGCCGCATCCTCTACCACAAAGCGAAATACATCTGCTCTCTGGAAGATATGGCCAAGAATGAGATAGGAGATGTCAGCGACGGCAGCAAGGGGACGCTGCGCTTCACGGTTGCCAATTCCAGAGCGGCTGTCTTCATCAAGGAATGTCTCGAGCCTTTTCATCGCCTCTTCCCTCTCATCAATTATGAGATCCATGAAGGCGGCATTACGGAGCAGTCGCAGCAGCTTCTCTCCGGCATTGCAGAGCTCGGGATCCTTTCGGTTCCCCCGATCCACCAGAATAACTTTGACGTCCTGTTCCGCCGCAAAGAAAAGATCGTCTGTGTGACCGCAGAAAATTCTATTTTTCTGAAAAGGATCACCGCACCGACGCTGCCGGAGCTTGCGGAATGTCCGCTCTGTCTCTCCACCGGCTGTCATCTCATGATGTCGAAGATCTTCGCGGAGAAATCTATCCGCCCGCAGGTCCTTTCCATCTGTACCACGCGTACCACCGCTCTACGCTGGGCAGAAGATGACTGCGGCGTCAGCATCGTCCCTATGGAGCCAAAAGAGAAGCTCCCAGAGGGGCTCATTGCCAAACCCATCACAGGGGTCGATACGGATCTGTACAAGACCGTCGTCCGCGTCAAGGGCCGCCCACTCTCTGTGGTCGCGAAAAAGTTCCTGCAGTTTTACAGCGATGTCCGTGATTCGGAACGCATGATCAAGATCAAAGATCTGTGATCAGAGATCGGTGAGGAACATGGGTCGATCAGTTTCGCATATTTCCTGTTCCAAAATGAAAGTTATAACACATGGGCATATGCTATAGACGAAGATCTTCTTACCTCTTATAATGAAACCATAAGAATTCTGAAAGCAGATACTCATACAGTAAGTAGGAAAACGATGTGTAAGCAGACTGAACTACGCTTCACATCGCTTACGCCACAGCACCTCATGAGGTCTCTGCTTTCTATCCCGCTGCCGCAGCAGCGAAGGAGGATACCATCATGGGCAGTTTATATGACACCACAATGAAGCGCGAGAAAATGATCCATGACTTCGAGCAGCTGCTCGCTCAGTACAGAGCCTACTTCAAGGATGCCGATATCGACATCGATGGCAAAGCGCCTGAACTGATGCTCTACAAAGAAGCGCTGCGTATCTATACCTCTCTTCCGCAGATGAAGAACCTCGATCCGCTCTGCATCATGGAAGGCGAATATGATCTTCTTCGCTCTATTTTGTCGGATATGCAGACAGGAAACTGGATAACATCTCCCTACTATAAAAAAGATGCCATCTGATACAAAAAAGGGTGTGGCCTAGGTCACACCCTTTTTTATGTATGAGAAAAACAAGAACTATCCTCTTCCCGCACTCATACATCCCATTATGATCTGATGCCATCCCTATAGCTCCTCCCACGCAAAAAGGCGATGTGAAATAACGATCATCTCATTTTCGCGTTCCATCTGCCGCGGG
>OGRO01000950.1_pt1 | contig 26386 bp, 22 predicted proteins | sample 1553451 | NCBI WGS metagenome assembly OGRO01 (sample SAMEA2580021, study PRJEB22360) | human gut metagenome | reverse complement strand
CCCGTTCAAGCCCGGGTACAACTCGGGTGGCTCCTCCGGCGGATCGGCGGCCGCGGTCGGCGACGGCATCCTGCTCATCGCCGAAGGGTCTGACGGAGGCGGATCCATACGTATCCCATCTGCCTGGTGCGGATGCTATGGTTTCAAACCTGGAAATGGTACGGTGGGCGGAGCACCGAGGCCGAACGCCTATGGCACCTGCCATCCGTACTGTTTTCCGGGCAGCATATCGCGTGGCGTAAAGGATGCCGCGTATGCCCTGCAGGCGATGGCGGGTTACGACCCCTTCGACCCCAACAGCATCGACTTCGGCGATCGCGATTATGTTGCTGCCCTCGACAAGCCGATCAAGGGCATGCGCGTCGGCTTCACGCCAGACTTCGGCATATTCCCGGTCGAACCGGAGATCGCCGCCATGTGCGAGGATGCCGCGGCGAAGTTCGAGGATGCCGGCGCCATCGTCGAGCCCGTGAGCTTCGACTTTAAGCGCTCCGCCTTCGAGCTTGCCGAGTCGTGGTGTCGCATGATCACCATTTCGGGTGGCCTTGGTTCCGTCGAGGAGATCAAGGCGATGGGCATAGATCTTTTGCGTGATCATGCAGACGACCTGCCTGACGAGTTCATCTGGTGGGTCGAAGACTCGTATAAGCGTGGGTATGTCGATTTCCACGACGACGAGGTGATCCGCACGGAGGTCTTCGACCAGATTCAGGGAGCGTTCCAGGATTATGACCTCATCGTCTCGCCGACGACTGCGTGTCATCCGGTTAAGAACGATGTTAATCGCAATACCCTGGGACCTGCAAAGATTTGCGGTGTGAAAAGTGATCCGCTTTGTGGATTTGGACTCACGTTCTTCTGCAACTTCACGGGTAATCCTGCGGCATCCATCCCGGCCGGCCTCTCGAGGGAGGGCTTTCCGGTTGGCCTGCAGCTCATAGGCAATCGCTACGGCGAAATCGATTTGCTTGCGGCAAGCGCAGCCTATGAGCGCATAAGCCCGTGGAGGAGCATATACGAGGTCACGGCCAAGAGGAGCTTGTCGAATTCGCATGCTGCTTGAGAGATTCATGTTGTGCTGCGCTTGCTCCCGCAATCAAGTCAGGCGTTTCGTTATTGCCTGAATTATCTGTTCGCTTGTGTCGGAGAGGGCGTTTTCACCAAGGAGATCCCTGTCACAAGAATGGGAAAGAGAGATAGGAGAGCACATGGCAGAAAATGAATACGTTCGCGTGCCGCACGAGAAGCCCTATACCTACAAAGAGGGCGATCTCACGGTCACACGCGGAAGCGCATGGACCGGGCCCGGGTGTCATCTGGGTTGCGGCGTGCTGCTCTATACCGATGAAGATGGCAAGCTTGTCAAGGTAGAGGGCGATTCCGAGAATCCCTTCAACAACGGACGGCTTTGCGTGCGTTGTCTTGCCCTGCCTGATGTGACGAACCACAAGGACAGGCTCTTGTATCCGATGAAACGCGACCCGAAGGACCGCGGCAAGGACAAGTGGGAGCGCATCGGCTGGGACGAGGCCATCGACCTGGTTTCGGACAAGCTCATCGAGATTCGCGAGAAGTACGGTGCGGAAAGCGTCGTGTTCGGCCAGGGCACCGGTCGCGATATCGCCTCGTGGATCACGCGCCTTGCCTGGTCGTATGGCTCGCCCAACTACACCTGCTTCGCGCTGTCCGGACTTGCCTGCTACCTGCCCCGCATCGCCGGCATGGCCGCCACTTGCGGCGGGTACACGGTCGCTGACTGCTCGCAGCAGTTCACCGATCGCTACGATAACCCCAACTGGCGTCATCCCGAGCTCATGGTCATTTGGGGCAACTATCCGCTCAAGGCGAACTCCGACGGTTTCTACGGTCACTGGATGATCGATCTCATGAAGCGGGGCATGAAGATCATGATGATCGATCCACGCGTCACCTGGCTTTCGCTCAAGGCCGAGGAGCACCTGCGCCTGCGTCCCGGTACCGATGCTGCCCTGGCGCTCGCGATGATGAACGTCATCATCAACGAGGAGCTCTACGACAAGGAGTTCGTCGAGAAGTGGACCTACGGCTTTGACGAGCTGCGCGAACGCGTGCAGGATTACCCGCCGTCGAAGATGGCTGAGGTCACCTGGGTTCCCGAGGAACAGATCGTCCGCGCGGCACGCCTGCTCGCGAAGTCGAAGCCTGCCGCCATGCAGTGGGGTCTTGCCGTCGACATGGTCAAGGAGGCCCTCCCGGCCGGTCAGGCCATCGTCGGCCTGTTCCAGATCACCGGCAACGTCGACATCCCCGGCAGCAACATCTTCCCGGTCGAGATGATTGCGTACTCTGGCGGTTGGGGTTCCGAGCTCATCAGCCCCGAGCAGAAAGCAAAGCGCATCGGCCTTGCCGAGTATCCGCTCTTGAACCTCGGCTTTCAGGCAGCTCAGGCAGACGAAGTGCTCAAGACGATGGAGACGGGTAGCCCCTACAAGATTCATAGCGTCTGGCTGCAGACGAACAACGCAATCGCCTGCATGGGCGCTGACCCTAGGCGCGTTCTCAAGGCGCTGCTGAAGATGGACTTCAACGTCGTCGTCGATCTGTTCATGACGCCGACCGCCATGGCGGTTGCCGACGTAGTACTGCCCGCGTGCACATATCCCGAGAAGGACGGCCTGCGTTTGGGCGACGGTCTACAACGTGGTGAGGTCATCAACAAGGTCACGCAGATCGGCGAGGCCAAGTCCGACGCCGAGATCAACCTGCTCATCGGTAAACGTCTCAACCCGGATGCATGGCCGTGGGAGACCATCGACGAGATGCTGTCGTACATGATCTCCTCGACGGGCCTCTCGTTCTCCGAGCTGCGCGAGCAGGCGCCGCTGTATTTGCCCTTCGAGTACAAGCGCTACGAGAAGGGCCTGCTGCGTGCCGATGGCAAGCCCGGCTTCAACACGACGACGGGGCTCATCGAGCTGTGGTCGCTGTTCTACGAGACCTGCGGGTTGGATCCCATGCCGTATTTCGACGAGCCCAACCCCGGTCCGGGCGCGACGCCTGAGCTCATGGAGGAGTATCCCTTCGTGCTCACGACCGGTGCACGCCGCTGGTCCTCGTTCCACAGCGAGCACCGCCAGGTCGATCGTCTGCGTCGCATGGATCCGTGGCCTTATATCGAGATCCATCCCGAGGCCGCCGAGAAGCTCGGCGTCACCGAAGGCGAGTGGGTCTGGGTCGAAAACATGCTCGGCCGCGCCAAGCGCACCGTCAAGATCACCCCGATCGTCGATCCGCGCGTCGTTTCGTGCGATCACGGCTGGTGGCTGCCCGAGGCAGAGCCGGAGAAGCTCTACGATGTCTTCGACGTGAACATCAACCAGCTCATCCCCATGTCGTGCGGAAAGTCGGGCTTCGGCGCCAATTACAAGACGACCATCTGCAAGATCTACAAAATCGAGGAAGGGGAATAGGCCATGGCGAAAGGCATTCTCATTGACACCGAATGGTGCTCCGGTTGCCACACCTGCGAGATGGCATGCCAAATGCACAACCATCTTCCCGTCGGCCAGACGGGAGTCATTGTGCAGGAGATTGGCCCGTGGCAGATTGACGAGAACAACTGGCAGCTCTCCTACCTACCTGCGTTCACGAAGCAGTGCGATGGGTGCGTGGTGCGTGTGGGCGAGGGAAAGCTCCCGACCTGCGTGCAGCATTGTCAGGCGCAGTGTCTGATGTACGGAGACGTCGAGGAACTCGCCGGCCAGATGGGCGCCGGAAGCAAGAAGGTACTCTGCGTCATCTAGTGTCTCGCAGCATCGCTTCGCACGATGTGCGAAAGCTTGCTATGTTCTGGCCATGCGATGGCGGGAGGTGCCTACGCGGTGCCTCCCGCCGCTTCCTCTCACTGCCATGCTGGCTACGAGGGACATGTCCATGATTTTCGAGGAGTCATTCATGTGCGGATATGCATGCGTCAACTGCGGAAGATGCAGGGGAGAGGCCCCGGCATTTGCCATGGATATGGAGCGTGTGCCCGGATACTGCGAGCGCTGTGAGGCTATCAATGGGCCGACGGCGCAGGTATGTGGCATGTGCGGAGCGCCGCTCGCGAGTGCCGAGCGCGCAGCGCAGCTACGTGCCACGTACCTGTCGCATTCCGATGCATCGCAGCCCGGAGCGGCTTAGATGGACTTGCGGGAGTACACGACGCTGATCGAGGGAACCGAAGAGGACTTTCGGCGCTCCGCTGCCCAGTACGGCTTGCCCTTCGAGAAAGGCGAGTCCTCTCCGCGCTCAGCTCGCCAGGTGATGGCGCACGCGTGTGGATGCGAATGCGAGAACGGCGGCTCCTCCATATGGCGCGGCTGGATATCGCCGGCGTGTATCGCATGTCGCACGGGCGAGCGTACCGGCTCGCTCTTCGTGGACTTGCGCTGCACCAAGCATTGCTACTTCTGTTTCAATATCAATCAACCCCATTACGAACGTTTCTTGCAATATGAGCGAGACATCGCGCTCGAGCTCAGGCAGGCCCATGCTGCTGGTGCCGCATACGACTTTTTGGCGGTGACGGGAGGCGAGCCGCTGCTCCACGTGGATAGCGTCGTGGCGTTTCTGGAGGAGGCGCGCAGCCTGTATCCGCAGGTCCACACGCGCATCTACACGAATGGTGACCGTGCCGATGAGGATGCGCTCGTGCGACTTGCCGCGGCGGGGCTCTCCGAGGTCCGCTTCAGCGTGAAGCCACCCGATGACGATGACGCGCAGGAGCGCGCGCTGGCGGCGATTGGTCGTGCCGTCTCGTTCGTGGACGATGTCGTGGTCGAGATGCCGGTCATCCCCGGCACCGTGGAGTGGATGATAGGACTACTACGCGAGTTCGACGCGCTTGGAGTGCGCGGCGTCAACCTGCTTGAGTTCTGCTTTCCCCTGTATAACGCCGAACAGTTTGTCCAGCGTGGCTTTCGACTGCGCAGACATCCGTGGAATTACCTCTACGATTACTGGTATTCGGGCGGCTTGCCGGTAGCCGAAAGCGAACGTGACGCGCTGTGTCTCATGCAGCGTGCGGCAGACGAGGGGCTTTCGTTCGGGCTGCATTACTGCAGTGCCGACAATCGCAATTCAGCGCAGGTAAACCGGCAAAACGACGTGTTCTTCGTGCAGGGGCTCGATAAGGTCTACCCTTGGATCGACCGCGACGATGACGATGGCTTTCTGCGCTGCCTCAAGGTGTTTGGCGAAGACGTGCCTAAGATACGTGCCTGGGCCGAGGCATGCGGCGTTGCCTGCTATGCCAATGACGCCGTGCCAAGTCTATCGCTTCCGCGCTCTGTCTTGGATGCATTGCGCGTGGCGTATCCGGGCGTACAGGTAGGAAAGAGCACGAACATACTCGAGGAACTTCCCAACGGCGACTACTGCATGCGGGAGATTGGCGTTCGAGAGCTGTACAGAAGCTAGAAATCACCCTCGGGTGTTACCCATTACATTACCCGTTTACATACGTCGGATAAGGCGTTTTCGCCCTAAAGCGTCGCCTGTAGTCTTTCGATGAAGTGAATCCCAGGCGATAGACGCGAGGGGAAGAAGAGAAGGGAGAGCATGCTATGTCAGATACACCATCTATGGCCGGCGTGCCCAACAACACGGTAGATGACAATGGCATTCGATGGCGTCGTACTCGTTGCCACTTCTGCCACATGAACTGCAGCATCTATGCCGGTGTCGACACGAAGACCGGCAGGCTCGTGGAGCTCAGGGGCGATGACGCGGAGGGCTCCGTGCTCTGCAACCGCCTGGGCGAGAAGGGCGAGCGCGCGATCAAGTTCCATTATCACCCCAAGCGCATCAATCATCCTCTCAAGCGTGTTGGCGAGCGTGGCGAGGACAAGTGGGAGCAGATTTCCTACGATCAGGCTATCAAGGAAATCGCCGAGAAGCTTCAGGCACTCATCGACGAATATGGCCCCGAGACACTCGTCGCCTCCGAGGGTACCTACCGCTCTGATCATCTGTGGGCGCGCAGCCGTTTCACCAACCTCTTGGGCAATCCCGGCAACGTCATCGATCCGGGCACCATCTGCTGGTGCTGGAACTACACGCTCAACATGGCCATGGTCGGATGGCCCGTCGAGTCCATGATGCCAGCATCCCCACAGCAGTCGCACACGATTGTCAACTGGGGCAAGCGCTGCCAGGAGTCCTATGCACCCCAGGCGCCCCTCTGGCGCGTCATCTCGGGACGCACGACGGTCAACGAGCCCGATCCCGCGCAGCTCATCGTCGTGGATCCCGTCTGCATCACCGAGTCCGGGCAGGCCGACGAGTGGCTGCAGCCCTATCCCAACACCGATTGCCTGGTATGCCTTGCCTGGGTGCACTACGTCATTCGCGAGAAGCTCTATGACGAAGACTTCCTGAAGTACTGGTCCAACGCCGTGTTCCTCTTCCGCACCGATACGAACAAGCTGCTGCGTGCGAGCGATGTCGAGGAAGGTGGCAAGCACGAGGACTTCGTCGTGTGGGACGGCGAGACGGGCGCACCCCTGTGCTGGTGCTCTGACGAGAATCGCTACTACACTCCCACCGAGGACACTGTCGTGGACGCTCAGCTCTACGGAACCTACACCGTCACGCTCAAGGACGGTTCCACGGTCGAGTGCAAGACCGTCTTCGATGCCATTGCCGACCGCATGCAGGAGTACACGCCCGAGCGCGCCTCCAAGGTTTCCGGTGTGCCCGTCCGCAAGATCGAGGCGGCTGCCCATCTCTACGCTACCAATGGTCCGGCTTGCATCATCTGGGGTCTCGGTGGCGGCGACCAGCATGGCAATAACGCCTCGAGTTTCGGAATCGCCAAGACCATCCTGCGCATCCTGTGCGGCAACATCGATAATCCCGGCGGCGAGTTCGTCGGCATGCCCTGCGATCCCAACGCCGTGGGTAAGGAGAAGACCTATCCGGTGCGCAACGCCGAGTTCGAGCTCTCCGAGCTGCAGGACCCCGCGAACCAGGACAAGTTCATCGGCAACGACCGCTTCCGCGTCATGTCGTGGAAGGGCTTCAAGATGATCGATAAGAACTATCGCAAGATGTTCGGCGTGCCGCGTCCGATGCTGCACCAGATGCTCTGCTCGCCGTCGCTTGTCATGGATGCCATGATCGATGGAGATCCGTACCCCATCAAGGCAATGATCTGCTGGGAATCCAATCCGCTTGCCTGGGCACCCAACACCAAGAAGATGTACAAGGCCCTCAAGAACCTCGACCTGCTCGTCTCCGTCGAGTACTGGAAGACGCCGACCGCGGCGCTGGCCGACTACATCATGCCCGCCTGCGACTGGATGGAGCGTCCGCTGTGCACCACGTCCGAGGACTCCATGGACTTCATCACCGTGGGTGACCGTGGCGTAGAGCCCTATGAGGAGCGCCGCGTGGACTACGACTTCTTCCGTGCGCTGGGTTGCGCCATGGGTCAGGAGAAGGACTGGCCGTGGGAGACCTACGAGCAGGCGATCGAGTACACGGTCGAGCGCGTCCCGGATCTGGATTACGAGAAGGCCGTCAACATGGGCACCTACTTCCCGTATCCCACGGAGTACTACAAGTACGCGAAGCGCCTCGACAATGGACAGATCATGGGATTCGCGACCAACTCGCGCAAGGCCGAGATCTACGCCTCGGTGCTCGAGGATCTCGACTACGATCCGATTCCCGTATACCGCGAGCCGGAGTCTCCGCTCGGCAATCCCGAGATGGCCAAGGAGTATCCGTTCCGCCTCACGATTTCGGGTCGCGTGAGCCCGCTGTATCACTCCGAGTTCCGCACGCCGGGACATGGCACGCGCACGGTCGAGCCGTATCCCTACACCTGGATGCACTTCAATGACGGACGCAAGCTGCACATCAAGGAAGGCGACTGGATCTGGATCGAGACGCCGATGGGTCGTATTCGCCAGAAGGCACATCTGGGATGGGATATCCCCGAAGGCGTCGTGCAGGTACCGCCGAGCTGGTGGTATCCCGAGCTTCCCGCCGAGGAGCCGTGGAGCCAGGGCGTGTTCGATGCCGCCGGCAACGTGCTTGTCGATGACGATCCGGACAAGGCCGATCAGATGACGGCTACTTGGTGCACGCGTGGTCTGCTTTGCAAGATCTATCCCTGCATCGACCCATCTGATGGCACGGATGATGCGATTCCCATCGACCAATACGATGGCAAGCATGACACCGTGTGGGATCAGGCATACGCGAACCTTTCCAACTGGGAGCTCAAGAAATAATTGCTGCTCATGGTGGATGGCGCATCTCCCCCGCGCCATCCACCGGCTTAGATGGGAGTCCGGAATGGGAGCATACGGACCGCCTCCGGGTTTCTACAAGAACAGTCCTCGTGTCAGGATTTCCGAAGACTACTGCACGGGATGCATGAACTGCATTTCCAAATGTCCGAGAAATGACGTTTTACGTGCGCGAAAGGTCGATGGCAAGATCAAGGCATGGGCACCTACCCCCGAAAACTGCGTTGGATGCGGTCGTTGCGTCAACTCCTGTCCAACGCATTCCATTAGCATCTACCTGGTCTGATATTGCAGACACCGCACGCCCTTGTCCATCCCCCAAGGGGCTCATGCGAAATCATCCAGGTTGTGCGTTACTCCCTCCTTTTGCGCGGCGTTCGGAGTGTTCCGGGCGCCGTGCGTCTTTCCGGTGATGTCATGGATGTCTGGTCGTAAGTTTGCATGACCCGTTCTGTTTTCCGGCTGGAAATGCTCCTTGTGATGCGGGAAAATATACAGATGTGCGCAAAACCCATGCGCTGCAGGCCATAAGGAGGTCCCATTGTCTGATTACGTCTTGAGCTGCGAGTCGACCGTCGATTTGACTCCCGAAAAGATACATGAGCTCGGCCTCGAGTGCATCTACTTCCACTTCTACATCGACGGCGTCGAATACCCGGACGATCTGGGGCAGACGATTCCCTTCGACGAGTTCTATCAGGCGATGAAGGACGGCGCCGAGACCAAGACCGCCGCCATCGGCACGGGCGAGTACGAGAGATTCTTCCGCTCGTTTCTCGAGCAGGGCAAGGATGTCCTGCACGTTTCGCTTTCCTCGGGCATCTCGGGAACGGTCGAGTCGGCGCGCATTGCCGCCAAGACTCTTGCGAACGAGTTTCCCGAGCGCAAGATCCACGTCATTGACTCGCTTGCCGCCTCGAGTGGCTTTGGCCTGCTCATGCAGGCGCTTTCGGAGAAGCGTGCGGAGGGCATGGAAATCGACGAGCTCGCCGAATGGGCGGAGGCCCACAAGCTCAACGACTGGCACTGGTTCTTTTCCACGGACCTCACCTTCTACATCAAGGGCGGTCGCGTAAAGCCGATTAGCGGATTCGTGGGAAACATGCTCGGCATTTGCCCGTTGCTCAACATGGATTCGCTCGGCCGCCTCATTCCGCGCGAGAAGATTCGCTCGAAGAAGAAGGTCATCAAGCGCATTGTCGAGAAGATGGAGCAGACTGCCGACAAGGGCCTCGACTACGACGGCCCCGTTTTCATCAGCGAAAGCGATTGCATGGAGGATGCACGCGCCGTCGCCGATCTCGTCGAGGAGCGTTTCCCCAAGATGCGTGGAAAGGTCGAGATCTACAGCATTGGCACGACCATCGGCAGTCATACTGGCCCGGGCACTGTTGCGCTCTTCTTCTGGGGCTGCGAGCGAGGTCTGTAGGTTTTCATGGCGTATCTTCTCGGATGCGAGAGTGTGCAACTCGAGTACCCCACGGCACGACTCTTCGACTCCTTGACGCTTGGCGTCAACTCAGGTGACCGCATCGGCATCGTCGGACGTAACGGCGACGGCAAGTCCACGCTCCTCAAGCTCTTGGCGGGCGTTGCCGAGCCGGATGACGGACGCGTCGTGCGCACGGGTAACGTCACTGTTGGCATGCTCTCGCAACGGGATTCCCTCGATGACGGCGATACGGTCGGCCATGCGATTGTGGGCAATCGTCCCGAATACGAATGGGCGGGGGACGCGCGCGTTCGCGCGATCCTCTCCGAGCTCGTGAGCGATCTCGAGTGGGATGCCAAGATCGGTACGCTTTCGGGTGGTCAGCGTCGTCGCGTCGACCTGGCCCGCGTGCTTATCGGTGACTATGACGTTCTCATGATGGACGAGCCCACCAACCATCTGGACATCGAGGGAATTCACTGGCTGGCCGAGCACCTCAAGAGCCGGTGGCGTGATGGCGAAGGCGCGCTTCTGCTCGTCACGCATGACCGTTGGTTTCTCGACGAGGTGTGCCTCGACATGTGGGAGGTGCACGATCGCATCGTCACGCCCTTCGAGGGTGGCTACTCCGCGTACATCATGCAACGCGTGGAACGGCAGCGCCAGGCGCGCGTCGCCGAAGCCAAGCGCAAGAACATCCTGAGACGCGAGCTCGCCTGGCTTGCCCGCGGCGCACCGGCTCGTTCGACCAAGCCGCGTTTTCGCGTCGAGGCCGCCGAGGCGCTCATCGCCGATGAGCCGCCGCTGCGCAAGAAGGTCGAGCTGCGCCGCACGGCCATGTCGCGTCTGGGCAAGAAGGTCATCCACATACGTGACGCAAGCATCGAGCTTGGTGACAGGGAGATCATTAAGCCGCTCGAGTGGAACATCGGGGCAGGGGAGCGCATCGCGATCCTCGGTGCCAACGGTGCGGGCAAGACGACGCTGCTCAAGCTCATCGATGGCAAGCTGCATCCCACTCACGGACGTGTCGAAATCGGCCAGACGGTGAAGTTCGCCATACTCACCCAGCAACTCGACGAGCTTGAAGGCCTGGGCGACGACCGCGTGCGCGAAGTGTGCAATCGTCATAAGATCTATGTCGAGATGGCCGATGGCAAGACCATGTCTCCTCTACAACTGCTCGAAGAGTTGGGCTTCGAGTCCGATCACATCAACTGCCCGGTGCGCGACCTGTCGGGTGGGCAGAAGCGTCGCCTGCAGCTCATGCTCATTCTGCTTGACCGTCCCAACGTGCTCATCCTCGACGAGCCGGGAAACGATCTCGATACCGATATGCTCGCGCAACTCGAGACCTTGCTCGACTCGTGGCCCGGCACGCTGCTCATCGTGAGCCACGATCGCTATCTGATCGAGCGCGTCACCGACGACCAGTACGCTCTCATTGATGGCGAGCTCATCCACATGCCCCGTGGCGTGGACGGCTATCTCGAGGAGCTCGAACGCAGGAAGCATGCGGGCCAGCAGCAAGCCAGCTTGTCGACATCAGCAGCGCATGTCGACGCTGCGATTCCCCTGCAGCGCGAGCTGCGCGAACTCAAGAAGAAGCGCACGTCGGTCGAGCGCAAGATGGGCACGGTACGCGGGAAGCTCGAGCGCGCGCGTGCCGAGCTGCTCGAGATGGATGGAACGGATTATGTCGCCCTCGGCGAGCAGCAGGCAAGAATAACGCAGTTGGAAGGCGAGCTCGCGACGCTCGAGGACGCATGGCTCGAGTATTCCGAACAATTGGGCGAATAGTCCTTCCATCAGCTATCTCTGTGTGCATTTTGCAGAGCGCAAGGTGACATTTTGCGGTTGTGCTAGGATACGGAGCCATACATGCCCGGCATGGTGCTTCGCATGCCCGGCTCGAACGTGTACCCGACCAAACGAGGGGTTATGGGAGAGGATCGCCGATCCAATCGAAATCGCGCCAACGGCAACAGGAACAGACACGGTGCGCGTGACGGCTATCGTTCCGGTACGGGCAGGAGGCCCCAGCCCGGCTCTCAGCGAAACGCCCGCTACAGTGCGCAGGGCGGCAGTGCCCAACGCAGGTCGTCCGAAGGCGCGCATGGCGGTTCGGACCGAACTGGCTCACGCGGCAAGAGGCAGCGGCCGGCTTCGCAGGCAGGTTCCCGAAACGAGCTCCAGTCCGGTGCGCGTCGCTCTCGCCAGGACGCAGAACGCGCATCTTCCGACGCGCGCGTGCGCTCCCGCTCTCGTTCCCAGAATCGCTCCGCCTCCCGCAGCCGGGCCGAGGTTCGTGGGCACGCGGATGCGCCGCGCCGCGATGGCGCGCAAGCGCAGCGGACCGTAGAAGAGTACGCCCCCAACAAATACGTCGGTCGCAAGCGCGGCATGTCCCGGGGCAAGAAGGTCGCCTTGGGCATTGCCATCGCGCTCGTGGTCGTGCTCGCATGCGGCGGTATCGCCGTCGCCCTGTGGTACAACAACATCGCGAACAACATCAGGGGCAACCAGGACATCACGAACCTCGCCGCTCCCGCGGCAAACGAGCCGTATTACGTGCTTCTCATGGGCAGTGATGCCCGCGAGGGGTGGGAGCCCGTTGACGAGAACAACGATGGCGAACGCTCGGATTCCATCATGGTCGCACGCGTCGACGAGAAGGCCCAGCAGGTCGATATCATTTCCATACCACGAGACCTGCGCGTCAAAATCGACGGTCATGGCTACGGCAAGATAAATTCCGTGATCGAGTACGGCGGATACAATCTGCTCGTAAGCACGCTCAACGACATTTTCGACATCAAGATCAACTATTACGCAATCGTCTATTTCCAGGGCTTCCTCGACCTGGTTGACACCTTGGGCGGCGTGACCGTCGAGGTTCCCGAGGGAACGGCCAGCTTTGACATGGACGAGAATCTGAATACGGTCGAGCCGAGTATCATCCTCCCTGCAGGTGACGAGGTTCTTCTCAACGGCGAGCAGGCGCTCGTGCTCGCTCGCTGCCGCCATGGATGGCCCCTTGATCAGGGCGCCTATGCCATGGGCGATTACCAGCGCACGCTCAACCAGCGCAATCTCATCAAGGCCATCGCCAAGGGCGTGCTCGCGCAGGATGTTACCCAGTTGCCAGCCCTCGTCGAGAGTCTCTCGAAATGCGTCGAGACGAACATGAGCGTCGACAAGATCGTCTCCTTGGCCATGAACATGCGGGGCATGGACATCGAATCGATGGAATCGGCCCAGCTGCCCATCGGCGCGTCGACCATCAACGGCGACTGGCAGGCGGTCATGTACCAGGACGTCTTCGCCGTGCTCGACGAGAACTTCAAGAGCGGCACGCCCCTGTTCGAGAACCTCGATAACTTCAATCCCGAGTTCAACGACGATGACGTCAACGGCAACTACATCGACGGGCCTCTCTACGCGTATACGACGTATACGGCGCTTCACGGAAGTCCCTATTCCGCCGGCTACACTCCCTCGTCAGCTACCGAACGGGCCATTCGGGAGACCTCGAGCGGTACCACGAGGAGCTCATCATCCACGAGGTCGTCGAGCAACTAGCCATGCGGGAAACGGGCCTGACCAGACGATTGTCGCGGGGCGCTTTTGTCTGGTTGCCCCTCTTGCACACGCCTCCGGGCAACCCATCGGTAACGGTTCATTGTCCATCTTGGTAGTCGCAGGATAAATGGGGCAATATAGTCGCCATGTTTTCAATTGCGGATGCAGGCAAGCCGCACGATGAAGGGACCATTTCATGTCCGATACCACGACCGGCAACTCGTCAAGGCGCTGCAGCTTCTGCGGCAAGACCGAGGAGGAAGCCGGCGGCGCGCTTGTGACGCTGCCTCCCAACACACCCGTATGCCCCGCCTGCCTCGAGCGCGAGGTGAACAAGATGTCCCAGCTCTTTGGCTTTACCATGCCGGGACAGGGTGGCAACGGCGGTGGCGGCGATAACCCGCCGCGCACGACGACCGACGAGAAGGGCAACCAGATCGAGGAAGTCGATGGCGAGCCCGTCGATGGCGACAATTCCAACGGCAACGTGGGCAATCCCCCCTTTGGCGGCTGGAGCCCCATCGGGTTCTTCACGGGCAGCGGTAGTGGTAGTCCCTTTGGCATGGGTGCACCCGTGCAGCAGCCCAAGCGTAAGGAGGGCGAGCCCGTGATGGCTCCCGTCCCCAAACCCCATGAGCTTAAGGCGCAGATCGACGAGTATGTCGTCGGTCAGGAGCTCGCCAAGAAGATCGTGGCCGTCTCGACGTACAACCACTACAAGCGCTATGACGCTACGCAAAAGAGCGACGTCCAGATCGACAAGAGCAACATCCTCATGCTCGGTCCCACGGGCACGGGCAAGACCTACATCATCAAGACGCTCGCCAATTTGCTCGACGTGCCCCTGGCCATCGCGGACGCGACCACGCTCACCCAAGCCGGTTACGTCGGCGATGACATCGAGAGCATCATCACCAAGCTCATCACCGCGGCCGATGGCGATATCGAGCGTGCCGAACATGGCATCGTCTACATCGACGAGATCGACAAGATCGCCAAGCGCAACGGCGGCCCCGAGGGTACGGGCGGCGGCCGTGACATCGGCGGCGAGTCCGTGCAGCAGGGCCTGCTCAAGGTTCTCGAGGGCACGACGATGGAGGTGCCGCTATCCGGCGGCATGAAGACACCGTTCTCGCAAAACGCCACCATCGACACGAGCAACATCCTCTTCATCTGCGGTGGTGCCTTCCCGGGTCTTGACGCCATCATCAAGAAGCGCCTCAACAAGAGCGCGGGTATCGGCTTTGGCTCCGCGGTGCGCGAGAACTACGACGAGGATCGCGACATCCTCAAGAACGTCAAGGTCGAGGACCTAAAGGAATACGGCCTCATCCCCGAGTTCCTTGGCCGTCTGCCCATCCTGTGCACGATGGAGGCCCTTGACGAGCAGATGCTCTTCGACATTCTCGTCAAGCCGCATGACGCGCTCATCAAGCAGTATCAGGCGCTCATGGCCTTCGATGACGTCGAGCTGGAATTCGACGAGTCCGCGCTGCGCGAGATCGCGCGTCTGGCCCTCGAGCAGGATACGGGTGCCCGCGCCCTGCGTGCCATCATCGAGCGTTTCATGCTCGACATCATGTACGAGGTTCCCAAGGACGACACCATCGGGTCAGTGGTCATCACGGGCGATTACATCAAGGGCAACGGTGCCCCGATCATCCGTCCCCGTGGCCAGCAGGCGCTGCCCGACACGTCAGACAGCTTGCTCCCCGAGGCCGGGGCAGAAGAATCCGTAGCGTAAGTTTGTAAGCAAGCGCGCATCAGGCTTGCCAGTCGATTGCACCCGAAGCGGCGCCTGATGCGCGCTTGCTATCCTTCGATAAGCCCCAGCTTTACGCAGCCGTTCCAGATGCCGTCGTCATCGACGCTCGTTGTCACGAGATCGGCACGTTCCTTGAGCTCGGGTACGGCATTGCCCATGGCCACGCAGGTCCATTCAGGACGAAACATGTCGACGTCGTTGGTGCCGTCTCCAAAGACGATGACGTCTTCGATGGGCGCATCGAGCAGCGCCATCATCTTGCGTATGCCACGCGCCTTATCCGTCGGCTCCACGTACACGAGTTCGTCCGAGTAACGTGCCCATGTTACGCCGGTGAAGTCGATTGACCGCTCCTCGCCGGTCTTGCAGGGGACGAAGATCTTGTAGATGGGGTCGAGTGTATCGATATCGAGCGTGGGATCGATGATGGGAGTGTAGTAGAGGTTGCTCACGAGGTTCGCATAGCGCTCGTCACGTGTCAGGCAGGTACGCGCGTTCTCATGGTTGACGGCCCATGCCCATCCATTCGTGTCGAGGCGATGAACGAAGGCGCGCGAGGGTGCCAGAGGCATGCCCTCGATGGAGACGAGTTCGCCATCGATGGTGATGGAGTTGCCGCCATCGGCGACCATGGTGTCGATGTTCTGGGGCGCCAAGACGGCAAGTGCGTCCGATTGCAGGCGTCCTGTTGCGAGTGCGACGAAATGGCCGTTTTCACGCAGCTTGTCGAGTGCGGCGCGCGCGGAAGGCGGGATGGCATCAAGCGCGCGCGAACGCAGCGTTCCGTCGTAATCGAAAAAGCAGTATCTGCGTCGCATGGCCCTCCAATGCCGGTGAGATACCCTATTGTCTGCAAGGTTCCACGCCCGTGTCAATCTGCTAGAATGTCATCCGCTGCGCTGTGGGCCGTTAGCTCAGTTGGCAGAGCAGGGGACTTTTAATCCCAAGGTCTAGGGTTCGAACCCCTAACGGCCCACCACCAAAGCAGCAAGTCATCCTAAACACTACGTGATCGTCCGGCGGCTTCGCACGCGCCTTTCGTTTAGTGCTATCGTAGAGTGCGTATAAAAGGGGATGATTATTCACATGGGTCTTACCAGAAAGCAATGGATGATGCTGACCGTCATCGTGGTCGGCACGTTCGTCACCATTCTTAACCAGACGCTCGTCACGCCTGCGTTACCCGCCATCATGGCCGAGATGTCCATCGATGCGGCGACGGGCCAATGGCTTACCACGGGCTTCACGCTCGTGAACGCCATCATGATTCCCATTACCGCCTATCTCCAGGATCGCTTCTCGGTACGTCGTCTCTTCCTGTTTTCCATGAGCGTCTTTGCCATAGGCTCGCTGTTGTGCGGCTGGGGTCCGGATTTCGGCGTTCTCCTAGCCGGGCGCCTCGTCCAGGCGATAGGTGCGGGCATACTCATGCCCATGTCGATGACCGTTCTGCTCGTCATGTTCCCCGTCGACCGCAGGGGCTCGGCCATGGGCGTCTTCGGCCTCATCATCGCCTTCGCTCCGGCCATCGGTCCCACGATTTCGGGCATCATGGTCGATACGGTCAACTGGCATGTCATGTTCTACGTCATCGCGGGGCTCGTTGCGGTCGTCGTCGTGGCGGCTGCTTTTCTCATCGAGCAACACAGCCCCAAGACCAAGGGTGATGCGGCGCTCGATCCGCTTTCCGTCGTGCTCTCCACGCTTGGCTTCGGCGGCATGCTCTACGGATTCAGCGTCTTTGGCTCCAACGGCATCGACCTCGTGAGCGGTATCACCATTCTCGTTGGCTGTGCATGTATCGTCTGGTTCTTCTTCAGGCAGCTGCATCTCGAGACGCCGATGCTGCGTGTGCGCATACTCTTCAACCGCAACTTCCTCATCGCGACCATCATCGGCATGCTCGTTCAGGCGTCCCTGCTCGTGGCGCCCGTGCTCATGCCCATTTACGTGCAGGATCTTCTGGGCTACTCCGCGACGGTGTCTGGCCTTGTCATCATGCCCGGCGCCATCATCATGGGTATCATGAATCCCATTGCGGGGCGCATCTTCGACAAGCATGGCGCACGCGCGATGGGCATCGTCGGCATGCTCCTGCTCGCGGCAACCACGTTGGGTTTCGTCTTTGTCGGCACGAACACGTCAATCGCCGTCATCACGATTCTGTTCGCCGTGCGCATGTTCTCGATGGCGCTCGTGAACATGCCCATCACCACCTGGGGCATGAACGCGCTTGACACCAAGTTCATGAATCATGGCACGTCCATCAACAATACGCTGCGTCAGGTCGCGGGCTCGCTCGGCACGGCGCTCGTCGTCTCGATCTACACGGCGGCCCAGGTGCAGATCGGTGGTCCCAATCCGCCGGTCGAGGCATCCATGACCGCGTTCAACATCGCGTTCATGATCTGCACGGCGCTCGTGCTCATCGGCGCGGTCCTCACCATCATCTTCGTCAAGGGCAAGCCCGGCACGATCGAGGCGACGGGTGCCGAGGGCGAGACCGTGCGCGAGCGTGGCGTTGCCGGCGAGAACAAGACCCTGCTCGAGCGCATCATGAAGCGCGATGTGTACGTACTGCGTAGCGACGATACGGTGCAGGCAGCCATGCAGCTCTTCATCAACGAGGGCATCAGCGCCTGTCCCATCGTCGACCACGATGACAAGCCCGTCGGTTTCATTTCCGATGGCGACATACTCAAGAACCTCGCACGCAACTCCAGGTCCTTCATGGATCCGGTAGCGCTCATCGCCATGACGGCGCAGGACAAGCGTGGTTACGACGAGAAGCTCGAGGAGCTCATGGAGAAGCCGGTCGCCTCCATCGGCACGCGCAACTTCCTGAGCGTCAACGTGCACGAGAGCATCGACGAGGTCTGCCGCGTATTGGCCGATAACCACCTCAAGAAGGTTCCGGTCATGGAAGACGGCAAGATTTGCGGCATCATCAATCGCAGTGACATAACCCGCTACTCCATGGAGGCATATCTCGAGGGCCGTCCCGAGGACGTGGTCTATTGCGAAGGCGATGGCGACGGAACGAAGTGCGAATGCGAGCCCGAACACGTATCATAGGACAGTACACGTACGTTGATCGCGAGGAAGATGGCTGAGACGGTCACAATAGAGACAAACGCAAGCGATGCGACGCTCGTCGTCGACTTCGACGTGTTCTCGTACATGCTCGACATCGGCGAGGCGATGCTCACGTCCGGTGCCGACGTTCACACCGTTGAGCACATGCTCGCGCGCATGGGAAGGGCCTACGGCGCCTACAAGATGAACGTACTCGTCATCACGGCCGTCATCATCGTGACCATCACGCTTCCGGGCGATGTCGAGAAGACGATGTCCCGACGCATCGCCAACGAGGGCTCGACTGATTTCGATCGCCTGGAGGCCCTGAGCAAGCTCTGCGAGGAGTGCTGCCAGACGCCCCTGCCGGCCCGGGAGCTGCGCAGGAGGCTCGACCGCATTAAGGGCAAGCCCTTTCCGAAGCTGTCGCTGTATCTGGGTGGTGCGCTATCGGCCGGTGGGTTTGCCATCTTCTTTGGCGGCACCATTCTCGATGGCATCATGTCAGCTGTCATCGCGCTGTTCGTGTGTGCCGCGCTCAAGTACTTCCGGCCCATCACGCCCAATACGATCGTCTTCAATTTCGCGACCTCGCTCGTCACCGGCCTGATTATCTGCCTTGTCGCCAGGCTCGTCCCGCACATGTCCATCGACATGGCGATCATCGGCGTGATCATGCTCTTGATTCCCGGCGTCGCCATCACGAACGCGACGCGCGACATGCTATCGGGTGACACCATATCCGGCGTCATGCGTTTCATCGAGAGCTTGCTGTGGGCCACGTCTCTCGCGCTCGGCTTCATGGCCGCGCTCTGGATCGCATCGTTAGTGTAGGGGGTGACGGATGGATTTTCCCTTTCCCATAATGCTTCTCGTCACGCTCGTCGCGTCGCTCGGTTTCGCGCTGTTCTTCAACGTGAACAAGCGCCGTATCATTCCCGCGACTCTTGGCGGTGTGTTCACGTGGGCGATCTACTATGTGCTCTCTCTGTACATCGAGGGCATCTTCATTCCCGTCGTGATCGCGAGCATCTTCGCGGCCGTATTCGCCGAGACGATGTCGCGCATCACCCACACGCCCGTGACTGGCTTCTTCATCATCTCGGTCATCCCGCTCATTCCCGGGCGCGCCCTGTATTACACGATGTATAACGCGGTGAGCGGGAATCTATCCGCATGCGGGGAGTTTGGCATCATGACCATGTTATATGCGGGTGGCATAGCCGTTGGTATCTGCGTCGTCACCGCCGTGGTGCAGACTTGGGACGTATGGGCTGCCGACAAGGCAAAGCGCATTGCGAAGATGGTGAGGAAGCAGACGCACCGCAAGGCCTGAGAGCCTATAATGGCCGTGTTGACTATGCGCTTGCATACCCGCTTACATCCTTGCGTTGGGAGAGGTCATGCACATCACCAAGCCACAACACCAGACGCCTTCCGTCATGAACTGTCCCATGCTGCAAATCGTCACGGGCTGCACGCATAACAAATGCCATTTCTGCAGCATCTTTCGCGACGTCGAGTTCCAGATGTCGCCCATCGAGGAGATCGAGCAGGACCTCGACGAGCTCGCGAAGACCATACGTCCCAACCAGCATCGCATTAACCTCACGGGTGGCAATCCATATGCGCTTTCGGCGCAGCGTCTCGTGCCCATCCTCGAACTCGTCAAGGAGAAGCTCCCGAGCATCACGAGCTTCGGTGGCTTTTGCCGCATCGCCGATATCCAGAACAAGAGCGACGAAGACCTCAGGTTGCTTGCCTCGCACGGCGTCGACGACTTGAGCATTGGCGCCGAGAGCGGTTATGATCCGGCGCTCGCGTTCATGGAGAAGGGGCATACGGCAGCCGACATCGCCGAGCAGGGCAAGCGCCTGCATGATGCCGGTATCGACTTCACGTACTTCTACCTCACGGGCATGGCCGGCGCCGGCAAGGGGCAGGAAAACGCCATTGCGAGTGCCAAGGCCTTCAGCGAGGCGGTTCCGGGTCATATCCTCATCGTGACCATCACGCCCACTCCGGATTGGCCGCTTGCCGCGGACATCGCCGCGGGGCGCTGGGAGGCTCCGGGCGAAATCGAGATGATCGAGGAAATTCGCACCTTCATCGAGAATCTCGACTGCAAGACGTACGTCAACTGCTCGCACGACACCGACATCGTTCGTTTCGAGGGCCTGGTGCCCAAGGACCAGGAGAACATGCTCAAGCTCATCGACGATCGCCTTCCCAAGGTCAATCCGGCTGCGGCACGTAAGATGCGGGAGTTCATCCACAAGGCGACGTTTTAGGGGGGGCGGCTATGGAGATACCGATAGGGTACGTGGCAGGCGAAGCGCTCGCGAGCATCCCGCCCATCGACGGATGCTCGTTTGCGTTGCTACGTCCTGCGCAGGCCATGGACGATTCGCATGCCGATGCCTATCTCGTGCGCATCGATGCCGCGGGCGAGATGAGCCCCATCGCCTTCATCGACGGCTCGACCGGCGCCGCCTATCGCTGCGCCTGCATGCCGCCCGACGGACAGCCCAATCCACGGGACGCGGGGGAGGAGCCGCTCGTGAAGCTCGTGGGCGATGTCGACGGCGAGACGGGCCAGCTTGTCATCAAGCAGCCCGAGGGCCATTGGCGCCGGTACAGTCGCTGGGATCGTCTGCCCAAGGCACCCGCGACGCAGCCGCGTGCCGTGGTACGTACCTTGCCCCAGTGCGGATGCGGCGGATATCTGGGCGCCCCGATGATGTTCGACTCGTTCAACGAGATGCTCGCGTACTTCTTCGTCGTCTTCTCCGACGCGCAAGCCGTGAACGCAAAGCACGCCTCCATCCTTAACGGAGATGCCTGCGCCATCTAGCGCCGCATGCGGGAATTTGGTGGTACCATCGCCTGCAGTAGGCGGCTTTTGGAAGGAGAGAGGCGGTCATGAGCGAACTCGTGCGCTTTTCGGTGGCGATGCCCGAGGACCTGATGGACGAGCTCGACAGGTACACGGCGCGACGCGGCGTCGCGAAGAACCGCTCCGAGGCCATTCGTGACCTCGTGCGCGGCGCGCTCATCGCCGAGCAGGTCGAGGACCCCGATTCGAGTATCTTCGGCACGCTCACCATGGTCTTCAACCATCATTCCAACGATCTGCGCGACAAGCTCGACGCCATCCAGCACGAGCACGTCAGCGAGATAGTCTCGACCGTTCACGTGCACCTTGACGAGGAGAACTGCCTCGAGGTGGTCCTCATGAAGGGGCAGAGCAGGGTGATTCGCTCGATTGCCGATGCGCTGCTCGGCACCAAGGGAGTACTACACGGCAAGCTTGTCGTAACGACGACCGACGCGGCCCAAACGCATGGGCACGACCATCCCCATAGCCACGAGCATGGTCATAGCCATGCGCATTAGGCGTTTGACTTCTCGTCCTTCTCGGTTGTCTGGGTAGAATCGGAGGTCTTGTCTGCTGTCTTGGCAGGCTCGTCTTCCTTGTCTTCCTCGAACATCTTGTCGACGCGATCCTGGAAGCTCTCGACCTTGTCGAGCACGACGCTTTTGTCGATATGATCGAGGTCGACGTCGCTGCCGGCCGCCTTCGCCCCGTTCTCGATGCCCTTCTTGGCCGCCTTGCCGGTTGCCTTGACCTGCTTGTTGATCTTCTTGAAGAGGACGGGACCGAAGAGGATGCAGACGATTGCCAGGATGATGAGCAGCTCGGGAAGGCCGAGACCGAATATTCTCATGACGGGTCCAAACTCTTGATGGCTTGCGAAGGGGGACACATGATACCCCAAGCCGCGGGCATCGGGCATCGATACCGCAGAAAGCCCATTTTCATGTGCCTGGTGCGATAAGATGGGATACGACGCAATTGACGGGTTCGCATAGCGACGGGGAAGGATCTCATCATGCCGGGACTACCGTTCGGAGCCGCGCAATCACATGACGTGCCGCATGAGCTGCGTACGTACGAACACGTGCGGGGAATCGAGTTCATCGAGATCGACCCGGATTTGCCCGCCCCTCGTTCGGCTGCGTACCGGCCGGTGGCTGGTGGCGCTCAGATGCTCATCAGGCGGGCGACTCCCGATATCGACGAGGTCAGCCTGGATGAGGATGAAGCACGCGGGCTCATCGCCGCTTTGGATGTGGCGGGGCTTTTCGACTGGCAGCGCGTGTACAAGCCCTCGCAGGGGAACTTCGTGGTCACGGCAACCGAATGGCGCATCGAAGTCGATTTCGACACGAGGATCGCGAAGCGCTCCTCGACGTTCAGGTCGGAGGGCGAAGACGAGTTTCCCGATAGCTTCGAGCATGTCGTCGGGCTGCTCGTAGGCGAAGCGCCGGAGTCCGAGAGTGTCTAAGAAAAGGGAAAGCAAGACGAATGCCATGCGCATCCTTGATGCCGCCCATGTCGACCATGTCATTCACTCGGTTGACGCGACGGGCGAGGACACGGGCGTCGACATCGCGCATCGCGCGGGCGAGGATCCCGACCATGTCTTCAAGACGCTGGTCACGCAAGGAAAGAGCGGCGAGCATTTCGTCTTCATGATTCCGGTGGCCTGCGAACTCGACCTCAGGAAAGCGGCTCGTGCCGCCGGTGAGAAGTCGGTCGCGATGGTGCGCTCGCGCGAGCTCTTCGAGCTTACCGGCTACGTGCATGGGGGGTGCAGCCCTCTGGGCATGAAGAAGCCCTTCCGCACCTTCATCGACGAGACCTGCATCCTCTTCGACACCATCTTGTTTTCGGGTGGACGCATCGGCACGCAAATCGAGATGAGCTTCGACGACCTTGCGAACATCATCGAAATCGAGGCGGTCGATCTGGTCGTCTGACGTGGCTCATTCTCTCCGGAAGTATATAATGGACGGCATGACGTACCGGCGCACCCGAGAAAGGGGCAATCATGGGAGAAGTCAAATTCTATCGCTGCGAGAAGTGCGGCAACATTATCACGAAGATCATCGACGGGGGTCCGATTCCCTTCTGCTGCGGAGAGAAGATGGTCGAGCTCATCGCAGATTCGTCTGACGGCGCGGTCGAGAAGCACGTGCCCGTCATCGAGATCGACGGGGAGATCGTCACGGTCAAGGTCGGCGAGGCACCGCACCCCATGCTCGAGGAGCACTACATTCAGTGGATTTGCCTGCACACGGAAAAGGGGTTGCAGTTCGTGAACCTCAAGCCGGGCGACGCGCCCGAGGCGGTTTTCGCGCTCGCGCCGGATGACGCGGTCATCGAGGCCTTCGATTACTGCAACATCCACGGCCTGTGGGTTTCCAAGCTGTAGTATCCAGCCTATCGTCGCAGCACGTCATCAAACGGGCGGTCGCCATGTGCGCGGTCGCCCGTTTTGCGTGTCTGGATGTCTTGTCATTCTTTTGTGAATTGTCCGCTGGCGGCGCATAAGCTGGTAGAATTGCCGCGTCGGTACGTATGGGCTGAGGTGGGCACGTGGTCGAAGAGCATGTGGGCAAAAAGCGCCGCAAAGAGGTGCGTCAGGCCATAACCATGAGCGAGGAGCTGCGAAAGACCCTTCTGCTGTGCATCGGGCTCATCGTCTTCGGCATCGTCGTTCTCCTCGTCCTCTTCGTCATCTCCTATCTTGGCCTCTTCGAGATTCCGCTCGTCGTGACCAATACGGTCCCCCTCGTCATCCTCGTCGTTCTCATGATCTTCGTCGCGCCCAAGGCAAACAGGTACTGGGCGCTGCGCGACGAGTACAAGGCGCATCTCGAGCGATACAACATCAGCAAAGATGACATGAGGGCCCTCAAGAACAACGAGCTCTAGGCTGTCCCCGTACGCAGTCATCGAACAAATCCGGTCGTGGCGGGAAAATGCCGTATAATGGCACCCGTTTGTCGTAAGCACGTGTATCGCAGATACGGGCATGCGTTGCCCCTGGAGTCGTCATGGAGTTTCTAGCAGGTTTCTTCGCGCCCCTCGCCACCGCCGACGGGTGGGCCGAGGTCGCCGTCCTCATGTTCCTCGAGCTGGCACTCGGCGTCGACAACCTCGTCTTCATCGCGATCACCTCCGATCGCCTTCCAAAGGACAAGCAGCACATCGGTCGCAGGCTCGGCTTGGCCGCCGCCATGATCATGCGCTGCATCCTGCTGTGTGCCGTGGTGTGGATCATGTCCATCAACGTCGTCGTGTTCTCGCTGCCCTTTGGCATCGAGGGCGGACGTACTGACCTCACGGTGCATGATCTCGTCTTCCTGCTCGGCGGCGCCTACCTCGTCTTCAAGGGGATCAGCGAGTTACGCGAGTCGTTCCATGCGGCAAAGCACGCTCCCACACACGACAACGTCGCTCCGCAACCGCGCAAGACGATCGGCCTCGCCCAGGCGGTCGTCACCATCATGATCATGGACATCGTCTTCTCGCTCGATTCGGTCATCACGGCGGCGGGTCTCTCCGGCCAGATCATCGTCATGATCATCGCGGTCATCGGCGCCGTGCTCATCATGATCATATTCGCCGATCCCATAAGCGAGTTCATCAACCGCAACTTCGAGATCAAGATCGTCGCGCTCGCATTCATCGTGCTCGTGGGCATCGAGCTTCTGTTCGAGGCGTTCCATGTCGAGTACATCGTGGGGGCGCCCCTGAGCACGTTGCTGTACGCGATGATGATTTTCGGTTTCATCGTCTCGCTTCTCACGATGGCCCAGCGTCACGTGCGCGAGAGGGCCATGACGGGCGAGACAGAGGAGGATGACGCTTCCCTTGAGTAGATTTATCACGACGCAATCGCAACTCGAGGAGCTCGCTCGCGAGCTCGAGGGTTCGAGTATGCTCGCCATTGACACCGAGTTCATGCGCGAGAAGACCTATTACGCGAAGCTCTGCCTGCTGCAGCTCAATAACGGAACGGTTTCCGCCATCGTCGATCCGCTCGCGGTCACGGATCTCTCGCCGCTCGTCCCCGTTCTCACCGACGAGAACTGCGTGAAGATATTCCATGCGGGCACGCAGGATATCGCGATCCTGCATCATGAGACGGGCGTCACGCCTTCCCCGGTCTTTGATACGCAAGTCGCCGCCTCGCTTCTGGGATATCCGCTTCAGGTTGGATACGGTCCGCTCGTGCGCTCGGTTTGCGATGTCAAGCTCGCCAAGGCGGATAGCTATACCGATTGGTCCAAGCGGCCGCTCACGAACAGCCAGATCAAGTATGCGCTCGATGACGTCGTGTACCTTCCGCGCGTCTACGAATGCCTGCGCGACGAGCTTGTCGGGAAAGGACGCCTCGCCTGGTGCGAGCGTGACTTCCGCGCGCTTGCCGATCCCGCGAGCTACGATGTCGATCCACGCGAGACCTGGCGCCGCGTCAAGCGCATTTCCTCGCTTTCGCGCGGGCAGCTCGCGATCGCGCGCGAAGTCGCCGCATGGCGCGAGCTCGAGGCGCAACGCCGCAACCTTCCGCGCAAGTGGGTGCTTGCCGACGAGGCGCTCATCGAAATCGCGCGCAAGGCGCCCAAGTCACGTGAGGCGCTCTTCGAGGTGCGCGGGCTCGCCAACAAGCTCAACGGACGTGACGTCAACCAGATCCTCGATGCGGTGAACCGCGGCAGGGATGTCCCGCAGGACCAGTGGCCCAAGCTCGAGCGCAGTCCCAAGGGTGACGTGGAGGCCGATGGCGCCGTCGAGCTTCTCTCCGCCTTGCTCGAGGTGCGCGCAAAGGAAAACGACGTCGCCGCCCCCCTCATCGCTACGCATCCCGACCTGTCGAAGCTCGTGCGTGGCCATCGCGAGGGCCTGGCGCTCATGGAGGGCTGGCGCTACGACCTCGTGGGACGCGAGCTCATCGACCTGCTCGAGGGACGCCTGGCCCTGTACCTGGATGCCGGCGTGATCAAGGTTGCACAGCGCTAGGCGCCGTCGTCTTCATATCGAAACAAAACGGTTACCCGCCGCGCTCGTGGCACTGATATGATGGATGAGTCAAAACGATCGCGGAGGTGCGCATGTCTTCCTGGTTTCTCTTGATTGTCGTCACGATGGTGATTGGCTTCGGTACGCAGGCGTACATCAACTCCTCGTACCGCAAGTACGCATCCGTTCCCAACGAATCCGGCCTGACCGGCGCGCAAATCGCCCGTCGCATGCTCGATGACAACGGCTTGCAAGATTTCGAGGTCAGGCCCGTCGCCGGTTCGCTCAGCGACCACTACGATCCGCGTACGAGGGTCGTCAGCCTTTCGGAGGGCGTATACGACCAGGCCTCCGTCTCGGCGATGGCCATCGCCTGC
>OGRO01000938.1_pt1 | contig 26549 bp, 15 predicted proteins | sample 1553451 | NCBI WGS metagenome assembly OGRO01 (sample SAMEA2580021, study PRJEB22360) | human gut metagenome | reverse complement strand
CCGCCGATAAAGCTCGGCTCCTCGCAGACAACTCCGTCGCCCGCGTTAATAAGCGATTTTGTGGCAAGGTCGATTCCCTGCTGACCGCCGCTTACGATTATAACATCGTCGCAGTCGTTGAGTACGCCCTGCGCGATAAGCCTGTCCCTTACCCATTTGCGAAGGGGCGCATAACCCTCTGTAACTCCGTACTGGAGCGCGGTTTTTGCATTATTTTTCAGTATATCCGCCGCAATCTCCGCAAGCTCGTCATTCGGGAACAAATCCGGGTCGGGCGCGCCGCCCGCAAAGCTGATTATACCCGGCTTTGCAAGGAGCTTGAAAATCTCCCTTATCGCAGACGCTTCAAGATGTTTTACCCTGTCGGAAAACTTTTCGGTTATATCCATTATGTTTCAGTCCTTTGCTTTTATTTTTTATCCGAGCCGCCGCGGCAATGCCGCAGCGCACGTTATATTATCTGATATTTTGACGCAGGTAATTCGCATTAAGAAATTGGGCTAAGCCTCCAAAAGCTCTATACCCTTTTTGATACGCTCAATCGTTTCCTTCTTGCCGAGTATCGCGGCAAGCTCCACGCCGCCGCCCGGCGTAAACGCCTTGCCCGAAACCGCAACGCGGACAGGCCACAAAATTCTGCCGTTTTTGAGCTCCAGCTTTTGTACAAGCTCAATCAGACGGTCGTGGATGTTCTCCTTTGTCCAGTCGTCTATGCCTTCAAGCACCGGAAGAACCTCTTTCAGCGCCTCGAGCGAATTTTCCGGGTTGGTTTTCATTTTCTTGTGCGTATAAAGCTCGCGGTCATACTCCGGCAGCTTGTCAAAGAAATCCACCTGCTCCGGAATGTCCGACAGCCTTTCGCAGCGCGGCTGCAAAAGCTCCGAAACCGCCTTCAAATCTATTTCGGGATTCGTTATAACGCCTTTGTAATACGGCAGAGCGTCCTCGTGGAATTTCTCCGGGGTCAGCTCTCTTATATACTCGCCGTTCAGCCATGCCAATTTTTTCTCGTCAAATATTGCGGGCGACTTGCTTATACCCTTTATGTCAAACGCGTCAACAAGCTCGGCAAGCGTGAACTTTTCGCGCTCGTCACCGGGCGCCCACCCCAGAAGCGCAATGTAATTCACAATAGCCTCCTTCAGATAGCCCTTGTTGATAAAATCCTCGTATGACGCGTCACCCTCGCGCTTGGAGAGCTTTTTGCCGTTGTCCTTCATAACCGGCGACACATGGATATACTTGGGAATCTCCCATCCGAACGCCTCGTACAGAAGGTTATACTTAGGTGTGGACGAAAGGTATTCGCTGCCGCGGATGATATGCGTAATGTGCATAAGGTGGTCGTCGATTACGTTCGCAAAGTTGTAGGTCGGAAGTCCGTCCGCTTTGAGCAGCACGTTATCGTCAAGTATGGCATTCTCCACCGTAATATCGCCGAAAACCTCGTCATGGAAGGTTGTCTTTCCGTACTGCGGCACCTTCTGACGGATTACATACGGTATTCCCGCTTTGAGGTTTGCCTCGATTTCCTCCTTGGAGAGCTTGCTGCAATGTCCGTCATACTTTGTCGGCACCTTCATGACCGTCTGACGCTGACGCAGTTCCTCAAGCCGCTCCTTTGTACAAAAGCAATAGTACGCGTGACCCGTTTCGACCAGTTTTTCCGCGTATTCCTTATAAATCGAACGTCTTTCGCTCTGGATATACGGGCCGTAGTCGCCGCCGATGTCCGGACCCTCGTCATGGATAAGACCCGTGTCCTTCATCGTTTTGTATATAACGTCAACCGCGCCGTCCACATATCTTTCCTGGTCGGTGTCCTCTATTCTGAGGATGAATTTTCCGCCCTTGGACTTTGCTATAAGATACGCATAAAGCGCCGTTCTAAGGTTGCCTATGTGCATATAGCCTGTGGGGCTGGGTGCAAATCTCGTTCTTACTTCCTGTGTTTCCATTTTTATTTATCCTTCCTTTATGTTAATCAGATTATGTAGAATTTACTGCTCAACTACTCCTATGTACGGCAGGTTTCTGTATCTTTCCGCATAGTCCAGACCGTAGCCGACAACGAACTCGTCCGGTATCTCAAAGCCGAGGTAGTCGATTCCGACCTCAATCTCCCTGCGGCTCGGCTTGCTCAGACATGAGCAAAGCCTGATGCACTTCGGCTCTCTTTCGCCGAGCAGCCTTAAGACCTCGTGCATGGTAAAACCGCTATCGATTATATCCTCGACAATCAGCACGTTTTCGCCCCTTATGTCGCGCTCTATATCCTTTGTAATCTTAACCGTGCCGCTTGTCTGTGTCCCCGCGCCGTAGCTTGACGCTTTCAGAAAATACACCTCGGTATCCGTGGTTATCCGCTTTACAAGGTCGCTCATAAACATAAACGAGCCTTTAAGCACACCAACCACAATCAGCCTTTGCCCCGCAAAGTCGCGGTTTATCTGCTCTGCAAGCCTAAGCACCATTTCGTCAATCGATTTTTCGTCAATCATGACTCTGATTTTATCCGTCTGTCCCATACTCAATCACCAAAACCCTCTCTGTGTCCTTATTAACCTTATATTTATCGCTCACCCTGCCGCCGATAATCGCGACCACCTCGCTGCCCGTGCAAAGCAGTGGTATTTTTTCGCGGTCCTCTCTCGGAATTTTTGCGTCAATAAACACGTTTTTTATTTTTTTTGTTCTGCCATCGGCAAAGCAGACCATTCTGTCGCCCCGCCTTCGGTTTCGCATAAACAGCTTTTCTCCGCCGAGCTTGTCCCAATCCGCCCGAGTTTCGTTTATCCTGGGCGTATAGCTCCTGTCCTCGATTCGGAATCCGATTTTCCTGTCCACGCCCGCTGCGTAGTATTCATTGCCCGGGCAAACCTCCGTAAACAGCTCTGCGCCGCCTTCGCTATCCGTCTGCTGCACGGCGTTTTTGTCCGAAAATTCAATCCAGCCGTATCTTACCTCCGCCCGCAGTCCGTGCGGCAAATCGACCGCCGCGCCGGTGCCGCGCCCGCACAGGTCAAGCACATCGTCTATGTGCTTTTTTTCAAGCCGAACGCCGCTTACTGCCTTCTCCGCGGCGAGCCGTACCAGTCGGACGGCTATCGGCCGCTCTACCATGGAAAGCGATTCGATATGCAGCACATTCGGTTTTTTGTTCGGCAGCGGACTTGATATTCTGTCATAAAGCCGCTCCGCATAGCCGTTTATAAAGCGCGCGTCCTCGCCGGCGTTCTCGGCAAGCTTTGCAAGACTGCCGATTATATCGCAGCCGAACTCGCGTTCTATATAGGGTATCAGCTCGTTTCTTATCCTGTTCCGCGTATACGCGTTGTCCGCATTTGTCGCGTCCGTGCAGTATTCCAGTCCATTCTCCGCGCAATACGCTTCGATTTCCTTTCTCGTAACATTCAGCAGCGGGCGTATAACTCCGTCGCGGCGCGTATACTGCACCGCGGCAAGTCCGTCCGTACCGCTGCCGCGCATTATGCGCATAAGCACGGTTTCCGCATTGTCGTTTTTGTTATGTGCGGTTGCCGTCCTGTTTATTCGGTGACAGCGGCAGAGCTCCGAAAAAAATTCGTAGCGTTCGGCGCGCCCCGCCTCCTCGACCGTCAGTTTGTCGCGCTTTGCCCTTTCGGCTACATCGGCGCGCTTTGTATACGCCTTTATGCCAAGCCGTTTGCAGAGCTTTTTGACATATTCCTCATCGCTGTCCGCAGCCGCGCCGCGCAGTCCGTGATTTAAGTGTGCGCAGTACAGCTTGAAGCCTGTTTCCTCCGAAAGCCGCCGCAGGACATGGAGCATACAGACAGAGTCTGCGCCGCCCGAAACCGCGGCAAGAACTCTGTCGCCCTCCTTCAGCATACCGTGCGCGGAAACCGTTTCGCGCACCGTATCCAAGACAAGATTATCAGTGTTCACGATCCCCACTCCAGTTAGAAAATTTGGTGAATTCGCCGAGCCACGTCAAATATTCGTAACCCGTTTCGCCGTTTCTGTGCTTTGCAAAAATGCACTTTGTACGGTTCGGCTCCTCGGCGTCCTCCTTATAATACCCCTCGCGGTAAAGGAACATTACCATATCCGCGTCCTGCTCGATTGAACCCGATTCACGCAGGTCGCTTAAAACCGGCTCTTTTACGTCGCGCTTTTCAACCGCACGGCTGAGCTGTGACAGTGCAATTACCGGAATATTCAAATCCTTTGCCATTATCTTCAGCGAACGCGAAATTTCCGCAATCTCACGCTCACGGCTCGCGCCTTTTAGGTTGGAGCTCATAAGCTGAATATAGTCTATCACAACCAATCCCAGATTATGCTCCAGTTTAAGCTTGCGGCATCTTGCGCAGATGTCCGCAACCGTTACCGACGAGGTATCGTCTATATAAATATTGGCGTGGCTGAGCATATCAACCGCTTCGCCTATTCTTTCCCATTCTTCGTTCTTGATATTACCCTTTTTAAGACTTTCGGAGCTTATCATTGCCTCGCTCGAAAGCATTCTGTTTGCAAGCTGTATACCCGGCATTTCCAGATTGAAAATCGCAACCGTGGTATGTGCGCTGATTGCCGCATTCTGGGCAATGTTAAGCGCAAAGCTGGTCTTTCCCATACCGGGTCGCGCCGCAATCAGAATAAGCTCCGAGCCGTGCATACCCGCCGTACGCTTGTCCAAATCGATGAATCCCGTAGGTATGCCCGTGACCTCGCTGTTTGATTCCGACAGCGCCGTGATATGCTCCACGCTCTGTCCGAGGTACTGACGTATATGAACCGGGCCGCCGGAGCTTTGCTCCTGCGACAGCTCGATAATCGACTGCTCCGCCGTGCCGACAATGGTGTCCGGCTCCTCGTCGCCGCGGTAGCACTGCTCCGCAACATCCTCCGAGATTTTTATCAGCTTGCGCAGCATGGACTTTTCCGAAACAATCTTTGCGTAGTGCTTGACGTTTCTTGTTGTCGGAACGATATTCATCGTTTCCATAATAAAGCTCAGTCCGCCGACGCTCTCAAAGCTGCCGCGGAGCGTCAGCTGATCCTTTAATGTTACGATATCAATCGGCCTGCCCAGATTGTAAAGCTCCGTAACCGTATTAAAAAGCTCCCTGTGACGGTCGATATAAAAATCGTCCGCCTTGCAAAGGCTCATTACATCGGGAATACACTGCATATCCAAAAGCATAGAGCCGAGGACAGACTGCTCCGCCTCGCGGCTGAACGGTAGCGCTCTCTCAAATCCGACATTTTCCTCCATTTGTATTCCCCCTTTCGGTAATTTGTCCTTTTAATTTTTGTACTAAAGCTCGGTTATGTCAACCTTGAAGGTTCCGGAGATATTTGCGTAAAGGTGTACCTTAACCTCGGTCACGCCGCAGCTCTTTATTCCGTCCTTTAAATCGATTTTTCTCTTGTCTATGTCAATATTGTACTGCTCTTTGAGCGCCTCGGCAACGTCCTTCGAGGTTATCGAGCCGAACAGCTTGCCGCCAACGCCCGCCTTTGCCTTCATTTTTACGGTCATTTCCTTCATGCGCTCCGCAATGTTTCTTGCCTTTTCCTCCTCCACATTTCTGTGGTACTGCTCCGCGCCGCGCTTGCCTTCAAGCTCGTTTAAAGCCTGCTTGCTCGCCTCTTTTGCAAGACCCTTCGGAAACAGAAAGTTCCTTGCATATCCGTCACTTACGTTTATAAGATCGCCCTTTTTGCCCTGTGACTTTACGTCCTGTGTCAGTATTACCTTCATTATTTACCATTCCCTTCATATATATCTGTTGCCTTTTATTCGTCAAGCGCCGAGTCAATTGCCGCTTTAAGCTGCTCCACAGCGTCCTCCATCGGCGTGTCCTCCAGCTGTGCGCCCGCTATGGTTATGTGTCCGCCGCCGCCCAGCTTTTCCAGTATGACCTGAACGTTTATCGAGTCGAGCGACCTTCCGCTTATCGCAATCCTTGTGCCGGTATCGACCAGAACGAACGACGCTTCAACGCCCGATATATTAAGCAGCTCGTCCGCCGCCTGCGCCGCAATCACGGTCATGTCGGGGCGTTCGTCATAAAGGAACGACAGCGCAATGCTGCCCCGATAAAGCCGCGCGCGTCTGATTATATCCGCTCTTGCGACATAGCTTTCAAGGTTTGTCTTAAACAGCCTGCGCACCTCCACCGGGTTTACGCCCATACGTCTTAGGTAGGACGCAGCCTCAAACGTTCTGACACCCGTTTTGAACGTAAAGCCCTTTGTGTCCATAAATATCCCGGCATAAAGCGCCTCCGCCTCCTGCTGCGAAAGACGTTCGTTGTCCTGGAGGTATTGAAGTATCTCGGTTATCATCTCGCAGGTCGACGACGCGTAAGGTTCGTGATAGGTAAGAACAGCCTTGTCTATAAAGTCCTCCGAACGTCTGTGGTGGTCTATCAGCGCCACGTTTGACGTATGCTGCAAAAGCTCCGGACACTCGACCATTCCGGGACGGTGAACGTCCACTACAATTACAAGCGAATCGTTTCCGTATATATTAAGCGCCTGTTCGCCGGTGATGAATGCGTCCTCGTACTCCGGCAGCTTTTCAAACTCGTTAAGCAAAAGTCTTGCGTTTGTGTGGTCCTTATCCACCACGATATACGGATTGCCGCCGCGGCTTTTTACCGCCTTAAAAAGTCCGATTGCCGCGCCAAGGCTGTCAAGATCGGAATTTTTGTGACCCATAATTATTACTTTGCCCGCGTGGTCGATAAGCTCTCTCAAAGCGTGCGCCACAACCCTTGCCTTAACCTTTGTGCGCTTTTCGACCTCGCGCGTTTTCGCGCCGAAGAACGTAAAGTTCGCCGAATCGCGGATAACAACCTGGTCTCCGCCGCGGCCGAGAGCCATATCTATTGCAAGCCGCGCATGGCGGTCGCCTTCCGTTATATCGCCGTCGGATTTTCCGACGCCTATGCTCAGCGTTACGGGAATCTTGTTTTCGTGGTTGATTCCGCGCACCTCGTCAAGCACCGCAAACTTATTCTCCATTATTTTTTCAAAGCTCTTGCTGCTGAAAAACACAATAAACTTATCGCGCTCGTACTCGCGCGAAACGCCGTCGCCGAGCGCGACCCACGCGTTTATTTTCTGCTTTATTTCGCCGACCAGCGTTCCGTGATTGGAATCCGGAGTTTCCTTCAAAACCTCGTCATAGTTATCGATTATTACAATACATTCGATTACCCTCTCGTCCTCGCGCTGCTTTGTAGCCATGACCTCCGCTGTCTTGTCGATGAAATAAAGCACGATAAGGCTGTTTTCGTCCTTCTTTTTGCCGCTTTTCGCGACATTCCCCCACACCTCATAGTGGTTTTCGCCTATACGCAGGTTTATGCGGGTTTTTTCCTCGTTTTCCACGAGCTTGCTTATCTGAAGCTCCGGTATCTGCTCCTGAAGCGAAAGTCCGAAAAGCTCGTCCTTGCCCAAAGCCTTTTTGAACCACTCGTTGTACCAGCTTATTCTGCCCGACATATCGGTGATTACAAGCGGCGCGGGATAGTTAAGCAGCGACCCCTGCGTATTGCTGTTAAGACAAAAATCAAGCTGCTCGACATAATTCAAAAATTCCGTCTTGCTCTTTTTTATATGAAAGAACTCAAATATTATCAGCGCCGCCGACGCCGCAAGCTCAAAAAAAGCCTCCGGCCGTCTTTTTACAGCCAAGAATATTCCGAACGCGGCAAACAGCACTCCGTATACCGCAAGCCGTATATACCGCCTTTTTGCATTGAAAAAATTCGCCGACTCCATACGCTCGTTTTTCATAAGCTGACAATCACCTCCGTCAATAAGGTTTTTCCGCCGCCACGCACTGCTGTGCCGCGGCACTCTGTATCTGTGTATCCCTGTATCCCTGTATTCCTGTATCTTAATTCATGTATCAGTCGCTGATACCTCTGTAGTTTCTTGTACTGTCGAAAAGTCCCATAAATATAAGGACATATGCCGCGATGATAAACAAAAATCCGCCAAAGAAGAACACCGCCGCATAAATCGCCGCTCTCGCGCCGCCGGAGCGTATTTTCGCGCGCAGCTTATAATCGGCAAGCGAAAGTCCGCATACTCCAATCAGCGCAAACAGCACAAATACCGCGTTTGCCGTGACCGACCACACGGGCGACCCCGACTTCATAAACAGCATGGCAACGTACAAAGCCACCGCCGTATACGCCATACTCCGCGGCGCCTTCATCTGTGAGAACAAAACCGTGTCCGCATCCTTTATCTTTGTACGGCGCAGCACAAAGCCGCTCAGTCTTACAACCGCATAGCCGACCGCGGCGGACATCAGTATCACCATTGACGGGAAGTACAGCTTTATCATATACTCCGCCGCTGCAACCATTGCTTTCATCGTTTCAGCCAGCTTTGCGCCGTCCGCGCTCTTTGATGCGTAGCCGCCGATTACGGTGTTCATCATATCCTCGAACTGTTTTGCCGCTTCCTTAATCATTTCCTCAACGCCCTGACCGGTAAGCAGCTTGTCAACCGCAAACAGCTCCAGCAGCCAGCCCGCGCACAACGTAAGACAGCACACGGAAAGAGTTGCGAAAAACGGCTTATCCTTACCCATGCAATATCCCGCGGCAAGTCCCGGGAGCACCGACATCAGCACTGTCGAAAGAGCGGCAAGCGGACTTCCCATAACTATAACCGAAACCGCAAATATTCCCAAAACCGCGGGCAGAGCCGCTTTAAGCCCGTTCCGCGCCGCAAGCGCCGCCATGGGGATTCCGCACACAAACATTCCGAATCCCGAAAGGAACGGAACATAATATGTCAGAAGTACCAATATAACCGTCAGCGCAATCATCATTGCGCCCTCTCTTACCGCCTTTGACCTATCTCTCATTGCCGCACAGCCTTTCCCTCAGCTCGCTCATATCCCTGTAGTTCTTCTCAATCGGATGCTGCTGCTCGATACTGCGGTCAAGCTTCGCCTTCATGTACCTCATTACCGTGTCATAGCTCACGCCGAGCCGCCGCGCCAAAACGTAGGTCAGGTTGATTATATCCGCCGCGTCGTCCGCAAGCCGCTTTTCCGTCTCGCTGTCCGCCTCGGCATTTATGTCCTCAAACATTCCGCAGACGCTTTTTAAAAGTTCAACCTTCAAAAGCTCCACGGTTTTTATGTTATTTGCAATTTTTATTTCCTTCACAGTATCAGCCATCAGCCTTTCCGACTTGAAAAAGTCAATCACCGCCGTATTTTTTACATATATTATTATGCAGTATACTATTATAACAAATTTATTTTCTTTTTTCAATACCCCCGCTTAAATTTCTGCATAAATAATAAATAATTTCTTCCGTGCCGACGTTTTTTAAGTCAAAAACCCGACGAAGTTTTTTGTCCTCCGTCGGGTTTTTCGGCAGTCGAAAGCGGAAAACCGCCCTTAGGATTCCCTCTTTCGGCTAATCTGTTTTATTCTTCGCAGAGTATTACCTCCGCGTCCTTCTCGGTGCACGATACCTCAACCGGCAGCGTTGTGCCGTGTACCGTAACCTTCCAAATCCTTTTTTGCGGCTTGCCGTCATAGCTGCCGACACGCTCGCCGATACGGATTTTTATTTTGTCGTCCGCCGCGCTGCAGCATATCCGCGTATGGCACGATGTCTTTGTAAGGTAGTCAAGGCTTATGCCGTCATCCTCGCGGAATATGTACTTCGACTCGCCGTACGGATAAAAGTGCAGCTCAGTTTTCTCGTCCGTGTACTGACCCACATAGTCGCGGTCGCGCCACTTGGGAATTATCGCGCCCTTTCTGATAAAGAACGCGCCGCCGCGGTCGGCGGGCGGCTCGTAGCCGTCTATTGTCTGCCTTCCCTCATATTCCGCGCCCGTCCAGTAGTCAATCCACCTGCCCTCCGGAAGGTAAACCGTATCGGTAAACGCGGAGATTAGTATGCTGTCGCCTATCATGTACTGTCTGCAAAGCTCCAAGCATTTTTCATCGTTCTGAAACTCCAGAGCCATAGGGCGCAGCATGGGAACGCCCGTTTCGTGGCACTCTATCGCCGCAGAATACATATACGGAATTATACTGTAGCGGATTCGCGCATATTCGGTGTAGACCTTCTCGTTCTGCGGTCCCGCAATCCACGGCTGCCTTATGCCCGACCACGCGTTATGGTGCGCCCACGGCGCGAGCATAGCGAAGTGTATTGCCTCCTTGCAGAATATATCCATGTCGACCGTAGAGTTCATAAATCCCGACATGGCAAGGTTTTCGAGCCATATCATGCTGCCCTCCTGTCCGCCGTTGTCGCCTGTTGTCGCCGCGCCCCACCGCTGCTGTCCGGAATAGCCGCCGCTGTAGTGTATAAACGGCCGCATATTCATCTGCTTTGCAAAGCCGTTGTGCATCTGTTTCATGACAAGCACCTGTGAGATGTTGTGCATTTCAAGCTCGCTTTTGCCGTTGGTGTAAAGCTTGTTCGGCTCAATCCGCATAAGCATATCGGCGGGGTCGATTTTCAGTCCGTCCGCTCCGTCATCGATAAACTTCTTAACATGGTCATACCACGCAGGGAGCTTGCCCTTGCCCGTTACCTGACGCTCCTCCTCGTCGCAGAGGTCGTATTCCATGCACATCCAAAGCGTCATATGAAATCCGAATCGGCGCAGCGCCTGCGGGAACGACGTCTGACAGTCCCTTGAGTGCATCCATTCCTCGATATGAAATTTTTTCAAATCCCACTGCTTGTCAAACGAATAATCGTAAAACTTTGTCATCCACCCCGGCTCCAAACTCACATTGTCGCACGGTATGTGCTTTTCGCGGAATTTCAGCATATCGTTCATTATCTCGAACTGGTTTTGGTGTATCTGCGCAATGTAGGTAAGACCGTACGCCCACTTTGGCAGCAGCATACTTTTTCCCGTTATGTCGGTGTAGAGCCTGATTATATCCTTCATGGAATCGCCGTAAAGCAGGTATACGTCAAGGTCGTCAAAGTTGCCCATTACCGTAAGTCTGCCTTTTACGCAGTCGTCAATATCTACAAAATGTCTGTCCTGTGCGGCGATAAAAAGACCCCAGTTTTCGCTGCTGTAGACAAGCGGAATCGAAACCTCATCAAACTGGTAAACCGCCCAGTTCTGATATGAGCCGCCGCGAAGCTGCACGCGGTCGCGTCCCGCCTCGCCGAGTCCGAAAAACCGCTCGCCGTCCTCTGTTCCAAAGCTGATACCGAACGTCCGCTCGGAGTCCCTGCCCTCCAAAACTTCATAGCTCGGCGGCAAAACCTCGTCGGGTCTGCCCTCTATGCGGCTTATCGGGATTTTTTCGCGGAATCGGTCAAGGAGGTAATCCTCCTCACCCTGCCAAAATTCGTCATCCGTCTGCGGGCGGGTAAAAAATTCAAGCCGTCTGCCGTTCGGAAGGATGACCGCGCCGTCCTCTATCCGCGCGTCAGCCGTGCCGTCCTCCTTCGGTACCTGTAAAAGACCGTATCTTTCAAGGTAGTTTTCGCGCATTTCCCCGCTTTTGCAGATTCTCACAATTCCCTTTTTCAATGCCTTTGCTGTGTAATTCAAAATTTGTCACCCCGTTTTTCGGCACAAAAAGCCTTTTTCGGCTCTGCCGTGCCTTAATAGTTTGGGGACGCACATTCCGCGCGTCCCCGATAAAATTTTGCAGTGTGTTTTGTTTATTCTGCGGTTTTTGTTGCCGGTGTGTTAAGCAGCGGCTTTAATGTGCCGATACCGTCAAATACAAATACCTTGTATGTGCAGCCCTCCGGCATATCAACATTGTATACCGTGTACTTGTTTCTTGTCGGTAATGTCCTTACAACTGTATTTTTGAGTGCGCCGTCAGCGCCGTATACAGCAGCCGCAACACAAATCGAGCTGTTATCCTCGCCCGCATACTGTGACGGATTTACCGCAACCGTTATGGTATTGTCGCTGTTCTCGGTTACAAAGGAAGGCGCTGCGGTTTCTTTAATCTTTATGGTGAAACTTGTCGGGCATTCCGCCCCTGGTAGACCACAGTTTCAAAGTAAGATATGTTCCGTAGCTGCTATCCGCCAGAACCGACTTAAACTTATCCGTTACATCAATACTTGTATTATTTTCCGAAATTCTTCCCAATGTTTCTCCGTTTACAAATGTACCGTTTTTCATCTCGTCATAGGTTGAATTATCGCTGATGACATAATCCGTTTTCATCGCTGTTAAATCATACCACTGTCCGTTAAATTTATTAACCTTTGCATTCATTGTAACAGATTCGATTTTATCAACAATCTTTTTGTATTCGGACACGTCATACTGATAATAAATCTGTGTCGAATCATTGTATGTTTTTATGGTTTTGCCTTCAGCAGCAGCCGCACTGATTTCAATCGGCTTGGCATCCGATTGCGTGCTTACTACTGCGCGGTAATTATTGTTTGCAACCGTAGTTTCGCCCTTCACCAATACAATTTTAACCGTTTCTGCTTTTGCGGTATTTTTTGCAATCGCAACAGCTTTTATTTTATGCACGCCTGCTGAAAGGTCCGCAATGTCCGCCGTATATACTCCGTCCGTATTTTCCGTAACAGTTGCTTTAAGCGTGTCACCGTCATAAATTTCAACCTTTTCAATATCGCTGCCCACGCCCTCAGCCTTTACACTTACGGTCAAATCCTCACCTGCATAATTCTGTTCACAAAGAACTATTTCAGCTTTAGGCTTTGCCATAAGTTCAAAATACAGTCTCGGCATTTTATTGTCGTCTGTAGAGCCGATTATTTCCGTTGCACCCCAGCTTGTGTACATCATTACCGAGAATTTTCCGTTTTTCTCTGTAACATAATTTGTCAAATCAAATGCCGCTTTGGTATGATCCATATCAAGTCCGAGGTTATCAAAGCTGCCCTTTGTATTTAATTCGCTGAACAAATCTCTTGCAGCCTGGTATTTTATGTTTGCCTTTGCCGTCCGGTTTATGGTCGGCATTACATATGTCACATTACCGTCGCTGTCGGTTTCCTTCATGGATTCAATCGAAATATCGTTTGACGGAACATCATAAAACTGCATCGGAGGATTGTTTCGTCCGTTGTTTGCTCCGTTTCCTGTCAGCAGGTATGCCGCCTTGACATCGTAATCCAATATTCCGTCATCGTCAACATCAAGAATCGACGAAATATCAAATTTCATAAATACAGGCGCTCCGGGCTCCGTAATCGAGCCGTTGCTCTTAATCCAGAAATTACTTCTGTCCGGGGTTTTGTTGTCGGATAAGAGCTGTCCGCTGTAATCAAGATTATCCTTGAAATTCGGATTTGTAACCTTATTGGCTTTAACAACATCCTTTAATGCCGTCTTTACCGTACCCTTAACAAACAAACGTGCGTCAGCCGAGCCTGTTGCTCCGTATTTGTCGGTTGCCTTGACCGTTACGGTATGCTCGCCCTGTGCAAGTCCCGAAAGCTGTACGGTATATGTGTCGCCGTCGTTTACAACTTCAACGCTTTGTTCAACGCCGTCAACATAGAATTTAACCGCAGCTATGCCGTTTGTATCTGTAGCAGTCGCAACAACCGTTGCAGTCTCGCCCTCATTTATCTTTTCAATCGGATTAAGCGTTACAACCGGTGCGTCATTTTCAATGGTTTTTACCCACAGGATAGGGAACTGGTTATTTCCGTACATGACTCTTCCGCCCCAGTTTTCGTATGCCATTATTGTTGCAAGAGCATTGTCGCTTGCCGCCTGCTCTTTAATGTAATCCGTTATATCAACGCTGAAATTGTAGTCGCTTTGTACGTTCTCCGGCAGTCCTGTTATGTCAGCTGATATTGCAGTTTTCGACAAATCCAGTCTTACATTTGCTATCGGAGTTTTATTTATCTCTATTCTGTTCGGAACTTTTTTCATGACCTCGGTTTCTGCACCGTCAACCGTTTCCGTAAATGTTTTTTCTGTATAAGAAAGAGTTAAATCATCTCCCGGAACATCATAGAGGAAGAAGTTGTCATTTGCTGCTACAACATGAACATATGCCGCGGAAACAATCTCCTTGCCCTTGAGTGCCGAAACATCCCACTGGAAGAAGAACGGTGCTTCGTAATTGTCCAAATCCTTATTTCCCGAAAGCCATTTATTTCCTTGGTATCCAGAAACAACGGTTTCGCCATTGCTGAACCTTAAATTCTGTATACGAATCTTATCATTATCCGTTAAGTTATATACCTTGAATATTGACTGGTCAATCTCGCATTTTATACCGCTCTTGTCTGCATTTCCCGCTATGCCGAAGCCACTGATTGTAAGCGGTTTTTCGCCATTGATTGTTCCGTCAGCGGTCGTCAGTGTAACCGTATGCTCCTTGTTTTCAAGACCGGACGCAAGCTCAACTATTCTGCAATCGCCTCCGTGGAGCAGAGCTTTTGTTTTGGTTTCTCCGTCAATGGTATACTGTATATCGCCGTAAGCCGAATTTGAGTTATTTACATTTGTCATTATTTCAAGGCGCGTACCCGTAAACTTAAAGTTAAATACCTGTCCCGACTCGGTTGCCGAAATCGCACCCGTGCTTGTGTCGTAAGACCAGCCGTTTCCTATCTTGGTATAGCCGCTGCCCGCCGCCGTTGTCAGATATGCGTCAGCCGCAAGGCCGGTGTTTATCGGATTGGGGAGGGTTTTTGCCGTCAGGCTCGCCGGCACGTCACCCGCAAAAGCTGTGCCGAGGTAATCGGTTATGCACTTTGTGTAAAATTTGTGACCTTCATTCAGCGGATGAACAGAGTCTTTAAAATACTTTGCCCAAACCGTATCAAAGGTGTTTTCCTCTGTTACCTCGCTTGCTATCTGCTTTTGAATAGCGTCGCCCATGTCGATAACCGGGATACCGTAATGCTCCGCAAGCTTTATCTGCTCGTCCTTCTGTACAAAGGCTGCGCCGTCTTCCGCTTTACCCTTGTTTGTTGTAATAAGGCATACAATATCCATGTTCGGATTAGCCGCATAAAGTTTATTTATAAGCGACTCATAATAAAAGCTCGTTTCCTCCGCTGTCAGATGGTCATACTCGTCATTTACCGCAAACTCAATAAATGTGAGGTCGGGCTGTTCGTCCGTGCCCAGCTTTAACGCGCTGTCGGCTCTGAAAAGACCGTACTTTGTACCCGTACCGCCTTCTCCCGCGCCGATAGCCGTTACCGCAGCGTTAGAAAATTGCTCCCCGATCCATTTTGTCGTAAGCGCACGGTAGGAGTCCGCATTTACGTTGTCCGCCGCCGCGCCGACCGTAATCGAGCCGCCGATATAGCCTATGTTCAGCTTGCCGTCGGTTTTGAGCTTGTAAAGCGTGTTTTGAAGTGCGCCTGTTTCCGCCGCAAATGCCGCGCTCGGAATCAGCGTCATCAGCATGAGCGCCGTCAGCAGCCATGCAACCGCTCTTTTACTTAACTTTTTCATTTTCATACACCTTCCTTAAAGATTTATATAAATTTTATTTTTTCTTATGTTATCAGGCATTATCCACAACCTATAATGCCGCTGTTCCATCTTTTAAAACCGCAAAACTATTGTTTTACGATATTTATGCTGTCGGCATACTGCCCCGCCGACCACTCTACACCAAAGCCGAGCGCCTCGGCGGTAAACCTCAGCGGGATATATGTCGACTGCGTAAGCTCGTCTATTATCGGAACTGTGTCAATATTCTTTTTCTCGCCGTTCACCTCGTACGCGCTCTGGTTTACGGTGAATTTAACCGTTTTGTCGCCGAGCGTTGCTGTCGCAGACTTGCTGTTTTCGTCCCAGTCCACCTTTGCGCCGAGCAGCTCCGCAATCTCGCGCATGGGATAAAGAGTTCTTTCCTCCTTCTCGATTATGCGCCGCGTAAGCGTTATCTTTTCGCCGTTTAAAAAGCAGTCTGTCGGCTTTTGTGAAATCGGCAGCATTACCGAGGTTACAGCCGTATTCCCGTCAATCAGACCCGTTCCGAAGCCGACCGCCTTATCCACGCCGTAGAGCAGACCGTCCTGTGTTCTTGCAATACAAAAGCCGTCGCCCGCAAGCTCTATCGAATACATCGGGAACGCTACCTCTGTCGAGGTGAGGTTATTCCCCTCCTGAACATTTCTGTATAGCGTGTCCGCCTGGTCGAGTACATAGCCGTCCATGCTGCCGCGGCGGAGCTGTGTCGCCGCTCTGGAGTTCTGCATAAGGTTGTTTTCCTTGTTGTACCAAACGCCGAAGCTCCTTCCCGTGTTTATATACACGCAGTCGCCATAGACAAACAGCGCGTTTGTCAGCTTAAGGCTTTTTGTCACCTTGCCCGCGCGCAGCGCGCTGCGGTCGTACTCCGACCACTCGTTTCCGATTATTACGCTGTCAAGGCTGTTGCAGCTTGTGACATTCTCGTCCAGCTTCAGCTTTTCGTAGCTGTACGCGAACGCGCCCTTTAAAAGCGGAATAAACCAACAGGTGTTTGCCTCGTCAAGAACAAGGTACTCGCCGTCCTCGCCGTAAATCCCCTTCGCTCCGCTCACAAGCTCGCGCACGCTCATTGACGTGCCGCTACCCGCAAGCAGAGCCGCCGCCGTGCCGTCGCTCCTCAAAACCATGTTCCCGTGTACGTCCGCCACGCCGTCGCACAGCTTTGCCGCCGCATAGCCGCCCGCCGCGGGAAGTCTTAAGCTGCCGTCAGCCGCGATATACGCGTATTCGCCGTTATACACACCGTCAACGTATACCGCACTTTCGACTACGCTTTTCGCGCCGTCCGCAAGCCGCTGACCGTTCATGGTGTAAAGTCCGCCGTCCGCCGTCACATATGCCGAATTGTTGAAGTCGACCACTCCGACCGCAACGCGCTGCGGAAGGTTATTTTCCGCCTCGCGGTACTTTACAAGCTCGCCATTTTCGCGCAGCGCATATGCGTCCGTTATCTTGGTAACGCCTATATACTGCGCCGACACTGCTGTCGGCGCAGTCGCCGCCACGCATACCGCCGCAAGCAGTGAAACCAATCTTTTCAACCGTCCTCATCCTCTCTTTAAACAAATTATCCGTTTATTCCGCAGCCGCGGTTTCGGTTTCCGTTCGTACTTCCGATTCCGCGGATTTTATCTCTGCGTCCGATTCCGCTCTGACCTCCGAATCGGAATCCGTATCCGATGCCGTCTTTGCGCCGCCGGAGTCATTTTCAATCACGATATAGTCATAACCCGTATTCAGCGGGGTCAATGAATCCGACCAAACAAACGCGCGCAGTGCAGTGTTCGCCGCCGCCGAAAGCGTAATTGTGACCTCCGTGCTGTCGGTCGCGTTTATGTGCCTGTTTACGGCTGCCGCGTCAAGCACTCTTCCGCTTTCCTTGTCGCAGACCGCAACCATGACCGCCGCGTCATATGCTCTGTCCTGGGTGTTCCACAGCCTTAGCGAATACGTCACGTCATATATACCGTCCTCACCCTCGCGCGCGGCTGTTTCTATCCATTTATCCGTCACTGCGATTTTCTCGTCCGTATACTTTTCATATTCATATACAAACGTACCCGCGGACGTTCCGATATAGACCCGCGGAAGGCTCGGATGAAATTCAAGCGTCCAAATATCCCTTGCCGCCGGCATACCGTTTATCCGCCGCCATGTTTCGCCGCCGTCAAAGGTTTCAAACAGTCCGCCGCTCCTGCCGTAGCTGATGTTGTCCGTTCCCCCCGCAACAAGATGAAGTCTGTTTTTGGGGTCCTGTGCAACCGCCAGTCCGTAAAAGGACGTACCCTCGGCGCTTGTGTCGGTTTTAGGTGTTATATTCACAGGCGTACCGTCCGAAAGTATCTTTGTCAGTCCCGAATACGAGCCGACATAAAGCACATCCTTTTCAAACGCGTCACAAATCATGCACTCCGCGCCGATGCTGCCGCCGTACGCCGTCCACGTTCTGCCCTCGTCCTCCGACCTTGCCGCAAAACCGCCCGTGGTACTGTAAACCGTATTTCCGTCAAACAGAGAAACCGCAAGCACCGTCTTTTCAAGAGCGCTCCAGCTTGCGCCGTCATCGTAGCTGACCAGATTCCCCGCATAAATTGTCTTGTTGTTGTCGGCATTAAATTCAATAAGGCCCACGCCCGTGTTCTCCGTGCCGTTCATCGCGGTAAAGGTTTTTCCGCCGTCAAAGCTCTGTTTAAGAATAAATTTACCTCCGCCGCCGACACAGACGATTATTCGGTTTGAATCCTTTGGGTCGCGTGCCACGGCGGTCATTGTTTTTGAGCCGTTGTAGCGGATTCCCCTGCCGTCCTCGCTCGGGTCATAGTCCACTATCGGATATTGCTCGCCCTTGTCGAGGTTTACCGTCCTTACAATGCCGCGGTCAATCGAGGTAATAAATATATCGCTGTCATCCTCATCGCTGAACAGAAAATCACTCGCCCTCATTCCCGAATATCCGCTTGACGATGCAAAGTAGGTATCTCCGCCGTCCGTACTCTTGTAGATTTCGCCGTCAAATGACGCAATCACTGTGTCGGGGTCGTTTCTGTCAAGCGCGAACGGCTCCGCGCCCCAGCCGCGGTTATCCTTTATAAACTCGGTACTTTCCGCCGCCTTTTCAGGAATTACAAAGCTCCGTCCGTTATCCGTACTGTAGCGCAAAGGGAAATGTGCGGGGCCTATCAGGACGTAAAGTCTTGGGTTTTCGCCGTAGCCGTACCTGACCGCCGTGACCCCGGGAAGTCTGCCCGACTCCTCCGAAAACGTGTATACCTCCGTCCAGCTTTCGCCGCTGTCCGTTGTTTCGTACAGCTTTTGTCCGCTGCCCGCAATCCAGTGTCCTCCGTCCTTGGGGTCAACCGTGACGGTAAAGCTCTCGCCCGCAATCGGACTGCGCTCCGCAACGGTATCTCCGCCGTCGGTCGAGATGAATATCCCGCCGCTTGTTCCGAATACGACCGTTTGGCTGTCGCCGCCGTCAACGTCCGTGTCAAAGAGGACTATGTCGCGCGTCACAAGTTCCGCAAGTGCGCCGCCCGCAAGCGCGTTCCATGTTTCGCCGTCATTGTCACTGTACACAGCGCCCGCGGTGTAGCCGTGACCGCCCGCAAAAATCCGTCTTTTTCCGTCCGCGCCGCGTTTTCCGAAGCGCAGAATCCTGTTATTCGATATGCGGTGGTAGCTGTTTGCGAATATCCGCTCCCATGTGTTGCCGCCGTCCATACTCCTGTAGATTCCCGTGTATTTTCCGTCGCCCTTCTTTTCGGTTCGTCCGACCCCCGTACCCGCAAGCGCGTACACGGTTTTTCCGTCCTCGGGGTCGACCGCTATATCGACAACGCCCATGCTGTTAAAGCCTGCGCTTACGCTGCGCCACGATTTGCCGCCGTCCGTACTGCGCCACAGTCCGTTTGTGTCTGTACCCGCGAACATCATGTTTGAATCCGCGGGGCTTATTTCAAGCGCCCAGTTCATCTGGCACGCCTCGCCGCCGTAATATCCCGCGTCAAGCTGCATCTTTTTTGTCATGTGCCAGTTCAGCAGCCACGGCGCATAGTAGGTTGTCGTGTAACGGTCGATTCCGTTGTCAACCTCCCGCGCCTCGGTCGGATAGTATGTGAACGATGTTCCCACACTGCCCGCAACGCCGCTTACCACTGCGGTATAGCTGCCCTCCGCGCCCGACATTCCGACTTTAAATTCGTACTGACCGCCCGCCGAGGTCGCCGCTCCCATGTAGTAAACCGAGTCGGGGTCGAGTGCGGAATAGTCAATGTCGATTTCGCCGCTGTCCGCCGCTCCGCTGTCCGGCTTGAATATTGTCAGCATTACCGGCTCGGTATCTGTTCTGTTCATTCTGCCGTGGATACGTACAGTCTGCGTTCCGTAGTCCACGGAGGCATACACAATACCCGCCGCGCTGTCAGTCCGCACAAGCTCAAACGTCCTTGTCACGGTTTCCTTACCGCCGAAGGTGACCGCCACGTCATAGCTGCCCGCCGCCATTTCGCTCATGTCAACACCGAAATGGTAGTAGGTTTCGTCCTCGCCCACTTTGCAGCTGCCGCTGTAGCAGCTTTCGCCGTTTGGGTTTCTTACGTCAACGCTTACCGCATTTTCACCCGTTTCGCCGCTTATACTGAGCCTGTGCGAATTGTTTTCGTGAAGGAAAACTATGTTTCCGCGCGGCTTTGTGAGCTTTAAATACAGCTGCGGATGGTTGGTGAAGTATATTGTCGAGTCGTAGCAGGGGAACATGGCATAGCCGAACTCCGTTTCTCCCGCCGCGATTTTGCCGTTTATGTATTCCGTAATATCCACCGCGCAGTCATCATTCCCGCGTGCAATCGGATAAAGGCTTTTCACCGCGTCCGTGCCGATATTCGCCTTTGCGTAGTCCAAGTTAAGAAAGGCGTTTTTCTCCGTTAATGCCGGTACGGTCAGATAATTCTGTCCGTTCTCCGGCAGCGCGTCCGCACAGTCATAAAATATCACCCTCTGACCGTCCGGGCCGTCCTGAAGCAGTACCGCGCTGTCAATCCGCCACCCCTCGGCAATGTACTCGCCGAGGTCAAACCGATAATAAAGCACCCGCTCCGGCTCGTCAAGATGCAGCGGTCCCGAAGTGTTCTTCGATTTTATTACGTAGTTGTAATTGAATTTCTGGTCTGTCTGTTCCTCCTCGCCCCAGTGCGTATACACCACTGCGGTCGGGGCGGAGATACGCTCCGCGGTTACATACTTTTTGGAATCCGCCGCACCGCACGGCAGAATTCCCAGTGTAACCGCCGCAATAACCAAAGCTGCAACCGTTTTTTTCATAGTCCCGCTCCTTTACTGCCCGTATCAATCAGCTTTTCGCTTTTAAATCCGTTTGTCACATACACGCAAATCCGTACCGACTTCAGCTCCGTATCGCTTGGCAGGGTCGCCGCTGCGTGCAGCGTCTGCGTGTTCTCCGCCGCCGTCAGCGTTGCCGTGCCTATGCCGAAAGTCTTCATTATGTTATATCTGTCATACAGACAAACCGTAACCGTCACGGGCAGCTCCTTTTCTACAAGGCTTGTAATATCTACCGCAGCATTCACCTTCCCGCCTGCCTTTAACGCCTTTAAATCAAGCTCGCCGCCGTCCCCGTCCGTGAGGACTGCCGCGCCCGCCGTATAACTTCTGCAATAAACCGTTTTTGTCAGCGTACGCTCCGCGCCGCGGTCGTCCGCCGCATATACTGAAATCTCGTGCGCGCCGTCACCTACGTTGGTTGCCGGAACCGTCACAGTATACATATCGTCCGTCCGTGCCGCCGCGTATTCCTTGCCATCAAAGGTCACCGTCACCTTTTCGACCGTTCCGTCAGCGTCCGTCACCTCCGCCGCAATTCGTATACCCTCACCGCTTACCAAATCCGATGTTTCCGGACTTTTCAGCCGTATCACAGGTTTGGTGTTTGCGTCATATCTCAGCCACAGCTGTGCGCCGCGACCGTCCAGTACCGCGCTGCCGCCCCATTTTGAATAAAACATTACCGAAACCGAGGTCTTTCCCACATGAATTTTGTTTTTCAGATAGGAGGTAACGTCAAACGCAAGGTTGTACCCCTCCGGAATCCCCGGGTAAGTACCACTCAAATCGGGAGATGTCCCGCCGCTGTTATATGTCCTTGCCGTTATAAGACCGCCAACAGGAATCCTTTCCGGTACGTCCGACCCCTCCGCACGGCTCAGGCTTAAATCATCGCCCGGCACGTCAAACAGGGTAAAATTCTTATGATTTCCCGATTTCCAGACAAGTACCGCTTCCTTTATGTCGTACTCCGAATAGTCGGAAATGTCATATCTGAAAAATGCCGGCTGAAGGTACTCGCCCGCGGGGTCGTCCTTCTCTATAACATTAAGGCAGATATGTCCGTAACCGGCATCGTAAACGCCGCTGCCGCTTTTGAACACTGTCTGAACTACTCTGTCCGACGCGGTAAGCACCGCACTTTTTGATTTGCTGCCTCCGTCCTCTGCCGCAGCCGCGCCGCCGAAGGCGCAGACCGCCGTGCATATCGCAAGCAGCAGGCATAGCTTTTTCATACAGATTCCTCCATATGTACAATTCTGTTTCAAGGTCAAAGCCGTATTCACAGGCTTTGACTGTTAAGGGGCGTTGCCGTTCGGCTGCCGACACTTAGGTTTCTTTGCCGTTCGTGCCGCCCCTTTTCTTTATTCCGCGCTAAACTCCGCAGGCTCGGCAAGCAGATTCATTGCCGAAAAACCGTCTACCGCAAAAGCCTTAACCCTTGCGCCGAGGAGGTTTATATTCGGAACAACCATGCTTGCTGTCACGGTTTGCGCTCCGCCCTCTGGGATACTTGCCTTTGTAAACCTAATTTCCTTTGCGGTGTTATATGCGTCATAGAGTACAAGCACAACCGCCGTTTCTATTCCGCCCTTCTTTGCCGCCGCAATGTTCATACTTACGTTTATTGTTTCGCCCGCCTTTAAAGTCGGCTTTGCGCCCGCCGCGTTTGTAAACTCAACCGAGTTCACAGAGTATTCGCTGACATACACAGTCTTTTCCACTGTGCGCGTGCCGCCTATCCAGTCCGATGCCGTAAGCCGCAGAGTATGCGCGCCGAGTGTCGCCCTGTCTGCCGCAACGGTTGCCGTAAACATATCTCCGTCCGCGGTCAGCGGATATTCCGTACCGTCAAAGTACGCCTTGACCTCGCCAAGCTCCGGACTGTCCTCGTCCGTTACGCGGAACGCTATATCAATCGCGGTATTCGGTAAAAGTGCGCTTGCCGTAGGACTGATAAGCTCGATTTTCGGCAGCTTGTTCGCCGTATACGTCACATAGATTTTCGGAGGATTGCTCGTGTTGCCCAGCGACCTCTGACCGTTGTTTACCTGGCGGAACAAAAATCCCGTAACATTGTTGCCGCCCTCGACCTCGCTTACAACCGCTGATGTAACGTCAAACGCTACCTTATATACGTCGCCGTCTATCGCATAACCCTGCTCGCGGAGCGTTCTGCCGCTGTAGTTCACGCTTGCGGTGTATTTGGAATCGTACATTGTTCCCGACTTGTCAAAGCTCGTCGTGTTTGAATCCCACTTGCTGTTATCGTAAATCCTGTGCGCCATTACGTTGTAGTTTCCGTACTGGGTACCCCAGTCGGTCACAACCTCTACCTTTTGTATGTCATAATCCGCAATATCGGTCATATCCAGCTTTACAAGCAAAGCTGTCGAATAGCCTACGCCCGAGCCGTTGTTGTCGCCCTGGATATTGTACTTGCCGAGCGAGCTGCCGACCAGTGCAACGTCCGCCGCGTCAATCAACTTGTGCATAACTCTGTTGTCCTGCTTAACCACTGCAAACGTCCGCTCCGCGGTCGCCGTCTTTACGCCGTTCGTTCCGTCATATCCGTAATCCTTAACCTCCGCCTTCAGCGTGTAGTCGCCTATGGCAAGCTCGTCAACGTCAAGACTTGCTGTGTATACGCCGCCGTTTTCCTTTGTTTCAAGCTCTTTTCCGTTCAGATAGAGCTTTGCGTCAAACTCGCCGTCATCTGCCGCGGTGAACGCAATATCCACTGTTTTGTCCTTGCCCTTTACAAACGCCTTGCTGTCATCGGGAGCGGTAAACTCCACGGTCGGCGCGGCATTTTTGCCCGCATATTCGATGCAGATTGCAAAATCCTTTGTAAAGGTGTACTCCGCATCCTCATCAGATGTTGATACGCGGAACAAAGCCTTTCCGCCGTTCGCCGCCGCGTCCCTTACAAACGCTGTTGCGTCCGTTTTGAAGTTGTAGTCCTCTATCCTAAGACCCGCATCGTCAAGGTACAGACCTGCGTTGGGGTCGGATATTCCGCACTCCTCTTTTGTCAGAGGGTCAAGGCTGTCCACAGTCACGCTTGCGAATGCCGCCGCGTCATACGCGGGCATTTCCGCAAACTCGCCGTCCGCCGCAAAATCCTCCGTAACTCTGTAAAACTCAAGTGCCGCGCCCTTTGCGCCGCTGTCCGCCGCGCCTATTATCCACGCGTTTTTCACGTCATAACCCGCGCCCGACAGCGCCGACACATCGATTGTGTAATAAAGCGCCCTTTCAAGCGCTCTTGACGAAACCGCCGCGTCACCCTCAAGAGGTGTGCTAAGTCCTTTTTCAAGATTGAGTCTTACCGAAGGCTCGATAATATCGCTTTTCTTTACAAGTTCGCTTGCCTCGACCTCGAAATCCACCGAGTCCTCCGCGCCCGACTGCGCCGTTGCCACCACGCGCAGCGAGTGTTTACCTATGCCCTTTACTCGTACATGACCCGAGTATTCTCCGTCACCGTCCGCAGTCAGTGTGCCTGCCTCGTCATTTGTCGCAGTATCGATAACCTTTACGCTTTTTACGTTGGTTACGTTTTCAACCGTTGCCTTTACGACAAACGGTACGTTGTCATACACTGCGCTCTCCACCGAGCTGTCGGAGTTTACCGCCATGAGTTTCACAATCGGATTTTTTGCGACCGTCAGGCGGAGCTTTGGCGCAGCCGCGTCAAGGTTTCCGTAGCTTGGGTATTTTATATAGGTCATCAGCGAGAACGAGCCTTGCTCACGCTTTCCGTTCACATAGTCCGTTATATCCCATTTAAGATTCCAGTCTGACGGGATTCCGTCATAGCCGAAGGGGTTGTCGGCAAGTCCGGTTTCGGAAAAGTATCTGTCGGCTGCCTGTATACGCTTTGGCATATCCTTCTGCGCCGCACTGTCATAGCTGTATTCCACGGTAATATCGTTGCCCGGAACGTCAAGCAGAACATAGGTTGCCTTATGCATTGCCCTCCATAACAGCTCCGCGCCGACTATGTTACTGCCCTCCGTCACATAGTCGGAAATATCAAACTTCATAAATGCCGGCTGCTTATATTCCGCAGTGATGTCCGCCATCTGGCTTATATTCTTGTCCATAAAAAGGGTTGTGCTTGCAGAGGTGTTTGTGTTTCTGTCGCCGCTTATAAAGTTTATGTTCTTTACAAAGTCCTTCGCGTCAAGCATCACCGTGCTGACATCGGAATCCTGCCCCGCGTCCGCCGCCGAAACAAGTCCGACCGTGCCGAAGCTCGTCAGAATCATGCACACAGCCAAAATTAAACTAATACGCTTCATAATCATTCCTCCATATTCCACGGCTGCGGCGGGTATGCCGCCGCCCGTTTAGTTGTCATTATGTCTGAAATAGCAGTTGCGGCGGTCATGACCGTACTCGCGCTGCGCAATAATTCTGTCCGCACTGTCGCCCACAGACGAATACGGCTGCACGGTATCTGCGCTCGGCACCGTAACCTTCAGCGTTCCGTCCTTCAAAACCTCATAAATACCACCGCCGTTATATGCGTAGTAGATAAGGTAGGTCGTAAGCTGCGTGTCCTTCTCGCGGAAAGTCATGCTGTTGTAGTCAATACCCTTTTCGCCCACGCGTGCGTAGGTGTCCTCCAAATCGTACACGATACCGGTCGAAAGCCGCCAGTGTCCGTCGTCAAGCGCCGTGTCATAGATAAACTCGTCATTCTCGTAATCGTAAATGCGGTAAAGGTTTGTATATCCCTTATCCTGATTGAGATGAACATTGAGGTAGTTCTTCTTGTCCTTCTTGATATAGAACGCGTCACCGCAGTTAAGCTCCGCAAGTGCGGGGATTCTGTCCTCGTCCTCAATCTTAACATAGGCGTTCGTCTTTGACTGTCCGTCATAGTAGGTTATAACGCCGATTGTGTCGCCGTCCGCGTCAAGCTCGTGCGAGTAGCTCTCGAACACGCAGAAGTAGCTGTTTGTCGGAGCCTGCTGTCCGCCGCCCGAGCCTTCTATGCCCGACTTCTTCATTACCATTACGTCAACCCTTATGGTGTCCGCGCCCACCGAGTACACGTCACATTCGCAGTTTGCGTCGTCGCTCAATGTGTTCGGCGCATATACCGTTACGTCCGCCGTCGAGCTTACCGTATCGTTAAGACCGTAAAGCGTACCCGATGAGGTGTTGATATAAAACTTGCTGCCCAATCTGCCCGAGTTCTTCCAGCCAAGTCCCGAATCGGTCATATCCCAGCGTTTTACCAGAGTGTTGTCCTCCGACTCCCTGTCGGAAACAGTCGGAGTGTCAAACTTATAGATTTTTCCGTCATCATTTGTCCAGTAGCGCACTACCTCGGCTATCGCCGTTTTGCCGTTCGGATTCAGCGCGCCTATGATTTTGTCCGCGCCCCTACGCGTAATGCCGTCAACCTCGACTGACTTTTCAAGCGCGAAGGTCAGCGCCTTGTCCTCCTCTGCCGACATTACCGAAACGCTTACATTGTCGCTCAGCTCCGACTCGCGCTTTACGCGCATAAGCATACCGAACTTTCCGCCGCCCATGCCCGCAAGCTCGAACTGAACTATTCTTCCCGCCGCATTCAGATAGAACACGCCGGTTGTGCCTACAATGATTTTTGTTCCGTTTTCAAGGTAGCGCTTGCTTATCTTGTATTCCTTATCGTTGATTTTAACCTTGTTGTCACCCTTCATTGACGCTGCTCTGCCCTCGATAATGTCATCGGAAT
>OGRO01000936.1_pt1 | contig 26569 bp, 19 predicted proteins | sample 1553451 | NCBI WGS metagenome assembly OGRO01 (sample SAMEA2580021, study PRJEB22360) | human gut metagenome | reverse complement strand
TCCCGGTACATTGTCTGTTCCGGAACGCATGCCACTCTGCTGTCCGCCACCAAGAATCTGTGGAATGATCTTCACTTTTTCGTTGATATACAGGAAACCGACACCCTTCGGACCGTGAATCTTGTGTCCGCTGACTGCAAGAAGATCGATCCCCATACGTTTCGGATAAATGTGGTATTTACCAAATCCCTGAATTGCATCGACATGATACAGTGCCTTTGGACTCTTCTCATGTACCATCTTCGCAATCTCTTCGACTGGCATCACAGCTCCGACTTCATTATTTACAAGCATGGTAGATACCATGATCGTATCTGGTCTTAAAACAGCTTCCAGCGCACTCATTTTTACCCTGCCCTGCGCATCTACCGGAAGATATGTGATTTCAAATCCCTGTTCCTGCAGATATAATGCCGGCTGGCTGACTGCAGCATGCTCTACGGATGTGATAATGATGTGGTTTCCATTACGCTTATTTGCAAGTGCACCACCAATCAGCGCAAGGTTGTCTGATTCTGTACCACCTGATGTAAACAGAATTTCTTTTTCCTGCACTTTCAGAATTCCTGCAATGGTCTTTGTCGCTTCTTTTACATACTTCTCTGCTTCTACACCCTTGAGATGCATGGCAGACGGATTTCCGAAATCCTCTGTCATCGTCTTCACTACGATATCTTTTACAGAATCATAGCATCTGGTCGTTGCAGAATTGTCAAAATATACTTCCATATACTGCCTCTTTTATCTTAATCGTTTCCTGTTTTACTAATTTTCAAGCTGAAACATCAGAACTGACAAAATTGCAAGCCCTGCTGTTTCTGTGCGAAGAATACGTTTACCCAGTGTGATTGGTTTTGCCCCTTCGCTGATTGCAGCTTCTACTTCTTTTTCCTCAAAACCGCCTTCTGGGCCGATAAAAATCCCAATAGACTGTCCCTGTTCAATTGATGCAAGGATTTCTTTTGTTTCCTGCATGCCTTTGGCAAGCTCATACGGAATCAGACGAATATCCATAGATTCCGCATACTTTAGTGCTTCTTTAAAAGAAAGTACCTGGTGCACATTTGGAATCAGCATACGCTTTGACTGTTTTGCCGCACTCTCTGCAATCTGCTGCCAACGCTCTACTTTCTTCGCAGCCTTTTTGCCATCCAGCTTCACAACACAGCGTTTCGTCTCTACTGGAATGATTTCATACGCACCAAGCTCAACTGCCTTCTGTATGATCAGTTCCATCTTATCTGCTTTTGGCAGTCCCTGAAAGAGGTAGATTCTGCTCGGCAGTTCATAATCTGGTTCCTGTGCATAAATAATGTGAAGAAGCACTTCATCTGCACTGAATGCCTCTATCGCACAGCGGTATTCTTTTTGTCCACCATCGGATCCTGTGCAAATACTGCAATTCCTCCGATAAACATGGCCAAAAGCGATGCTATTACTTTTTTCTTCATTTTCCTCATTTTATTTAGAATCAATACTTCTTGCTTCGTAAATCTGGCGGGCTATAGTCTCCCCGATAAGATTATATGCGTATTGGCTGTAATGGATGTCATCCGTCATCATATTCATCTGTGGAAAAAGCCAAGGATCCGCAGCTACAAGATGAACTCCATGCATTTTTTCAGACAGTCTGCGTTGTGCCGCACGAACCTGATGATAGCCCTCTTGCGGACGGTCGACATATTGTCCTGTGAGGACTATATAGAAAGGAAGGTCGGCATCATGAAGATGCTTTCTGAACCGGAGTATAAGATTGCGAAGCGCCGCCTCATAATCCTCACCGTCCATTTTCCCATCATTGATAGCATTTGCGTCACGTTCTCCTTGAAGCCAGATCACCCCACTGAATTTCAATCCTGTAACGGCAATCGCAGAATTACATTTAGCCATCGCTGCATCGAACAAAGGCAAGACACCCTTTTCCGCCCAAGTACCGTAGATTGTCTCTCCTGTAGTGGAGCATGCACTTCCTCCCCTCGCCGCAGATACCACTACAACCGAATCACCTGTCATTTTATTAAGGTTCCACGCGAACGAAGGACTGATGCTGCCGCTGTTTGCCTTGCCGAAATACTTGCCGTTCTCACCTACTGGGTCCTGCAGTATTTTCAACGAATCTCCGGATTGTACATAGTCGAAACACTCTTTGCTATAGTATTTCATCGAAGTTCTTCTATCACCCATTCCGGAAGCATTACTCTGTCCAGCTATGAGCCACATACTCTTTTGGGCAACTCCCGAAACGGACAGCCCCGCTAAAATCAACAATATAAAAAATCGTTCCATAAAATCGTTTATAGTGAAATTTCAATGACATTCATACCCCATGGAGCAAAATCAAGTTTGATCTGCCCTTTCTTTCCCGCCGATCTAATAATTTTACCCTGAAGAGCCTTAGCAGAACGGAAACCTGTCTTATTCGCAACTAACTGCGACAAATCCAGAGTTACAGTGCATGACTGACTGTCATTAGACTGACACATTGCAATCAAGTATAACTTCGTGCCGTTCTCTGACAAAGCGGTAAGGAATTCAATCTCCGGATTATCGCAACCGACCATATCCGGTCTGAACAGAAGATCCGCTTTCTTACCGTAAATATTACCGGGTGCAAATCCATATGTGACATGTGGGCCAACCTTAGGAGTCATGTAGCCATATGGAAACGAAATATTACTGTCCGAACGCAAACCAGCCTCCGCAATCAGATAATCCACAATCCAGCCAATCTGCCAGTACGCATGCCACGGGAACATTGTGGAATATTTTTTCAACTCATTCATTCCGTGCCAGTAATAGACTGCGCATCCGCTTTTCTGATCGACAAAAGCATTTCTTCCGATTGACGCAGCTCTTGCCATAGTAAGGAAAACCGGTTCCTCCGTCCATTCATACATTTTCACGAACAAACCTGCATAACTTGATATCAAAATCGGTCCGTTTACTGCCGTACCTCGTATATGCTCCACACCAAGACCAGTCTGATTCAGCTCCCAATCTTTATATGCTTGCTCGCCGATGTATTTCGTTTCATCAGTCATTACCGGATTGGTGAATATAGACGTCGCGTAAATCATGGCGGCATCTATAGACGCCTGTTTATATGCCTTGTTACCCGTTATTTCATACAAGTCCATATAGGCACGAGATGTCTGTGCCGTACAGAAATCCCAGATATTGCGTCCATCACCGCATACTCCGAGATAATATCCTTTATCCACTCCGTTTTCCTGCTGCCAGTCTGCACCTTTGCAGGCTGCGTCAAGGTATTTCTTGTCTTTCAAGTGCTTATATGCTATGTACAATCCATACCAGGTTGGCCTGTAATCCTTAAGATCCGGGAAAGACGGTTTCATAGAAAATCTGTCATAGCCGACCTCAAAACTTCCATCATCTTTCTGCCATGCAAGCAATCTGTCACCTGCCATCCTCAACCTTTCAAGCAATTCCTTGTCATCAGGATTGAATAGAAGCATATTTCCGAAATCGACCATAGTATAATAGGTCGTATGCAAAGGTTCTATCCAATTGCCCCTTTCCGACTCCACACCGTCTATATCCGCATATTCTCCGAGAGCGGCACCGCAGAAATATCCCGGTTCTGTCTGCTGCTGAATCATTTTATAATTCCTCACATAGTGAAGACGGCTGCTCATTACGGAATCCTGCCCGTTTCGTGCAATCATAAACATGGTACCAGCGTCAGCAATCTTAGAGCCATTAGCACCTATTGTCTCACCTCTGCTCTGCCATGTTTTCCAGCTCGACTCTTTATCTTTACGCAGGAATTTCTGAAGCCGGCTCACGCGCTCGGACAAAGACACCTTGTTGGTAAGCAAATCCAAGGATGATGGTAAGGCGAAAACATCGTTCACTGCATGCTGGAATACACCGAACCAGCCCGAGTTCTTCAAGGTATAACGGAATCCAAATACCACTTCATCTCCGGCTTTGTGCTTAGCTCCCACCTGTCCGAGTACCGGATGATAAACCACGGGAGTAAGTTCATTATGCCTGTTCGCTAAACTCAATCCCAAGGAATTAGGACTCTTATCCGGAGCTTTGCCGGCTATCGGGTCGGTTTCCGTCCCCGGATCTGGAATAACAGCTAAGGTATAGCCATCCTTCGACGAATACAGCGGACACAGAGTCATCGTATTACGTTCTTGGGCAAGCATCGGAACACAAGGAATGCCCATGCTGTAAGTTTTTGCCATATTCAGATTATACTGGATTTCATTGCCATACCAATTACCCGGAATCATCGCCCATGATATATTGTTCTCTTCGAAGACGGTAATCGTAGGGGTGGCGATGGATACGGAACCGTTCGTCGACAGTCTGACCTTCATATCGACCTTTATATCAGACGGAAATAATGGATCTACCTTCCATATTGCTTCAACGTCTCCGAAACGGAGACTGTGAGAAAATTTCAGAGTACCATCGGGAAGCATTTCTGCTTTTGACGGATAGAACGTAAAATCCTTTCCCTCAAGATCCTGATCGACCAAATCCTTTGCCGGATTACGATCTATATACAAAACCGTGTAATATCCCTTGGGGGCAGGAATCTGCTTCCCGTCGATTTTAATACACGAGATATGCCAGCCATCCTCCTCCTGTTGCCATTCAAAATCAATACTGCCCGTATTAAGATTCAGTTTGGGCTGAGCGGACATCAAGACACTCACACAAGCAATGAGTAACGTAGAAAACAAATATTTCATAAATGTATTTTTCAGAAAATTATTTTTCAACTATTTCTATTTCTATATTTTGCACAGATTCTTCAGTTCCAAAAGCGGTAGCATTACGCGACACTACGGTCACCGTAAACTTACCCGGTTTGTAATATGTGTAATCATAGAACCCCGGAACAACCTCGCTGTACGACTTAATAAGCGTACCATAATCAGGAATCACTTGGCTCGGATCGACAGGAGAAGTAATTACCCAGCTTTCAAAATCCTCCTTACCGTCAGGCATGCCTGCACAAGTAAGCGATGTTCCAAGTGTCCACTGATAAGCGGGGAAAATAGCACCGGTCTGATCTTCCTGCAGTTTATTCGTAGTTGTACCACATTTTGCAAAAGAAGCATTTGTCCATATCGTATAAGGAAGAGCATCCGTTTCAACTGTATTATTAAGATTGAATGAAGAGATTGTATATCCTTCCTGTTTCTGTCCCTTTTTCGCAGTATAACGGAAAGCAAGATAGATATCCCGTCCGTTCCATTCTGACAAATCTATTGCTCCGGAATTAACATTAACACCTTTTTTAGTCCCCTCAACAGGCCATTTCGCTTTTTCAGAAATATCCAGCCAAGTGGCACGTTTTATTCCCTCCATGGTGATGTCACCGTCAAAGTCAGTAGAAAGAAGAAGCTTGATTTCAGCATACTCCTCCAAGTTATCTCCATCTTTTTTACAATTGAAAGACAGGACTGGAGAACCATTCTCCCTTCCGCGATTTCTATAGATATAACGCGACCCTTTTATAGTTCCTCCCATCGTTCCGCCATTATAATTATCAACTCCGGTAAAAATCGTCACGAAATCAGCTTCTCCTGAGAAGTGGAAGCGAACATTCTCTCCAACTTCGTATACATTCTTTTCAAGCCTAGTCACAACAGTTGATTCGGTCACGGTGTCAACTTGGCAGGACACAACGACTAAAGCGGCGACTAAAGCGGGAAACAGGTTTCTAATTATATTTCTTTTCATTGTCTCATACTTTTAATAATGTTAAATATACAATTACCAGCCTTCATTCTGTTTCAATTCAGGATTAAGCATTATTTCTCCGGAAGGGATCGGAAGGTAATAATGAACATCGGACACATTGTTGCCAGGAGTCATGATATAATCAAGTTGCGCTCCATTGACTCCTTTTGCATTCCTGCCATCATCCCTCGTAGCCTGAAGCACCTCCACAAGATTGTGCCAACGTTTGAGGTCTAAACGTCTCCAGCCTTCAAAGCATAGCTCCCTTGCTCTTTCATCCATAATAGTCTGAAGGAACGCCTCCTTTGAGTCTGTAGCTTCAGCAGGCAATTCATAAGACGGACTCTCATCCTTCATCACTGCGATTGCCGTAGCACCGCTACCCTTAGGACCTTTCCCGCCCTCGAGTGACCTGATCACCACCTTCGGAGTTTCACTGTAGGCATGTCCCCTGTCGAGCAATACTATTGACTCAATAGGTCTGGTGGCTTTAGTGTCCGGTTTCCCGTCAGAACCAAGAATCTCAGGCAACTTGGCAGTAGCAATTGTAAGAGGACCTTTAACGTCTCCGACACGATATGCCTTGGGAGATTTGTTCTCTTCCGTTGTGCATGTGACAGATGCAGTATTGTCGGTAACATCTACAATTTCCACACAAACTTCATCAATGGTATAATTTTCTCCCGGATTGGTAAGTTCAATATGATCAATAAACTTGCGACCGTCCATCTGTCCGTATGCCCTTTTTCTCACCGCGTTGACATAGCCTATAGCCTCAGGTGTCGAACCATTATTTATCTGACACAATGCTTCGGCTGCCATAAGCAATACATCGGAATAGCGTACTATACAGAGGTTGGTTCCTGTATTACTCTGATATGCAGGCCAAATCTTTGCATATTGACGGTTGAACTTGTTGACCTGACGATCATAAACCAATCTGTCATTATCAGGATCCTTATGCGAACCGAAATAAGTAAGAACAAGACGATCGGCACCATCAAGCTTCGTAGGGGCATTGGTAAACGGAGCGATAGCCCAGTTACGTCTTTCATCATAAGAGCCTAACAATGCCTCAGTATCCTGCTCATAATATGAAAACATTCTTTTGGTGATCTTCATTGTATTATTAACCATAAAGGACACATTTGCTACAGCTTTGCTGCAATTGGTACCAAGCGAAGTCGACAATGAAGGAAAATATTCTTTCAGTCCGTCAGACGTACTTTTACAATACGCTTCTATCTCCCATAGATTTTCACGTATATCATACTTGTCCTGAATAAGCGGAATGAATGCTTCTGCAAAATTAGGAATCAAGCTGTGAGCAGGATCGTCGATGACCATCTTTGCCCATTTGTATGCATCTTTGTACCTTTCAGTGTTGTAGCAAGGGAATCCGGCATTGAAAAGGCAGACCCTTGCCAGCACTCCCCTGACAGCAGACTTGTTGATTCTTCCTCCAAAGTTAAATTTGGTAATCGGAAAGACCTTACTCTCTGCCTCTTCCATCTCGCGAATTACAAAATCGTATATATCAGCCTCCTCTGCCTGCTTTGCAGAAGTACTATTAACATCCGAAGATGCCTCCGTTACAAGAGGAACCCTTCCATAATTTTGTACAAGATTGAAATAACAGAATGCCCTTATAAATTGCACCTCACCTTCCATGGCGAGCTTTGTTTCTGTTGTCATCTTGGCATCAGGAAGATAATGAAGGAACTGACAGCAACGCTGAATCGCCGCATAAAGATTCTTGTACATAGTAGCATTAGGAGCATATCCGGAAGTATAGCTATACACCTTAGGACCTGTTCCGGCTGCTGCATTATACATTTCATCCGTCACATTCCAGATGACGAACTGAGAGTTCATGCTTCCATCAAAAAGTCCTCCTCCCGGTACGCTAAGAGCGTCATAACAACCCACTAAAACCTTTGCGCATGCCGCACTATCTTTGAAAAATGTATTCGGAGTGTCCGAATCTATCGGATGCAAATCCAAATTAGACAAACAGCCTGTAAGAGGAAAAAATGCAATTCCGAACAATATACTTTTAATAAACTTATTCATATCCATATAAATTATTATATCACATTAAAACGAAATTTGTGCACCAAATATGAATGTACGTGGTACAGGGTATGCCGAATAGTCATAACCTGGAGTTCTTGCATTCGACATCGTGCTGACGGTAGGGTCCTGTCCCGAATATCCCGTCACCGTAAACAAATTCTGGGCAGAGAAATAAATCCTCATGTTGCTAACAAAAAACCTCTGGCTCACCTGAACAGGCAGAGTATATCCTATATTCAAATTTTTCAGTCTCAAATATGAGCCGTCCTCTACATAACGGTCACTGCCCCAAGCCGTATTGTTTGCAGATCTTGCACGCGGAAGTTTTCCGTTAGGATTGTCCACGGTCCATCTGTCGGCATACGAAGCAAACTGATTGGAACTCAATGATCTGCCTTCTTCTAAATAATAACGGTTCATATTAAGGATATCATTGCCGTAGCTGAATGTAAAGAACAATGACATATCAAAATTATAGAATCTGAAAGTATTTGTTATACCGCCCGTAAAATCAGGATTCGGATTACCTATAATCGTCAAGTCTTCTTGAGTAATCTGGAGATCGCCATTCAAATCCTTGAATTTCTGATATCCGGGAAAGACTCCCTTTCTGTTTGCATGAGTTGACTGTGAAACTACATCATCTCTCAATATCCAGCTGCCATCGCTTCCCTTACGGAAATCTTCATATTGATAAAGACCGTCTGTAAGGGCTCCGTACATCATACCGATAGGTTGGCCCACCTTCGCAATATACAATGCAGCCCCATTCGGAATCTTCAGATTATCAGCAGGAAGCACACTCTGGTTGTTGGCAAGTGCAAGCACTTTGTTCCTATTGAATGAAATATTGAAATCGGTAGTCCAGTTAAAATGCCTTCTCTTCATATTAACAGTGTTTAGAGACAGTTCGAAACCTTTGTTCTCCACCCGGCCTATATTTCTATATGCTGAACCATAACCGATATGGGCAGGCAAAGTGGCATTGATCAGAAGATCTTTAGTATCTTTCTTATAATACTCGGCGGTCAAGTATATTCTATTGTCGAAGAAGCCCAAATCCATTCTAGCATTAAAGGTATATGTGGTCTCCCATTTCAATTTAGAATTACCTATCGATGAGACAATCGCTCCCGTTGTAGGATATTCATCATTGAATGAATAGTCATAATATGTCCCTCCGGAAGAAAATCCCATCTGCGGAAGATAAGCGTATTCTCCGATACCATTATTACCGGTAGACCCATAGCTCAAGTTAAGCGACCCTTCGCTAAACCATGATCCGATATTATTCTTGACAAAATTCTCATCTGAGAATCTCCACCGAACGGCTCCTGAATAGAACTTGCCCCACCTATTGTCACGTGCAAATTTTGAAGAACCGTCCGCACGCATCGTAAACGTCAGATAGTATTTTCTGTCATAGTTGTAATTCGACCTAAAAATAAAAGATTGTATTGCCCATTCTGTCAACTTCTTGGACATGATTTTCTGAGACAGCCCTTCATCAAGTGCCTCTATTCCTCTCCATTCTGATGTAATAGGAATCTGTGTAGCTTTTGCTTCGAAAATATCCGAAACATTTTTCTGCTGAGTACAACCGACAGTTACGGCAAGGTCATGAATATTATCGAACTTTTTGTTGAAGTTCAAAGTGTTCTCATTCAAGACATTGTTAGTTCTTGTTACTCTTCTCGAACCGTTAATTCCGTCATTTCTTCCTGGAAGTGTACTTCCGGCTTCTGTCTTGGAATTATTGAATATATCAGTCTGGGATTCAGTACTCGTATAAGAAATCGAAGTAGTAAATTTCAGACATTTGAGAATATTCCAATTGAACATGGCACTGGTTCTCAACTGTCTTGTGATATATTTCTGATCAGTATTTTGCGTCTGGAGCAATGGGTTGAACATCGGCACTCCACTTTCCGGCCTTTCAGGATCTTCAAGTTCATGGGTCAAGTCCACACCGTTTGTGGAAATAGGTCTGTATGACCACACTTTATACATATAAGCAGAAGATCCCTGTCCATAGTTAACTTGCATACCAGTTCTTTCCTTCTCCGCATAATTCGCTCTCATGACAAGCTGCATACGATTGCCTATCTTCTGGGTGATGTTCATGCTGCCAACATAGTTCTTCATACCGGTATTGAGAATGATACCCTTCTGATTGGCATAATTGAATGAAGCCATATATGTGGTCTTCTCAGTACCGCCAGATGCGCTTACGCTGTATTCGTGCATCTGTCCGAGCTGACTGATCTCATCTTGCCAGTCAATAGGTCTCACATTCTTATAGTCATCAAGTGTCCATGGAGTTCCATCCGGATGAGGATCCCTACCATCGAGATACATAGAGCCATAAGCCGCATCAAGTTCATTCTGAAGTCTGACAAATTCATAAGGTGACATCATTTCATACCTATTATAGTCTTTCGACAAGCTATAACGGTACTCGAAATTAATTTTCGGAGCGCCCTTTGAACCGGAATCGGTAGTAATAACAATCACACCATTAGCACCGCGTGCACCATATATGGCTGTCGCCGATGCATCTTTAAGTATCTCGATACTTTTAATATTCTGAGTAGGAATTGACGAGTTATCGGGAGACTCTAGTGGAATACCGTCTACCACATAAAGAGGAGCATTGCTCTGGGTTACAGAATTGCTACCCCTAATCAGAATGTCCGGAAGACCTCCAGGCTGGCCATCCCCGACATTGACCTGTACACCGGCGACCTTGCCGGCAATAGCATTTTCAAACGTCACTGCCTGAAGCGCCTTCATATCCTCAACGTTGACAGAAACAACGGAACCGGTAAGATCCTTTCTTGCTACCGGACCTCCGTATGGAACCACCACCACTTCCTCGAGCATTTTCGCATCAGGTTCAAGAGAGATTCTCAATTTCTCTCCCCCTTTTGTAACCCGCACCTGATAATCTTTGTAACCAATGAAAGAGACAGTGACAGTCTGTCCGACAGGTACTCCTGTAAAAATGAAATTTCCATCTACATTTGTGGATACACCTTTGGTACTGCCTTTGATATAGACGTTAGCTCCTATGACAGGAGTTTCGGTTTCATCAACAACAGTTCCTTCAACGGTAACCATCTTAGTTTTTTCCTGTGATCGGACTGGCATGATGCCTGCAAATGAAACCAGCAGGCACATCAGAAAAAAAACAATTTGTTTTCCTGATCTTGATTGAATACGATTTAATGTTAACATACTTTGGCATTATAAAAATGATTAGAATTAATATATTGAGAAATGTTTCGATCTGGGCTATTATAATAGCTTTTAACGCAAGCAAATTTATATAAGTACAATCAATTTTAATAGCATAATGCCTAAAAAATCAACGGAAACGTTCCCGGGAACGTTTGGATTTTGCAGAATGTCTAAAAAGTTGTAAGTTTGCAGACAAACCTACAATCATTCATGTTATGGAAAAGCCAATTACAATAAAAGACATAGCAAAAAAACTCGGGTTATCCACCTCCACAGTTTCCAGAGCTTTATCGGACAGTTGGGAAATAAAGAAAGAAACCAAGGAGCTGGTTATCAAGACTGCTGCAGAACTGAACTATCATCCGAACACGCAGGCAAAAGGGTTGGTCACAAAGAAAAGTTATACTATCGGAATCGTTGTGCCTGAATTGGTCACATCTTTTTTTCCTATGATTATATCCGGAATACAAAAAATACTAATGCACGAGGGCTATCAGATCCTCATTACTCAATCCAACGAATCCGCTGAAACAGAGCGTACCAATCTGAGTCTTTTAGAACAACACATGGTAGACGGTATAATAATATCCACGACATCTGACAGTTTCGTCAACTCTGATATGTATCAAAGCCTACAGGATAATGGGATTCCACTTGTGTTTTTCAACAGGGTGCCTTCCAACATTGATACTACAAAAATTATTATTGACGATAAGAAAATGGCCTATTCGGCAGTGGCTCATCTTATAGGTGAGGGATACCGGAAAATATTTCATTTTGCGGGTCCAGAAAAATTGGATATAACGAAAGATCGTATGAACGGATATATAGAGGCCATGCAGGATGCCAATCTCCCTATTTCAGACTCTACCATCATTCATTCCGGTATTTTTATTCGTGATGGAGAACAGACTATGGAAGATATACTGTCCGGAAACGGTGAAAAACCGGATGCTATATTTGCATTTAACGATCCTGTTGCTATCGGAGCGATGAAAGCCTTGAAACGGCACGGATTGAGGATACCGTATGATGTCGCTTTTGTCGGCTTTTCAGAATCGGATATGGCCACTGTCGTCGAACCTTATTTGACGTCTATAGAACAGCCGCGTGTCGAAATCGGAGAGATTGCAGCAAGCTGCATGCTGGACAAGATTCGTACAAATAGATTGCTCAATAAAAAAATTGTACTGGATGCCAAATTGAATATCAGGGAATCATCGCATAAAAAACACAATTATGATAAAGACACTATTCTAACATAGGAGGGGTAGTGATTGACCTTAATCTGTAAGTAAGCCCTCGTAATGTTCACTTCTTCCTCCTTTACTTGGTTGAACGTGAGGAACACAGGCAAAGTGAATTTCAGAAATTCGGTATACCATTCATCACCAAGATCAAAAACAATATGAGAAACTCCCTGATAAGTATACCCGCCATTGATGTCAACCTTATCAATGACGGGCAACTTGAAATCTTTTAGAACTGACGTTAGTATATGATCAATCAGCGGAAGAATTTAATGCTTTCAATAGCTCACCTTTCACCGTATCCGTTCCCGGAAAACCTACTGACCGGTACGTTTGTTTCCCTGCACGGTCGAGCACCAGATAAGTAGGTACGCCACGGACTTCGAATTTATCACAAATAGCTGCCCACTGAGCATTGGTCAACCGGTAATGCTCACCATGAATATCGGGTATCATATTGTTCCATGTTGTCTCCGGAGAATTTTCACCGGCAATAAAGACATACACGATATCTTTATCTATCAACTCCTCCTTCATGGGTTTCATCATCTTCATAGCCATCTTACAAGGTCCGCACCAGGTGGCCCAGAAATCAACAAGCACTACTTTACCCTTGAACGGATCGACAATGGCTTCAAAAAGGGCATCGTCCTTCACATCTTTGGGCAGAGTACGAACCATAAAACTGCGCTTCTTCTTATTTTCTTCTATCTTCTGAAGCAGCTCCGTATTCATTGCAGTCAATTGGTTCAGGAAATAGGGATTCTCAATCGTGCGTAATGTAGCAAAATCGTCTTCAGACAAAGGCATAAAATCTTCCAGTTTTGAAGCACATTGCATTGCTGTCTGCACATCATGATAGATACCTTTACCTCCTATTAGCTCTCCAACCGCCTTCTGATTAGCTTCCAAAGCCACTTTGCCACACTCCTGAAAGAGGTTGTCATACTTATCTCTCAGCACCCTCATTATAGAAGCATCCTGCGACGAAGGATTATCACGGTATTTCTTCATTGCTTCCTTATCCTCCGGACTTACCTTGGATGAGTCAAGCAGGTAATCAAAAATACCGACGGCCTTAACAGACGGCAAATGGATGTATGCAGTATTTCTTACCATACCGGAATAATTGAAGCAATACACAGACTTGGGTGAATTGATGTAATCCAGTTTACTTAAAAAGTCAAAATAGCCATCTGATGTTTTTTTTGAGAGATACTCCTTACCGGCATCACGCAACGACAGTCCTTTTTGCTGAGCATAAGCCTGCAATAGCTGATAATCATATCCACATAACAGCCCATACAATGCATCTTTATTCAGCACAGTCAACAATTCCGCATAAGCTGCACTTATTTTCTTATTGGCACGGATCACATTGTCCGCTTCTTCATATTTCCGCATGCAATATGCTTTATACTGATCCGGAGTCATGTCATATAAGTCTTTCAACTCAACAGAACAAAGAGGAATTTCCAGTCCGGAATTCATTTCCGTATTCAATCCTGCATTCAGTCCTTCAAAATAAACCTTCTTCCCTTCAGCCTTCGTGTCTTTCTGTAAACGACTGGAAGCACGCGTCATTTCACGAAGATTTACGGTAACCTTGGTTTCTCCACCCGGAGACAACAAAAAAGAAACAACAGATCCACCCACACTTAAATAGGCGACAGAAGGGTGTGAGACTGATATTTCCGTATGGAAATTTCCCACTTCATCCAACTCTAACTCTGTATTCTTTTGTCCATAGGGAGATAAGAAATCAGCAGAATGTAATTCAGCTTTCATCCGGAATGAAGGCTTATAATCCAAAATACGACCACTAATGATAGCTGTTCCCTCTTTGATTTCAGGAGTCGGCAAAGCTACAGCAGTCATTTTTCCTGCCTTCTCTAGACCTTTAAGCAATTGGAGCTTAGGCAACTTTCCAGTCAGGCTGATACCGAAAAGATTAAAATCTCTCTCACCTTCCCCTTCCACAAAATCGAATGATTTTACAGATGGTGGCAAAGGTGGAAATATCAAAGAGAAAGTGGCCTCTCCGGATTCTGGCATCCAAAATTCCTGTCCCAACTCAATACCTACTCCCTGCCGCACCTGATAACGTTCACCATTATCTGCCACCAGACAAGTAGCAGGGGCAATACGTATCCAGTACTTTGGAGTAAATTTTGCATCCACATCAATCACGGTAGCTGTATCCGATAAATGAACGGCAGCTATCTCAATGGTTTCCGTTGCCTTTGCTATAAACGGAGGGCGATTAATCGTCTTCTGTGCATTCAATGCACTCCAAGACAAAAGACACAATAAGAATAGTAGTTTTTTCATTAGACTCATTCTTAAATTGATACTATCGCAAAGCTTCCACTTCTTCCGGAGTCAATGGTATCTTCTTGCCTAAGCGGCGGGCACCGGTTTCTGTAATAAGATAATCTTCTTCATTGCGAATACCACCGAAGTCACGATATTCTTCCAATTTGTCATAATTGATAAAGTCAGTGAATTTCTTACCTTCTTTCCACATGTCAATCAATTCGGGAATGAAGTAGATACCCGGTTCAACGGTATGTACAAAGCCCGGTTCCAAAGGAATGGCAAGACGTTGAGACTTACGTCCGAACTGTGTACTCTTGGGTTGACCGTTATAGCCTACCCACACTTCGCCCAGATTTTCCATATCATGCACATCCAGTCCCATCATGTGTCCCAGACCGTGGGGATAGAACAATGCATGAGCACCTTCCCGCACTGCATCATCCGCATTTCCTTTCATCAGACCCAGTCCTTTCAAACCTTCTACCATTACGCGGGCAGACAAGTCGTACACTTCCATATAAGGAATACCCGGACGGAGAGCCTTTACAGATTCCAGATGCATAGCATTCTGAATTTCGTAAACGGCACGTTGCTTCGAAGTAAACGTTTTATCGGCAGGTACAGTAGACGACATATCACCACAATAGCCCGATGGAAGTTCCGCACCGGCATCGATCAGAAACAAGTCACCCGATTTAATTTTATTACCATGATAATGATTATGCAAAGTCTGTCCGTTGATTGTGGCAATTGTAGGGAAAGAAAGTTCACAATTATTCATTTCGGCTACACGGTTCATCTCTGCCACAACTTCATATTCGTACATACCCGGACGAATCACTTCCATCGCCTTGATATGCATGTCGGCAGTCACATCACATGCTTTTTCTATTTCTGCAATTTCTTCGGCAGATTTATAATTACGCTGTGCCACCACCGCACGGATAAACGGTACGGAACCTTCCTGGCGTGCAGGCGGAATACCCAGCCAATCCATGAGTTTCAGCTTATGTTCGGGACGGTAAGGCGGAAGATAATGCACTGTCTGACCTTTTTGTACGGCTTTGTGCAGATAGCTGATAATCGCGACGGAAGGAAGCGTCTCCCGAATGCCTACCCGTTCACTCTTCTCTTTCAGAGTCGGCTGCGTACCCATCCATACAATATGATCGATAGTCAGTTCGTCTCCGAAAATGATTTCTTTGTCCTCATCGATGTCAATGATAGCAGAAAGTCCGGCAAACGACAAGCCGAAATAGTAGAGGAAAGTAGAATCCTGACGATAACGGAAAGCATTATCTTCATAATTCAGTCCTTGTTCGTCATTTCCCAAGAATAGTAACACTCCGGAGCCAATATTTTTTTTCAGCAGGGCTCTGCGCTGCACATAAGTTTCTTTATCAAACATAACGTTGCAATTTTTTAAGTTGATACGCACAAAGATAATGCAAACCGAAAGCAGCACAAAATAAGCTTGCCTATTTTTATTGCTGATGTACAGCTTATCTTCACTTTTAGCAAAGATAATGTAAATTAGGCGCCAATCTTTCATGCTTGCATGAAAAACTTATGCCGAGAACATTTCGCGTTCCCGAACTATTCACTATTTTTGCAAAAAGTGTGAAGATAAGTTGCGCCTCGGCATAAAAAATGAACGAGTTCATTTTATTCTGTCTCGTTTGCATTATCTTTGCGGCGAGTAAAAGAAAAGAATAAGTATGGCACAAGGTTCCAGACAAGTACAAACTCAAGCGCAGCAACAGGTACAGACACTGTCGCCCCAGCAGATTCTGGTAGTGAAGCTATTGGAATTGCCCGCTGTAGAACTGGAAGACCGTATACATGCGGAACTTCTGGAAAATCCGGCTCTGGAAGAAGGAAAGGAAGATACGGCAAGTGACGACTTTTCTGAAAATTCCGATACGGAAGGTTCCGCAGAAGACAGCGGAGCCAATGAATATGATTCATTAAGCGACTATTTGAGCGAAGACGATATCCCCGACTACAAATTGCAGGAAAACAACCGTAGCAAAGGTGAACAGGCCGAAGAAATACCTTTCTCCGACGCCACTTCTTTTTACGAAACCCTAAAGGAGCAACTAAGCGAACGTGACCTGACCGAGCATCAGCGTGAACTGGCGGAATATCTGATCGGATCATTAGATGACGACGGCCTGTTACGTAAGTCTCTGGATAGCATCTGTGATGAACTCGCCATCTACGCCGGCATCGAATGCACCCAGGAAGAATTGGAAGAGGCACTGAAGATCATCCAGGACTTTGATCCCGCCGGACTCGGTGCACGCAACCTGCAAGAATGCCTGCTCATTCAGATTCATCGCAAGATAGAGCAACAGCACTTCACCCCGAACCCTCTACTTTATATAGAAGAAGCGATCATCTCCGAATGTTACGAAGAATTTACCCGTAAGCATTGGGACAAGATACAGCAGAAGCTCGGACTGGAAGAAGATGCTTTTGAACAGGCTATCAAAGAGATCTGCAAACTCAATCCGCGTCCGGGTGCCTCTCTGGGTGAAGCCATCGGCCGGAACATGCAACAGATCATCCCCGACTTCATTGTAGATACATACGATGACGGTACCATCAATCTGGCTCTGAACAACCGGAACGTTCCGGAACTGCGTATGAGCCGTGATTTCACCGAGATGGTGGAAGAGCATACCAAAAACAGGGCTAACCAGTCGAAAGAGTCGAAAGAAGCCATGATGTTCCTGAAGCAGAAGATGGATGCAGCACAAGGCTTTATTGATGCCGTGAAGCAACGCCAGAATACATTAATGACTACCATGCAAGCCATTATCGACCTGCAACGCCCGTTCTTCCTCGAAGGAGACGAATCATTGTTGCGCCCTATGATATTGAAGGATGTTGCCGAACGTACCGGATTAGACATCTCAACCATCTCCCGCGTCAGCAACAGCAAATATGTGCAAACCAACTATGGCATCTATTCACTGAAATTCTTCTTCAGTGATGGATACGTCACCGAAGACGGTGAGGAAATGTCTGTACGTGAGATTCGTAAGATATTGAAAGAATGCATTGACAATGAAGATAAAAAGAAACCTTATACAGATGATGAACTGACGGATATACTGAAAGAAAAAGGATATCCTATAGCACGCCGCACGGTAGCCAAGTACAGGCAACAGTTGAACATACCAGTGGCAAGACTGAGGAAGTAATTATTAATTTGAGAACTCTATTCATGGAAGAACAACATATTGTAGCAGACAGGACCTTAATCCGGACAGCCCGGGTGATATCGGCTATATTCACGCCGTTTTCCATTCCATTCCTGGCGTTTCTGATTCTGTTCCTTTTCTCGTACCTGCGCATCATGCCTATACAGTATAAGCTGATTGTGCTTGGAGTAGTGTACTGCTTCACTATTCTTATGCCTACGCTCACCATCTTCCTGTTCCGTAAAATCAATGGTTTCAGTCCCGAAGACTTGGGTGAACGTAAGCGGCGCTTTATGCCATTCTTGCTTACTATTACTTCATACGTATTCTGCCTGGTGATGATGCACCGCCTGAATATCCCTTGGTACATGACGGGGATTATTCTTGCTGCATTGATCATGATGGTTATCTGCATTGTTGTCAATCTGAAATGGAAGTTAAGCGAGCACATGGCAGGTGTAGGGGCTATTGTAGGAGGGCTGGTATCTTTCAGTGCCTTGTTCGGATACAATCCGGTATGGTGGCTATGCCTGTTCATCCTGATTGCAGGTGTCCTGGGCACAGCACGTATTATTTTACAGCATCATACATTGGGAGAGGTACTGGTAGGTTTTGCCGTAGGATTAATTTGCTCTTTATTAGTGCTTCATCCACTGAGTAATATCCTGTTCCGTATTTTCCTCTTTTAAGAGAAGTAAAAAGGGCTCACATTGTAATTTATAATTAGTAATTTGTAATTATATAAGTATTAACCTTTAAAAATAATGATCATGAATTTCCCAGAAAATGTAAAGTACACCAAAGAACACGAGTGGATACGCCTTGAAGGCGATGTAGCTTATGTAGGTATCACCGATTACGCCCAGGCACAATTGGGCGATATCGTATTCGTAGATATCCAAGCAGAGGGTGAAACATTGGCAGCCGACGAAGTATTCGGGACCATTGAAGTAGTGAAAACCATTTCTGATCTTTTCTTGCCCGTAGGCGGAGAAATCCTGGAACAAAACGAGGCTCTTGCTGACCAACCGGAACTGGTTAACAAAGATCCGTACGGTGAAGGCTGGCTCATCAAAATGAAACCGGATGCTGATGCAGATTTCGATTCATTACTGGATGCTGCTGCCTACAAAGCGTTGATTAATGATTAACTATTAGTGGTTAGTGATTAGCATTGATATTGAGAAGTTTGCTAATCACTAATCACTAAACACTAATAACTAAATAATTATGTCTCCATTAGTAAGCATCATCATGGGCAGCACCTCCGACCTTCCTGTTATGGAAAAGGCCGCTCAACTGCTGAATGATTTACATGTACCGTTCGAAATGAACGCTCTTTCTGCACACCGCACTCCGGAAGCTGTAGAGGATTTTGCAAAGAACGCCCGCGAACGCGGCGTTAAAGTGATAATCGCAGCCGCCGGCATGGCCGCCGCTCTGCCCGGAGTCATCGCTGCTAACACTACACTACCTGTCATCGGAGTTCCCGTTAAAGGTTCTGTGCTGGATGGCGTAGATGCTCTCTACTCTATCATTCAGATGCCTCCCGGAATCCCTGTAGCCACAGTTGCCATCAATGGCGCCATGAACGCTGCCATTCTTGCTATACAAATGCTAGCTTTAAGCGATGCCGATCTCGCTGAAACTTTTGCAGCCTACAAAGAAGGGCTGAAAAAGAAAATCGTAAAGGCGAACGAGGAGCTGAAAGAAGTAAAGTACGAGTATAAAACGAATTAAAAAGGAGTAATTAGTGGATTTATTCAACTATTCCCGTCGGGAAACATCAGAAGTAAATATTGGAGCCACCCCTATGGGCGGCTCCAATCCTATACGCATACAGAGTATGACAAACACCGCCACACAGGATACAGAAGCCAGCGTGGCACAGGCTAAACGTATTGTAGATGCCGGAGGTGAATATGTACGTCTGACAGCACAAGGCATTAAAGAAGCGGAAAACCTGATGAACATCAATGCCGGTTTGCGCCGGGACGGATATATGGTTCCACTGGTTGCCGACATCCACTTCAACCCAAAGGTAGCAGATGTAGCAGCACAGTATGTCGAGAAAGTGCGTATCAATCCGGGAAACTATGTAGATGCCGCACGCACCTTCAAGCATCTGGAATATACAGACGAAGAGTATGCACAAGAGTTGCAGAAAATACATGACCGATTCGTTCCTTTCCTGAATATCTGCAAGGAGAATCATACAGCTATCCGCATCGGTGTAAATCATGGCTCACTGTCCGACCGCATTATGTCTCGCTACGGCGATACACCGGAAGGTATGGTGGAATCATGCATGGAGTTCCTGCGCATCTGTGTAAAAGAAGACTTTACAGATGTTGTTATCTCCATCAAAGCCTCCAATACAGTAGTAATGGTAAAAACGGTTCGCTTGTTAGCTGCTGTAATGGAAAAGGAAGGAATGCAATTCCCGTTGCACCTTGGCGTTACAGAAGCCGGGGATGGTGAGGACGGACGTATCAAGTCTGCATTGGGCATCGGTGCATTGCTAGCCGACGGCCTGGGTGATACCATCCGCGTTTCTTTGAGCGAAGCTCCGGAAGCAGAAATACCTGTAGCACGAAAGTTGGTGGATTACATCATGCAGCACCAGGATCACCCTTACATACCCGGAGTGGAAGCAGAAGGTTTCAACTATCTTTCTCCGGTACGACGTGAGACAACTGCCGTACGCAACATAGGTGGGAATCACCTGCCTGTAGTCATTGCCGAACGCATGGACGGAAAATTTGATACGAACCCGCAATTCATTCCGGATTATATCTACGCCGGACGTGCCTTACCGGAAACTCGTGAAGAAGGAGTGGAATACATCCTGGATGCGGATGTATGGGAAGAAGAGCCTGGAACCTATCCGGCTTTCAATTACCAGCAGATGCCACTTATGGGCAATTGCCAAGCCGATTTGAAATTCATGTTTATGCCTTACATGGCACAAACGGAAGAAGTGATTGCTTGTCTGAAATATCATCCTGAAGTAGTCATTATATCACAGAGCAACCATCCTAACCGACTTGGGGAACATCGTGCTTTAGTTCACCAGTTGATGCAGGAAGGACTGAAAAATCCGGTTGTATTCTTCCAGCACTATGCTGAAAATGAAGCAGAGGACTTGCAGATAAAATCTGCTGCCGACATGGGAGCACTTATCTTCGACGGTCTTTGCGATGGTATTTTCCTGTTCAACCAGGGAAATCTCACTCATGCCGTAGTAGATGCCACAGCCTTTGGTATTCTGCAAGCAGGACGTATACGCACCAGCAAAACGGAATATATCTCCTGCCCCGGATGCGGACGTACCCTGTTCGACCTTCAAAGCACCATAGCACGTGTAAAAGCCGCTACTTCACACCTGAAAGGATTGAAAATAGGTATTATGGGCTGCATCGTCAATGGTCCCGGAGAAATGGCTGATGCTGACTATGGCTACGTAGGTGCCGGACGTGGGAAAATCAGTCTGTATAAGAAGAAAGAATGCATTGAAAAGAATATTCCCGAAGAAGAAGCTGTAGAAAAGCTGATTGAGCTGATTAAAGCTAACGGGGATTATGAAGAAAAATAGTTTAAAGAAAAATGGCAAGCAGGATAAATCTACTTGCCATTTTTCTTTAAACTATTTCTTCTGACTGAACAGCCAACTCATAAAGTCGGGATAATTGAAAGCCGGATTCCAGCTACCATGATTACATCCCGGAAACTCAATGTATTCCACATCAGCACCTTCCTTCTTCAAAGTCCTGTATGCCGCACGCGAACCTTCAGGTGTAACCACATTGTCAGCATCACCGTGGAAAATACGAAACTTTACAGACTTGGCAGCTTTCAGGCGCGCCACATTTACTGTACCGCAAATAGGCACAGCAGCAGCAAATATCTCCGGGAAACGGACAGCCATGTCAAAGGTTCCCATTCCTCCCATAGAAAGTCCAATGATATAAATACGCGATTTATCAACCTGAGGCATTGCCAGATAAGTATCCAGCAAATCCTTCACTGTCTGAAAAATCGGAGTTATCGGTTCGTTCAACGGCATCTCATTCGGCAAAAATGATTCAGGACGTGCCGAGTATGCCCAATAGCCCGTTTCGGGACACTGTGGTGCGAGCACGAATGCCGGGTATTTCTCCCGGTTCACCGGATTCAAAAACATCTGTCCACCATGGGTCAATTGCCTCTCATTATCATTACCACGCTCCCCTGCACCATGCAGAAAGAGCACCAAAGGATACTTCTCACTCTTTTTCATGTTCTCCGGTTGCAGCAAGCGATACTGCAAGGTATCTCCCCGGGAGGAGATAAAGGTTTCTTTCTGGTAGGTTTCCTGAGCAGACAAAGGTAACAGGAAGAAAAGAACACAAATTGCACTGATTAATCGTTTCATAGCATTGTTATTTTACATGTTTCACTTCTGAACGTAAAGATACACCATTCTCATTAAATGCTTCCACACAGAAGTAATAATCCTGATCGATGGTAAGAGATTTCATAAGTAATTCATTATTTCCATATACCATCCAAGAGCTATAAAGTTTATCGGGAGCAATACCCCATAACACATTATATCCCTGTGCACCTTTGACCGGTTCCCAACTGATAGTAATATCACGACGGTCCGCATGGCGATCAAGGGTTAATTTCTTCGGCTGTTGCGGTGTTTTCCCCATGCCCAATCCAAATACCCGAAGTTCAGAAATTGCCAAGTTCGGGGTCGGTACATCTATGTTCTTATAGCGGATATAACGCGCAGATTGGGATTGTCCGAGTTCAACATAATCATTCGGGGTATCTTTATAACTTTCTTTGCGGTCAACCAATATTTCCCAATTCTGTCCATCCAGTGAACCCTCAATCACATAGCGGTGGCGAAGCCCTTCATAACGACCATACATATCACTTTGGTAATCATGATAGTTGATCTGAATAGCAGATACAGCAGCCGGTTTTTCCAGATCAATCATTACCCATTGGCGTTCATCGTTAGCCTCAGCCAACCAGAATGTCTTAGTCAGTTCATCAGTCAATGCAGAAGGTTGGAACTCTCCTTTTACAGTAGAGGCGGTAACCGGCTTGCCGTAAGAGAGCAACATCCACCCTCGGAACTGTCCTGGCTTACCCGGCACGGCAGGAGCATAACGGGGATAATCTCCAAAACGGGTATCCACATACATAACACCATCTTTATCGAATCCGGCAGGAAACATACAGAGACGACGTTCCCAGTTCACATTGATGGAAAGAGACATCGAAGCAAAATGCCAATACTGTCCGCCGGGACCAAGCACAGTGCTTCCATGCCCGGCACCATTCATATAACCACCCGGTTTATAAGATACCGGATTATGTTTCTGATAGGTATAAGGTCCCATCGGATGATCTGCTACGTATACTCCGTCTGCATAAACATTGAATTCCGTACCCGGCGCACCATATTGCATATAGTATTTACCATTATGTTTTGTCAACCAGGGTCCTTCAATGTAACCGCCCAATACTGTATCCGTATGATTCTCACCAAAACGCTCCCAACCATGTTTAGGCATATCCAGATTGAAAAGTTCTTTCGTCTCCCCTTTCTTTGTGAAACGGTGATCTTTATCCAATTCCATACCCCGGATAGGGTAAACATTGGAAGATCCCCAGAACATATAAGCTTTCCCATCGTCATCAATAAACAAATCAGAATCTTGCAGATTATGCAGAATGGCAGGCGTAGCTTCCCAATCACCGGAAGCAGGATCATCGGTATAAAGGATGCTCATAGAACCTGAAGGATCGCCTGCAACATAAAGCACAGAGTCCTTATAATTGTGTGCAGCCGGAGCATTGCATCCCTGAGGATACCAATTCTTACCGGGACGTACAAATTCCCAGTTCAATAAATCCCTGGAACGCCAATAGCCGTGCGAACGCGTTACGAACATATAATATTCTCCGCGAAATTCCACTACTGCCGGATCGGCCCCCGAACGGTAAGAAATATCCCGATCGGAATTATAAATCATATAGGTATAATCTATATTCAAGGGATTACAATATGTATCCTGACGCATATCCTGCGCCGAAAGAGTAGTCCACGCAATCAGGCAGACTATAGTCAATAACAGATGTTTCATTCTTTCGTTCTTTATATTACTTGCACAAATCCTGAGGAACTTCATATTGTTTTTGTAAACGTGCAAGTTCTGCCATTAGTTCAGCAGTTACTTTCTCCATTCCTTGCTTTCCGTACAGATTGTGCATTTCTGTCGGATCAGTTTTCAGATCATACAGTTCCCATTTGTCTTCCACATAGAAGTGCATTAATTTGTAGCGTTCCATCTTTACACCATAATGGGCGCGGACACTATGAAATCCGGGAAATTCATAATAATGATAATAGAGCGATTTACGCCAATCACGCGGTTTCTTTCCCGTCTCTACCAACTTCCGGAACGATACGCCCTGCATATCCCGTGGCACTTCGATACCGCACATATCCAGAAAAGTAGGAGCAAAGTCTATGTTCTGCGTCAGTCCTGTTACCTGAGTTTCCGGCTTGATATGTCCGGGCCAGCGCATAACCATCGGCATGCCGAAAGATTCTTCGTACATGAAACGCTTATCAAACCAACCATGTTCTCCCAAGTAGAAGCCTTGATCAGTAGTATAGACTACAATCGTATTTTTATCCAGTCCGGTACGTTTCAGATAATCGAGAATCTCTCCCACACTTTCGTCTACACTCGCTACAACTCCCATATAATCTTGCAGGTAACGCTGATATTTCCATTCCGCGATTTCTTTGAATGAACGTTTTCTGGAGTGGAATTCATTATTTCTATCACGGTATGCATCAAGAAAGCGACGGCGTTCATCCGGTTCCATTGTCCCCAGAAAAGCATGCGGCCAAGGGTCGAACAGTAAACTGTCACTATCCATACCGGTAACCATCTTCAGATCGTGTCCTTCGTACATGTCACAATAGATATTCATCTTTTGCATCTGTGCCGCATAACGGCCCTCATAAACATCAAAATAATTATCAGGAAGTGGAAAAGTAGTATGCTCATACAGATGGTAATGTCTTTCTGCGGGTACCCAGTTTCTATGAACAGCTTTGTGATGCATCATCAGAAAGAAAGGTTTGTTCTTGTCTTTCCGTCCGTCGAGCCATTCTTCCGTGAATTTAGTAATCAAATCCGTCACATACCCCAAATGACATGTGGTATCATTTTCAGTAATAAAATGCGGATTACAATATTCTCCCTGATCATCCAGAATCATCCAATGATCGAAACCTGTAGGCTTAGAAATAAGATGCCACTTACCAATAACAGCTGTCTCGTAACCATTTGCCTGTAATATCTTCGGAAGGGTTTGTTGCGTACCGTCAAAACCTTTCGCCCAGTTCTTCATGAAACCATTTTTATGGCTATGTTTACCCGTAAGTATGGCAGCACGACTCGGCCCGGAAATAGAATTGCAACAATAGTTATTCTGGAAAACCGCTCCTTCATGCCCGATACGGTCAATATTCGGAGTCGGCGCCACTTTCCCTATAGGATGACCATAAATACTCATAGCCTGACGGGCATGGTCATCACTCATTATAAAAATAATATTGGGGCGTTCGTTACGGACTTCCTGCTCTTGACCTTGCACAATGGAGGAAGGCACAAAAGGTAAAACGACAAGCCCCAAGGATAATTTAGAAGTCATGATACTATCGAATTGTCAGATTAGCCAGAATAGGCGCATGATCGGATAAATAGCCATTGTCCGGCTTGTCTGCTATCACTCTGAATTTATTGGCTACCACCTGTCCATTGACAAAAATAAAGTCGATCAACTGGCGTTCTTCAACCGGGATGCGCCCAAAATCATGGAAACTCCACGCAGGACCATAAACTACGTCAGATGTGGAATAAGTATTCTGCATCCCCCCTTCCGTAAGAACAGAAATCGGGTCTGAATCAACAGTACCATTAAAATCTCCCATAATAACTACCGGTAAATCCGAAGCTATCTCACGTATCTTTGCAAGCAACAAAACTGCACTTTCACGACGGGCAACCTTACCAATATGGTCGAAATGTGTATTAAAAGCAGCCAATTCTTTACCACTGACTTTATCTTTAAGAACAGCCCACGTCACAATCCGTTCGCAAGCAGCATCCCAGCCTTTTATTCCAATAGAATCGGGTGTTTCACTCAAACCGAAATTTCCACTCTTCACAAGATCGAAACGATCGGTCTTATAGAACAGGGAACAGTATTCCCCTTTTTCTTTTCCATCGGCACGACCCACACCTAAAGCCGTATATTGTGGAAGACGGTTCTTCAGGTCGTCCAACTGGTTCTTCAATACTTCCTGCATACCTACTACATCCGGAGCATAATAAGTGATCATTTGTGCCGCAGCATCTTTACGATACTTCCAGTTGTTTAAACTATCCGCTACATGGTCCAAACGAATATTGAATGACATCACATCAACCTTAGCTTCCGGCTGCTTGCTGCACGAAGCAACAAGCAGAACGAAAGCAACTAATACACTATTAAAAAACATGTTTTTCATAATTATGTAACCTTTTTAATTTAAGTATGGTGTTTTAAATCCTAACTTCTTCAATCCTTTTTGTACATCCGGATGACTCATAAACAATTTCCATATTAAACCTGTACGATAATTTTCTATCATAACAATAATAGGTCCCTGGTCTATAGCCAGATAAG
>OGRO01000934.1_pt1 | contig 26593 bp, 21 predicted proteins | sample 1553451 | NCBI WGS metagenome assembly OGRO01 (sample SAMEA2580021, study PRJEB22360) | human gut metagenome | reverse complement strand
CCGCCGCAAACTCAACCGCGCCGAGCGACGATACCTCCTTCAGCCAGTCCGCAAGATAAAGAAGAAAGCATACGCCGAACGATATTACCGCCGCCGCAATCTGGCTCTCGGTCAATGCGGAAACAAACATACCTACCGAAATAAAGCAGCATCCGACAAGTATATATCCCGTGTACACGCAAAACAGCTCGCCAAGCGTCTGACCGCCCTCCGCCATTACGCATAACGCGGAAATCCCCGAAAACAGTACAGCCATAACAAAAACCGCGCACGCCGCAAAATATTTTCCGAGAACTATCTGCCACGATTTGAGCGGTGCGGACATATACACAGGACTGGTTTTCATGCGTTTTTCCTCCGCAAACAGCCTCATGGTGAGAATCGGTATCAGAAATGTAAACGCCACAATCGTGTTGTCAAGCATATTTCCGATTTCGGTGTTTTCGCCCATGACGTTGTATGCGACAAAATAATAACCGCATATCAGAAGGAAAACGCCGATAAACACATATCCTTGAATCGAGAGAAAATATGATTTTATTTCCTTACAGAATATAGCCTTCATTTTTTGCCCTCCGTTCTGCCCTTAGCGGAAGCCTTTCCCTCCGTCATGTTAAGGAAAGCGTTTTCAAGGTCACTTCCCGCAACCGAACACGAAAGTATCGGCAATCCGTGCTGCGACAGCCTTCCGAATATGCCTTCTCTGATGTCGTCTGCCGCAAGAACGGTCATGCTGCACCTTCCGCCCTTTTCCTCCGCATTGATTTTCTTTATTCCGTCAAGACCCGAAAGCGCTGCAAGAGCCGCGCCCCTGCTGCCCGCAACGGTGTATTCAAGAACAATGCCGCGGCTTCTCTTTTCGCTTTGTACGCCAAGCTCCTCCTTTGCGCCAAAGCTTACCAGTTTTCCGTTGTTTATCATCAGTATCTTGCTGCATACGGAATCAATTTCCGAAAGTATATGCGAGCTTAGAATAATTCCGCTGTTTTTGCCGAGCTTTTTAACCAGTTTCAGCATATCTCTCTTTTGGGCGGGGTCAAGTCCGCTTGTCGGCTCGTCAAGCACCAAAAGCGGCGGATAGGCAAGTATCGCCTGTGCCATACCAACTCTCTGGCAATACCCCTTTGAAAGATTGCCTATTCTGCGCTTTTTCATCTCTTCAAGTCCGCAAAGCTCGCATACCTCCGCAATGCGCTCCTTTTTGTTTGCCTTTATCCGCTTTATGTCGAATATCGTGCTCAGATATTCCGCAACCGTGAATGCGGGATAAAGCGGCGGCTGTTCGGGAAGATAGCCGATTCGCTCCTTTGCTGCTGCCGAATCCTCCATTATGTCAAAGCCGTCAATCAGCGCCGTTCCCTCGGCTGGTGCAAGGCAGCCCGTGATTATCTTCATCATGGTCGATTTGCCCGCGCCGTTCGGTCCGATAAAGCCTACAATATCACCGTCGTCAAGCGTGAACGAGAAATTGTCAAGCGCTGTGATTTTTCCGTATTTTTTTGTGACAGACCTTACTTCCAGCATAACGCATTAACCTCCATTACGGATATATTACCATCTCGGTAAATCCGTCGTTATATACTATCAGAGCCTTTGCATAATTTGTACTGTCCGAGGTATAGCCTACTATGTCCGCAGGCTTTCCTATTTTAAAGGTTTCGTTTTTGTCGTCATAAACATATATTCTCGCACTGCTGCACCTTGCCGCCTCGACCTTTGATGTATCGGACGGGTCAGATGAGATATTCAGCCACACATAGTCCGCGTCCGCCTTGTATACCGAGCCGTAGCGCATTCTTTCGTCCGATGCCATTGACGCGGAATAGCTTATACCGATAATGTTTCCGGTATTCCAGTCAAAGCTGTCGGTAAAGGTCGGATTCTGCGGGTCATAGCTGAAAATCTTGTGATAATACTTTACATCGTCATAAAGCCTTAGTATGCCGTCCCCCGATTTAAAGCAGAATATAACGTCTCCGCTCTTAAACGGCAGCTCGCTTGTGTCGCTGCGCATATCCTCGATAAAGATTTCTACTTCCTGCCCGTTCTGCATACCGTATATCGCCTGCTTAACCTCGCCGTCCTTAGCAACGCTGCGGCACTCGCTTATTACTATCGGTCTGCTTGACGAGCTTGCAACATATCCGTAATTCTTCATCTTTACCAGTGCGACGTCGCCTATTCCGATTTCGCCGCTTGTGTTAAATATATCTACGTTTGTGTATGTGACGTAACCCTTCAGCGTTTTTGGCGCCAATACCGCATACTGATAACCGTCCGCCGTTTCGTTTACGCTTGAGGTTTCCTTATCCGGCACAACGAAAATCGTTGCGTTTGGCTCAAGCGAGCAGGTTGCGCCCGTCTTGTCGCTTTGTGCGCCGAACACGCCGCCCGCCGCATACGCTCTGTAGTACGGACTTTTTCTTGTGTAAACCGTTTTAAAGTTCTCGTCGCTTGCCGACGGGAAATACATCGATGTTACATTACCCGATATGTTCAGCTCATACTTGCACACCTGACCGAGGTAATAGTCCATACTTTTAAGCGTATTTGACTTAATTGGCTCGCCGTTCAGCTTCAGATTTTTCGCCAGTAAATATGTCTCCCACGAGCCGCTCTGGTCAAAAATTCTTACGCTCGGCTGCGGGTCCATGCTGTCCTTATCCGCCGAAAACCGTTTCAGATACCCAAGTCTGTAACCCTTCTCGGAATCATTGTCCACATTGACAAGCTCGCCCTTTGTATTAAGAGCAAACACATATGTCGTTCCGAGCTGCAGCTCGTTTATTTTCTTGTTCTTAATCAGGTCGCGCAGCCTGTATGAAACACTGTATTTTTCGCCCGCGAGGTAAACCTCGTTCAGCTCTCCGCCGGCTTTTGTCCTGATTTTTTCAACCTTCTCCGTAATTGTTGCCGTTTCTACGGTCATTCTGTAATACACGCCCGCGCCATACTCGGTTTTTACCGATTCAATTATATTTCCCTTTACGATTGACGCAACTTCAATTCTTTTTCCCTTGTCGGAATATATTGCGTAATCCGCGTCCGTAAGGTCGATATTAAGGCTTTGGTCGTATTTGTCGTATATCACAAGTCCGTCTGTGGAAACAGACTCCGCAACCGTCAGCGTTACGTTCTCGATTTTAACAATACCGTACGCACCGCTGCCGTTTGCAATAAACTCCACACTTCCGTACTTCGGAATATACTTATCCACGTCGAGCGACTCCGCAAACACTCCGTTGTAAAGTATCACCGCATCATCCGCTATGCTTGCGTCCGCAGTCTTTCCCGACTCGGTTTCATACGAATATTTTCCGCCGCTGAAGCTGATTATATTCGCTGCGTCGATTTTAAGGCTGCGGCTGTTTGACTTTTGCGCAATATAAATCAAAGTTTTTTCATCAACACTGCGTGAATCCTTGTACCAAAATTCTGTGCTGCATCCGATATAGCCTTCCGCCGCCGTCCCTCCGACAGCGTATTCCGTGCTGCCGATTATTACCGTATCGCCCGACGTTCCGTCCGCCGCGGAATAAATTCCTGAAAATCTGTTCGCCGTAACCGTTCCGCTGCCGCGTCTTATATCTCTGTACACCGAAACAAGCGTGTTTCCGTCCACTCTGTAGTATGTATTCGAGCTGCCGAAGGTTTTCTGCTGCAAAATATCCGTATCAAGCAGGTTATAAAGCAGCTTTATGCTGTTGCCCAGCGTCAGCTCATCCGAGCCGGACGCCTTTACACCGTCAAGCAGTCCGATTCGCTTTGCCTCTGTCAAAAAGCCGACCGAATATCCGCCCTTGTAATATGACAGCTCGTCAAAGCCGAGTGCGGAAACCGCAATCTTCACAGCCTGTTCAAGCGTTATAACCGCATTGGGTTCAAAGACGTTCTCGCCCGTTCCGTTGACAATTCCGACAGAGTTAAGGTATAAAAGACCCTTGTCGGCGCTGCTCAAATCGCCCTTTGTTTCAATGCCGACCGCCGAAATATCCTCGACCATCATCGAAACAACGCCCTTTGCAAAATTCTCGCGGCTTACCTTATCATTTTCCGAAAATCCCTTTTCCTTTATATCGGTTATTCCAAGGGCGTTAAGCGCCTCAATCTCCGAAGCGTATGCGCTGTAACCGCCGTCCGTATTCGCGGTGTCCTCCGCCAAAGCAATCGGCTGCACCGCCGCCAGCATTGAAACCGAAAGGCATACTGCCATAAATCTTTTTATCAATTTCATATATTCTTCAATACCTTTCCGCCGCCGAAACCGAGCCGTTTCCGACAGGCTTATAAATATTTTATTTGCCGTATATTCCGTAAATCAGCTTTGCTGCCTCCGCACGGCTCGCCCGATCGTTCGGTCTGAAGCTGCCGTCCTCATAGCCGCTGACAATTCCGTTTTTATACATATACGAAACCGCCGCCTTTGCGTAATCGGCAACGCTGTCCATATCGGAAAAATCCGCATCCTTCGCGTCCGAATCAATGTTCATAAGCCGCGCAAGCATTGTGCATATGTCCTGACGGGTGATATACTCGTTCGCTCCGAAGTATTCATCCGATATTCCCGAGGTAACGCCGTTTTCGTGAAGCGCCATAACATAACCGTAATACCAGTCACCCTTTGTCACATCGGAGAATACGGAATCCCCCTGATTTATCTTCAGCCCCTTGCAAAGTGCAATCATTTTTGCAAATTCGGCTCTTGTAACATAATCGTTAGGACGGAATTTTTTGTCCTCGCTCTTGCTGATTACGTTCTTGTTCACAAGCGCGTATATGCTCTGCTCCGCCCATTCGCTGCCCGCAAGGTCGTCAAACTTCCATATGCTGCCGCCGTTTAGGTTATTTGTGCCGCTGCCGGGAATCGGTGAAATATCCACCTCGCTGTATGAGCCGCCTGTAGTGCCGCCTCCGCCGCCGGAGCCGCCGCTGCCGCCGCTATTACCCGAACCGCTGTTATCGCTCTTTGCCTCGGCAACAAGTGAATCAAGCTTTTTCTGCAGCTCCTTAAAGCTGTTTACGCCCTTTGCGTATTTTATAAAGCCGTTTGCAACGCTGTTTTTTCTCTGTGAGCCGAGCGCATTGTACCGTGTCATGTCAAGATCGATGTTTTCCGCATACTTTCCGACAATGCTCATCGCCTCGGTATTGTTTATCGCCTTTTCTATTCTCTCCTTCAAAAGCAGCTCCGAAATCACATACTTCAAATCCTCCGCCGTCTTTATCGGAGTTGTGCATTTTTCAAAGGCGTTATCAAGCGCGTTCTTATCCGCTCTGCCGTATTCCTCGGCATAGATTTTAATTTTGTCAAGCGTCAGCCTTTCACCGTATGTGTCTATTGCGCCGACAAGGCTTGTTTCCCTTTTTGAAAGCATATAAAGAACCGCGCCGAAACGTACTTCCTCCTCCAGCTTTTCATAGGTCGGTATATCGCAGCCTGTCAGATAATTGAAAATGAAGTCTTTATCCGAAAGTCTGTAATCTCTGATTTTCGATATTCCTATATCGTCCAGTACCTCATCGGTCAGAACTCCGCGCATGGCGCTCACCGTTGTCTTTTCGTCCGCGTCAGCCGCAACGCTGTCGCGGTAGGTGTTGTTGTACGCCATTATATAGCCGCCGATTTCGCCGTCCGTATCTTCATAGCCGTTTATTTCGCTTATTGTGACGTTTATACCCTTGTACTTCTCAACGTCCGACAATGAATATGTAAAGGAATACTCGCCGTTTGCGTCCGCCGTCCTCTCAAATTCCGGCTCATTGTTTATGCGGACGTTAAACGTCTTGTTGGCGTTTCCCTTTCTCAGCTTTCCCGAGAAGTAGATTTTGTCACCCTTCTGCACCGCATTTACCGACTGTGTATCTGTATAAACGTCAAAATCCGAAAGCGTGAGCGTTCCCTCTCCGCTTACTCCGTCTGCTGCTGCTAAAACGCTGAATACAATCTTTTCGTCCGTACAGTCGGATGGGTCAAATTCAAGGCTTACCGGAATTTTCTCGCCCGGCTCCGTTCTGTACTCCGCAAATGTACCCGGAATGTTGTCCGCGCTTATATAAACCGCGCCTGTCGGCATATCAGTTGTGACATAGCCGCGGAATATATACTTATCCGCCCCGCTTGGGAGCGCCGCCGGTTCCACCTCGGTATATGCGCCGCAGTATTTTTTAAACTCCGCCGCCGACGCCGTAAGCTCCGCACCATTATTCGTCACATCTATCGTACCGCTGCTTATCGGTTTCCAGTCGGAATCGTCAACCTGTTTTGTTTTGAAAACAAAATTATCTATGTAGACCGACGCGTTCTTGCTTATATTGTAAAAGGCAATTCTTATTCTGCAATTATCGGTTGTAACCTCGGATTTAAATTTATACGAAACGGTTTTCCATTCTCCGTTGTCAAGCACAAATGCCGGCGATGCCGCCACGGCACGGTTGCCGTCCATCTGAATAAAGTGCATCCTTACGCCGTTGCCCTCTGCAAGAAAGTCCGCCGATACGGTATATTCGCCGTTTTCTTCGACCTCCGCACAGTCAACGCTGTATATACCCTGATATGCAAATCCCTTGCTCTGCGGCGACGTACTCGTCTTTGAAAGCAGCGTTTTTGAGGCAACAAATCGGAGCGACGCATTTCCCGTTGACGCAGTATGCTCGGAGTGGAAAATATACGGCATTACAGTATCGTTCTTTCCGCTGTACGCCACACCAAAGCCGTCAATTCCGTCCTCAAAGTCGCCGCCCTTAACAAGCGCGCCCGCACCTGCCGCATAACTCACGCAGGACAGCTGCATTGCCGCCGCCAGTGTAAACGCAATCATTTTTGTCTTTTTCATGTGAACCTCCCTGTCAGTATGCCCGCTTTTGCATTTTTCCGCAAAGCATAGTTTTAATTCTTTAAGGAAATTATACATAATTTCTCCCTTACAGTCACTTGAATTTTTGGATATAATTCTTGAAAATTTAATAAATGAAACTTAAATTTTTATGCTAAAAAACCAAACCGGGTTTTTGCCGCCCTCATACGCCGTTTTATGAAACCGACAAGGCGGAACGCATTCCGTATAATGCGCTCCGCCTTGTCTTTTAGCTGTTGGGGTGGGGATTTCAGGCACGGTCGGGCAACGCCTCCGTGCCTGCTTTTTATTTACTTATTTATAAAGCTCTGCCTTACCGATGTCGTTGAACAGATTCATCTTAAATTCAACAACCTCTCTCATAGCCTTTATGCACGGCGGATAGATTGCATTCGGCTCAATCCAGCCCGGATTCTCGCTGAGTACCTCGCGGCACTTCTTGTAGAACGCAAACTTGATGTCGCTCGAAATGTTAATCTTGGAGATACCGATTTTTACAGACTCCGCGATTTCCTTGTCGGGGTTGCTTGAACCGCCGTGGAGTACAAGCGGAATATCAACCGTGTCACGGATAGTCTTAAGAAGATCCAGCTTCAGCTCCGGCTTCTTGTCCTTGGGATAGATTCCGTGAGCCGTACCTATAGCAACCGCAAGCGAATCAATACCCGTCTTTTCGATAAAGTCCTTTGCCTGCTGCGGGTCGGTATAAATGATGTCGTCCGAGCCGCCCTCATAGGACTCGCCGGTCGTTCCGATAGTGCCAAGCTCCGCCTCAACCGAAACGTCGGAAACCTTTGCAACCTCTACAACCTTCTTTGTGATTGCGATATTGTCCTCATATGACATATGCGACGCGTCAATCATTACCGAGGTAAAGCCGCAGCGGATTGCGCGGAGGATTTCCTCAAACTTGCCGCCGTGATCAAGGTGAATAACCATCGGCACTCTTGACTTGTTTGCCTCCTCGATACAGGTCTTTATAAAGCTGTCGCCGAGGAATTCAAGCTCTGTCGGGTGAATTGCCAGTATAACCGGCGCGTTCTTCTCGTTGGCGCTCTCTACAACACCTTTTAAAATTGCCTCGCTTCCTATATTAAAAGCGGGTACCGCAAATTCATTCTTGTCAGCAACGCTGAGCATCTCTTTCATATTCATTAACATAGTAAATACAGCTCCTTTTCTTAAATTTTATTTTTAATATTTGATATTTTTGTTTTTGCCTTCCGAGCCTGCAAGTCCGATATAGTATTTAACAAGCCTTTTGCTTTCATTCTCGGTTTCGCGGATAAGGTCAAAATAGTTTATGTCGGGATTCCCGTCAAGCAGCTTTCTTGCCGCGTCACGGTTTGCGTTCATAAAATCGCAGCCGACATTTATCTTGTTTATACCGTTTTTAACCGAGTTCAGAATATTCTCTTCCCCTGAGCCGCTGCCGCCGTGAAGGACAAGCGGCGCACCCGTCAGATCCTTGATTTTTTTCAGGCGCTCTATATCGAATTTCGGAACCATTCCGTCGGGATAGTTACCGTGCGAGGTTCCTATCGAAATCGCAAGCGCATCAATCGCCGTACGTTCGTAAAAATCCTTAGCCTGCTTTGGGTCGGTGTACATATTGTCCGCGGTAAAGTTTCCGCCCTCGCTTGCGCCCAGACAGCCTATCTCGCCCTCTATGCTTGCGCCGTGCGAGTGTGCGTAGTCCGCAATCTCCCGCGTACGTCTGATGTTTTCGTCAAGCTCAAACCTTGACATATCAGCCATTACTGAGGAAAATCCGTCGTCAATCGCTTTGATAATGTATTCCTTTTCCTCGCCGTGGTCAAGATTCAGCGCAACGCCTATCTTCGCCCGCTCCGCAAGGGTTTTCACAACCGGGGCTATAAGCTCGCTGTCGCAGTGAGTAAGCAGATGATCACGGAAAATGTTTATGATAATCGGTGAATCCGTTTCCTCTGCCGCTGTGATTACGGTGCGTGCCGTTTCAATATTGAAACAGTTTATTGCCATTATCGCATAGCCCTTTTCGTTTGCGTCAGCAAGCATATTTTTCATTGAAACATACATATTTACGTTTTCCCCCTTGTCGGATTAGCTTATTTTTATACCTGACAAATCCAGTTCTTCCTCTTCCTCGTCAAGCTTTACGGAGTCCTCCTCCTTTGCGTCCTTCTTAAGAGCAACCAGCAACAGCGCCGTTACAACCGTACCTACGGTAAGCGCCAGCATGAATCCCCACGGATTTATCATAGCCGGAACGATGAACATACCGCCGGAAGGTACCATTGAGCCGACATTCAGCATCATGATAAGCGCGCCGCCTATCGCAGAGCCTATCGAGCAGGATGCAATAACTCTTATCGGGTCAACCGCCGCAATCGGGATAACGCCCTCTGTTATCATACAAATACCCATCGGGAACGCAATCTTGATGTTGTCCGTTTCGCTCTTTGTGTATCTCTTTCTTCTGATAAGCCATGAGAGCGCAACGCCGAACGGGGGTATCATTGACGCGCAAATCTTAACCGCCTCCGGACCGTAAACGCCGTCCATCAAAAGTCCGTCCGCAAAGAGTGACGCAACCTTGTTCACCGGGCCGCCGAAGTCAAATGCCGCCATAGCGCCCATTATCGCACCGAATATCGCCTTTGAACCCGTCTGCATATTAACAAGGAAGTTTTGCAGCGCCTCCGATGCCCACGCGATAGGTCCGCCGACTACAAAGAACATTATAAGACCGATAACCACCGACGCAAGCAGCGGAATTATCATCATCGGCATAAGTCCCTGCGCCCACTTTGGTACCTTGAGCTTGTTTTTAAGGAACTCTACAAAGTAACCCGCGAGGTAGCCGCCGAGCATACCGCCGAGGAAGCCCGCGCCCATATTCTGAGCAATCATACCCATAAGTAAACCGGGAGCTATACCGGGTCTGTCGGCTATCGAATACGCGATTGCCGCGCCCATTACTCCGGGCAGAAGTCCCATGCCGTAAACACCGAGCGTTACCGCAGCCTCCCAGATATTGTAGCCTGCCTTATAATCGGAAATGGTTGACGGATTTCCGCCGCAGATATTTCCTATCGCTATCAAAAGACCCGAAGCCACTACAAGCGGCAGCATAAACGAAATACCTGTCAGCGCGTGCTTTTTGAGCTGTAACTTTTTAAACATTGTTTTGCCTCCTTTAAATTTTGGTTTTATGTTATGTTTTTATTTTTTCAGTTCTTCTTCGATTTTGTTAATCAGAGCCTTGGGCGACTTGATTGCTACATTTGTCGGAATCTCCACAATCCTCTTACCCTTAAAGCGCTCCTTGCCGCCGACTTTGATGTCAGCCGCGATTATAACAACGTCCGCCGCACTGATGTCCGCCGCCGTAAGCTCGTCCTCCGTGCCGATTGTTCCCTGTGTCTCGATATGAACCTCATGTCCCAGCTCGGTTGCCGCCGCAACCAGCTTCTCCTTTGCAATATAAGTATGTGCTATGCCTGATGTACAAGCCGCAATTCCCACAATTTTCATAAATTTTTTCTCCTTTCATTTCCTCTTTATTCCTTTTAATTATTATTCCGAGAATATGCCGATTACCTCATCGGCATCCGCTGCGTCCATAAGCCTTTTGCAGGTTTCCTCCGACGCAAGCTTTCTTGCCATTTGTGACAGCAGCTTAACATGGGTTACGCCCTTGTCATTTTCGTTCACCGCAAGCAATACCACAAAGCTTACCGGCTCGCCGTCCGCACTTGACCATGTTATAGGCTTTTCAAGTCTTGCTATTGCCGCCGTTGTCTCGATTACGTTCTCCGATTTGCAGTGCGGAATCGCGATTGAGTTGCCTATGCCTGTCGATGACACACGCTCACGCTCCATAACGTCCTCCGTAAACGCCTTTTTGTCCGAGAGCGCTCCGTTTTCGTAAAGAAGGTCAATCAGCTTTTCCAAAACCTCCTCCTTGCTCGCCGCCGAAAGTCCGAGCGCTATATGCTCCTTTTTCAAAACCTCTGCTACGTTCATAACGTCCGATTCTCCTTTCTTAGAATTTTTATAACCTCATTTTCATCTTCCGCTTTAAGAATTTCTTCCGCAAGCTTCCTTGCGTCCGCCAAATCTATCGTACCTATAAGATACTTTATCCGGCTTACCATTGGGAACGGCACGCTGAATTTTTTCAGACCTATTCCCAAAAGTATCTTTGTAAAGTCGGTGTTCGCGGCAAGGTCGCCGCATACGCTGACCTCAATCCCCGAGTCTGCACCCGGCTTTATCACTCTTTCAAGCATTCTCAGCACCGCCGGGTGATACGGATTGTATATATTCTCAACATCCGCATTTCCCCTGTCCGCAGCCATTACATACTGTACAAGGTCGTTTGTGCCTATGCTGAAGAAATCGCAGTGCCTTGCAAAAACGTCAGCCATAATCGCGCTTGCGGGCGTTTCTATCATTATTCCGAGCTTTACGCTGCGGCAGTAATCCGCGCCCTCGCCGTCAAGCCGTTTTTCGATTTCCGCAATAAGCTCGCGCGTTTTTCTTATCTCATCGATACAGGTTATCATCGGAAGCATTATCTTTACTTCCTTTCCCGCACCGGCTCTGAGTATCGCTTCAAGCTGCTCCGCGAATATCTCCGTATTGTTCATGCAAAGACGTATTCCGCGGTTGCCGAGGAACGGATTTTCCTCCGCCTTCATGTTAAGGTATGCAAGCTGCTTATCGCCGCCGACATCTATCGTCCTTATCGTTACAGGATTCGGATAAACCGCCTCGATTGCCTTTCGGTACGCCTCGGTCTGCTCGTCTTTTTCAGGCTTTTTATCGGTTGAAGAATAGAGAAACTCTGACCTGAAAAGTCCTACTCCGTCAAATGCCGTATCCTCAGTGCCCTTTAAATCGGAAGGCTTTCCGATATTCACCGCGACCGCTATTCTTTCGCCGTCAGCCGTGTGCGCGTCCGCCTTCTTTATCCCTTCAAGCCGCACCTTCAGCTGTTCCTCGTCCGCAAGCAGCTTTGAGTATCTGCACTTTTCCGCGTCATCGGGGTTTGTAACCAGTGTTCCCGTATACCCGTCAAGAAAGGCTCCTTTGCCGCTGTCCGCGGAATCAAGCACTTTCACTCCGACCACCGCCGGAATACCGAGCGACTTTGCAAGGATTACCGTGTGCGACGTTGCGCCGCCCATCTCGGTCACAAGTCCCGCAAGCCTGCTTTGGTCGAACAGCATTGTGTCAACCGGAGTCAGCTCGTGTGCCGCAAGCACGAATTTTTCATCGCCGTCGGGGAATGTAAACTCGCCGCCCGCACCGCTCAGCATATCTTTAAGTATCTCGCCGATATATCTTATATCGTCCGCGCGCTGGCGCATATACTCGTTGTCCTTTGACGCGAGCCTTGACGACATCATTCCGGTGATTTTCTCAACCGCTGCCTTCGGCTCTGTGCCGCCTTCTATTTCCGCCTTTATCGGGTCGGTCAGCATTGTGTCCTCCAACAGCATTTCGTATGCCGCAAAGATTTTCGCCTTGTCCTCGCCCAAGTCCTCATGAGCCTTGCGGCCAAGTGTTCTGACCTTTTCAAGCGCCATTTCGATTGCCTCGTCAATGCTTACTTCGCAATGCTCCGCAGGGCCTTTTTCAAAGTATAAAAGCGTTCCTTCGGCGATGCCCGGCGCACCCGCAATTCCTTTATATATTTTCATATCCCATCACTCCGAATCCAGTGTTTTCACCAGAGCGTCGATTGCCTCCTGCTCGTCCTCGCCCTCCGCTCTGATTTCTATTGTGTCGCCCTGCGCCGCTCCGACACAAAGAACCATAAGTATGCTTTTTGCCTCAAATTCCTCGCCGTCTTTAATCACGCGAATTTTGCTCTTGAACGTATTTGCGGTCTTGCAGAAGTCCGAAGCCGGTCTCGCGTGCAAGCCCTCTTCATTTTTGATAGTGTAACTTACCTGTACCATAATGAAAACCTCCTACCACTTTTTAAATATTTTCATAATTTCATTTTTATCTTTAAGCTCTTTCAGGCGTCTGAACTCGTCCTCGTCAGCCTCTGTAAACGATACAAGCGATTTGTAAAAACCGATTATTTCCTTTTTCATCCCGCCGTCATCGGCAAGGTCAAACGCGAGCAGAAACACAATGTCAACCGACTCGCCCTTGCTCCACTCAATCGGCTGTTTAAGGCTTGCGTACACCACCGCAGAGCGGTTTACAAAATTGCTCATTCCGTGCGGCGCCGCAATTCCCTTGCCTATACCCGTTGCGGCAATTCTTTCTCTTTCGAGTACGCTTTTTTCAAAACCGTCAGTCACAAATCCCGATTGGCTGAGCGCTTTACAAAGCATTTTCAAAAGCTCGTCCTTGTTTCTTACCGAACAATCGGTAAAAATCAGCTCGGGGTGAAACAGGCTTTCGTAAGGCATTATCGCCTTCATTTTTTCTTTTCTCATTGAGCGGATGTTCTTCATCTCAGCCTTAATCGACCGAATGTCACTCTCGTCAAGCAGGTGTCCGACCCTTACAATATCGTGATTGAGTCTGTAGCCGTCAAGCGGGGTCGTTGTTATTATGAAATCGCACTGTCCGCTTTTTATGCTGCGCATATCCCGCGCCGAGTAAACTCCCGTTACCATAAGCTCCGGTATCGCTCTGCTTATTTTCTCGCGGAGAATATGCGATATACCTATCCCATAATCGCATACGATGTATGCACTGAGCTGCGTAAGGTGTCTTTCGACCGCTCCGCCGATGTGGAGTGCCATATACCCTACCTCGTGTTCGTTAATTTCAAGACCAAGCTCCTTTTCAAACACATTTCCGAGCAGCCACGCCACCGCCATCATGTTCGGGTACCCCGACTTGATTTTGTCAAGCAGCGGATTTTTTACGGTTATACCGTATCTGAGCCGCGCCGTTGTGACCCTTAACTGAAGGAACAGCTGTCTGACGAAAAATCCGTCGCATCTCAGGTCGATTCCCGCAACCTCGCTTATCAGCTTGACCGCCTTAACCGTCAGTGTGCAAAGCTCCGGGTCAAGCGATTCTATATCACATTCGCCCTCGCCGGTTTCAAGCTCCTGAATCTCGGAAACCGCCGCCGCAAATCTGATATAGTCCGTCTCGCTGTCCGATATGCAAAGTCCCGTTTTGTCGCTCAGACTTTTCTTCAGCAGTTCCGCCATTTTACGGTCTGCTCCGCAGCCGATTTCACGTCCGCCCGTTTCGGGCATCTCAACCTCGATACCCTTTTTCATTCTGACGCACGCCAGTGAGAGCATGAATACAAGTCCGAGAGCCGATATATAGCTGAATCTGAATCCTAGCTCGTCCTCCAACCCGGCAACCGCCTCTATCGCGGGTGAAACGTCAAATCCGTCAAGAGCCGCACAGATTGCGGTGTAGTCCCTGTCCGTGATAAGCGAGTGTCCCGACTGCCTTTCGGTTATCAGTCCGGCGTGCATATCGCGGTACTCCATGCAAAAGTTCAGACACGCCGCTCTGTAGTTAAACTCGCTGCAGCGGATTGAAATTCCCTTGCCTCTCCGTCTTTCAAACACGATACGGTTGTCAGAGAACCAGTGTGAAACCTGTTCCAGAATTTTCTCTGTTTGGCTCCGTCCGAGGAAATGCTGCTGTGCAAGCCGCTGCGCCGTAAGACTTCCGTTTTTAAGAAGGTGACGTATTATAAAGAAGAAAATCTCTCTGTCGTCCTCCCCGCTGTTTTCAGGAAGTGCTTTAAGGCTGTCGGAGGTCGAAACCAACCTCACTCCCGCGTGCGGCTTTGTTTCAAGCTCGCCCGCCTCCGCTCTCGCAAGCGCCTCTTTTATCACCGCTATGTCGTTTCTCACGGTTCCGACCGATACGCCGAGCTGTTTTGCTATCTCGCCGTAGGTCACATAGCTGCGGTCCTTATACAAAATTCTCAAGATGTCAGTTTGCCTTTTATTCATTGTTTCAGGCTCCCTTCGTTCACCCTTTCCTCTGTACACTTGCATTATACTACATCGGAGACCATATGTTTTTTCGTTTTTTTGACACATTAGTACAAAATTCTACAATATGCACTGTTTTCGGGGGTTTTATTATTTTAATTTAGTTTAATTTTATTATATTATTTGTTTTTTTTCAATAATATTTACGCATTGTTCACTTAAAGTTTACTTTTTGTGGCAAAAAAAGTCTATTATTTGCTTTTGAGCCGCAAAACGTATATAAAATGCCTTGAATTTTCAAAATAAATATGCTAATATAACATTAAGAGGTGGTTACAATGAATAAAGAACAGTTAAAAAGAATAGGAATACTCACAAGCGGCGGCGACTGCCAGAGCCTTAACGCAGCTATGCGCGGCGTTGCGAAATCGCTTTACAATAATGTGGACGGTATAGAAATTTACGGAATCCTTGACGGCTACAAGGGTCTTATTTACAATAACCTAAAAAAAATGAAGGAGTCCGACTTTTCGGGCATACTGACCCTCGGCGGAACGATACTCGGCACCTCGCGACAGCCGTTCAAAAAAATGCGTACCCCGGACGAAAACGGACTTGACAAGGTAAAGGCAATGAAGGACACATATAAAAAGAACAAGCTCGACTGCCTTGTTGTCCTCGGCGGCAACGGCTCGCACAAAACTGCCAACCTTCTTTCCGAGGAGGGTCTTAACGTGGTAACGCTCCCCAAGACTATCGACAACGACCTGTGGGGAACGGATATGACCTTCGGCTTTAACAGTGCGGTTGACGTTGCAACCCGCGCCATTGACTGTATTCACACAACGGCGGCGTCGCACGGACGTATTTTCATTGTAGAAGTCATGGGACACAAGGTCGGCTGGATTACCCTCAATGCGGGAATTGCGGGCGGCGCGGACGTAATACTCATTCCCGAGATACCGTATGACATCAAAAATGTGGCTGCCGCACTTCAAAAACGCCGCGAGCAGAAAAAACATTTTTCGATTATTGCGGTTGCGGAGGGCGCTATTTCCAAAGAGGACAGCGTTCTTGACAAAAAAGAGCTGAAAAAGAAACGCCGCGAAAGTCCGTATCCTTCGGTATCATACGAGCTTGCTGAAAAGCTCGGCGAGCTTACCGGTCAGGAAGTACGCATAACCGTTCCGGGTCATACACAGCGCGGCGGCGCGCCGGACGCATACGACAGAACTCTTTCCACACGTCTTGGCGCGGCGGCGGCACGGCTCATAATGGACGGCGACTTCGGCAAAACGGTTGTTGTGCGCGGCGCCTCGATTCAGGCGGTTCCGCTCAGCGAGGTTGCAGGAAAGCTGAAGCTTGTTCCCCATGACTGCGAAATTGTTACACAGGCAAAGGAGGTAGGAATTTGTTTTGGAGACTGATGGAATATTTTAGCAGGCTTTTTCATTATGACAAAAAGGAGTGTACCGATATGAGCAGCAATGAGGAAAATAATACAACGCATACCGAAAACGGACATAAAAGCATTTTTATAAACCGTGAGCTTTCATGGCTGAAATTTAACAAGCGCGTTCTTGACGAGGCACGCAATGAGAATGTGCCTCTTTGCGAACGAATGTCTTTTATTTCGATATTCCAATCCAACCTTGACGAATTTTTTATGGTACGCGTCGGCTCGCTGGAGGATCAAAAACTCCTCAGCGACCCGCCGCGCGACACAAAAACGAACATGACCCCCGCGCAGCAGATTGACGCGGTACTTAAAGAGACTGCGCGGCTGAACGAGCTGAAGGACAAAACCTATTTCGAAGTTATGCGCCTTGCGGAAAAGCACGGCGTAAGGCTTGTCAGCTTTCGCAATTTAAGCAAAAAGCAATGCGACGGTCTTGAAAAATACTTTCACAAGGAAATCCTTCCGCTGCTTTCCGTAATGATTGTCGGACGCAAGCAGCCGTTCCCGTTCCTTAAAGGACTCGACATATACGCGCTTGCGATACTTTCCTCAAAAGGCAAAAAGGAAAAAATCGGAATAATACCGTGTGCGGGCGACGTTATTCCCCGCCTTGTCGGCATCCCCGACAGCGAAAACGCCTACATTCTTGCAGAGGAGCTTATTCTGCACTTTATGCCAAAGGCATTCAAAGGCTACAAAATAAAGGAAAAATCCATACTTCGTATCACGCGTAACGCCGATATTGACGTTACAAAGGTTTATGACGAGGATTTAAACTACCGCGACCAGATGGAACAGGTTGTCAAGCTGCGCAAAAAGCTCGCGCCGGTCAGAATGGAACTGACGCGCGACATTTCACCCGAGATGATAGATAAGCTGTGCGGCTACTGCTCGCTTGAAAAGAAGTACGTTTTCCATTCGGAAGCGCCGCTCGATCTCTCGTTTTTGTTTAAGATAGAGGACGACTTACGCAAGGATTCATCACTTGTATTCCCCAAGCGCGTCCCGCAGCAGCCGTCGTCGCTCGACCCCGCCGAATCCGTAATCAGACAGGCGCTTGACCGTGACGTTCTGCTTTCATATCCGTACGAAAGCATAAATCCGTTTTTGAATATGCTCAGCGAGGCGGCGCGCGACCCCAAGGTTATTTCGATACGCATGACGCTTTACCGTCTTGCCAAAAACTCGAAGGTGGTCGAGGCTCTTGCCGAAGCCTCCGAAAACGGCAAGCAGGTTGACGTTCTTGTCGAGCTGAAGGCACGCTTTGACGAGGCAAACAACATCCGCTGGAGCAGACGGCTTGAGGACGCGGGATGTCACGTTGTATACGGAATTGACGGTCTGAAGGTACACTCCAAGCTGTGCCTTATCACACGTAAGGACGGAGATGAAATCCAGTATATAACCCAAATAGGTACGGGCAACTATAACGAAAAAACCGCTCGGCTTTATACCGATTTGTCACTTATAACAGCAAACCCCAAAATAGGACGCGAGGCGCTGGAGGTATTCCGCGCAATACTGCTCGGAAACACAGTTGACGAAACAGAATCTCTGCTTGTCGCGCCAAAATGCCTGCAAACGCCTGTTCTTGAAATGATTGACGATGAAATCAAAAAAGCAATTTCCGGTAAACCCGCGTATATAGGCTTAAAACTCAACTCACTGACCGACAGAAAGATTATAACCAGACTTGCCGAAGCGTCCGAGGCGGGCGTAAAAATTGACATGATTGTACGCGGAATATGCTGTCTGCAAAGCGGAATCCCGCAGAAAACAGACAACATAAACATTATCAGCATTGTCGGACGTTTTCTGGAACATTCGCGGATATACATTTTCGGCACGCCCGAGGATGACAAAATCTATATTTCTTCCGCGGACTTCATGACCCGAAACACACTGCGCCGCGTCGAGGTTGCCGCCCCCATATATAACGAAAACCTTAAAGAGCGTATTCGTGCCATGCTCCGTACCATGCTCGCGGATAACGTAAAGGCAAGAACGCAAATGCCGGACGGAACATACAAAATTCTGCCAAGCGACCGCGCGCCCCTCAACTCCCAGGAGAAGTTTTTTGACGACGCGTATGCCGCGGCAAACCGCGCAGAACAGCTTTGATATTTACTTAACAAAAAAGTCGGACTGCAAAAATTTTGCAGCCTGACTTTTTATTTCCCGAATCCCTTTTGCCGCTGACCTCAATCCGCCTCGGCACGAGCTTTTTATACGAATCTGTATGTTCCACCCTAACCGAAATGTGTCGGAATCATGTCCTTTTAGTCGTGTTCGGATTGCTCCATTTCGGCTAACCAAACAGCCTGTGCTTGATTTTTACCGCGTAATGTATAAATGCGGATTTCAGCTTTGCAAGCCTGTTTCTTTTCTGCGCCTGACGCGCATACTCCAAAAGCTCCTCGCTGTCCGCATCGATTACCCGACCGTCACGGACAATCGCCGCAAGAACGCCGATTATTCTGTCCTCCGTCACTCCGTATTCATAGCTTTTCCTGTTGTCGCCACAGATTACATAGCTGCCGTCACGGCTTACGCGTACTATCCTGTGCAGCGTAATATGGTCATAATTCGTATACAGAGGGACATCAAATTTTTTCAGCGGAAAGCACGGTTTTTTTATCATCACTTTGTCCTTTCCCTGTCTTAACATCGGCAGCATACTTGTTCCCACAACTCCGCCGACATACACGCCCTTATCGCGAATGGCGTCCAATACCTCACGTGCGCCCTTCTTCTCCTGTATTTCCTTATCTGTCATTCGTTATTCCTCCTCTGTAACAAACCTCTCCGGGTGCTTTACCACTGTAAACTCCGCCACAGGCACTTCAATCAGAAAAAGTGCGCCGACTATCAGTGCCGAAACAAATTTCCCCGTGAGTCCCGTCAGAAAAAACAGCTTAAACGGCAGCATAAAATATGCGTAGTACGGGTCTTTCAGAAACAGCGAGCATAAAATTCCCGCTCCGCACAAAATAAGCGCCGCGCATATATTGGTCTTGTAATACACTGACATATGCGGCACGCAATAACGGTATACGCGCAGACAATAAAACTGCCACACAAGGTTTCCCACAAGGCATATTGCGGACGCAATACACGCCACAAGGGTATTTCCCGGTAAAAATCCCTTCCTTGCCAAAATGCAAAAGAATAATGAACTAAGCACCACACCGCCAAACAGCTTTTTCAATCGCCTCGGTAAAAATCGCATCTCTACATCCTCCGTTTTCTTATTGGAACAAAACACACGATGCACGTTAAACACTGTCAGAAGGGTGCGGCGCGGATTTTCCCCTTTTCTTTGCTCCGTCCGCACCTTCCTATCCGATTATGCTTTCAGCCAATTTATAATATTATTTAAAAGTCTGCCCGCAACAGGCTCATTTTTGCACTTTGTTCCGACAAGCAGCGATGTTGCAAACACACGGCCTTTGCCCGCTCCGCACTCAAGCGCGGTTATGCTGTAACCGGAATCCTCGTACTCATACTCAACCGGCATAAGCTCGGTCGAGGCAAGTCCGTTTCCTATCCGTGAAACAACCCTCGCACCGGTGCGTTCCTCCGCCGACAGATAGCTGTCCGCAAGGAAGGTATCGCCGTTCCACCAAAACATATCGTCACGTCCTATGCCCTCAAACAGAGCATCGCTTTCGTCACATATATCCGCACGGTCGGTATGCCGCACAAGATTTGTCGCCCACCTTGACCAGTACGGCTGGCACACCCTTGCCGCCGTTATTCCCAAGCCGAGTATGTTATCGGTATAATTGCCCGGATTCTGCTCCAGAATCGCTATGCTGCCGCCGTTTTCCACCCAGCCGCGCAGCCTTTCCGACATAAGCTCAAAGCTCCTGTCAATCGCATACGGTCCGACAACCAAGCCTTTGCAGTCTTCATTCACTTCATCAAGGCTTGTAATTTTCGTCCCAAAATCGGGCAGTAAATTTTCCGGGTCATATACATATATATTCGCACTGTCCGCATAAATATTCCTGTCATACGCCCTGAACTCAAAATCGTTAGCGCATACCTCCGTACCGCCGCACGTTACCTTTATGTCAAGCCTTCCGCTTTCCGCAAGGGGTCCGATTTCCACCTTTTCGCAATACGACTTATGATATTCGACCGTGACATTCCTTTTCAAAAGCGTTTTACTGCCGCATGATACCTCAATCTCAAAATTCGCTTTTTCGGGCAAATGAACATTTTCGTGCCACATACGCAGGCTTCCGCGAAGGCTGCCTCCCTTCTCTATATGGCGGTCAAAGCACTCAAAATGCGCATGAACGGGCGATAAAACCTTTCTGTAGGTGTTCCATATCGATTTTGGTCTGATTTTATCCTTATCAAACGGGTCAAAAAACCATGTATACTGACCGAACGGAATATAGCCGGAGAACGAGCTGCCATCAACCCTCAGCCGCCAGAGCTGCTCCGCATATTCCTTCAGCATAAACGCCTGATACTCCCTTGACTGTTTTGCAAGGTCATATATTTTGCCGAGCCTTTGCGCAATTATTTTTTTCTGTCTTACATCGCTGCCGCGAAGGAAGCATTTTTCCTCATTATCGGTATACGCCGCTATGCTCTCCGTTGATATACACGGCTGGAACAGCATATCATTTTTGATTGTGTACTGCGCAAGGTGGCGCAAATCGCGCAGATTTTCGACATACCACCCGCCGTACTGGTGAATATCATCGACATCGCCCACCGTTTTGTTTATAAGATTTGCCGCGTCGCCGTTCGAATTGGAGATTATCGGACGCGAATCCAGTTTTCTGACCTCCGCAATCCACCGCTCCAGTATGTCAAACAAATCCTTGCCAAGGCCTATATCCCTTTCGCTCGACACAATCAGCTCGTTGCCCATTGACCACAGCACAATGCACGGATGGCGCCTGTACTCCTTTACAATATTGAGTATCTCGCCGAGGGCGTTTTTCTCAAACTCCTCACTTCCGAACGAATAGCACCCGAACGAGCCGTGCAGCGGCATTTCAAGAATTACCATAATTCCCTGTCTGTCGCACTCGTCAAGCCACGCGTGCGCGGGCGGCTCGGTATGAAAGCGGCTTATTTCCACGCCCTGTTTTTTGCATTCGCCGACATATTTTTCTATGTAATCCTTATCGTAATGCACATTGCAGTGCGGAAATCCATTCTGACCTCTTAGGAAATACGGCTTATTGTTAAGACGGAATCCGCTGTTTCTGACCTCCAGTCGCATGAGGTACGCCGGCTGCTTTATTGTCTGCACAGCCGCGCCGTTTTTGTCAATAAGGCTTGCGGTAAGACTATACATATGCGTATGCAGTGGCCATGTCAGAACAGGATTTTTCGGCTCGATTTCAAACATCTTCGCATCAGCCGCGATTTCGCCGCTCAATGTCTCCGCACCGTCCGTCAACGCATATTTGATTTTATAGCCGTCGGCATACCCGACAATATTCGGCTGCACTTCAAACCTTGTTCCGCACGGCTCAATCACAAATGCCTCCATATATGTATCGCACTTTTCGGCAACAAACACGTCACGCCATATTCCGCCCGCCTTCAGAGATGAGCCGAGAGCCGTCGGCCAGCTCTTATATCTGGGACTTTTTTCAAATATGCTGTCGCACCCCGCCGGCAGCGGCTTTAAATGCTCCTTATCGGTCACTTTTACGGCAAGAATGTTCTCACCGTCCGAAAGTCCCTCAAGCACCGTCTCAAACGCTCTGTACGCGCCGATATTTTCGCAGATTTTCTTACCGTTCAAAAACACCTCGCAGAACGCGCTCACGCCGCCGAATTTAAGCGTGCAGCCTTCAAGCTTGTTTCCGTTTATCGTCTTTGTATAAACGCCCGTGCCGCCCGCGCCCGTATTCTGATTTTCCTCATATGTCCAGCCGATTGAATTCCAGCCGTGCGGGAGCGTCACTTCCGTTTCCGCCGCACCGTCGGGCGCAGTAAACCGCCAGCCGTCATTAAACGGTTTCAGCCTTGAATCCGTAAATAATTCCTCATGTGTCATTTCCAAATCACCTCGTAAAAATTACCTGCTCACACTTCAAACGCCCATATTCCGCAGGGTCCGAATGTACTTATAATATCACGAATTTGCCCGCGTGTCAATGCCGCCGAGGACATCTTTACTTCCATTTCTGTATACCCTGTCAAGAAAGCCGCGGCAGCCCTCGCATATATCGTTCCATGTTGTTTCAAAATCACCGGTATACCAGGGGTCGGCAACATCGCCGCACCTGTCGGTATAGTCCATCATAAGCGATACCTTTTTCCGCTCGTCCGTACCCGTAAACCGTTTCATATTTTTAAGGTTAAATCTGTCCATAGCGATAATATAGTCGTAGTATTCATAGTCCGCCTTTGTCATTTGCACAGCGGTTTTCCCCTTGCAGGATATTCCGTGCTCCGCCAGCATTGCCCGCGCGGGAGGGTAGACCGGATTTCCTGTTTCCTCCGTGCTTGTTGCCGCGGAGGAAATCTCAAATTCCTTTTCCGCTCCGCATTTTTTCACCATATCCTTCAGTATAAATTCAGCCATGGGACTTCTGCAAATATTGCCGTGACATACAAACAAAACCTTTATCATATTGTGTACCTCCGATTTAATTCTGTCTCGGCTTTAATTATAACACATACCACCTCTTTTTTCCATATTCAAATCAAAAATTTTCACGGAATTTTAATTTGACACTTGCCAAAATATGTGTTATAATAAACATATTATCAATACAAAAGCCGATTTACGGCTCGCGCTCATGATTTAATATATCAATCTAAAATATGATAGGCAGGTACACACTACTATGATTATAAAGGAATCGGCAGAAAATTATCTTGAAGCAATTCTCATGATACAAAAAAAGAAAGGCAACGTCAGAAGTATAGATATTGCAAACCAGCTCAACTTTACAAAGCCGAGTGTATCCGTTGCCATGAAATCATTCAGAGAGGAAAACTATATCACTATGGACTCCGACGGAAGTATTCACCTTACCGAAAAAGGTCTTAAAATTGCAAGGAGCGTATATGAACGCCACGAAATTATCGCAAAGGCTCTTATCGCTATCGGAGTTTCCGAGGATACCGCATACGAGGACAGCTGCAAAATAGAACATGACATAAGTGATGAAACCTTTACAAAACTCAAAGAACATCTCAGACATCACAACGAAAAATAAAATCGAAGCATATGGCTTGCCCGAACACGGCAAACCCGCAAAAAACGTATATTTCATTAACCGGCCCCAAAAGCAAGATAAGCTTCTCCGCCGTTTATGCGGCAAAAGGAGTGCATATCAAGGCATTGCCGCTTTGGAGGTCGGTTTTTTTATGTGTTGTGCGCATTTTCCCAAATAAAAAGACCGCAAGGCATCCAAAATGAAACCTTGTGGTCTTTCCGCGCTTTGCCGTATGCGATTCGGCAAAAGCCTTTACGGCATTATAAATTCGTTGACGGAGTATATTCTACCCTGTACCCCAAAAACTCCGCAAGCGCACGGAGCGGGATATATGCAGCTCCGTCTATCAGCTGTGCCGCCGTATCTGTTTCGCGAAGTCTGCCGTTTATTTCATAATTTTTTTCGCCGATTCCAAAACAAATACTGTCACCGCCGGCTCCTCCTCCGTCTGCATTATTCAAATCTGCAGGGACTGACGAAACCGCCACTCTTGACGGAGAGTCAAACCAATATATACGCTTATTCAAATACCCGCAAATCTCCCGCGCCGGGACGAGCGTTCTGCCGTTTTCATCAATAAACGGTTTCAAAACAAAATTTATTTTCTTGCCCTCTGCTGATATTTCAGCATTATCGTTTACCGTGATGCGCGGCTTGGCAAGAGCAGATATATCGGACAGACGTTCGGGGTTATCAACCGTGTACAGCGCGTACGGCATTCGGCTCATAAGCGCGCCGTATCGGTCAACGCCGCCGTCATCACTTATAAAAGTATAGGTATATTCTCCGTCCGTTTTTATAACCGTTATATACAAACCCGAAAATTCAAGCTGTTTCGGCTCAACCGCCGAGGTCAGCGTCAGGCTGTCGCTTATATCAAAAAAAGCATTCTTGTCGATATTTACCGTCTTTTCATTGTTTGCGGAAAGCATTACGCCTTCCGCATCCTCGCGGCTCACTCCCAAAAACTGCGTCAGCGTGATTTGCCCACCGACTGTTTCGGTTTCTTCCGCAAATACGGCGACGGTACACATCATCAGACACAAAAATGCCAACATGACTTTTTTCATTTTTCATTCCTCCTATTGCATGGTAATATATTTTTGCCAGCGGTAAATTAAATTATATTCCTTATCCAAAACGGCAATACATACGCGGTATTTCTCGCCACTGACAAATTGATTCTCAGGTACATCTGCCGTCTTATACGGAGCGGTCAACGTACTATTTCCTCCGCTGTCGGATGTAAGCGTCACGCCGTAACCCTTCAGCCGTATGGGTCTTAATCCGTATTGCGGCGATGTTCCGTCCTGTTGCTCCTCATTATACGCCACATTTCTTCCGTCCTTGTCATAGACGTTTATTTCAACCCACCCAACCTGCGGCAGCGTTATATCGGCACTTACAATAATTGCGTCCGTTGTTGCCTTTGCTATCTCAAAATCAATACCTTCCGTCTTTTTGTTTTCATAGCCGTCCTCATACATTGAAAAATAATAGTTTCCGGGCAGACCGTTAAATACATACCGGGTGTAGCTTTCCTCAAAATCTCCTATGTACAAAAGCGCCGCGTCTGCCCTTACCGTATCAAACCGCTCCGACGTCGGATTGTCGTATTCATCCGCATTTATCATGCCTACAAAAGCCGTCTGTACTTCCTTTTTGTCATTAAATGTAAAACAGACCTCGACTCTCCTGTACTTTTTGTCCTTATTATGAATAAGGCTCATAATCGGCATTGATTTTGGGCTATAACCATCATTATTAAACTCGACAAAGTTGATTTGCGAACGATATTTGTACGCTTTGATTTGCGCATCTACCTCAAAACCGTTTTCGCTCGCACTCATCTTTCCGTTTGATGCAAGTTTGATTGTTCCTTTGCTGCCGGAAAGCTCAACAATCTCATCATCCTCGACCGTACCCTTGATACTTCTTGTCTGATAGCGGTTTACGGTTACATCAATTTTACCGCCCTCGCCCGCAACGTCTTCATAAACCCATGCAGGCACATTTTTACCCGAAACATTTACGGAAAATCTAACGCCGTCCTTATAATAAATTTCGTTTTTAGTGAAATGCTCCAAGCCGTCCGAGCCGACCGCCGCCATAACTACTGTTGCGCTGAGCATTGTCACCGCAACTGCACAGGACATCACCGCCGCCGCAATTTTTGAAATCCGTCCGCTTTTCGAGCGAATTTTTGTAAACCTGCTTTGCAGCGTCTTTTTATTCGCACTCATTTTTGTTGTGTATAAATTCTCAAGCATTTTTTCAGCTCCTTTCCTCATATGCTTTTACGACCCATATTCCGGATTCCGTCTTGTTCAGGGGCTTGAAAAGCTGCACTGTATACGACTTGCCCTGCACCGTATAATCGGCAGCACATTTTGTTCCGTCACCGAAAAAATTACTTATTTCCCCGTTTCCGTCACCGACCGTATATCCGAAAAAGTTTTTGATTACCTGCTGCGTATCAAGCCGCCACGGAAAATGTCCGTTATCGGTTACGTACTGCAATCTGCAGATGTCCGAATACGTAAAATTCTCCGCATTGTCCAGATACGGCTTCTCACTGTTAATATCGGCAAATGTATAGTACACACTGTAATAGCTATCATCTCTGTTCAATATGTAATCTATGTATTCAAACGGTATATAGGTGACACCATTCATCAGCAGCGGTCCACACGGTTCTTCCCTTACCGCATACGAATTTACCTCATGGGCTTTGCCGTCATAGATTATCTTATTATCTCCGATACCGATTTCATAAAAATCACTGTGTCCTTTAATGTCTATAACGATTTTTCCGTTATTCCATATTATTTTACTTTCATCATCGTCAAAAACCCCAAGCCTTTGAAACGTTTCCCTAAGCGGCACATAAGCGGTATTTTTATAAAAAAACGGCTCATCGGTAAATCCGAGACTTTTGTTATCAAGGTAAACCGTTACTTTTTTGTCAACCGCGTCAACCGCCGCCATAACCACGGTTGCGCCGAGCATTGTCACCGCAACCGCGCAGGACATCACCGCCGCCGCAATTTTTGAAATCCGTCCGCTTTTTGAACGGATTTTTGCAAATCTGTTTTGCAGCGTCTTTTTATTCGCACTCATTTTTGTTGTGTATAAATTCTCAAGCAT
>OGRO01000928.1_pt1 | contig 26638 bp, 20 predicted proteins | sample 1553451 | NCBI WGS metagenome assembly OGRO01 (sample SAMEA2580021, study PRJEB22360) | human gut metagenome | reverse complement strand
AGCACTTGACTTTTAATCAAGGTGTCCGGAGTTCGAATCTCCGATGGGTCACCAATTTATATAAAAACCATGTGTAAATGATTATTTGCACATGGTTTTTTCGTGTTTTCTATATTACTATTTACTTTTTAGATGCATACTTGTACTATAAGATTGAAATGATATGTTAATGGGTAAAATAAGGTTATTATTCATTAGAAATTATAATATTATGGTATAATTTAATAATGTAAATTAGTGTTCGGAAGGAGTGAAGATATATGGATTTTGAACTTCAGTCAGATTTTAAACCTATGGGCGACCAACCAGAAGCTATAAAAGACATAGTTACATCTATAAATAATGATGAAAAATTTCAAACATTATTAGGGGTAACTGGTTCGGGTAAAACATTTACTATGGCAAATATAATAAGGGAAGTAAAAAAACCAACATTAATACTGGCTCATAATAAAACTTTAGCAGCTCAGCTATATAGTGAATTTAAAGAATTTTTCCCTAATAATGCAGTTGAATATTTTGTAAGTTACTATGATTATTATCAACCAGAAGCTTATGTGGCATCAAGTGATACATATATAGAAAAAGATGCAAGTATAAATGATGAAATAGATAAATTAAGACATTCAGCCACTGCATCCATATTAGAAAGAGATGATGTAATAGTAGTATCTTCAGTTTCATGTATATACGGTATTGGGGATCCAGATGATTATAAAAAACTTATGTTATCTCTTAGACCAGGAATGGAAATGGACAGAGATGAATTAATCAGAAAGCTGGTATCAATTCAATATGAAAGAAATGATATTAACTTTATTAGAGGAACTTTCAGAGTTAGAGGAGATATATTAGAGCTATTTCCTGCTAGTAATGATGAAAGAGCTATAAGAATAGAATTTTTTGGTGATGAAATAGACAGAATAGTAGAGATAGATTATGTTACAGGAAAAATTTTAGGGACTAGAAATTACGTAGCTATATTCCCTGCATCACATTACGTTACAACTCCAGAAAAAGTTGCTCATGCAGTTGAAGCAATAGAGAATGAGTTATCACAAAGGGTTAAATATTTTAAAGAGCATGATAAGTTATTAGAAGCTCAAAGAATAGAACAAAGAACAAAATATGATATAGAAATGTTAAATGAGATAGGAACTTGTCAAGGGATAGAAAATTATTCTAGACATATAACTGGAAGAGAAGAAGGAGAAAAACCTTATACTTTAATGAATTTCTTCCCAGATGATTTTTTATTAATTGTTGATGAATCACATGTTACTATACCTCAAGTTAGAGGGATGTATGCAGGTGACAGATCAAGAAAGCAATCATTAATAGAAAATGGATTTAGATTACCTTCAGCTTATGACAATAGACCTTTAAATTTTGAGGAATTTGAAGAAAATATAAATCAAGTATTATTTGTTTCAGCAACACCAGGACCTTATGAAATTGAGCATTCTACAACTGTAACAGAGCAAATAATAAGACCTACAGGATTACTTGATCCAATAATAGAAGTTAGACCAATTGAAAATCAAATAGATAATTTAGTTGGAGAAATAAATCAAGTAATTGAAAAAGGTGAAAGAGTTTTAATCACCACATTGACTAAGAAAATGAGTGAGGATTTAACTAACTATTTAAAAGAAATAGGAATTAAGGTTAAATACTTGCATTCAGATATAGACACATTAGAGAGAACTGAGATAATTAGAGACTTAAGACTTGGTAAATTTGATGTATTAGTGGGTATAAACTTACTTAGAGAAGGTTTAGATATACCAGAAGTTTCATTGGTGGCTATTTTAGATGCAGATAAAGAAGGTTTCTTAAGATCTGAAACTTCTTTAATACAAACAGTTGGACGTGCAGCTAGAAACTCAGAAGGTAGAGTTATAATGTATGCTGATAAAATAACTCGTTCAATGGCAGCTACTATTGAAGAAACTAAAAGAAGAAGAGAAATACAAGATCAATATAATAAAGAACATAACATTATTCCAAAAACAATTAAAAAGAGTGTTAGAGATAGTATTGAAACACTTAAACCAGCAGATGATGAAGTTGTATTTGGAATTTGTGAGAGTGAAGATGAATACGATGTTCAAAATAATATAGAAGCTTTACAAAAAGAAATGATGGAAGCTGCTCAAAATTTACAGTTTGAGAGAGCTGCTCAATTGAGAGATAAGATAAAAGAGTTGGAAGAAAGGATAAAAAATTAATGGAAGATAAAATCGTTATAAGAGGTGCAAAAGAGCATAACCTTAAAAATGTTAGCTTAGAACTTCCAAGAAATAAATTTATAGTTTTCACAGGGCTATCAGGTTCTGGAAAATCTTCCTTAGCATTTGACACAATTTATGCAGAAGGACAAAGAAGATATGTTGAAAGTTTATCATCATATGCAAGACAGTTTTTAGGACAAATGGAAAAACCTAATGTTGAATATATAGAAGGGTTATCACCAGCTATATCAATAGATCAAAAAACAACATCGAGAAATCCTCGTTCTACAGTTGGTACAGTAACAGAAATTTATGATTATTTAAGACTTCTATTTGCAAGAGTAGGAGATGTTCACTGTCCAATATGTAATAAACCAATATCACAAATGACTATACAAGAGATAGTTGATAAAATTTTAGAATTTCCAGAAAGAACTAAACTACAAATTTTATCTCCTGTGGTTAGAGGTCAAAAAGGAACACATAAAAAATTAATTGATAGTATTGCTAAAGATGGTTTCGTAAGAATTAGAGTAGATGGAGAAAATCATGAAGTTACAGATGAAATAGAATTAAATAAAAATCAAAAACATAATATAGAAGTTGTGGTAGATAGAATAGTAGTAAAGGACGGAATAGAAGCTAGACTTGCTGACTCCATAGAAACAGCAGTTAAACTATCTGATGGGCTTGTAATTGCTCAAATAATAGATGGAGAAGAAACTTTATTCTCTACAAAATTTGCCTGTCCAGAACATGGAATAGGTATAGAAGAGCTATCTCCAAGAATGTTTTCATTTAATGCTCCATTTGGTGCTTGTGATGTGTGTAATGGTTTAGGAGAAAGTAGAGAAGTTGACCCAGAACTTGTTATACCAAATAAAGAATTAAGTATTAAGCAAGGAGCCATCGCTGCCTGGGGGAATGTAAGTACTAGTGATGACACATATTATAGTAAAATGGTACAAAGTTTAGCTGCACACTTTAATGTATCTTTAGACACTCCATTTAAAGATTTACCAGAAGATTTCGTTCAAGAATTACTTTATGGTGAAAATAATATAATGGTTGAATTTGTATTTGATTCTAAATTTGGAGGAAGAAGAGAATATAAAGCACCATTTGAAGGCGTTATAGTAAATCTAGAGAGAAGATACAGAGAAACTAATTCAGAGTATTCTAGAGAAAAAATTGAAGAATATATGGCAGAAATACCTTGTCCAAGATGCAAAGGTAACAGACTTAAAAAAGAAGTTTTATCTGTTTTAATAGGTGGAAAAAATATAATTGAAGTAACAGATTTATCAGTAAAAGACTTATTAAATTTTGTTGATAATTTAGAATTAAGTGAAAAAAATAAATTTATAGCACATGAAATATTAAAAGAAATAAAAGAAAGAGCATCTTTCTTAAGAGATGTTGGATTAGAATACTTAACATTATCTAGAAAGGCAGGTACATTATCAGGAGGAGAAGCTCAAAGAATTAGACTTGCTACTCAGATAGGTTCTGCTTTAGTTGGTGTTTTATATGTACTTGATGAACCAAGTATAGGTCTTCATCAAAGGGATAATGAAAAATTAATAGGAACCCTTAGACATTTAACTGACATAGGAAATACTTTAATAGTTGTTGAACATGATGAAGATACTATGAGAGAAGCTGACTATGTGGTTGATATTGGACCAGGTGCAGGAGTACATGGAGGACAAATAGTAGCTCAAGGTACTTTAGATGAAATTTTAGAAAATCCAAAATCTATGACAGGTTTATATTTAAGTGGTAAAAAAGTAATTGAAATTCCAGAGCACACAAGAGAAGGTAATGGAAACTTTATAGAAATTAAGGGTGCTAAAGAAAATAACTTAAAAAATATAAATGCTAAAATACCTCTTGGAAAATTTGTATGTATAACAGGAGTTTCTGGTTCAGGAAAAAGTTCATTAATTAACTCTATACTTTATAAAGGTGTAGCAAGTAAAGTTAATAGATTAAGACAAAGACCAGGAAAACATAAAGAGATATTAGGATTAGAAAATATAGATAAAGTAATAAATATAGATCAAAGCCCAATAGGAAGAACGCCAAGATCAAATCCGGCAACTTACACAGGAGTATTTGATCAAATAAGAGATTTATTTGCTACAACTAACGAAGCTAAAGCTAGAGGATACAAAAAAGGAAGATTTAGTTTCAATGTTAAAGGCGGTAGATGTGAAGCTTGTAAAGGTGATGGTATAATAAAAATAGAAATGCATTTCTTACCTGATGTATATGTGCCTTGTGAAGTATGTAAAGGTGAGAGATATAATAGAGAAACACTTCAAGTAAAATACAAAGATAAAAGTATAGCAGATATACTTGATATGAATGTGGAAGAAGCATTAGAATTCTTTGAAAATATACCATCAATAAAAAGAAAATTAGAGACATTAATGGATGTTGGACTTTCTTATATTAAACTTGGTCAACCTTCTACTCAATTATCAGGAGGAGAAGCTCAAAGAATTAAATTAGCAACAGAATTAAGCAAAAGACCAACAGGAAAAACTTTATATATCCTTGATGAACCTACAACAGGACTTCATATGGCAGATGTTGATAAGTTAATTCAAGTTTTACAAAGACTTGCTGACACTGGAAATACAATAGTTGTTATAGAGCATAATTTAGATGTTATAAAAACTTGTGATTATATTATCGACTTAGGACCAGAAGGTGGAGACAAAGGTGGTAAAATAATTGCAAAAGGAACACCAAGAGAAGTATCTCAAGTGGAAGATTCATATACAGGGCAATTCCTAAAAAAATATTTTGAATAAAAAATATAATATCAAATTAAATATAAACTTCTAACTTATATAAGTTAGAAGTTTTATTATAGGGAAAGATATAAATGAAATTTTAGATAAGAAGCTAATTTTGGAGGATCAAAAGTGTTTGATATACAAGAGCAATTAAAAAAACTACCAGGAGAACCTGGAGTCTATTTAATGAAAGATGAAAATGATAAAATAATTTATGTTGGAAAGGCTATTTCTTTAAAAAATAGGGTAAGACAATACTTTCAATCATCTAAAAATCATTCTTCCAAAGTAAAATCAATGGTTAAAAATATAAAATCATTTGAGTATATAATTACAGATTCAGAATTGGAAGCATTGATTTTAGAATGTAATTTAATAAAAAAATACAGACCTAAATACAACGTTTTATTAAGAGATGACAAAACATATCCTTATATAAAAGTTACGGTAAATGAAGATTATCCAAGAGTTTTAAAAGTTAGAAGAGTTCTTAAAGATAAAGCAAAATATTTTGGACCATATACAAATGTGGAAGCTGTAAATGATACATTAGATGTGATTAGAAATATTTATCCCATAAGAACTTGCAATATAGATATTGATAGAGCTATTAAAAATAAAATGAGACCTTGTTTAAATTATCATATAAGAAGATGTGTTGGACCTTGTACAGGTCATATTTCTAAAGCAGAATACAATAAAATGATAGAAGAAATACTATTATTTTTATCTGGAAAAGAAGAAAAATTAATAGAAATTTTAAAAGAAAAAATGAATAAATGCTCCATGGAATTTAACTTTGAAGAGGCTGCTATTTATAGAGATAAAATATTAAATCTTCAGGAGATGATGCAAAAACAAAAAATTGATGTATCTACAGATAATGTAAATCAAGATATAATAGCAATGGCTTATAATGATGAAGAAGCCTGTGTGCAATCATTCTTTATTAGACATGGTAAAGTTGTTGGAAGAGAACATTTTATTTTGGAAGGCACTAAGGATTCAAGTAAAGAAGCTATACTTTCATCTTTTGTAAAGCAATTTTATATGAAGGCGGAATATATACCAAAAGAAATTATTATAGAAAGTGAAATAGAAGACCAAGTAGTTTTAGAAGAATGGCTATCTAATATAAAAGGTCAAAAAGTTTTTATTAGAATACCTCAAAAAGGCGATAAAAAAAGTTTGATAGCCATGGTGAAAAAAAATGCTATGGAGTACTTAGAGAAATTCTCAAGTTTAAATAAAAGAAAATATGAAAAAAGTGAAGGCGCTTTAATAGAATTAGCTGAAGTGATAGGATTAGAAGAAGCTCCAAGGAGAATAGAATCATATGATATATCTAATATACAAGGAGTTGACTCTATAGGAGCAATGGTTGTTTTCACCAATGGATTAAAAGATAAAAAAGAATACAGAAGGTATAAAATAAAAACTGTTGAAGGTCCAAATGATTATGATTCCATGGCAGAAATTTTAGAAAGAAGATTGCAAAAAGGTGATTTTCCTGATTTAATTTTATTAGATGGAGGAAAGGGTCAAGTTAGTGCTGTACAAAAAGTTTTTGATAAATATAATATAGATATACCTCTTTGGGGAATGTACAAAGATGATAGACATAGAACAAAGGGATTAATATGTGCTACAAAAGAAATTGAACTTGATAGAACATCAAATTTATACAGATTTGTGGCAAGTATTCAAGAAGAAGTCCATAACTATGCCATAAGCTATCATAGAAGTTTGAGAAATAAATCTTTAACAAAATCAACTTTAGATGATATTTCTGGTGTGGGGGAAAAAAGAAAAAAAGCATTATTATCTCATTTCAAAAATATTGAAGAAATAAAAAATGCTTCAATAGAAGAATTATCAGAAATTGATGGATTAAATAAAAGAGTGGCACAAAATATTTATGATTATTTTAGAAAGGGAGAGTAAATAATTGATAGAGACAGTAAAAGACAGAGTATCCATATCTCAATTGATGAGAGATTTAAATTTAGAAGTAGTTTATATGCCAGAGAAAGAAGAATATTTTGTAGAATCTGAAGATGTTAATAGAACAGGTTTACCTTTAGCTGGATATTTTGAATATTTTCCTTATGAAAGAATTCAAATAATAGGTAAAACAGAGTATACTTATTTTCAAAATATAAGCAAGAAAGAAAGAGAAGAAGTATTAGATAAATTTTTCTCATATGAGATTCCTGTTTTAATAGTAACTAGAGGATTAGAAGTAGATAAAGATATAATAAAAAAGGCTAAAAAATATCAAAGAATAGTTTTAAGTAGTAAAAGTAATACGACTAGATTTATAAATAGATTATCTAATTATTTAGATAGTAAGTTAGCACCTCATGTGACAATACATGGAGTTTTAGTTGATGTATATGGAATAGGAGTATTAATAAAAGGAGAAAGTAGTATAGGAAAATCAGAAACTGCTTTGGAATTAATACAAAAAGGTCATAGATTAGTTGCAGATGATGCTGTTGAAATAAGAAAAGTTGATGAAAGTAGATTAGTAGGTCAAGCACCAGAATTACTTAAACATTATATGGAAATAAGGGGGATAGGAATAATCGATGTTAAAAGTTTATATGGTGTTGGTGCCATAAAAAATCAAAAGGCGATAGACTTAGTAATTGAACTTGAAAATTGGAACCAAAAAAAATATTACGATAGACTGGGACTAGACAGGGAGTATGAAGAAATACTTGGAAAAGAAATTGAAAAGTTAGTAATACCTGTTAAGCCGGGAAGAAATACATCTATGATAATAGAAGTTGCTGCTATGAACTTTAGACAAAAGGGAATGGGAATAGATGCAGCTAAGGAATTTACAGAAAAGCTATCACAGGCTATTGATAAATAATAATTAAAATAAAAAGGGAGCTATGATATTTTTATAAATTCATAACTCCCTAATTAATTTAATTTAAATTAAATTAATCAAATTTTATTTTAAGCTTCTACTTCAGCGAATATATTGCTTTTATCAGAGTATTTAGTGTGAAGCAAATCATGAGCTTTATGTCCTCCTCTTTCACCTAAGAATTCATCATATAACTTGATGATATCTGGATTATGGTGAGAAAGACGATCTTTTTTATGAGCGTCTATTTCATATAAAGCTTTAGCTCTAGCTTTAACTATATCATAGTCACCATGGTTATAAGGTTGACCTCCACCAGCAACACATCCACCAGGACAAGCCATTATTTCTATTAAATGATATTTAGAATTTCCTTGTCTTAACTCATCCATTAATTTTCTTGCATTTCCTAAACTACTTGTGGCAGCTACATTTACAGTATGACCTGCAATTTCTAGAGAGGCTTCTTTTATACCAGTCATTCCTCTGACTTCTTTGAAATCTAAAGAAGGAGCTTCTTCTTTAGTTATATCATGATAAGCAGTTCTAAGGGCAGCCTCTAAGACACCACCAGTAGCACCAAATATGTCAGCAGCACCAGTAGAATAACCAAGAGGGCTATCAAATTCAGCTTCTTCTAGATTATCTAACTCGATACCAGCTTCTTTAATCATTCTAGCTAATTCTCTAGTAGTTAAAGATATGTCAGTATCTAAGTAACCATCTCTACCTAACTCTTCTCTTGATACTTCATATTTTTTAGCAACACAAGGCATTATAGACATAACTATTACTTCATCAGGTTTTTTATTTAAAACTTTTTCAGCAAAATAATGTCTAGCTATTGGAGAGAACATGCTTTGAGGAGATTTACAAGTAGATAAATGTTGTAATAAGTCGGGATATTCATGTTCCATAAAGTTTACCCAAGCTGGACAACAACTAGTTAATATAGGTAAATTTTTGCCTTTAACGAATCTATTTACGAACTCATTAGCTTCTTCCATAATAGTTAAGTCAGCAGCGAAGTTAGTATCAAATACATAATCAAAACCTAAAGCTTTTAGAGCAGCAACCATTTTACCAGTAGATATAGAACCAGGTTCTAGTCCAAAAGATTCGCCTAAAGCGACTCTTACAGCAGGAGCAGTTTGAACTATAACTGGTTTTTCTTTTTGAGCTAGAGCAGTCCAAGCTTCACGAGTATTATCTTTTTCAACTAAAGCACCTGTTGGACATACACTTATACATTGACCACAATATGTACAGTTAGTATCTGCTAAATCAGCACCAAAGAATGTTGAAACTTCAGTATTAAATCCACGATTAACACCAGATAAAACTTTAACAGTTTGAACTTCGCTACACATAGTTTCACATCTTCGACATAGTATACATTTAGAATTATCTTTTACTATAGATTTTGTTGATATATCATAAGTACCAGTAGATTGTTCACCATCACTAAATCTTACTTTTCTAATTCCTAATTCAGCAGCAATTTCTTGTAATTCACAATCTTTATTTCTTACACAAGATAAACAATCTTTAGGATGGTCAGATAACATTAATTCAACAACATTTCTTCTAAATTTTAATGCTTCTGGAGAATTAGTATTTACAACCATACCTTCTTTTACTAAAGTACCACAAGCAGGAACTAATTTTCTTCCTGCACTAACCATACATACACGACAAGATGCACAGTGATTATCAAATTTTATATCATCCATATGTAAGTGACATAGACTTGGTATTTTAATATTTACTTGTTTAGCAGCTTCTAATATCATTGTATCAGCAGGTACTGAAACAGCCTTACCATTTATAGTTAAATTGACTAAACTCATTAATAAACCCTCCTTATTGTAATTATCTTTTGACAATTGCACCCTTTTTACATTTTTCTATACAAGTACCACATTTTAGACATTTAGTAGTATCAATTATATGTTTTTCTTTTTTATTACCAGTGATTGCATCAGCAGGGCAATTTTTCTTACATAAACCACAGCCTATACAGTCATCAGTAATTACAAAGTCTAGCATAGCACTACATTTTCCGGCTGGACATTTGTGATCTCTAACATGGGCTATATATTCATCATAGAAACAATCCATAGTACTTAAAACTGGGTTAGGAGCACATTTACCTAAACCACATAAGGCCGTATTTTTAACTGTTAATGCTAAATCTTTTAAATCAACTAAATCTTCTTCGCATCCTTTTCCTTCACAAATTTTAGTTAATAATTCATATAATCTCTTAGTACCTATACGACAAGGAGTACATTTACCACAAGATTCATCAACAGAGAAATCCAAGAAGAATTTTGCTATATCAACCATACAGTCTGTATCATCAAGAACAAGCATACCACCTGAACCCATCATAGACCCTATATCAGACAATGATTTATAATCTATAGGAGTATCTAAATCTTTTGGAGATATACATCCACCAGATGGTCCACCAGTTTGAACAGCTTTGAATTCTCTTCCATTAGGTATGCCACCACCTATTTCATAAACAATTTCTCTAAGGGTAGTACCCATAGGAACTTCAACTAATCCAACATTATTGACTTTTCCACCTAATGCGAAAACCTTAGTACCTTTAGAATCCTCAGTACCATAAGAAGCAAACCAATCGGCACCTTTATTTATAATTGCAGGGACATTACCGAAAGTTTCAACATTGTTTAAGCAAGTTGGAGCATTCCATAAACCATGCTTAGAAGAAGAGAAAGTCTTCATTCTAGGTTCACCACGTTTACCTTCTATAGAATGTATAAGAGCAGTACCTTCACCACAAACGAAGGCACCAGCACCGTATTTTAATTCAATTGTGAAGTCAAATCCAGTACCTAATATATTTTTACCTAAAACACCTATTTCTTCAGCTTGTGAAATAGCTATTTTTAATCTATCTATTGCAAGAGGATATTCAGCTCTTATATAAATATATCCTTTATTTGCACCAACTGCATAACCAGCTATGGCCATTGCTTCTAAAACACTATTAGGATCACCTTCAAGTAAAGATCTATCCATGAAAGCACCAGGGTCACCTTCATCAGCATTACAAACTACAAATTTTTCACCATTAATAGCAGGATTTTTAGCACATGATTCCCATTTAACACCAGTAGGGAAACCAGCGCCACCTCTACCTCTAAGACCAGAAGCTTTCATTTCATCAATAACTTGTTGAGGTGTCATTTCTGTTAAACATTTACCTAAAGCTAAGTATCCATCATTAGCTAAATACTCAGTTATATCTTCTGGATTTATATGACCACAGTTTCTTAAGGCTATACGTAATTGTTTTTTATAAAATGACATGTCTTCATGCTTTTTAACTTTTTTATGATTTAAAGCAGGCTCTTCAAACAGTAATCTTTCAACAATCACATTATTTTTTATATGGCTTTCAACTATTTCATGAGCATCTTCTGGACTAACATGAACATAGAAAACGTTATCAGGATATACTTTTACAATTGGACCCATTGCACAAAATCCAAAACATCCTGTTAAATGAACTTGTACAGAATCATTAAGACCAGCTTTATTTATTTCTGATTTTAAATTTTCTATTATTTCTAAACTGTTTGAAGAAGTACAACCAGTACCACCACAAACTAGAATATCTCTTTTATCAGGTATTTCTTGAGTATGATTTTCTCTCAAATAAAGAATAGGTTTAAAACCTTGCACTGCAGATTTTAGTTCTGAAACTGAATTTAACTTTTTCATGAAAATTTATCCCCCTAACAGTTTAATTCTACTTCTCTGTACTCATCTAATATATTAGTAACTTGATCTGGAGTACATAATCCATATACTTTTCCATCTACTACTACAACTGGAGCAAGGCCACAAGCACCAACACATCTCAATCCATCCAATGTAAACTTAAGATTGCTAGTAGTTTCACCTGCTTTAATATTTAATTCTTTTTCAAATTCAGCCATTATTTTGTCTGAACCTTTAACAAAGCATACAGTACCTAAACAAACACTTATTTTGTGTTCGCCAACAGGATTAGTAGAGAAGTAAGAATAAAAACTTACAACACCATATACTTTTGAATAAGGAACACCTAATTTATCAGCAATATGTAGCTGAACTTCTTTTGGAAGATATCCAAATATTCCCTGAGCTTCCTTAAGTACATATATTAATGAACTTTCATCAGCAACAGGAAGATTTTGAATTAAAATATCTAATTCATCAAATAATTTTTGGTTTTGTGAAACAAAACTACACATAATAAAATCCCCCTTAGTATAATTGAAAATATTAATATAGTATAAATCTAGATATGAAGTAGCATTTAAAATCTAGATTATATTAAAATAAATTAATAAAAATATACATGAAAATACTTGAGATGTTAGTGTTTAAAGTATTACATACAGTGTTTAATGTATCCAATAAATAAACTAGTGGGTATAAAAATTTAAGATATTATAATAATTGATTAGTTTAAAATTATGATAGTAATAAAAAATACTTTTACTTAATTATAGTATGAAAAACAAGAAAAAAGCAAATATATACATATATTTAAAAGATAAAGTCAAAAAACCACTCTATTTAGAGTGGTTAATGTATAAAATTTATATTTAAAAATAATACTAATAACTTATACAGTAGGAACAGTAGAGAAGTTTTTATAAAAACTTACAACACCATAAACTTCTACAGGTGCCATATTTAATTTTTTAGCAATATGACTTTGAACTTCCTGAGGTAAGTATCCAAAAATATTTTGAGCTTCAAAAAGAATATCCATTAAAGAACTTGGATTTGCAGGAAGAGTACTTATGACATTATCTAACCTATCAAATAATTGTTGTTTTTCATCGAAAAAATTATTCATAAAAATTTCCTCCCTCATAATTTAAAATATATATTATTAATATGAATTAACTATGAGATTAAACATTTGTAGCTTTATCAAATACATCACTTCGATCATAGTATTGAGTATGAAGTAGTTTATGAGCTATATGTCCGCCTTTTTCACCTAAGAATTCATCGTATAACTTGATGATATCAGGGTTATGATGAGAAAGACGATCTACTTTATGAGCATCTATTTCATATAAAGCTTTAGCTCTAGCTTTAACTATATCATAGTCACCATGGTTATAAGGTTGACCAGCTCCAGCAACACATCCACCAGGACAGGCCATAATTTCTATTACATGATATTTAGAATTTCCCTCTCTTAATTCATCCATTAATTTTCGAGCATTTCCAAGACTGCTTGCAGCTGCTACATTTACAGTATGGCCGGCAATTTCTAGAGATGCTTCTTTTATACCATCCATACCTCTGACAACTTTAAAGTCTAGAGAAGGAGCTTCTTCCTTAGTAATATCATGATAAGCAGTTCTAAGAGCAGCTTCAAGAACTCCACCTGTTGCACCAAAGATATCGGCAGCACCAGTAGAATATCCAAGTGGGCTATCAAATTCAGCTTCATCTATATTAGCTAAATCTATACCTGCTTCTTTAATCATTCTAGCCAATTCTCTAGTAGTTAAAGATATATCAGTATCTAGATATCCATTTTCACCTAATTCTTCTCTTGAAACTTCAAATTTTTTAGCAACACAAGGCATTATAGACATAACAATAACTTCATCATATTTTTTATTTAAAACTTTTTCAGCAAAATAATGTCTAGCTATAGGAGAGAACATGCTTTGAGGAGATTTACAAGTAGATAAATAAGGTAATAAGTCAGGATATTCATATTCCATAAAATTAATCCAAGCAGGGCAACAACTTGTTAATATAGGAAGTTTTTCACCCTTAACAAATCTATTTACAAACTCGTTAGCTTCTTCCATGATAGTTAAGTCAGCTGCAAAGTTAGTATCAAATACATAGTCAAATCCTAAGGCTTTTAGAGCAGCAACCATTTTACCTGTAGAAATAGAACCTGGATCTAATCCAAATTCTTCACCTAAACCAACCCTTACAGCAGGAGCAGTTTGAACCATAACAGGTTTTTCCTTTTGACCTAAAGCAGCCCAAGCTTCACGAGTATTATCTTTTTCAACCAAAGCACCTGTTGGACAGACACTTATACATTGACCACAAAAAGTACAGTTAGTATCAATTAAATCATCACAAAAGAAAGTAGAAACTTGAGTACCAAAACCGCGATTTATTTCTGAAAGAACGCCGACAGTTTGAACTTCATTACACATAGTTTCACATCTTCTACATAAAATGCACTTAGAGTGATCTTTTATAATAGATTTAGTTGAAGTATCTATTGGAGCAGAGGATTGCTCACCATCACTAAATCTTACTTTTCTAATTCCAAGTTCAGCAGCTATATCTTGTAATTCACAGTTTCCGCTTTTTACACAAGATAAACAATCTTTTGGATGATCAGATAATAATAATTCAACAATATCTTTTCTATATTTTAAAGCTTCTGGAGAATTAGTATTTACAACCATACCTTCTTTAACTAAAGTACCACAGGCAGGAACTAATTTTTTGCCAGCACTAACCATGCATACACGGCAAGATGCACAATTATTATCAAAATTTATATCATCTATACGTAAATGACATAGGCTAGGTATTTTTATATTTACTTGTTTTGCAGCTTCTAATATTTTTGTATCAGAAGGTACTGAAACAACTTTGCCATTTATAGTTAAATTAACTAAACTCATTAATAAACCCCCTTAGTGTAATTATCTTTTAATAATTGCGCCTTTCTTACATTTTTCTATACAAGTACCACATTTAATACATTTAGTAGTATCAATTACATGTTTTTCTTTCTTTTCACCACTAACTGCACCAACTGGACAATTCTTAGCACATAGTCCACAACCGATACAATCGTCAGTTATAACAAAATCTAATAAAGTACTACATTTTCCTGCTGGACATTTATGATCTTTAACATGTGCTAGATACTCATCATAGAAATATTCTAATGTACTTAAAACTGGGTTAGGAGCACATTTACCAAGACCACATAAGGCAGTATTTTTAACTGATAGGGCTAAATCTTTTAAATCAATTAAATCTTGTTCGCATCCTTTTCCTTCACAGATTTTAGATAATATTTCGTATAATCTCTTGGTACCTATACGACAAGCTGTACATTTACCACAAGATTCATCGACAGAGAAGTCTAAGAAAAATCTTGCAATATCAACCATACAATCTGTATCATCAAGAACAAGCATACCACCAGAACCCATCATAGAGCCAATAGATGATAAAGATTTATAATCTATAGGAGTATCAAGGTTTTTAGCTGATATACATCCACCAGATGGTCCACCAGTTTGAACAGCTTTAAATTTTTTATTATTTAGTATACCGCCACCTATTTCAAATACAATTTCTCTAAGAGTAGTACCCATAGGAACTTCAACTAATCCTACATTGTTAACTTTTCCACCAAGGGCGAAAACTTTAGTACCTTTAGAATCTTCAGTACCAAAAGAAGTAAACCAGTCAGAACCATTAGTTATTATAGCTGGAACATTACCAAATGTTTCAACATTATTTAAGCAAGTTGGAGCATTCCATAGACCATGCTTAGAAGAAGAGAAAGTCTTCATTCTAGGTTCACCACGTTTACCTTCAATAGAATGCATTAATGCAGTACCTTCACCACAAACGAAAGCACCAGCACCATATTTTAATTCAAGTTTGAAGTTAAATCCGCTACCCATGATATTTTCACCCAACAAACCAGCTTCTTCAGCTGCAGCTATGGCTATTTTTAATCTTTCTATAACACGAGGATATTCAGCTCTTATGTATATATAGCCTATGTCAGAACCAATAGCATATCCGCATATTGCCATAGCTTCTAGTACATTATGAGGGTCACCTTCAAGCAATGATCTATCCATAAAAGCACCAGGATCACCTTCATCAGCATTACAAACTACGAACTTTTTACCATTAACAGGAGGATTTTTAGCAGCAGCTTCCCACTTAACACCAGTAGGGAAACCAGCACCACCTCTACCTCTAAGTCCAGAGGCTTTCATTTCTTCAACAACTTGTTCAGGAGTCATTTCATTTAAAGCTTTTCCAAGAGCTAAGTATCCACCATTAGCAATATATTCCTCAAGGCGTTCTGGATGAATTAATCCAAGATTTCTTAGCGCAATTTTATTTTGTTTTTTATAGAAAGATATATCTTTTTCATTGTTGACTCTTATATTATCTAAAGCAGGTTCTTCATATAATAATCTTTCAACAACAATATTATTTTTTATATGGCTTTCAACTATTTCTTTAGCATCATCTTCAGTAAGATGAACATAGAAAATATTATCAGGGTAAACTTTTATAATAGGTCCTATGGCGCAGAAACCAAAACAACCAGTAAGTTGAACTTTTACAGAATCTTCAAGATTAGCTTTTTTTATTTCATCTTGTAAAGCTTCTAAAACTTTTATACTACCAGAAGAAGCACAGCCAGTATCACCACAAACTAATATTTCTCTTTTTTCAGGAATAACATTGATACCATCTTTTTTTCTTAAGTCAAGAAGTGGTTTATATTTTTCAACAGTAGCCTTTAATTCGTCGTATGAATTAATTCTTTTCATATATTTACCCCCTAACAGTTAACTTCTAATTCTCTGTATTCATTCAATATATCAGTTATATCATCTGGACTAACACGACTATATACTTTACCATCAATAACAACAACAGGAGCAAGTCCACAGGCACCTACGCATCTTAGACATTCAATAGAGAACTTAAGGTCTTTTGTAGTTTCACCATTTTTTATTTCTAATTGTTTTTCTAGCTCAGCTAGTACATTTTTTGAACCTTTAACAAAACAAGCAGTACCTAGGCACACGCTTATTTTGTGTTCACCAACAGGATTAGTAGAGAAGTAAGAATAGAAGCTTACAACACCATAAACTTTAGCAGGAGTAATTTTTAATCTTTTTGCAATATGAAGTTGAACTTCTCTAGGAAGGTATCCAAAAATACCTTGTGCTTCTTTAAGGGTAAAAATTAATGCGCTTTCATCAATTTCAGGAAGAACATCAATTACCCTATCTAATTCATCAAATAGTTTTTGATTTTTTGAAATAAAATTGCACACGTTAAAATCCCCCTTTTATTTAGTTTTAATAATTTTAAAAATAGATAATAATAAATGTATAAAATAAAATGAATATTAGATTATATGTATTTGACTAGTAAAATATTTACCTTTTATTAAAAAATAAAATATCAATACAAGGCTATAGAATTAGATATTTTTTGAAAGATAAGAAGATATATAAGTATATTTTTACATTTAAAATTTAAATTTCAAGATTACTAATATTGGAATTATAACCAGGTATTATTAGCATTTAAAAAGAATAATATTGCTACTTATCATATATGTATATGTAGTTGATATGATAATTAAAAACAACATTAATAATAAGAAAAGTATTATTTATATAATAGAAATGAGTAAGATTAATTAATAAGAATAGAGTTAATAATTTACATAAATTAAAAATATATAATTATTAAAATTATCTTCTTTTTTTATCGTATCATAATTAATATGAATAAGTCTATGGATAAATGATTCAAATATATGTAAAATAATTCTATTAAAGAATGATATAAAAAAAGACAGATGTTGAAACATCTATCCTTTAAGATTTATAATTTAAACTATTAAAATTATGCTTGGTTTATAGAACCGAATAGTTCCATTTTTTCTTTAACACAAGTTTTGATAGCTTCAAAACCTGGAGCTAATAATTTACGAGGGTCAAATCCTTTACCTTGTAAATCTTTACCTTCTTCTATGTATTTACGAGTAGCTTCAGCAAATACTAATTGACATTCTGTATTAACATTTATTTTAGCAACACCTAAAGATATAGCTTCTTTTATCATATCTTCTGGTATACCAGTACCACCATGTAATACTAAAGGCATATCTCCTGTAGCATCGTTTATTTTTCCTAATGCTTCAAAGTTTAAACCAGCCCAGTTTTCAGGATATTGACCATGTATATTACCTATACCAGCAGCTAAGAAATCTATTCCTAACTCAGCTATAGCTTTACATTCTTGAGGGTCAGCTATTTCACCAGCACCTACAACACCGTCTTCTTCTCCACCTATAGAACCAACTTCAGCTTCTATAGATATACCTTTTGAATGAGCTAATTCAACTAATTCTTTAGTTTTAGCAACATTTTCTTCAAATGGATAATGAGACCCATCGAACATTACTGAAGAGAATCCAGCTTCTATAGTTTTTAAAACTCCTTCATAAGAACCATGATCTAAGTGTAGAGCAACTGGAACTGTTATGTTTAATCCTTTTATTAAACCATTAACCATTCCTACTACTGTATCATATCCACCCATATATTTTCCAGCACCTTCAGATACTCCTAAAATAACTGGTGAATTATTTTCTTGTGCAGTTAATAATATTGCTTTTGTCCATTCTAAGTTATTTATATTGAATTGACCTACTGCGTATTTTCCTTCTCTTGCTTTAACTAGCATTTCTTTTGCAGAAACTAACATGTTTAAACCTCCAAATTTTAACTAAGTTTAAAACTTATAAAACTTACCCATCATCTATATTATATAACCAAATTAAAAAAGAGTATATAGTTAAATTTATAATAAGCAAAAATTAAAAATATAATATATAATAGAGATTATATGATGAAAAATAAATTTTAATCAAAATAAAAATACTTCTCAAAAGGTGGTAAAATATAATGGCGAAAAAATTAAGAATTGATAAAATTCTTTCTAATTTGGGATATGGAAGTAGAGCTGAATTAAAAGTGTACTGCAAAAAGGGAATGGTAAAAGTAAATGATAAAGTTATATCAAATCCTGGTACACAAGTTGATACTGATGTGGATAAAATAGAGTTCAATAATGAAGTAGTAAATTATAGAGAATTTGTTTATATAATGATGAACAAACCTGATGGATATTTATCAGCAACTTTTGATAAAAGAGATCCAATTGTCTTAGATTTAATAGATTCATCTTATCTAGCTTTTGAACCATTTCCAGTAGGAAGACTAGATAAAGATACAGAAGGTCTTTTGGTTTTAACTAATGACGGACAACTTGCTCATAGAGTATTATCTCCTAAAAAACACGTACCGAAGACTTATTATGCTAAAATAGAAGGAAGAGTTACAGAAGAAGATATAAAGGCTTTTGAAGCCGGTGTTACATTGGATGATGGATATGAAACTATGCCAGCACAATTAAAAATACTTGAAAGTGGAGAACAATCAGAAATAGAGCTTACTATACATGAAGGAAAATTCCACCAAGTAAAAAGAATGTTTGAGAGTGTAGGCAAAAAAGTAGTATACTTGAAAAGACTGTCTATGGGTAAATTAATGCTAGATGAAAATTTAGGTCTAGGTGAATATAGAGAATTAACTGATGAAGAAGTTAAATTAATAGAAGAAAGATAAAATAGCGGAGGAAATTATAGTGAAAAGAAAAGACATAATTGAATTTGAAGTAGGTTCTATGGAGTTTGGAGGAGAATCTTCAACTTTAATAGGCAAAAGAAAAGTAAAAATGAAAGGTGGAATAACTGGTCAAAAAGTTAAAGCTATTGTAAAAAAAGCAAGAAGTGAAAAAGCTGAGGTAAAACTACTTGAAGTTGTGGAAAACTCACCAATTGAAACAGAAGAAACATGTGCTCATTTTGGACAATGTGGAGGATGTTCTATATTATCAGTTCCTTATGAAAAACAATTAGAAATAAAATCTGAACAAGTTTTAAAATTATTTGAAGAACAAGATATAAGAGGGTTTGAGTTCTTAGGAATAGAAGGAAGTCCAGATGAAAGAGTATACAGAAATAAAATGGAGTATACTTTTGGTGATGAAGTAAAAGGTGGACCTCTTACTTTAGGAATGCACAAAAAAGGTAGACATTTAGACATAATAACTGTTGATGATTGTAGATTGGTAGATGAAGACTTTATAAAAGTATTAACTTCTACAGTTGAATATTTTGGACAAAAAGAACTTCCTTACTACAGAATAAATTCTCATCAAGGTTTCTTAAGAAACTTAGTTGTTAGAAAAGGTGTTAACACAAATCAATTAATGGTTAACATAGTAACTACTACTCAAATTGATTTTGATATGACTGAGTACAAAGATATGATATTAAATCTTGGAACAAAAGCAGAAGTAGTAAGTATATTACACACTATAAATGATGGTCTTGCTGATGCAGTTAACTGTGATGAGTTAAGAGTTTTACATGGAAGAGATTATATAGAAGAAGTTGTTTTAGATCTTAGATTTAAAATATCTCCATTCTCATTCTTCCAAACAAATACTAAAGGTGCTGAAAAACTTTACACTATAGCTAGAGAATTTGTGGGAGATCACGAAGGGAAAGTATTATTCGATTTATATAGTGGTACAGGAACTATAGGACAAGTTATGGCAAGTGCTGCTAAACAAGTTTATGGTATAGAATTAATAGAAGAAGCTGTTGTTGCTGCTAATCAAAATGCTAAATTAAATGGACTTGATAATTGTGAATTTATAGCAGGTGATGTTGCTAAAGTTGTTAAAAACTTAGAAGCTAAACCTGATTTAATAGTTGTTGACCCACCAAGACCAGGTGTTCACAAAGATGCAATAAGAGATATATCTGGATTTGGTGCAAATGAAATAATTTATATTTCATGTAATCCAAGAACTTTAGTTTTAGATTTAAAAGGATTTGAAGCTTACGGATACAAAGTTGAAAAAGTTAAGTTAATGGATATGTTCCCAAATACACCTCACTGTGAGACTGCAGTAAAATTAAAAAAATAATTATTCAAAGAGATTAAGTAGAGATGCTTAGTCTCTTTTTTTATGTGAAATATGGCAATTGCATAATATATGTTTTTTAGCAAAAAATAATTTACAAATAATTAATAAAAGGAGAAAATTATGCCGAAAAAAAGGTATTTTGTATTAGTATCTCATTGTTTATTAAATCCAGCTACAAGAGTTCACATACTAGGCAGAAGATTTCATGTTGCAAAATTAGTATGTGAATATTTTTTAAGTAAAAATATAGCTATAATACAATTACCATGTCCAGAATTTACAGCTATGGGATATTGGAGAAATCCACAGGGAAGACAGCAATATGATAATGTATTTTTTAAAAAATACTGTAGAGAACAATTAAGTATATATGTGGATATGGTTTGTGAGTTGAAAAATAATAACAACACACCACTATGTTATATAGGTATACAAGGTAGTCCAAACTGTAGCATTTATTGGGGAAAACATAAGACTAATAAATATCATACAGAATCAATAGTAGAAGATATTTCTAAGAAAAAGGAAAAAGCAATTTATGGAGTTATGACAACAGTACTAGATAATATGTTGAAAGAAAATAATATTCATATACCTTATTTTGAAGCTCCAGTGAAAGAAAGCTTAGATTCAGAATTAGTGAAAAAATTCTTTAATGATTTAGATAATTTATTAAATATACCAGAGGATTGTAGATTTAAGATAAATCTGGATTTATATAAAAATAAGAAGGAGTGATATAAATGACATTGCAAAATGTACATGGTGACCCCATATTTACGAAAATAAATAAACATAAAAAACAGTATGAATATCTTACTAAGGACATAGATACTGAAGTAATAATTGTGGGTGGTGGTGTTACAGGTTCAATTGTGGGATATTATTTTTCAAAAAATAATATCCCAGCTGTCATATTGGAAAAGGAAAGAATAGCTCATGGAAGTACAAGTATTACTACATCTCTTCTTCAATATGAGTTAGATAGCAATGCAAGGGATCTTGAAGAATATACATCTTTAGAAAATATTATAACATCATATAAATTAGGTCTTAAAGCCTTAGATGAACTAGATGAATTTATAAAAGAGTATGGAAACAAGTGCAAATATGAAAAAAAAGATACTTTACTATATACTTCAAAAGAATGTGAAGTAAAAGCAATGGAAGAAGAGTATAAAACAAGAAAAAATGCAGGAATAGATGTTAAATTTATTAGTAAAGAAGATAATCCTTTTAGTCTAGATATAAAAGGTGGAGTATATGGAGTAAATGGTGGTGCACAACTTGACCCTTATGAATATACTCATCAACTATTAGAAGTAAGTTGCAACATGGGTCTTCAAGTTTTTGAAAATACAGAAGTCATGGATATTAATTATGAGCAAGATGGTGTTGAAGTAACTACTAGTTTTGGATATAAGGTGAGAGGAAAGAAGGTTATTATTGCTACAGGATATAATACAGAAAGATTTACGAAGAGAAACTTTGGTGCAAAAACAGTTACATATAATATAGCAACTAAACCTGTTAAAAATTTTGATGGATGGTTTAATCGTGTCTTGATAAGAGATAATTGTGATCCATATAATTATTTTAGAACAACTAGTGATAATAGAATTATAGCTGGTGGTGAAGATGTTGACTTCTATACAAATATAAAAAATGAAAAATTAGCAAAAGAAAAATATTCAATACTTCTTAATCGCATCAAAAACATGTTTCCTAATATAAAAGATATAGAAATCGATTATGAATATTGTGGTGGATTTATATCATCTCAAGATAATTTAGGATATATAGGAGAAGATCCAAATCATAAAAATCTATGGTTTTGTTTAGGTTATGGTGCAAATGGGATTTTATTTGCTATTCTTGGAGGAATGATGTTGAGTAAATTATATAAAAATGAAATAGATGAAAATTTAAAGTTATTTAAAGTTGATAGATTTGATAAATAAAGAGATGAGAAAATCATCTCTTTTTTAACTGACTTCTGATAACATTACATATATATGGGGAAATTTTATAAAATAAAGGGGTGAATTAATAAATATGATAAATTTAAAAGAAAAAAAATTAAGAGAAAGAATAGAAATTATAAATGAAGATATTACAAAGTTGAAAGTTGATGCTATAGTTAATGCTGCAAATAATTCTTTGCTTGGTGGAGGTGGAGTAGATGGAGCAATTCATAGAGCTGCCGGAGATAAGCTTTTGGAAGAATGTAGGACTTTAAATGGTTGTAGAACTGGTGAGGCAAAAACAACAGATGCTTATAACCTTCCTTGCAAATATGTAATTCATACTGTTGGACCAATATGGCATGGTGGAAATAAGAATGAGAAAAAATTATTATATGATTGTTATAAAAATTCAATAGAAGAAGCTATAAAACATAACTGCAAGACAATAGCATTCCCAGCTATAAGTACAGGTGTGTATGGTTATCCATATGAAAAAGCATGTGTTATCGCATGTAAAGCAGTTAGAGATATGCTTAATATGTATCCAGTTGAAAAATTAGAAAAGATATACTTTGTATGTTTTAATAAAAAAATTTATGAAGAGTATGATAAATTAATATTTATGTTTGATTAAATGATTTTTATATAATAAAAAATTATTAAAATTATTAGGATGATATAATTATAAATAAAAACTAGAGGGAGAAATATATATGGCAGTTAAACTAATTGCAGCAGATATGGATGGCACATTATTAGATAGCAATAAAAATTTATCACCAGACTTATTTGATTTGATAAAAAAATTAAAAGAAAAAGATGTTAAGTTTGCTATAGCCAGTGGGAGACAGTATTTTAATTTATTAGATAATTTTAAGGATGTAAAAGAAGACTTAGTATATATTAGTGATAATGGTTCAATTGTTTATGATAACAATGGAAAATCAATTTATACTGATGAAATTAATAAACATGAATTGAAAAAAGCTTTAAATGATGTAAGAAAAGGCAAAGATATTTATCCAATTTTATGCGGAGTAAAATCAGCATATATAGAAAATAATGATGAGATTTTTTTAGAAAATGCAAAAATGTATTATGAAAAATTAGAAAATGTAGATGATTTAATGGATGTAATAGAAAAGGATAAAATTTGTAAATTGGCAGTTTTTGATGCGACAAATGCAGAAGAAAATGCCTATGAAATTTTAAAAAAATACAATGGAGAGTTACTTGTATGTTTATCTGGGCATAATTGGGTAGATTTAATGAACATAGGCGTAAACAAAGGTGAAGCTATTAAAATAATTCAAGAAAATTATAATATTTCTTTTGATGAAACTATGGCTTTTGGAGATTATTTAAATGATTTTGAAATGATGCAAAATTGTAAATATAGTTATGCAATGGAAAATGCTCACCCTAAACTTAAAGAAATCTGTAATTATAGGGCTAAGTCCAATGATGAAGATGGTGTAGTTGATGCTATAAAAAAACATTTTGAACTATAGTTAAAGGGGAAATTATTAATGGAAAAATATAAAGAAATAGATAATTCATTAATAGGAGAAGTAATTAAAATTAGAAGACATTTACATCAATATCCAGAAATAAGTGAAAAGGAATATGAAACTAGTAATTACATTAAAAGTTATTTAGATAAAATAGGAATAGAAAGTAAAATAATAGGAGAAACTGGTGTAGTTGCAACTTTAATTAATAACTTAAATTATCCAACCATAGCTCTTAGGGCAGAAATAGATGTCCTTCCAATCGAAGAAAAAAATTCATTTGAATATAAATCTAAAAGTAAAGGAGTAATGCATGCATGCGGTCATGATGGAATTGCTGCCGTAGTTCTTGGATTGGCAAATTTATTAAAAGTAAATCAAGCAAAATTAAATTGAAATATTAAATTTATAAACTATAAGAATTTTTCTTATAGTTTTTTTGTGGGATATATCTTGTAGTTTTGAGAAATATTGACATAATAATGAAATTTAAGTATATTAGTTATTGCTAATATACTTGGATTTCATTATGGTTATAATAACTAAAAAGAAAGGAAGTTTCATAGTGGAGGTAAAAGCAAAAGAACTAGCAAATAAGTTAAAAGTTTTAGCAAATGAGAACAGATTGTTGATTTTATATTATTTATTGGAAGAACCAATGACAGTTGGTGAATTAAATAAAAAATTAAATAATATAACTCAATCAGGATTATCTCAACACTTATTATTATTGAAAGAAAATAATATATTAGATAGTAGAAAAGATGGACTTAATATAACTTATTTTGTAAAAGATAAAAAAATACAACATGTATTAAACGTATTAAAAGAGAACTATAGCAAAGAGTTCTAATAAAATAACTCTTCTATAAAAATAAAACAGACGGATAGGTGATAAATATGATTACAGGAGACAATGCATTATTTTTATTGCTACAGATGTTTTCTAGTGGTGTGGCTGGATATATTACTAATAAATATGCAGTAAACATGATATTCAAAGAATATACACCGTTGAAAATAGGTGGAGCAGTTAAGAAAAATAAAGAAAAATTCATAGAAGAAGTAAGTGATTTAGTTGAAAGAGATATAATCAATTCTGAGACAATAAGAAATAAAGTCTTAGGAGAGGATTTCCAAAATGCTATAAAAAATACAAGTAAAGATTTCTTCCAAGAATCATTATATGAAGTATTTAAAAATGAAAACATAGAAGATATACCTGGATATTTTGAAACTTTATCAAAGGGCGAAGAATTTTTAAAAAATAATTTAAAAGAAGTATTGCCTAAATTAATAGATAATTTATGTGAACATACTAAAGTTGAAGATTTATTAAGTGATAAACAAATATCTTTTATAGTTGACTATGTTTACAATGAAATAATAAACAACCTTAATTCTAGCGAAGAAATTAAATTTTTAGTTAGTGATTTATTTGAAGAAGAAGGAAATATATATTTAAATCAATTAATTGATAAAGAAAGTGGAGAAAAAGTAACAAGAATTATTAGTTGCGAGATAATGAATTCTATTGATGAAGTTTTAGATAATAAAAAAGAAATTAAAAGTATTATAGATAAATCTTTATCATTAATAGACATAAAATCATTACTAAAAAATCTTCAAAATAAAATGGGTTCAAAGACGCTAGATGAAATTTTAAATGAAGAACAATTTGATAAGTTAAGTTTACTTATATATGAAAAGTTAGATGAGTTAATAAAATCTGACTCTGGAAAAGAACATGTTGAAAGTCTAGTTAAAGAAGCTTTCGTATCAGTAAAAGATATAGAACTTACTTTATTTGAAGTTTTACCAATTCACTTTGGAAGAACATCAGGAGAATATTTAACTGAATTAATCAAAAAAATAATTCCTTATTTATCATCATGGATAAAAGAAAATAAAGAAAAAATCGAAGAAATGATAGATGGTTCTATCATAGAGAGTATAGATAATATTGAGGATGATTTAAGAAAATCTATGATTTTAAAAGTTAAGGACTCAATGTTAACTGATTTTTCTTCAAAAAATCAAATAGTAGATAAAATAGTAGACTTCTTAGAAAACTACGATTTAAATGAAGAAAATTCTTATGGACTATATTCTAAGATAATTAAATTATTAGTGGAAACTAAAATAAAAGATTTATTTGATTTATTAGAAAAAAATAATTTAATAAATGAAGAAAAAATAGTAAATCTAATCTTAGAAAAATGGAATGAAGATGGAAAAGAACTATCTAAAATTATAATAAAAAGAGAAAGTTCTAAGACATTACAAAAATTAATAGATCAAGACTTAAATAAATTATTTAATAAAAAGATCAAGCCACAACTTTATAATATTGCTTATAATAATA
>OGRO01000927.1_pt1 | contig 26651 bp, 30 predicted proteins | sample 1553451 | NCBI WGS metagenome assembly OGRO01 (sample SAMEA2580021, study PRJEB22360) | human gut metagenome | reverse complement strand
TTTTCGGGCTGGTGGCCTGTTTGCTGTCGGCAAGCTGCTTGCGGATAGATGGCCGGGGCTTGCGAATACTCACATCACGGCGCTCATCTTTGTTAATCATGGCATATACCCCGTGTCGGTCTTTTATGCTGGTAAAGCACAGGGACTTATAGGGCAGCATGGCAAAGAGCCGGTCATTGTCCTTGGTGGAAGCCAGTGCGTCAAAGTGCGATGAGATCTCCACCATAAAATGTGTCTTGTTGGGGCTGTTGGGCGCGGACAGATCTTTCAGCTTATCCACGATGCGCCGGGCCTCGGTTTCAATCCGGCTGTCATGCAAAGCCGTAACGTGGGCTTTGAAGTCGCCGGGGACGGCCCGCCCCCGGCTGTGCTGCTCCTGCCGTAAAGCCTCCTGCAGCACAGCCGGGTCATGGGGCTGGGCCTCATACCGCAGGAAATTTCCCAACACCCGGTCAGGGCTTCCGTCAAAATACTGGCCATCCGGGATGTCACGGGTTCCATGCTCATAAAAGAGCCGGTTCACGCTCACCGGCTGGGAGGCTTCAACGACGTGCCGGAAATGCTGCTGATATCCGGCTGGGCCGGGGCGATGCCGCTGATGAGGAAGTTATGGCTGCGGCCAGAGCTGCCCAATGCGAGGAATTTATCCAGCGTCTCCCTCAAGGGTATCAGACGAACATCGGGGAAAACGGCAGCGCCCTGTCCGGTGGCGAGCGTCAGCGCATTTCGATTGCCCGCGCCCTGTTGAAAAATGCTCCCATTGTCCTGCTTGATGAAGCAACTGCTTCTATGGATGCCGAGAGTGAAACACTGATACAGGATGCCTTGTCGGTACTGCTGAAGGATAAGACGGTCATGGTGATTGCCCATCGCATGAGGACAGTGGCAAATGCTGATAAGATCGTGGTTCTGGACGACGGCAAGGTCAGTGAGATGGGTACACCTGCTGAACTGATGAAAAAGGGCGGTCTATATGCACACCTTGTTGAATTACAGCAAGGAAAATAGAAAGGAAATCTTATGGAACAACACTGGAAGTTAAAAGATTTAGGTCTGACAATCGTATTTTCCGTTATTTACTTTGCTGTGGTTTTGGCAGCTACGATTATGGGCGGAAATATTCTACACCCCAAAAAGTGAAAAATGCGCATCTCGGGAAACTGACGGATCTCCTTATGGAAAGCAGCAACGGACATTTTGGCGAGTGGAAGGCCCATCAACTGAAAGAGGCCGCCTGCAGCAGCTTTGGGATCGATGACAGCGGCGGCGTGTATCCCACGTTGCTTGGGATGTTCCTTGAGCAGATCCTGTCTTTAACTGCACAGGCAGATTCTCTGGAAAAACAGATATCCGTATTCTTCCAAGAGTTTAATAACCCTTTAACCTCTATACCGGGAGTTGGGACTGTTCTCGCCGCAACAATTTTAAGCGAGATCGGTGACATTACTCGCTTTTCCTCTGCTGATAAGCTGTTGGCTTATGCAGGACTTGATCCATCCGTGAAGCAGTCCGGCGAATTTAAGAGCAACCAGAATCGTATGTCCAAACGGGGATCTCCTTATTTACGTCGTGCCATTTGGTTGGCGTCCACGGTAGCAGTGCATCGTGATCCGATGTTTCAAACCTATTACGAAAAGAAAATATCCGAAGGTCTGCATTACATGAATGTGATTGGTCATGTCAGCAGAAAGATGACCGCTGTGATCTTCTCTGTCCTCCGGGATGGACAACCGTACCAACCCATTTTGCAATCTGCCGGTTGACCGAGCTGCATCATTTTCATCCGGCCCGCAAAGGGTCTGGTTCTTTGCGCCCTTTTCCAATATACCCCTTATACACGCAAACTGTAATTTTATCCCTTGACAAACCCATAGCCGACTGCTTTCTTTTTCGTCCTCGAAAAAGGCTCGAAAAGCGCAGGAAACGCAGTCATACCAACGTATCCAACACACTGGTCACACGGGCTTCAATACCTCCGGCACAAACGGCCTACGTTCGCTTTCACAGGCGAAAGCGGGTACACACTCGGTTTTACTCAAAGGATCGCACACAACGGCTCACAGGGGCAAACAGGCCAGATAGAAGACGGCTTACAACACGGGCAAATTGTTGTTCACACGGTGATTCAACCAACGGTTTGTTGCTTTTTATAGGTAAAGCGCTACAATAAAAGCGAGGTGAATGCCATGGATCAAAAAGCATTCGGTGCATTTATTGCCGAATTACGCAGAGCGGAAAAGCTGACACAGCGGCAGGTGGCCGACAAGCTGCGTGTGACGGATCGGGCCGTCAGCAAATGGGAGCGTGGGCTCAGTTATCCTGATGTGACCCTATTGGAGCCGTTGGCGGATGCGCTGGGGATCGGCGTAGGGGAGCTGCTGACCTGCCGGCGGCGGGAGCCTGACGGGGCCGAGCCGGAAATGCCCGCCCTCCACTCGGTGCTGACCATCACGCAGGAGGAAAAGCGCCTTCGCACCCGCCGGACACGGATCATTGCCATAGCCGCAGCCGCAGCTGCGGCGGTGCTTGCGGTATTGACCACGATGCAGCACAACGGCGCACTGTTGTACCGGCAGCCTACCACTGCGCCCAACGGCAGCATCACTTTGACCGTGTACCGGGATCGGCTTTTAGGGGGTCAGTTCCAGATCACATCCGACCAGCCTCTTTATATAGAGGGCATCCGGTGCGATCACTGTGGTCAGCGACAGGCTCGGTGGCTGCGCCAGCTTCCGCTGGATGACAGGCTCTCCGCTGTCGACGCGCTGCTGTGGTCTGCGGACAGCCGCTATCTGCTGCTGTGCGGCACCACCGGATATCGCCCCGCCCCGGCACACCTGTCTCTTTGGGATTTCGGGCAACACGGAGAGGATATGCCCATCCGCGAAAGAGAGGACATTCACCTTTCCATCCTACAGCAGCTGTCCGGCTACGATGCCTACTATACATACACGGCAGCGGATGAGCCGCTGCCCGCTGCGCCGCCGGAGCCGATGCTGCCCGCCTTGCCCGGAAATGGCTGGCTGCCGGAGGTCACTCTGTCGGATGCCCGTTGGGTCGGCGGCAGCCATCAGCTTACGATGAACTATACGTATGACGGCACGGATGATCTGCGACACTGCGGCGAGCTGCAGTATGATGCGGATACGGATACGGTACTGTCGGTAACGGAGACAGCCGCAGCGGATCGTGCAAAAGGAGTTACATCATGAAGAAGCACTTCGTATGCATCCTGATGCTGCTGTGTGCTTTGCTGTGCGGCTGCGGCGGCAGAGATGATACGTCTCAAAGCACGCTCCGTATTGCAGCCGCCTTCCGCTCGGAGGAGCTGGATGCACTGGCCGCGCAGTTTGAGGCACTCCATGGAGACTGCACGGTTGTGGTGGACTACTATCCGGACAACGCCTACGACCGGCTGTGTACGGAGATCATGGCAGGAGATGGGCCGGATGTGCTGAACCTGTACGGACTGTCGCTTCCCTTGGACTCGCCCTATTTGGAGGATCTCTACGGGTATATCGACGCCGACGAGGAGCTGCACCGGGAGGATTTTGTACCTGCCGTGCTGTCCTCTCTGGAGGTCGGCGGTGCGCTGCGCTCCCTTCCTGCCACCTATGAGGTGGTGACGTTGAGCGCAAGGACATCCGATGTAGGTACCGGCACAAGCTGGACTTTTGAGGAGATGTGCGATGCTTTGACGCAGCGCCCGCAGTGTCGCCTGCTGCCGGAATACTGGGTACAAACGGAATTTCTGCGCTGGATCGCCGCCATCAGCATCGGTCAGTTCATTGACTGGGAGCACCACACCGCCAATTACAGCAGTGCGGCGTTTCAGGAGCAGCTTCAATTCTGCGCTCTGCTGCCGGAGACAGCGGCGCGCCCGGCAAACCGCGACCCGGAAAGCTGTCTCACCCACTTTGATGTTGTGCAGAACGGCGCCGGTCTCCAACAGCTGTCGAACCTTTGGGGGGAGCCGTTTACCTTTATCGGCTTCCCGACAGAAAGCGGCAGCGGCAGCTTTTTTGAATGCACTACACTGCATCTGGGCATTTCCGCCAACAGTCAGAAAAAGTCGCTGGCGTGGGAGTTTGTGAAGCTGGCTGTAAGTCAGGAGACCCAGCAGCAGCTATCTCGGCGGATGTATATGCCCGTGCGAAGGGACGTCATGGAGGCGCAGGTAAAAGCAGCGGCCTCCGATGAGGCGGTACAGCGGCAATATTTTCAGCTGGTGTCCCAGCCCCTGGTTTTTATCGGGTACAACGCGGATGTAGCGGAAATTATCTTAGAAGAGGGAACCGCCTGTTTTGACGGCAAGCGCACGGTGGAGGAGGCCGCGGAGCGCATCCAGAACCGGGTGACGTTGTATCTCTCGGAGATTGAATAGGAGGCCGCTATGCAGGGATATCATTTCCAAAAATCTCTCCCCTATCTGCTCCCCAGCGGCACAGGAACGACTCTGTTTTACACAGCACCATTCCTCGTGATGCTGCTTTATGCCTTCTCCGGCGGCGGTGGACTGGCGGCGCTGTGCGGCAACCACGCCTTTACGGTGGGTGCGCGGAACACGGCTGTCTATCTGTTTTGCGGCATCGGCGCTGCGCTGTTGTTGGGCATGTGGGTCGCGCTGGCGCTGCGTCCCCGGAGCCTTTCCGTAAAGCTGGCGCTGCTGGCGCCGCTGATGCTCCCCTCCGCCGCCGTGGCGATGCTCTGGCGGACACTGATCCCGTGGGAGAGCCTGTGGGTGCTGATCCTGCTGCTGGTCTGGAAGGTCACCGGCGTCAACGCCGTGCTGTTTACCGCCGCCCACAACAAGATCCCCGGTGAGGTCATCGAGAGCGGCCAACTGGACGGGGCTGGCGGCTTGAGGCTGTTCCTCCGCGTCAAGTGGCCGTATCTGGTCAGCAGCGTGTTCTTTGCCGCACTGATCGACCTACTTTTCGCATGGCGCACCTTCCGGGAGGTCTACCTTTTGACGGGGGACTATCCCCACGACAGCCTTTATCTCATCCAGCACTACTTGATGCATATGTTCCGCCGCCTGCAATATGGCAGGCTGGCTACCGCATCCATCGTGGTGGTCGTGGCGGTAGTCGTCATAACGGGGTTGATGTTTCTGCTGACCAACGCACAGGGAAGGGATGTGGAAGCATGAAGACACTGGCGAAAGCGCTCCTTGTTCTCCTTGCCCTTCTGCCGGTGGGTATATTGCTTTGGCTGGCCGTCCCCCAAATTCCACTGTTGTGGGACGATCGCGCCTACTGGCGGGGCTACGCCGTCTCGCTGGGACTGACAGCGGTCATCCTGCTTTTCCAGTTGGCGGTGGCGCTGCCGGCGGCCTATGGCTTGGCCCGCTGGCGAGGACGACTGCGAGATGCCGCATACCTGCTGTACTGTCTGCTGACGCTGCTGCCGGTACAGGTGATGCTGCTGCCTAACTACCTGGTGTGCCGTGCGTTAGGGCTGCTGAACACCCAACTTGCCATTGTGCTGCTGGGGGTATTCTCTCCGCTGTCAGTTTTCCTGTTGGCTCGCGCTATGCAGCGCATCGGCGTGGAGCAGAGCGAGGCCGCCTCGCTGGACGGGGCCGGAGCTTGGACGATTTTTCGCCGTATCTATCTGTCGCAGGTAAGGGACACCGCCTATATTGCCGCGGGACTGGCATTTCTGGATCAATGGAGCATGGTGGAGCTGCCGCTGGTGCTGCTGTCAGATGAAAGCAAGCTGCCACTGTCCATCCTCCTGACCCGCACCGCTTTCGCCACTCCCCATGCCGGTGCCGCCTTATATCTGCTGCCAGCGGCGGTTGCGGTTGCGGTCGCGGCCATATGCGTGCGGGGCAAGTGTAAGTGGGATATCGGTATTCTTTGATTACAGCATGGTCATTTTTGTGCCATCACACGACACGTCTCAAACGTGGAATCAATAAGGCCGCAGCGGGTGGATGCAGAGTCCTCTGCAAATCCGTCATACGTTCTTTCAAATGGGAACTGTTATCTACAGATCATACCACATCGTTCTCGGTTTCAGGAAAATCTTCTTTTTTTCTCGCACTTTATGGTACGGTTCTATCGACATTCCCTCTGTTGGGATACTTTGGTGAATAACATTCCCGCTTTGAAAACCGCCTGTGAGGAAATTTTGACCCACTTTTGACCCAGAACGGAACCGGAGCAGGCAGGTCTGGACGGAAACAACGGAAGATCCGCCGAGCGAACGGTGGTAAAAAGCACAAATCGGAGCCGAAACGACCCGGATTTGCCCTTGAGACAACCTACGGACCAGAAGGCCGGGGGTTCGAATCCCTCACGGCGTGCCAAAAAGACCCGAAACCGTAAGGTTTCGGGTCTTTTTGCTTTGCCCTCCACCAAAAGTTGCTTCAGCTTTATTGCATTTCTTTCTAACGTGGGTCTGTCCGCGAGGAAATGCATTCTGACACTGCCCAGAGAGCTGACCGGATACCGCTGCACGAAAGATTATGTGCGGTCGGTTTTTGCCGCTGTATGTTTCCATAAAATTCATAAATATGCTGCTCCCGCATATTGAAACGAGTACTTATATATGGTAAACTAACAATATAGAGAGGAGTCCTATCTGACAAACTGTGATTGGAGGTAGCGCTATGTATCGTTCCAAAAGCCTACGCGGTATCGCCGCGATGATCGCATTGATCGGCATGATCTGTACATTTTCCGCCTGCTCCAGCAACGATGCCCCGCAGAAGCTGTCGGAGATGGAAGAATCTGTGCTTCTTCAGCACCTTGCAGACGATGCAATCACGATCCCTGCGGGGGTTGAAATATCCACCATTCGTGATATGATCACTGATCTTGAGGCTGACCCGGACAGACCAGCACCGATTGTAGACTGGACGGTGTATGCAGATTTCTATGAAGAAGTAAGAGATTTTGTGAAAGACTATTACAGCATGAATCCGTGAGGCGGAATTTGAACGCGCGAGACCGCAGGACGGCAGCCGCCGTTCCGTCAGGTGCGCAGAGGTCACGAGATACAAAAAAGGAAACGGCAGCGCCGTTTCCTTTTTTATGTTTGTTTACTGGCCGGACTGTCGGATGACAATGATGTTGTCCATCAGGTCGATCTTCTGGATGCTGCCGGTGACGGCAGTGGGGACGCCCATGATGTCCGTGAAGATCAGCTGACCGTCCTTCTCCGTGACGGAGGCCACATTTTTACACAGCACCTGCTGCGCGGTGTTGTAGACGGTGGACAGGCACATCGTTATTCCCCCTTCAGGATGCGGAGGGCCTCCTCCAGCTTTTCGTTGCCCAGCGTAAAGTCCACCACCGCATCGTGGAGCAGCTGCTGGGCCTCGCCGTCCACATCGTGGGCCAGCTCGTGCAGCTCCTCGGCATGGTGGCGGTTGTGACCCAGCATATACGTCAGCAGCGCCAGCGCCTCCTCCGGGGAGTGGTGGTCGTGGGAATGGGTGTGTTCATGGTCATGGGGATGCACGTGGTCGTGATCGTGGTCGTGTTCATGGCACATAGGCCCACCTCCTGTTCAAAGTTGGCTCTATCTTAGCACGGCGCGGAGGAGAAGTCAATTCGCCGGTGCTTTTTGCGGATTTAGCGGACAGATACCAATAAACTGTCTATTATCTGTGCAAAACAGACAAATGAATTGACATCAAAAACGGAATTATGTATAATTTCCCAAAGGAAGAGGCGCTTGCGAGCATATCTCAAAAGGGGAGGGTGACCCGCCCTGGATGCTCGGCGATCCCACGAACCGGTAAAAGGAGCAGTACAATGAGCGAGAACCATGTCCACGACCATGCGGACGAAAACGGAACGACACACACCCACAGCCACCAGCACGCCCACCAGCAGACGAAGGCGGTGCTCAACCGCATCTCCCGGGCGCAGGGGCATCTGGAGGCGGTGCGGAAAATGATCGAGCGGGGCGAGGACTGCGCCGAGGTGCTGGTGCAGCTCAGCGCCGTGATCTCCGCCCTGAACAGCACGGGCCGCGTGATCCTGAAGGATCACATCGCCCACTGCATCGTGGACGCGGTGGAGGCCGACGACATGGAGCCGATCGAGGCGCTGAACCAGGCTATCGACCGGTTTATGCGATAAGCGCCGTGTGCCTAAAACGGCATGATGGCGCGTTGACAGCCGACAGCGGCGCAGCTATAATAGTGACAGGAGGAATGTCCGATGATCTCAGCCATCGTGTACACATCCAACAGCGGCTACACCGCGGAATATGCGCGGATGCTGGGGGAGCTGACCGGCCTGCCGGTGTATGACCTGCATCGGGTGAGCGACCCGCAGCCCCAGCGGGAGGTCATCTTCCTGGGTTGGCTCATGGCGGGCAATGTCAAGGGATACGCCAAGGCTGACCGGCTCTACAAGGTGCGCGCCGTATGTCAGGTGGGAATGGGGCCTGCCACGAAGGCCGCGTCGGACAAGCTGCGGCAGAAGCTGAAGCTGTCGCCGGAGGTGCAGGTGTTCACCTTACAGGGCGGCTTTGATATCCGCAGGCTCCACGGGCCGTACAAATGGATCATGCAGGTGAAATGCCGGGATATCCGCCGAACGTTGGAGGGGAAGGCGAGCCTGACCCCCGCCCAGCAGCTGACCTACGACATGGCCACAAGGGGTGCCAGCGCTGTAAAGCAGGAGAACTTGACAGATATTGTGAATTGGTATAAAACGACGAGATAAGGAGGCTGCCCATGAAGAAGTTTTTACATGTGCTCGCCGATGCGGCGAAGAAGGCGGCGAGCGTCGCGCTGTCGCTGGTAGGGAAGGGCGTATCATTGGGGCTTTCCGCGGCCAGAAGCGCCGTCGCTGCGGTGGGACGTCTGGCGGCGAGGCTGTCCGGCAAACTGGCCCGGTGCGTGGGCGGTAAGCTGAAAGCGCATCTGGCGCCGACGCTGCTGGGTGTGATGATCGTGTCCGGCTCTGTGGCGCTGCTGTCCTGCGTGGGCTGGCTGGTGGCCCGGAAAGCGCGGTAAGCACCGCAAAAAGGTATACAACGGGGAGGTGCGCTGCGCATCTCCCCGAAACGCTGTGAAGCGATATCAACGCAAAAGGAGTGTCCTGTATGGAAAGAAAAGAATTTAAGGCGGAGTCCAAGCGGCTGTTGGATCTGATGATCAACTCCATCTACACCCACAAGGAGATCTTCCTGCGGGAGATCATCTCCAACGCCTCCGACGCCATCGACAAGCTGTGCTACCTCAGCCTGACCGATGACAAGGTGGGCATCAAGCGGGATGAATTTGCCATCAGGCTGGTGCTGGACAAGGAAAAACGGCTGCTGACCGTCAGCGACAACGGCATTGGCATGGATCGGGAGGATCTGGAGAGCAATCTGGGCGTCATCGCCTCCTCCGGCAGCCTCAAGTTCCGGCAGGAGATGGACGGCGACGTCGGTGCGGATACCGACATTATCGGCCAGTTCGGCGTGGGCTTCTACTCCGCCTTTATGGTGGCGGACGAGATCACCGTCATCACCAGGAAGTACGGGCAGGAGCAGGCGTGGAAGTGGCAGTCCACCGGCGTGGACGGCTACACCATCGAGCCCTGCGAGAAGGAGACGGTGGGCACCGACATCATCATGCACATCAAGGAGGACGGCGAGGAGAAGGACGAGTACAGCCAGTACCTGCGGGAGTACCCGCTGCAAAAGCTGGTGAAGAAGTACTCCGACTACATCCGCTTTCCCATCCGCATGGAGCTGCCCCATCCCGTCCTGAAGGAGGGCAGCACCGAGGAGAACCCGGAGTACGAGGAGAAGTTCGAGTGGGAGACCCTCAACAGCATGGTGCCTCTGTGGCAGCGGAAGAAGGGCGACGTCACCAAGGAGGAGTACGACGAGTTCTATCAGCAGCGCTTTGCCGACCCCAACCCGCCGCTGAGCGTTATCACCGTATCCGCCGAGGGCGCTGTGACCTACAAGGCCATGCTGTTTATCCCGTCCAAGGCCACCGGGCGGTACTACACCGAGGACTACGAGAGCGGTTTGCAGCTCTACTCCGCCGGTGTGATGATCATGGACAAGTGCGCCGATCTGGTGCCGGAGTGCTTCAACTTTGTCCGGGGCGTGGTGGACTCACCTGACCTGAATCTGAACATCTCCCGTGAGCTTTTGCAGCACGACCGGCAGCTGAAGCTTATCTGCACCAATCTGGAGAAGAAGATCAAGGCGGAGCTGGAGCGCCTGCTGCGGGACGAGCGGGAGAGGTACGAGCAGTTCTGGCAGAGCTATGGCCGGCAGCTGAAAATGTGCGCCATGGACAACTACGGCGCCAAGAAGGAGACTTTGCAGGATCTGTTGCTGTTCTACTCCTCCACGGAGAAGAAGCTGGTGACATTGGCGGAGTATGTGGGTCGGATGCAGGAGGGGCAGAAGTACATCTACTTCGCCTCCGGCGACACGGTGGAGGCCATCGACCATATGCCGCAGACAGAGCTGCTGAAGGATCACAGCATGGAGATCCTGTACTTTACGGATAAGGCGGACGAGTTCCTGTCTGATATCCTGCATACCTATCAGGATAAGCCCTTCCGCTCCGCCATTGACGGCGATCTGGAGCTGGGGGACGAGCAGAAGCCGGACGAGACCGAGCATTATAAGGAGTCCTTCGGCTTCATCAAGGAGGTCTTGGGTGACCGCGTGGACACGGTGAAGGCATCCACCAAGCTGAAGACCCATCCGGTGTGCCTCACCAGCGGCGAGGGCGTGACCTTCGAGATGGAGAAGTACTTCACGGCGGTACAGCCGGAGCTAGGGCTGAAGGCCAAGCGCATTCTGGAGCTCAACGTGGATCATCCGGCGTTTATGGCGCTTGAGACGGCGCGGGTGCTGGATCCGGAGCGTGCCAAAAAGTACGCGGAGATCCTGTATAACCAGGCGCTCCTTATCGCAGGGCTGCCCATCGAAAACCCATCGGCCTACACCGACCTGCTTTGCTCCCTCTGGAAATAAACCGAAAAAAGGATGACCGCAAAGCGGTCATCCTTTTTTGCAAAAATCAACAAAAAACGCGGTTCTGTTCTTGCGGAATTTGACGGAAAGTGATAAAATGCAAACATAAGCGTGCACATGGTGTGCCAAGCACAGACAAATCGCCAAAATTCAGGGAGCGTCCCTGTCAAAAGGAGTTTTGCCCATGAAAGACTTGAAGCACATGATCTTTTTCGAGGAGCTGCTGCGGCAGTCCCACAACACGCTGGTGCAGCAGGCCGTCGACGAGGGACAGCTGGCGTTGGGGTATAACTGCTACTATATCCCGGAGGTGCTGCTGAACCTGAAGGGCTGCTTTTCCTCGCGGCTGCGGGCACCCAACAGCGGTACGGCGGAGGTGGCGTCGTACTACATGACCAACCGGAACTGTCCCTATGTGCGCTGTATTTTGGAGCGCGCCATCGAGGGCGGCTTCAACTACCTGAACGCGCTGTTCGGCGCGGAGGGCTGCGCTGCCATGGAGCGGATGGAGGAGCATTTCGCCCTGCTCCAGCCGGTGCAGAATCCGCAGTTCGTTACCACCATCATCGATCCGCCCATGAAGGGGGACGAGACCAGTCTGGACTACTACAAGGCTCAACTACAGCTGAAGGTACTGGATGTGCTCCGCGACCACTACGGGGTGGACGTGTCCGATGCGGCGCTGCGGGAGGCGGTAGAGCGCCACAACCGGCTTTGCCGCGTGGTCACTGCCATCGGGGACTTCCGAAAGCTGGAAAACCCGCCTATCACCGGGTATGAGTACCATGTGATCGTGCTGGTCAGTCAGGTCTGTCCCCACGACCTGATCCTGCCGTATCTGGAGGAGACGCTGAAGGAGCTGCAAACAAGGCAGCCGGAGCCGGTATTTCCGTTCCGCGCCCGTGTGGTGGTGGCAGGCAGCGAGATCGACGATCCCGAGTTCACCAAGCTTCTGGAGATGTGCGGCGCCATGGTGGTGGCGGATCGCTACTGCTTCGGCGGCTTCCCCGGCCGGGAGGAGATCGAGATACGGGAGGGGGAGGCGGCGTTTGCCGCCATCTGCCGCCACTATCTCCACCATAACCAGTGCGTCCGGTTCATGGACGGCGGGAAGATCGACCAGCGCCATCAGGAGCTCCGGCGGCTGGTACGGGAGTACCGCGCCGACGGCGTGATCTACGAGAGCATGAAATTCTGCGAGTTCTGGAGCTACGAAAAGGTGTTGGCCAGCCACGTTTTGCAGCAGGAGATGGGCATCCCGTGCTGTACCATTGAGAAGGAGTATAACCTCGGCTCCGTGGGACAGCTTCGCACCCGGTTTCAGGCCTTTGTGGAGAGTCTGGAGATCAAGAAGCTCGGCACCGAGAAGGAGGGAAAACTGTGAAGCTGAAAGACTTGACAAACGCTGCGGTCGCAGGGCTCGATAAGAAGCTGGAGCGGTTTGACCCCAAGTGGCAGGCGGCCCACGGAAAGGGCGGTCTGCGCAGCCGCTATCAGGACAAGACCGGCATCGCCCGCTATCGGGAATGGCGTGGCGTGAAGGACACGTTCGTGGACTACACCGCGTGGCTCAATAACCTGCTGTCCATGGGCAAAATGGTGGTCTCCGCGCCCATCCCCGTTTTGAAGGGCTTCTGGGAGTACCGGTGGATGGGCTCCTATCTGGGCACGTTTGCGTTTATCGACCGACTGTTTGAGGGCTTCCGGGATGAGGAGCTGAAGATCGCCCACATGAATATGCACTGCATCGTCAACAGCCTGACCCGGAAGATCGCGCTGGTGCTGGCCAACGACAAGCGGTTGGGCGGCGGCAAGCTGTCGGACCGCATTGTACCCATGGACGAGGTGCTGCCGCCGCTGTTTATGACCGGCTTCAAAAACCTCATTCCCATCCCGATCCAGACGCTGCCGGAGTTTATCATCTGCGACATCGACCAGCATCTGGAGCCGTACTATATCGACGTGGCGGAGTCCTTCGGCTTGGCGGCGGACGTCTGCTCCCGCTGCTCGGCGGAGACGGGCGTGGCCATCGACGACGATTTCCCCATCGTGGGCAAGGCGGTGCTGACCACCAATATGCCCTGCAACGCCAGCGAGGCCACCTCCATGTTCCAGCGGCGGCGGTTCGGCCTGCCGGATTTCCCGGTGACCATGGCCATGATCCACAACGAGCCGGGGGCACACCCCTACTCCACGCAGGTGTTGAAGGACGCCATCGCCTTTATCGAGAAGCAGTACGGCGAGAAGTACGACTGGAACGCGCTGTTCGCCCGGGCGGAGCATATGAACGAACAGAACCGCATCGAACTGGAGAAGTGGGAGCTGTTCAAGACGCCCTATTCCGCCCTGTGCGGCATTGCCGAGAGCCTGTACCGGCTGTATGGCTGGGCGTCGGTGAACGGGCAGGAGGATCAGTTCACCTACAATGACCGCAAGGTGCTGAAGATCATGCTGGACGCCTACCAGCGGAGGCACGAGCCCTTCGGCGGCACCACGCGGCATCGGGCGTTCCTGTGGGGGCCGTCGGCGGTGTACTACACCGACTTCCCCACATGGGTGCAGAACTGCTGGGGCATCAATATCGTGCTGAACATGGACTCCACCATGGGACACAATATGATCTCCACCACCGACCCGGAGCAGGCCATTCAGGATCTGGCGCTGTTCTCCGAAAAGGGCGTCATGCGGCATCACGCCGTGGGCGGCTGGGAGAATGTGAACGCCCTGTGGGAGTGGGCCAAAAAGTTCAACTGCGCCATGGTCATCTTCAACGACAACGTGTCCTGCAAGGGCATGAACGGCGTCCACGCGCTGATGGAGGAGCAGGCCCGCGACCTCGGATTCCACTTCATCTTCCTGGAGCACGATCTGGAGGACTGCCGCACCATCTCCCGCCGGGATATGCGCAACATCATCAATAATTACATGACTGTGGTGCTGAACGAAAAGCCGCTGGATGAGACGCTGGTGGACTTCGACGACAGCCTGGCGTGGTAAGGAGGGAGAGTATATGAAATTTATCGGAAAGCTCCTGAAAACGGTGGTGCTGACGGCCCTTGCCCTGTTTGTGAGTACGTTCATCATCTATATGTTCAATCTGGAGAACAAGTTGATCTACAAGGTGATCTATCCGTTTTTGCAGAAGCACTATAACAGCCAGCGGCGTGACCGCCGCATCTGAAAAAAGCAAAAAAGATACCCGCCTCGCGGCGGGTATCTTTTTTGCCTGACAGGGGGGCGTCATTCTGTGGTGTGATGCTCCTTGCCGAAATGAAGCTCACGCATACCCTCCACCTCGTCGCAGATGGATTTCAGGCTGCAGGAGCCGCAGTCGGTGGGCATACCCTCCAGAATTTTTGTCAGGCTCAGGGTGATGTCCTTGGCGGTCTTGGCCTCCTTGGCCAGCGCGGCGTAATCCGCGTCCGGGGCGGTGATGAACAGCATCTTCACCGCCAGAATGGAGGGGTTCTTTTTGTACTGCTGGATAAAGTCGTTGCCGATACGCTGGAAGCTGACGCCCTTTTGCAGCGCCTCCTTGCTGATGCGTACCTGCTCGCGGCTGCTCTCGGAGCTGGTGCGGATCATGTAGCCCTTGGGGAAGACGCGGTACTTGACGAAGTCCATGTCCTGAATGGCGCGGAACGCCTGCTCTGTGTCCTCCTCATCGTCGGACTCGATATCACCCACCCGCAGCAGCGCGACGCGGGCGTAGGCGCAGTCGCCCTTCAGTTCGACCAGATCGGGGCCAAAGACCAAAATCTCGTCCTTGGGGATCAGGGTAGGGGAGGTGGTGACGCAGGTGAAGTTGACGGCGGGCTTATCGCCGCCGCCCAGCTCAAAGGCGGCGTCCCGCAGCATCACCAGCTCAAAGGCGCCGGTATCCTCCCATGCGTTGGCCGGGTCGTAGTCAAAGCGCCGGGGTGTGGAGGAGCCGGCCAGCCCCTCCACACCGCGGATCATGGCGTTGTAGAGTTCCATTAGAATTTGATATCCACTTTCTTGCGGTCGAAGATCTTGTTGACCTGAATGTAGGCCCATCCCAGCAGCTTCTGATCCAGATTCCAGAAATAGACCACGAACAGAGCGCCGACGATGGCGGTGAGGATGCTCACGACCTTCATGACAGCCTTGCAGAATTTACACATAATCGTGCCTCCTTGTTATGTCCAGAGGTGTCAGGCGCGGGCCATGCCCTTCTGACGGGCGTACTCGGCGGCGCCCAGCGCACCCATGAGCTGCGGGTCGGTGGTCAGGTCGATGACCTTCAGCTTCAAAACGTGCTCGATGGCCTTTTTCAGACCGGCGTTTTTGGCGCAGCCGCCGGTGAGGGTGATGGCGTCCGTGGCGCCTGCCTTCTTGCTCATGACGAAGCAGCGCTTGGCCACTGCCATCTGGATGCCGGCCGCGATCTCGTCCATGGGCTTGCCCTCGCCCACCAGCGTGATGACCTCGCTCTCGGCGAACACCGTACACTGGGCGGTGATGGGGATGACGTTCTTCGCCGTCAGGCTCAGGTTGGAGAACTCCGGCAGGCTCATCTCAAAGCTGCGGGCCATGGCCTCGTAGAAACGGCCCGTACCCGCCGCGCACTTATCGTTCATGGCGAAGTTCTTCACCGTACCGTCGGTGTCGATGGAGATGCCCTTCACGTCCTGACCGCCGATATCAATGATGGCCTTGACCGTGGGATCGGTGACGTGGACGCCCATGGCGTGGCAGGAGATCTCGGAGATGTTCTCGTCCGCAAAGGGTACCTTGTTCCGGCCGTAGCCCGTGCCGATCAGGTAGCCCAGCTCCTCGGAGGAGTTCAGGCCCACCTTGGTCAGAACCTCTTCCATGGCCAGCTTGGCGCTGACCTCGGAGTTGATCTTGCTGCGGATGGTGGTATCGGCACAGATCTTCCCATTCTCGTCCAGAATGACCGCTTTCGTGTAGGTGGAGCCTACGTCACAACCGCCGTAATATTTCATAGCACATACTCCTTTTATAGATGTTGATAAAGGGGGTCACATACAGTTCTCATCGTCGAAGTCGCACAGCGTGGGGTCGAGGGGCTCCGCGCGCATGACGGTACGCATATACTCATTGACCTTTTCGCGCATGGTCTTGCGGGACACGGTGCGCGGATCCATCAGGTCATGCTCGATCCAGATCATGTGGTAGCCGCGCTCGCGGCCCTGCTCGTCCAGAATGCCCTGCACGGTGGCCATGTTCTTGCACGCCACGTTCTGGTACATGATGATGAAGTTGGCGTTCCACGCCTCGCACTGACGCCACAGCTCGTCCACCACATGCTGGTAGCCGCCGTTGGTGTGGCGGCGCATGACCATGCGCTCGTACAGGCGGGCCAGATCCCGCAGCGCCTCCTCCTTGTCCTCCGTCTCCAGAGGCTTGGTGAAGTTCAGGGACTCCATCTCCACCAGCACGTTGATGCCCCAGCAGTTGGCCAGCCAGTTGGAGAAGTTGGCGTAGTAGTGGGCGGGGCAGGACCAGACAATGCCGCGGTAGCGCATCTTGCCGACCCACGCCTCCTCGCGGCGCTCGTAGGACTCCATCAGCAGCTTGTTGACCTTCCGGCAGCTCTTCATGATGCGGGGATCGATGCCTCCGTCCATCTCATAGTTCCACTTGCGGAACAGCTCGTAGGTGGGGCCGATGATCTGGGGATAGGGGGTCTTGTTGACCTCCCACTTCTCCAGCTCGTACCGCGTCTCCTCATTGAAGCGCTTCATGCTGGCGAAGTAGGCGTCCCAGCTCCACTTGGCGCCGGTCTGTTCCTCAATGAACTTGATGCACGCCCGGATATCCTCCGCGCCCATCTGCACCGTCTCCTCATCCTCATAGCGGACGGGGAAGCACAGGTGGAACACCGGCAGGTCGGGGAAGCGGCGGGACATATAGCTGGAGGCCATGGTAGAGCCGTCGCAGGGCATGGAGGAGGAGATGAAGCACTTGCCCATGTGGGGCAGGGCGTCGATGACCAGTGCGCCGCACTCAGAGGACGGCACGGGGCAGCAGTCGGCGGGCAGGCCGAAGGACTCCACCGCGTCGATGTAGGGGACACAGGTGAGCTGGTCGATCTCGGACACCAGGAACACCGGCATCAGCTGATAGGGGATACCCAGCAGGTCGGGGAAGCCGGCCATCAGCTGCCCCATGGTCATCTCGTCGAACAGCACGACCTTCTTGTTCAGCTCGCGGCTGTTGCCGTTCTTCTCGTCGCACTTGGCGAGGAACACCAGATTTTCCGCCACATAGCGGAAAATGTCGTAGGTCATCAGGTGGCTCATCTTCAGGGCGTTGCCCCGCTGTCCCATGGTGTTCTTATCCATGAAGCCCACGCAGCACATATAGGAGATCATCCAGCGATACCAGAACGTGGTGTTCAGGGCGGGTACCAAGTCCTTGGAGAAGGTAGCCAGCAGCATACCCCAGACCTTCAGCCAGCCGGAGAAGTCGATGAGGGTGCTTTCCACGCCGCGCCACTCACGGCGGACGGTGGCCATGTCGCCCTTACGGTACAGGGTACCCAGATGCTTTTCGCCGTTTTTCAGCAGATCCATGCGCTCTGCGCCGGTCATGGCGGCAACGGTCTTGGCCTCGCGGGTCACACGGGCCACGTTGTTCAGCAGGTGGTCCTTCTGCCTGGCGGCAAACGCCTTCCAGTCCGTCTCCTTCAGCAGATCGAGGGCGATGGAGCCGAACTCCTTCAGGTTCTCGGCCTGCTTCTTCCAGTCCATGTTGTTCCGTGCGCGGAAGAACTGGGGGTTGGGGAATTTCTTCTTCTCAGCCATCAGTGGGCACCTCCGTTCTTGTGGAGCTTTTTGATCTCCAGCGATTCCACAAAGGCCTGCACGCGGGTGCGAAGCTGGCCGGAATTGCCGTTGTTGTACAGGCGGTCGATACTCAGCACGGGCCAATTATACTCCTCGTGCATGATGTGGCTCACCAGCGCGCGCTCGAAGCCCCAGTAGTCGCAGTATTTCATCTGCTCGTAGATGATGCCGTCGGCGTGGAACTCCTTGGCCAGACGATCCGCGGTGTCCCGGCGCTGCTGCACCTTCTCGTCGGAGATGTAGCGGGCGCACTCGGAATGCTCCATAATGTGCAGGCAGATCTGGGGCAGGGCGTCCTCGTCGTCCCGGAGGTGGATGATCTCCCGCCCGGGGGTGGAGCCGAAGCAGTAGCGGTCGGACACCACCAGCGCGCCGCAGCTCTCGATAAGCTTGGTCAGGTTGGGGTCGTCGATCTCACTGCCCACGATGGCAACTCTGGCGCGGAAGGGCGGCTTGGCGTCGGGCTTGCGGGTCTTCAACTCCTCCAGCGTCTCCCGCAGGTAGGGGAGGATCAGCTGTTTGGGGCAGGTGAAGCTCACCAGGTTCAGCACGTGGAACTCATAGCCGGTGATAACGGGGTTATCGGCCTTACGCATCTCGCCGATCTCGCTGATGATGGCGCAGACCTCGTTATGCTCTGCCACGGCCTTGCGGATGGCGGCGTCGGAGGTATCCACGCCATACTTCTCCGCCAGCGGCTCCAGCACGCGGCGGCGCATCTGCCTGACGTAGGAGTCCAGCGTGTAGTCTGTCACTTTGTAAGGGATGTCGCAGTGGGAGACAAAGAAGTTGGGCTTGTCGTTCATCTGCAGGATCTCGAAATGCTCCATGGCGCGGTTCATCATGGAGCAGGCGTCCACGCCGGCCAGCGCGTCCAGAAACTGGTAGCCGCCCTCCATACCGCGCTCCACCAGCGCACGGGCATACTCGCAGGTGTAGTTGGACATATAATAGGTGGCGATGTCCAGCGAGCCTGTCCGCGGTGCGCGCAGACGCACGGAAAAGCAGTTGCCGAGGTTGAGCAGCGGCTCGGGCATATGGTAGCAGGTATAGCCGATGGCCAGCCCGCCATCCGCCTGCGCCTGCTTCACCAGCTCGTTGTCGGCGTTTTCCAGCAGATTCTCAAAGTAGATCAAATGCTTCAGATCTCTCAAGGATTACACCTCTTTCCAAATGTGTTTTTTACAGGATATCAAGTTTTGTAAGGGCCTCGCGGGCGCCTGCCAGCACAGGTGCGTCAGCAGGCAGATCAAAAACACTCAGGCCGCGGATGTCGTTGGCGGCGTGCAGGGAATCGCTGCCAATACAGGCGAGGAGCTCAGTGCCTTCAATATGGATGTAGGGGATCATGGCGGGGTCGGTGACGCGGTTGATGATGGCGCCGCAGCGGTCGTACATCACCAGATCGTCCGCCACACGCCGGATGGTCTGGATGACCTGCGTACCCTTGCGGCTGGGGTCGGTGATGAGCACCAGATGGGTGACCTTTTCCATGACGCGGCGGTTGATCTGCTCGATCCCCGCCTCGCCGTCAATGACCACATAGTCGAAGTCATTGGCAAGCAGGTGAATGACCTCTTTCAGATAGGCGTTGACCTTGCAGTAGCAGCCTGCCGTCTCCGGCCGCCCGATAGCGAGAAAGGAGAAGGCGCGGCTCTCTACCATGGTGTCGAAGATGCGGTAGCGTGCCTCACTCAGCAGCTCGATGGCCTCACGGGGCGCACCGTCCTCCACGGAGGCAACGATGCCCTTGCGAATGTCGTCCAGCGTTTCGCGTACCTCCACGCCCAGCGCGGTGGACAGCCCCACGGCCGGATCGGCGTCGATGGCGAGGATGCGCTTGTCGGGATAGGTCTCCGCCAGCAGCCGCACAAAGGCGGCGGAGATGGAGGTCTTTCCCACGCCGCCCTTACCGGCGACGGCGATGATCTTGGTGTCTCTATTCAATGAGGGGATCACATCCTTTCGGTCTCGAACCGGTCAGGCAGTTTGGAGGTTCTGTCCGGTATGTGTGCAGCCATTTTTGCGCGGATCGTCAGTTATTGCACAATACGAAACATTTGTGTGCAATATTGCCAATACGCTATTGCTATTTTATCACAAAATCCGGCACTTTGCAACGAATGATTCCCGTTTTATTCGTACATTTTGTTGATTCTGCGAAAAATCTACCGAACCTGAGATAGACAAACAGGGAGCGGGACTTTTGTCCCGCTCCCCGCAATGCGATAGAGTTGTCTGCGCCCGGCCCAATGCGGACGGTACGGTACGATGAGGTGCGTCAAGATGATCGGAAAACGTTAAAAAGGGGAGGCGATATATTTGCACCCGGGCAAAAAGAAAAAGATCCTGAAACCAAAGGTTTCAGGATCTTTTGGTGGAGATAAGCGGGATCGAACCGCTGACCTCTTGAATGCCATTCAAGCGCTCTCCCGGTTAGTGCGGTTACATACCCCCCTAAACCGGGTCAAATGAGCGCTTCAATATGCGGGAATTTTGTATACCGACGCGCGATCATTATAAGGTTGATACCTCAAGCACGAATCAAGTTTTTAGTAGTAATAGCAATCATAAAATAACTTGAACTATTTCGTACCGAATTAGGAAATGAATAAGTAAAACTAATTAAATGGAAATAAATAGTTAGGGCGAATGGAAAAGGACGCAAGGATAGCGTCATCCAAAGTATCGCAAAAAATCAAGTTATCTTTCAATTTTAATGCTTCTTTACTTTGTTTATAGTAATTCAAAAAATCAATTTCATTCGCTTTTGGAAATAACAGTATCTCATATCCTAGATTATCCGCAATTAACGCCTTTTCAACCGCATTTGAAATAGCAAAGATATTTCCAGTTAAACTAAATCCTCCAACAGCCACAATATTCTTTTTCAATGGTATTCCCGATATCGCAGACAGTGTGCATAAATATAGTGCAAGCCCGTAAGAATAAATATCTTCTGTAATTGTCTCGCTATTGATGTAATCAAAAACTACATTTGTATATAGGGAGTTTGTTTCAAAAAAATCATCAGCAAATAATTTGTATTTTTTTCGATGCTCAAAAATATGAGTATGCACCAATTGTCCTAAATAGTTTAATCGGCTTTTAGCATCCCATGAATAGGAATCTTTTTCTATTCCGTGTTGTACCATTACCTCTAAGGGAACGATAAACCCTACGCCTTCTTTATTGCGGCTTACTGTGTATATTTGCTGTGTAGAGGTAGGCTGTCTTGTAAAATAAGAATTCTCTTGTTTATAAATATAGGTTGTATTTCGCGAGTTAAGCCAATGATTGACTTCATCCAGGTGGCATATCCAGTTTTCACCATGTTCAACAATAAGGCGTGTAATTTTATCGAGTAAGATTTGGACTAATTCATTTAGCTTTCGGACACCAGCTTCTGAACTGGTAATAGTAACAAGCCGTGATATAAGATCATTAGCATTAATGAAATTATATATTTCATTAATGTAATGATCTAATCCCCGGGTGGCTAATTCTTTTTTTAAAAAGTAATGCCTAACAATGTTCTTTTTTTCTGAAGGGGAATATCCGGGTATTTCGATTATTTGCATGCGGTCTAACAACGATGGACGTATATCCTCTATATTATTAGCTGTGGCAATGAAAATAGCATTTGAAAGATCAATGGGGATATCCAGATATAAATCCATGAAATTAGTACGATCATTATCGAGCATGTCTAATAGTATTCCCTCAATATTACTTGCATCTGAGATCTTTCCTAATTTGTCGATTTCATCCAGATGTATAACTGGCGAAAAGGTACCCAATCGTTCAACATTCCGTATAATAATGCCTGGTTGTGCTTTGTTGTAAGAAATGGAACAGCCTTTCAACTCTAGTTCATCATCAAGTCCACCTAGAGCAATCTTGAATGTTTTTCTATGTAGTGCTTTAGCTACAGAGGAAACAAAGGATGTTTTTCCCACACCTGGAGGGCCATGCAATAGTATGGGTGCAAATGATGATATTTGATTATTATGTAGCATGCGAGAAAAGATATCCAAAAATCTATCTTTAACCGAAAACATACCATAGTGTTCTTCGTCTAGGATTTCGCTCATGTTTTGGATGGTGGTATTACTAAGAAACTGACTTGTATCTTCAGTCCAAGGTAGATTTGCAATTAATTCGAGACGTTGTTTACGTGATCTACTTTCATCACTATATCCATTTACTCGGTTAAGTTCATCAAAAATGGTATCTACATATTGACTAGGTAAATACCCCTTAATGCTCTCTAGCTTTTTCCTTAAACTGGTATTATCCATCCTGTTCCTCCTTATCAAAAAGAGCAATGACTTTATGAACTAATTCCGCATGCATAAGGTTATTTAGTTCCGTTTTTATGGTTACTATACCCGTTCTATATTCTCTACGATTGGTAACATCCATTGATATCGTTACACGGTCATCCGTTCCCGTGACTGTATTAAATAAAGAAATTACAAATTTAATACTATCGACATCCATGCTATACTTTATATCGCTTTTTGAAAAACTATCAATGTCAGAACTAAGAATCATTTCATTATAAAACCGTTGCTGTTCTTGCTCGTTAAAAAAAGACAGTAATGCGGGGCTAATAACAGTACTTAGGGGAAAGCCCATATTCAGAGTACTAACCGTTCCATACTTTTTACGTTGTACATAACTATCAAAACTATATTCCGATGTTTTTGAAAAGTTATACTTTTCAATTAGATTGGCAACTTCATTTTTAATGATTTCAATAGGTTCTTCAGATCCATCGACATTAATGATTAAACGCTCTCGTTGCAGAACGATTGTATTGATTCTAACAATAGGTTTTTTTTCGCGATAAAATACCCCGTCACGAAATACTAATCCATGATTTTCGAATTCATGAAACAGCAAATGTGGAATGTTCTGGTCATCCTCTTGACGTATTTTACTAAATGCTTCTTGATGCTCTAAAGCAATATCAAAAGTTTTCACAATTTCATCGACAAAATCTACAATTCGAAATCTCTTCGGCCTAATGGCATCAGGATGGAAATTATAAAACACCTCAGAAGTATAAAACTTGAAACCATTTTGCTTTACAAGACTGTTTAAAATTGCTTCTTGATCAATTTCTATTTCCTCTACATTTCCTTCGATAGCTTCATCAATATCCGCAGCAAAACTATTCTTTCCCATACTATTCTCCTTAAATATTGTCATATAAATAGTTAATAAGCTCAATCATCTCTTTTTGTAAATCAAATGTGGACATATCTATTCCTCGAAATTTCGTCTTTGTATTACCACTGTCAGTGATTTTATAAAACACGCACAATAATTTATCTTGATACTTTTTAGGTAGGAATTTTGCATTTTTAATGAGTAAATAATAGTTTTTATCTCCCAAGTTTATCGAAGTGCGATGATGCTGCAGTTCCTTCAAAAGAATAAGGAGTTCTAGATATGCTTCCCTTTTATTAGCCTTATCTTCTTTTCGAACTTGGAGAAAATATGTAACTACTTGAGTAATTACTGATGTCAATAAGACAGAAACGGCAGTAATAATTGCTACAAGCAACTCACTATTTATACCGTTGTCAATAATCTCTACCTGTATTGGCAAATTAATCCCCTCCTTTATGGTATTATAAACGATTTTGACGCAAAATGAAAGTACTATGTTATTACATGAAAAAATCCAATTAAAATGAGGGGGCAAAACGCTATATGTTTCTAATATTCGGCAAAACGCCACTCAAGTGAGACTATGGGCGGCGTTTCCATATAGATCAAACGGAAAGGAGGTTTCCCGTTGCTGGCCAGTCTGCTGACTGGTCTTTTTTTATGCCATGACGAAGGAGGTTAAAGATGGCAGACGATAAAAAGAACATCGGCCCGGAGGTCGAAAAGCCCGGTGAGACGCCCCAAGAGAAAAAGGCGGGGCCAATCAAGGACACGCCCGCAACACCGGAGCAGCCGGCTCCCGGTGCGGCGGAGGCCCCCGTGGTGGAAGTTGCACCGAAAGTGCCGCCCGATCCCACGGTAGAAAACCAGCCCGAGGAAAAGGCCGCTCCCGCTCCCAAGGTGCTGGATTTCAGCGCCGCAAAAAATAAGGCTCCGGCAAAGGAGGAAACAGCGCCGGAGAAAAAGCCTGACAAGGAACAGGCGGCGGAAAAGCCCAAGCGTGGCCGTCCGGCTAAAACGGACAAGACCGCTCCCGCCGAAAAGCCTAAGCAGCCCCGAGACAAAATGTCCCAAAGTAAAAAAGTTCCCGGCAAGGAGGCTCCCATTCCCCCAAAGACGGAGGCGGCTCCCAAGGAGGCCAAAACTCCCGAAGAGGAGCAGCCTGCCGCTCCCCGTGACGCTACCCGCTCTGCCGAGCCGGAGCAGATCGTCTATATCAATCTGTCCGAGCTGCATCCGTTCAAAAATCATCCTTTCGGTGTCCGTGACGATTCGGAAATGAAAGGACTGGTGGAGTCGGTCAAGGCCAGCGGTGTCAATCAGCCTGCGCTGGTGCGTCCCCGTGAGGACGGCGGCTATGAGATTATTGCGGGCCACCGCCGACAGAAAGCAAGTGAGCTGGCCGGATTTGCCAATATGCCCTGTATCGTCCGCAACATGACGGATGATGAGGCTATCCTTGCCATGACGGATGATAACCTGCGGCACAGAGAAAAAATCCTGCCAACCGAAAAGGCCAATTCTCTGAAAATGCAGGTGGAGGCCATCAAGCACCAAGGCGGCCCCGGTCTGGGTGAGGACGCAGGTAAACGCTCCACCGAGATTGTCGGTGAGCGCAACGGCATGAACTACAAACAGGTACAGCGGTATATCCGCTTGACCGAGCTTGTGCCGGAATTGCAGAAAATGTTGGATGAAAAGGGACTGGCGTTCACTCCCGCTGTGGAGATTTCTTTCATCCGGCCCAAGCATCAGCAGTATATCGCAATTTCTATTGAGGGGCAGCAGTCCACACCCTCGCTGTCGCAGGCCCAGCAGCTCCGCAAGCTGGATAAAGAGGGCAAGCTCAACCCGGATGTGATCGACGGTATTCTGTCACAGGTAAAGAAAAAGGAGGATCGGAACGTGATTATCAATGGCGCAGAACTGGAAAAGTATTTCGGCAAGGATAAATCTCCCCGTGAGATGAAGGATCAGATCATCGCCCTGCTGGACGATTGGAAGGCCAAGCAGCCGCCCGAGCTGGCGAAGCCCCAGAAGAAAACCGAAAAGGCTCTGTAACCTCGAGACAATTTGTCCCGAGGTTTTTCTTTTGGAGGTAGCCAATGGGCGCTATTCTGGAAGCCTACATTACCAACCTTGGTAAATACGCCGAGGGACAGCTCGTAGGCGAAACATTGAAATTCCCAACCACAACGGAGGAGGTGCAGGCGCTTCTAAAGCGCATCGGCGTGGACGGCGTGCGGTATGAGGAGATATTCATAACCAGCTTCGATAGTGATGTGCTGGGGTTGCATGAGCATTTGGGCGAGTACGAAAATATCGACGAGCTGAATTACTTTGCCGCCCTGCTGTCGGAAATGGATCAAAGCGATTTGGAAAAGTTTGAGGCCGTCATAGACGCTGGCGAATATACGGGCAGCGTGAAGGACTTAATCAATCTGACCCAAAATCTTGATTGCTTTGAATTTTATTCCGGTATCCACAGCGAGGAAGATTTGGGCCGTATGTATATCCTCGACTTTGAGGCCATGGCTGTGCCGAAGCATTTGATCGACTATATCGACTATGAGGCGTATGGCCGGGATGTACGGATCAATGACGGCGGCCACTTCGCCCCCGGTGGGTATGTGGCCGATAACCATAGCAGCTTTGTGGAGCTATACACCGGGCGGGATGATATTCCCGACGAACACCGGGTATTCTCCATGCCCAGGCTGTCCATCCGGGAACAGATGGCAGCCTTTAAGGAGGTCATTGACCGTTCCTCGCTGGAGGGTGAGCGCAAGCTGCCAAAACCTGGCCGTGAGGATCGGTAGATACTTCGAGACAATTTGTCCCAAGGAGGTGATGAAAGCTGGTCGATGAGGACATTTCCCGTCGTACAATCGCAATTTCCATGAAAGCAAGCAAACTGACGGCCCGGAGCCTTGCCTATGCACTCCGGGCCGTTGGCCGTAAGATCGCCAAGAAATACCGGGCAAGCAAAACGCCCCACGGTAAACAGAGCGTCAAAAAGCTCATGGCCCACGGCGTTGCTACCAACAGCATAGAGCTTTCAGGCGATACCAAAACCTTTGACCGTGTGGCCCGGAAATGGAATGTTGACTATGCCTTTTATAAGGCGGGGCCGGACAAATATCTGCTGTTCTTCAAGTCGGGACAGGCCGATGCCATCACCGCCTGTTTTTCGGAGTATTCCAAAAAGGTGCTGAATAAGTCTAAGTCCCGGCGTACTCCCATCCGGGAGCAGCTCAAACAGGGCACAGACCAGCTTGCAAAGGATAAGTCCCATAAGAAGGAACGCACGAAAGAGGTGGCACATGAAAACAGATAAAATCCGCAAATTTCTTTTGCCCAATATCCCGTATCTGTTTATCAGCTGGGCCATCCTCAAAATCAGTACGGCCTACCGCATGGCTGCCGGAGCGGATTTTCTCACAAAAGCTATGGGCATCGGCCAGACCATCGCCCCGGCTTTTGCCGATCTTGCGCCGGGGCTGAATCCCGTGGACTGGCTTGTTGGCATTATGGGTGCAGTTGGTTTCCGGCTGCTGATCTACATGAAAAGCAAGAAAGCAAAGAAATTCCGGCGTGACGAGGAGTATGGCTCTGCCCGGTGGAGTGCATAATTTTAAGTGTAAATGACACATACATGGACGCACAGGAGGTTAT
>OGRO01000919.1_pt1 | contig 26796 bp, 26 predicted proteins | sample 1553451 | NCBI WGS metagenome assembly OGRO01 (sample SAMEA2580021, study PRJEB22360) | human gut metagenome | reverse complement strand
CCCCTGCCCAATGACGAGATGAAGGGCCGCATCATCGGCCGCGAGGGCCGCAACATCCGGACGCTGGAGACGCTGACCGGCGCCGATCTCATCATCGACGATACCCCGGAGGCCATTACCGTCTCCTGCTTTGAGCCGGTTCGCCGCGAGGTGGCGCGTCTGGCGCTGGAGAAGCTCATCGCCGACGGCCGCATCCATCCCACCCACATTGAGGAGATGGTGGAGAAGGCCCGCCGCGAGGTGGACGGCGTCATCCGCGCCGAGGGCGAGCGCGCCGTGCTGGAAACCGGCGTCCGCAGCCTGCACCCCGAGCTGCAGAAGCTGCTGGGCCGCCTGCATTACCGCACCAGCTACGGCCAGAACGTGCTGCAGCACTCTATCGAGGTCAGCCACATCGCCGGCATGATGGCCGCCGAGCTGGGTGCCGACGTACAGGCTGCCAAGCGCGCCGGTCTGCTCCACGATATCGGCAAGGCCCTTGACCACGAGTTCGAGGGTACCCATGTGGCGCTGGGCGTGGAGTACGCCCGCAAGTACCGGGAGAAGGAAGACATCATCCACGCCATTCAGGCACACCACGGCGACGTGGAGTGCAAGACGCTGGTGGCCTGTCTGGTACAGGCGGCAGACGCTATTTCCGCCGCACGTCCCGGCGCTCGCCGCGAGAATCTGGAGAACTACATCAAGCGTCTGGAGAAGTTGGAGGAGATCACCGGCACCTATCCCGGCGTGGAGAAGAGCTACGCCATTCAGGCGGGCCGCGAGGTTCGCGTCATGGTCAAGCCTGAGCAGGTGTCCGAGGACGAGATGGTCATTCTGGCACGGGAGCTGGCCAAGCGCATCGAAAACGAGCTGGAGTATCCCGGACAGATCAAGGTCCATGTCCTGCGGGAGACGAAGGTCGTGGAATACGCAAAATAAAGACCCCTATAAGCTCCGGAGCGCGTTGCACTCCGGAGCTTCTTTTGCTATAATACCCTTTAGGTGAAAGAAAGGGAGGTGCCGCGCTGATGAAACGCCTGATCCTGCTGATCCTGCTGCTGGCGGCGGCACTGTCGCTGTCCGGCTGCCTGACCATCGTGGGGGACGACCCTGCGCCGGAGGAGACGACCGAGCCGGTGGATGTGATCGATACCGTGCCGGAGACGGAGGTCTGGACGCGGCAGCACAAGTCTGTCTGGGGCGGTGAGCCGCAGCCGGTCAGCGCCGCGTTCGAGCGCATTTCCGGCGCAGCCGCCCACGGTATGACCACCGGGCAGGAGCTTCTGCTGCTGGACTTTATGGACTGCTACTACCAGTCCGTCTGCAATTTGCAGGTCATCGACCCCGCCGTACTGTTTACCAACCACGACCAGTCCGCCTACCACAGGACGGTCTGGCGCACGCTGGCGGCCATCCGGCGGATGGCGCCTATCGACCTCCACGCCGGGTCGTACAGCTACTCCCTGCGCTGCACGGAGCTGACGCAGGACGGCGACACGGCGGAGCTGACGGTGCTGGAGAGCAGCGTGGTTTACTTTGCCGGCCTGGACGGGCTGCCCTCCGAGCAGTGGAACGTGCAGCACGATTTTCAGCTCCGGCGCATCAGCGGCGACCGCTGGCGCATCGTGACCCACGACTCCGACGACAACCCCTATTACAACGCCGACTATGACGACGATACCGATACCGACCGCAACCTGCCGCTGCTGCTGGCCTGCATCGAGGCGCGGCGGACGGATCCCCGCGAGCCGTGGACGCCCGCCGTCACATGGGATCACGACTACGACCGCGCCGCCGCGCTGGACTATATGCTGACATACAGCGCCAAGCGGAACGATGCTTACAAGGCCTATGACGATGTGGGCGGCAACTGCATGAACTTCGGCTCGCAGGTGCTGACCGCCGGTGGCATCCCCGCCCTCCCCGGCGGCTATGAGGACGGCTGGTTCTACAACAGCAGCCGCAGCGTCTCACTGCCGTGGGTCAATGTGGGCGGCTTCCTCGATCTGGCGGCCGAGCATACCGGCTCCGGCCTTGTGGCGGTGGTGGACGCGCCCTATTTCACCGGCGAGGTGGGGGATATCATCACCATGGGCGTGGAGAAGCCGCGGAACCACACCACCCTGATCTGCGGTGTGCTTACCGATGAGGCCGGGCAGACCGTGGACTATCTATTGTGCTCCAACACCGCCAACCTGCGAAATTACCCGGCCTCCGCGTACTACTATGCCAACCGCCAGCTCACCAAGATACTGGGCTGGAACGACTGACCTCAAAGGAGGAAAAACCATGGAATACCGTATTTTAGCGCTGGGCGACGTGGCCAGCGAGACGGGACTTGCGCTGCTGGAAAAGAAGCTGCGCGCCTTCAAGCGGGAACAGCGCATCGACTTCACCGTGGTCAACGGGGAGAACATCTCCGGCACTGGCCTGACCCGGGCGCAGGCGGAGGATCTGCTGGCCACCGGCGCCGATGTGGTCACGCTGGGCAACCATACCTTCGGCAAGCCCCAGATCGCCCCATTTCTGGACGAGAACCGTTACATCCTGCGCCCTGCCAACTTTACGGGCCGCGCCGCCGGCCGCGGCTGCGCCGTCTATGACTGCGGCGCGTTCTCCGTGGCGGTGCTGGTGCTCATCGGCCGCTGCGTCTTGGATTTCAACGCCGACAACCCCTTTATCACGGCGGATCGTCTGCTGAAGACACTGGACAAGCCCACCTTCACGCTGGTGGAGTTCCACGCGCAGGCCACCAGCGAGAAGCTGGCCATGGCCTACTATCTGGATGGCCGCGTCTCGGCCCTGTGGGGCACCCACACCCATGTGCCCACCGCCGATGCCCGGGTGTTCCCCAAGGGTACCGGCTACGTCACCGATCTGGGCATGACCGGCCCGGTGGAATCCGTGCTGGGCATCCGGCCGGAGCAGTCCATGGAGTTCTTTCTGGGCGGGCAGCCCGGCCGCTATCAGGCGGCGGACGGCCCCTGCGCGGCACAGGGCTGCATTTTTACGTTAAACAGCGACACCGGCCTTTGCACCGGCGTGGAGCGTATAGAGATCAAATAAAAGGAGAAGCTGCATCATGTCTGTGGAAAAAGTAAAAGCCTACCTGGCGCCTTACGGCGTCAATGATCGCATCCGTGAGTTCGACGTGTCCAGCGCTACGGTGGAGCTGGCTGCGCTGGCCGTGGGCGTGGAGGGCGCCCGCATCGCCAAGACCCTGAGCTTCAAGGTAGGGGAGGACCCCATTCTGGTGGTGGCCGCCGGTGACGCCAAGGTGGACAACAGCAAATATAAGCACTTCTTCGGCGCCAAGGCCAAGATGCTCACCGCCGAGGAGGCGGTGGAGCGCATCGGCCACGCCGTAGGCGGCGTGTGTCCCTTTGCCCTGCCCGAGGATGTCAAGACCTATCTGGATGTGTCCCTCAAGCGCTTTGAGACGGTGTTCCCCGCTGTGGGCAGCGCCGCCAGCGCCATTGAGCTGACCTGCGACGAGTTGGAGCGCTGCTGCGGGAAGAACTTTGTCCAGTGGGTGGATGTGTGCAAGGGCTGGCAGGACGAGGAGGCGTGATGGTACGTCTTCTGCACGCCGGGGACTTCCATCTGGACAGTGCCTTCGGCGCCCTGACACCGGAGCAGGCTCGCCAGCGCCGTGCCGAGAGCCGGGAGAGCGTACAGCGTCTGGTGGACTGGGCCAACGACCACGACATACAGCTGATGCTGCTGGCAGGCGACCTCTTTGACGGCGCCGCCATTGGCGGCGATACCGCCCGCCTGCTGGCGGAGGCGCTGGGCAGCTTTCGGGGACAGGTGGTCATCGCCCCCGGCAACCACGATCCCTACACCGCCCGCAGTGCCTACGCCCGTACGCTGTGGCCTGACAATGTGCATATCTTTACAGAGGATCGGATGCAGACCATCCTGTTCCCTCAGTACGGCTGCGCCGTCCACGGCGCCGCCTTTACCGCGCCGGAGGAGACGGAGGATCGGGTGCTGTCCGGCTTCACCGCCCCCGACGACGGACTGGTGCATATCGGCCTGATCCACGGGGAGCTGACCGGCTCGGAAAGCCGCTACCGCCCGCTGACCACCGCTGCAGTGGCCGCATCCGGCCTGCACTATCTGGCGCTGGGTCATGTCCACGGCTGCTCCGGCGTTCTCCGCGCCGGTACCGTGTCATACGGCTACTGCGGCTGTCTGGAGGGCAGGGGCTTTGACGAGCTGGGGGACAAGGGCTTCTTGGCCGGCGAGGTGTCGCCGGAGGGGGCAGCGCTGCAATTCATCCCCTTTGCCCGCCGCCGCTACCGCATCATGGAGGTGGACGTGACGGAGGGCGACCCGGCGGAGACGGCCTTGGCCGCCATCCCGCAGGGGTGGGGCGAGGACGTGTGCCGCATCGTCCTCACCGGCAGCCCCGCCGCGCCGGTGCGTCCGGAGCGGATCGAGACCGCGCTGGCCGGGCGCTTTTACGCCCTGCAGGTACGGGATAAGACCACGGCCCGGCAGGAGCTGTGGGAAAGGTGCGGCGAGGACACCCTGCGGGGCTTGTTCCTCCGAAATTTGCGGGACAGGTGCGGCGATGATCCCCAGTCCCGCCGTCTGATGGAGCAGGCGGCTGCCTTCGGGCTGGCCGCCATCGACGACCGGGAGGTATAGACCATGAAAAAGATCCTGATGATCGGCACCGGCGGCACCATTGCCTCCGAAAAGACGCCCTCCGGCCTGACGCCGGAGCTGACCACGGAGCAGCTGTTGTCCTTTATTCCCGGCATTGCGGCGCTCTGCCATGTGGACTGCCTCCAGCTGTACAGTCTGGACAGCACCAACATCCGGCCGGAGCATTGGCTGGGCATCGCCGCCGCCATTCGTGACCGCTACGACGACTACGACGGCTTTGTCATCGCCCACGGTACCGACACCATGGCCTACACCGCCGCCGCCCTCAGCTATCTGGTGCAGGGCAGCCCCAAGCCCATCGTGCTCACCGGCGCGCAGAAGCCCATCTGGTTTGACGGCACCGACTCCAAGCGCAACCTGACCGATGCGTTTTTGTATGCCTGCCGGGGCTGCGGCGGCGTCCAGATCGTGTTCAACGGCAAGGTGATCCTCGGTACCCGCGCCCGCAAGACCTGCTCCAAGAGCTTCCACGCCTTCTCCAGCGTGAACTACCCCGATCTGGCGGTGGTGCAGGACGGCCACCTGCTGCAATATATGCGCTGCGCCTGCTATCCCCGTCCGCTGTTCTATGATGCGCTGGACAGCCGCGTGGGGCTGCTGAAGCTGATCCCCGGTACGTCCAGCGAGCTGATCGACTTCATGCTGGACCGGCACGATGGCCTCATCATCGAGTCCTTCGGCGTGGGCGGTCTGCCGGAATACGAGGGAACTGATTTTTACGACGCGGTGCGCCGCGGCGTGGAGCGGGGCAAGATCGTGGTCATGACCACGCAGGTACCCAACGAGGGCAGCGACCTGACGGTATACCATGTGGGCGGCCGCCTGAAAAGCACCCTCCGGCTGCTGGAGGCCTACGATATGACCACGGAGTCGGCGGTGGCCAAGCTCATGTGGATCCTGGGGCAGACGCGGGACTTCAACGAGGCGGAGCGCCTGTTCTACCGGCCGGTGGCCCGCGACATCCTGTACGAAAATTGATTTTAACGCAAGAAACGGCACGCCGCAGGCGTGCCGTTTTTGCATACTTTTGCGCCGTTTTTCCCATACTATCCGAAAATGTGCGGGGAGGACGCAAGGCATGAAACAGAATTTTTCCGCCAGAACGACGGCGTTGGACGATGCGCTGGGTGTAGGGCGCTGCTTCGACATGACGGCCCGCGACCTGACCATCGGCGGCCGCCGCGCCCGGCTATGGGTGGTGAACGGCTACGCGCAGGAGGGCGTTTTGGAGCGTATCATTGCCCAGTGGCTGGCGGCGCCCGACCTGTCTGACATGAAAACGCCGGACGCGTTTCTCCGGCGCTTTGTCACTGCCTGCGATGCCGCCGTCTGCCTGAAAAAGGAGGCGGCGGTGCTGGGCGTGTTCTCCGGCAAGACGCTGCTGGTGGTGGACGGCTGGGACGGCGGTATTCTGATGGACGTGAAGCAGTTTCCCACCCGCTCCATCGAGGAGCCGGACACCAGCCGCGTCCTCCGGGGCAGCCACGACGGCTTCGTGGAGAACCTGATGCAGAACGCCGCTCTGCTGCGCCGCCGTATCCGTGACTCCCGCCTGACGCTGGAGCGGGTGCAGCTGGACAACCGCTCCCACACCGATGTGGTGCTGTGCTACATGGACGGGGAGGCCGACCCCAATCTGCTGGCGGAGATACGGGAAAAACTGGAAAATATGCAGGTGGGCTCCATCGCCATGAGCCAGGAATCGGTGGCGGAGGCCCTGTCGCCCCGGCAGTTCTGGAACCCTTTTCCCAAGGTCCGGTATACGGAGCGCCCTGACGTGGCCACGGCCTGCATCATGGAGGGCGACGTGGTGGTGATGGTGGACAACTCCCCGTCGGCGCTGCTGCTGCCCACCACGCTGCTGCGGTTTACCGAGGAGATCAACGACTACTACTTCCCGCCCCTCATTGGATCCTATCTCCAAATCGTCCGCATGGCGGTGCTGCTGCTGACATTGTTTGTCACGCCGGTGTGGTATCTGCTGGTGAAAAACCCCGATACCCTCCACGAGAACCTGCATTTCCTGCTGATACAGGGCGAATACTACGTTCCGCTTATCCTCCAGCTTTTGCTGGTGGAGCTGATCATCGACGTGCTGAAGCTGGCGTCCCTCAACACGCCGGATGTGCTGAGCAACTCCTTCAGCATGATCGGCGCTCTGATCTTGGGGGATTTCGCGGTGCAGGCGCGCTGGCTGGTGCCGGAGGTGCTGGTGTACATGGCCTTCGTGGCCATCGCCAACTACGCCCAGCACAGCTACGAGATGGGCTACGCCACCAAGCTGTGCCGGATGCTGCTGCTGATCCTCGTCTGGCTCTTTGACCTGTGGGGACTGCTCGCCGGTGTGGCGGCCATACTGGTGATGATGGCGGTCACCAAGCCGCTGGTGGGCAAGGGATACCTCTACCCGCTCATCCCCTTTGACGGCAAAAAATTAAAGCGTCTGCTGCACCGCGTCCCCATCCGTAAGGACAACAGCTAAGTGCAAAAGCCATAAAATGCCGGGCTGCTGCTGGCAATTCACCCTGAATTTACACCGCATGACCCACCCCGTTCCGGCACAAAGTAACGCTGTCGCCGGCGACAATTCCACAAAGGGGTGAGACGCTTGTATGAACTGCGTGAAACGCATCGCACAGGCAGCCTCCGCAAAGGCACCGCAAGGCTGCTCGCTCTGGTTTTTTCCCTCTCGCTGTGTCTCCAGCTGGTCTGGGCTGCCCCCGGAGAGCGGACAGTGATCCCGCTGGGCAAGGCCGTGGGCATCAAGCTGTTTGCCGACGGCGCGCTGGTGGTGGGACTGTCGGAGGGCGATCCCTGTCCCGCAAAGGACTGCGGCCTGAAGGAGGGAGACCTGATCCTCTCCATGGGTGACACGAAGATCACCTCTACCGAGCAGGTACGCGCACTCCTGCAGGACAACGGCTGCGAGCCGCTGGTCATGACCGTCCGGCGCAGCAGCCGGACGCTGACCGTCACCGCCGTACCCGTGCAGGGCGTTGACGGCGCGTGGCAGCTGGGGGCGTGGATCCGCGACAGCATGGCCGGTATCGGCACGCTGACCTACTACGACCCGGCCACCGGCAGCTACGGCGCGCTGGGTCACGGCATCACCGACGTGGACACCGCCAAGCTGATGCCGCTGGCCTCCGGCTCCATTATGGAGACCACGGTGAAGGCGGTGAAAAAGGGCGTCAAGGGCGACCCCGGTGAGCTGAAGGGCGACTTCTCCGTCCAGCGTGACGTGGGTACCGTTTCCATCAACAGCGACGGCGGTATCTTCGGCACGGTGGCGGATCCTGATTTCCTCCAGACGGGTACGCCCGTTCCCGTCGCCACAGCCCGTCAGGTAAAGCCCGGCCCTGCCACCATTCTGGCCACCATCTCCGATGATGATACGGCGGAATACACGGTGGAGATCGTCCGGGTGTTCCCCGGCAGCCAGTCCACCCGCAACCTGCTGCTCCGCGTGACGGACCAGCGGCTGCTGGATACTACCGGCGGCATCGTGCAGGGCATGAGCGGCAGCCCCATCCTCCAGAACGGACGGATCGTGGGCGCTGTGACCCATGTGCTGCTGAACGACCCCGCACAGGGCTACGGTATTCTCATGGAGAATATGCTGGCCATGGCGGGATAAAGGAGGGACACGCCTATGCAGTCTCTGCTCATCAAGGACACCACCCGCGCACAGCGTGAGGAGATCGTGCGCCGGGCGCTCAGCGTCTGCGGCGATGGCTGCGACGGCTGTAACGGCTGCGGCAACACCGGCGGCGGCCGTGTGGACAGCATCTATCAGCCGTATATCGACGGTGAGAAGGAGCTGGCGGAGATCAACGCGGCCTACGCCGCCGGGCGCAAGCCGGTGCGGTAAAACGGAAAAGGGGAGCGGTGGGCCATGCCCGCCGCTCCCCTTATTCGTATTTTTACGGCACAGGCCGGTAGGACACCGGCTTGCCGCCCTCAAACGTCACCTGATACCCGGTACCCGGCGCCACCGGATAGTCGTACCGGATGCCGCCGAACCACTGCATCAGCAGCCCGGCGGTGACACCGCCGTGTATGACGCATACTGCGTCCTCGCCTGCATCCAGCACCGGCTGGATGGCCGCCAGATTCCGTGCCAGCACCTGCGGCGCGCTCTCCCCGTGGGGGCAGGCGTTGTGCTCCGCGTCCTGACACCATGTCTGAAACGCCGGGTCATCCTTCAGCTCGGCGTAGCTCTTCATCTCAAAATCGCCGAAGTCCATCTCCCGCAGACCCGGCAGCTGGGTGTGGGGTACGTCGCCGTACAGTGCGCGGATGGTCTGCTCCGTCCGCAGAAGGCCGCTGGTGTAGTACCGTGCCGCCGTGGGGTACACGCCGGTTTTGGCGCGCTCCGCCAGCATCTCCAGCGAATCCGGCAGGACGGGGATATCCGCCGCCCCGTAGTACAGATCATCCCGGCTTCCGGCGGTGTCGCCGTGCCGCAGTAGCGTCAGTTTCATTTCAATACCTCCGTCAGTCCGCAGAATACGCGGGTCACATGGTCAGCCCTGCGGGCCAGCTCCTGCATGAGGGTGCCGTGGCGCTCCCGCCACGCCCGCTCGCCGCCGTCCATGGGTACGATGCCGCCGCTGACCTCCCGGCACACCACCACCGCGTTTTCAAACAGCGGCAGATACCGGGCCATGTCTGCCTCCCGGCGGCTCAGCGCCTCCAAGTGGCAGTAGCATTTCGCGCCCGCACGCGGCTCCGACACCGCCAGATCGCACACGTCGTCCATGGTCAGTCCATAGTGCCGCAGCGCCCATGTCAGCTTGCCCTGAAAAGCCCCGCCGATCACCAATTCCATATCGCTTTACCTCCCTAACGCCAATACCACCGCGCCGCACAGCTCGCCCAGCACCAGACCGAAGCCGGAGATATCGCCGGACATCCCATCAAATTGCCGGAAGCCGTACCACACCGCCAGTCCATAGCCGATGGCCGCCGCCAGCGGGGCGAAGCTGCCCCACAGGACGATGGGCAGCGCGCACGCCGCCGCCAAAAGCGCCGCCGCCACGAAAACCGGCGCGCCGCCCCGCTCCATGGCGCTGTACTGGCTGGTGCTCATGGGCCGCAGCGTCAGCACCGCCATAGCCGCCGATGCCCGGCTGGCCACGGGGATCAGCGCCAGCGGCAGCAGGGGGGCGGCCTCCGTAGATAAAAAGGCGCTCCATTGGGTCATGGCCAGCAGCACCATGCAGATCACCGCGAAGGCCCCGCAGTGGGAGTCCTTCAGGATGCGCCGCCGCGTCTCCAAGTCCCGGCGGGACAGAACGCCGTCGCACACATCCATAAAGCCGTCCAGATGGAGGAAGCCCGTTACCAGCCACGGCGCCGCGGCGCACAGCGCCGCGCCCAGCGGGTGGGGCAGATACCACGCCAGCCACGCGCACAGCGCCCATACCGCGCCCACTACGACGCCTACCAGCGGCAGGCAGGCCAGCATTTTCCGCCGCGCCGTCTCGCTCCATATTTTCTTCGGGCAGGGGATGGCCAAAAACATCCCCCACGCCATGAAAAAGCCGTATACCCAGTCACGCACGGGGCAACTCCCCCTTCCACACATGGGGCAGCCCCATGGTCATCTCACACACCACATCGAATTCCGCCGCCAGTGTCCGGCAGATGTGCGCCAGCCCGCCGACATACGCCGCCGTCCACGGGTCGTAGTCCTCGCCGCCTGCGAAAATGCCGTCGCACACGCACACAAAGTTGGCCGGATGGCGGCTGATGGCCGCAAGCTGCGCGGCTACCCGCCGGGGCGCGTCCATGTCCATATCGCCGCCGTCAAACATCTGGGCCGCCAGACACGCCGTTACGCTGTCAAACAGCACCGTACCCGCCGGGTCGATGGCGGACAGCCCCGCCGTCAGGTCGCGGGCGCGCTCCACCGTGGTGAAGCCCCAGCCGTCCCGGTCGGCGATGTGCCGCCGGATGCGGGCCAGATCCTCGTCGTCGTGGGGCTCCATGGTGGCCCAGTAGTACAGCGGCGCGTTTTCACCCAGCAGCTTGGCGATCCGCTGGGCGGTGCTGCTCTTGCCGCTTTTGCAGCCGCCGATAAACAGAAGTCTCATGTTGCCTCCACGGTAAAGGCGTCCATCGCCCGTATCTCGTCCAGATAGCTGTCCTCAATGGAGGCCTCGTCAAAGGTAGCCATGCCCCGCATCACGCCGCAGGCGCCCTCCAGCACGCGGAACAGCAGGGGACACCCGCTGCCCTCGCCCAGCCGCATCCCCAGATGCAGGCAGGGCGTCAGACCCAGCTCCTCCGCCGCAATGCGGTAGCCCACCTCGTAGGAGTCGTGGGACAGGAACAGGTAGTCCCGTACCGCCGGACACAGCCGTACGGCGCACAGCGCCGCCGCGATGGAGATGAAGCCGTCCACCGCCGCCGGTACCCGCTCATGGGCGCAGCCCAGAAACGCGCCGGTCATGGCGGCGAGATCCAGTCCGCCTACCCCGGCCAGCACGCCGATCACGTCGCTCTTATCCGGGCGGTGCAGCGCCAGCGATTGCCGCAGCACCTCCTTCTTCCGCAGGAAGCCCTCGTCGGTCAGTCCGCCGCCCCGGCCTGTCACGGCCTCCACATCCGCGCCGGTGAGAGCTGCCAGCACCGCCGCCGAGGTGGTGGTGTTGCCGATGCCCATCTCGCCGATGCCCAGCGCCGTTACGCCGTCGGCCTTGGCAAGTGCCGCCTGCTCCATGCCGGCGGCCATGGCCTCCAGCACCTGCCGGCGGGTCATGGCATCCTCACGGACGATGTTGCCGGTGCCGCGCCGTACCTTCCGGTCGAGGATGCCCACCGGCGGCACGTCGCCGTCGATACCCACATCCACCACCGCCACATCGTCGCCGAAGGCCGCCGCCATAGCGGACATACCGGTCTTGCGGAAGGTCATGTTCACCGCCTGCTGCAAGGTCACCGACGGCGGCGTACAGGATACGCCCTCGGCCACCACGCCGTTGTCGGCGGCGAACACCGCCACGCGGCACTTGTCCATGGCGGGGCATACCTGCCCGGTCACGCCTGCCAGCCGGATGGACAGCTCCTCCAGCTGCCCCAGACTGCCCGGCGGCTTGGCCAGCTGTGCCTGCCGCCGCCGCGCCGCGTCCATGGCCGTCTCGTCGGCGGGACGGATGGCCTCGATATATGCCCGCAGTTCCTGCTCTGTCATGCTTATTCCTCCAGATATCCCCGCTGCGCCAGCCAGTCGAGAGACGGCGCGCAGTCCTGATTTTCGATGGTAAAGGTGGCCGCCGGACATTGCGCCAGCAGCGTATCCAGCACCTGCTCCATGGGGATCGTCCCCTGCCCCAGCGGGTCGTGGAGATCCCAATCCCCCAGATTGTTGTGCAGGTGTATGTGCCGCAGCCACGGCGCCATGGGCGCGATCCACGCCAAGGGCGGCGTTTTGCTGGTGGAGGCATTGGCGTGTCCCACGTCCAGACACAGCCCCAGCCGGGGATCGTTCACCTGCCCGGCGATCTGCACCAGCATCTCCGGTCCCGGTTCCATCACGTTCTCCACCGCCAGCACCATGCCCTCCGGCACGTCCGCCAACAGCTCCCGCCAGAACAGCACCGACTGCTCCACGAACCACTCCGGGAAGTATACCAGCGGGATGAAGCCGCCGTGTACCACAAGGCGCGTCACCCCCAGTGCCTGCGCCGTTTCGATGGTCTGGCGGAACCGGTGCAGCGCCGCAGCGCGCACCAGCGGGTCGATGGAGCAGGGGGACAGCTCGGCAAACGGCGCGTGGAGCCATAGATGCCGGACGCCCTCGATCTGCCGGCGCACCATCGCCATGGCGTCCGGCTGCTCCAGCCGGGGCGCCCAGCAGAATTCGGTGATCTCGAAGCCCAGACCACGCGCCCTTGCCATATCCGCGGCGCGGCTGTCCATACCGGACAGGTGCAGCCGCTGCCGCAGCACCCTTCGCTCCATGCGTTCGCCTCCCTGCAAAAAATGTCACAGAGAGAATTATAGCATATCCCGCCGAAAATACAAACCCCAAAACTCCGCGCCCTTCGGGGATTGACGCATTCCGGCGAACACGGTATAATTTTCTTGTATGCGCTAAAATAACAGGGAGGGAGGTGCGACCGTGCGCGACACGTTTTCCGACTGCCATCCGGCGGTGAATTTTCTCTATTTCGCGCTGGTGCTGGCATTTTCCATGTGCCTGATGCACCCCGCCTGTCTTGTGATCTCTCTGACCGGCGCCTGCTGCTACCTGGCAGAGCTTTACGGCCTGCGGGAGCTGGGACGCAGCGCCCGCTGGCTTATCCCCATGGCGCTGCTGGCGGCAGTGGTGAATCCCGCCTTCGTCCATCAGGGCGTTACCATCCTGACCTACCTGCCCTCCGGCAACCCGCTGACGCTGGAGAGCATCCTCTACGGTCTGGCTGCGGCGCTGCTGCTGGCGGCGGTGGTGCTGTGGTTCCGCTGCTTCAGCGCGGTCATGACCTCCGACAAGTTCATCTATCTCTTTGGCCGCATCATCCCGGCGCTGTCGCTGGTGCTGAGCATGACGCTGCGGTTTGTGCCGCGCTTTCGCCGCCAGTTCCGCACGGTGGCGCAGGCCCAGCGCTTTATGGGACGCGACACGGAAAACGGCAGCCTGCTTCAGCGGTGCAAAAACGCCATGAAGGTCTTTTCCATCATGGTCACATGGAGCTTGGAGAGCGCCATCGACACGGCGGACAGTATGCGCAGCCGCGGCTACGGCCAGCCCGGGCGCACCGCCTTTTCCATCTACCGGCTGGATGACCGGGACAGGAGCCTCCTTTTGTGGCTGGGCTTCTGCGGGCTGTATCTGCTGTCCGGCGTGCTGGGCGGCGGCCTGTATTTCCAGTATTACCCCATGCTGCTGGGCGCATCTGCCCGGCCGCTGACCGTCAGCTTTTTCGCGGTGTATCTGCTGCTGTGCCTGACACCCTCCGGGATGTCGTGGGCGGCGCAGCGCCGCTTCCGCCGACTCAAGAAAGGAGGGGCCTGATATGAGCGAGCTGTTTCACCTTTCCAGCTTCGGCTTTACCTATCCGCAGCAGCGCACCCCGGCGCTGACCGATGTGGAGCTGACCATCCGCAGCGGTGAATTCTGGGTGCTGTGCGGCCCCTCCGGCTGCGGCAAATCCACGCTGCTGCGGCAGCTCAAGACCGTCCTCGCACCCCACGGTGTCACCGAGGGGGAGGTATACTTTCAGGGTACGCCCCTGCGGGAGATCCCCCTGCGGCAGCAGGCGGCGGATATCGGCTTCGTCCTCCAGTCGCCGGAGCAGCAGGTGGTGACGGACAAGGTCTGGCACGAGCTGGCCTTCGGCTTGGAGAGTCTGGGCTGCGACACCCCCTCCATCCGCCGCCGTGTGGCGGAGATGGCATCGTTTTTCGGCATTCAGGACTGGTTCCACAAGTCGGTGGAGCAGCTTTCCGGCGGTCAGAAGCAGCTTTTGAGTCTGGCTTCCGTCATGGTCATGCAGCCCAAGGTGCTGATTTTGGACGAGCCCACCAGCCAGCTGGATCCCATCGCCGCCGCCGACTTTCTGCAAACGCTGGGACGCATCAACCGGGAGCTGGGTACCACCATCCTCCTGACGGAGCACCGGCTGGAGGAGGCACTGCCCCTTGCCACCCATGCCGCCGTTTTGGACGGCGGGCGGCTGCTGTGTACCGGCAGCCCCGCCGAGGTGGGACGCGCTCTGCGCAGCCGGGGGCATGAGATGTTCCTCGCCATGCCCGCCGCCATGCGGATCTGGGCCTCGGTGGCAAGCGACGATCCCGCGCCCGTCACCGTCCGGGAGGGACGGGACTTCCTGCACCGCTGGCGGGCAGATCACCCGCTGCTGCCCCTGCCACCGGAGGAACAGCATCGGCGCGGCGGCCCGGTGCTGACGGCGGAGGGTCTGTGGTTCCGCTATGAGCCGGAGGCCCCGGACGTGGTAAAGGGACTGGATCTCACCGTGTATCAGGGGGAGCTGCTGGCGCTGCTGGGCGGAAACGGCGCGGGCAAGACCACCACGCTCCACCTGCTCAGCGGCGCGCTGACGCCCTATCGCGGCGCGGTGCGCCGTGTCGGACGCATGGGTGTACTGCCCCAGGATCCCCGCACGCTGTTTGTGAAAAAGACCGTCCGCGAGGATCTGTACGAGGCCTTTGACGGACAGGGGATACCCGCCGACCTGCGGGAGAAACGGATGGAGCAGGCGGTGGCGCTCTGCCGCCTGACGGCGCTGCTGGACCGCCATCCCTACGACCTGTCCGGCGGCGAGCAGCAGCGTGCCGCCCTGTGTAAGGTGCTGCTCCTTGACCCGGAACTCCTGCTGCTGGACGAGCCTACCAAGGGCTTGGACGCCGAGTTCAAGCAGGAGCTGGCCGCCATCCTCCGCTCCCTGACGGCGGGAGGCGTCACCGTGGTCATGGTCAGCCACGACGTGGAATTCTGCGCCCACTACGCCCACCGCTGCGCCCTGTTTTTCGACGGCACTGTGGTGACGGAGGGCGCGCCCCGGCCGTTTTTCTCCGGCAACAGCTTCTATACCACCTCCGCCGACCGCATGGCGCGGGATATCTGCCCGCAGGCGGTAACGGCGGAGGATGTGATGGCGGTCATCGGCGGCACCGTGCCGCCGGAGCCGGTGCTGGAGCAGGTCTATGCGCCGCTGCCGCCGGTGGCGGAGGAGTCCGCCGCGTGGCAGCCGCCGAGGCTGCCGTGGTGGCGCAGAGCCATCGCCCTTGTGTCGGGGCTGCTGGCGCTGGTCATCTTCTGGCACGCCGCCAAAAACACCGATCTGACGGCGCTGGTGGGCGGCGGCGCTGTGTCCGCCGCCGGCTGGTCGGCACTGTGGGAGTATGCCCTGTTCATCGCGGCGCTGTTCGTCACCGCCGCCGCCATCGGACGGCGCTCGCCGCCGCCGGTACAGGTGCAGACACCGGTGGAGCGGCGAAAGCTCTCCAGGCGGACGAAGGCTGCGGCCGCCCTGATTTTGGCGGGCGTTCCCGCCATATTGTTCGTGGGCAGCTACTACTTCGACGTCAAGAACTACTACCTGATGGCGCTGCTGGTCATGCTGGCCTGTATGCTGCCGTTCTTCATGGTCTTTGAGGGGCGGAAGCCCCAGGCCCGGGAGCTGACCATCATCGCCGTGCTGTGCGCGCTGGGGGTGGCGGCCCGCGCCGCCTTCTTCATGCTGCCGCAGTTCAAGCCGGTGGTGGCGCTGACCATCATCTCCGGCGTGGCCTTCGGCGGTGAGACGGGCTTTCTGGTGGGCGCCATGACCATGCTGGCCAGCAATTTCCTGTTTTCGCAGGGGCCGTGGACGCCCTTCCAGATGTTTGCCGCCGGGATCATCGGCTTTCTGGCGGGCGTCCTGTTCCGCAAGGGCTGGCTCCGCCGCAGCCGCGCCGCCCTGTGCAGCTACGGCGCTATTGCCGCCATTGTCCTCTACGGCGGGCTGATGAACCCCGTCGCCGCCCTGCTGTCCAGCCGGGAATTGAGCTGGCAGGTGCTGATGAGCTACTATATCACCGGCTTCCCCGTGGACTGCGTCCACGCCGCCGCCACCGTGTTTTTCCTGTGGGTGCTGGCGGAGCCGATGCTGGAGAAGCTGGACCGCATCAAAACGAAATACGGCCTTGTGGAATAAGGAAGCCATGCCCGGCGAGCCGGTGAAAAACGCGCCGGAAAGCGGGCTCGGCAGACCGAACAGCACGGAGGCGGATAAGCCCTCCGGAATGCAAAGATGCGATATGAACGGAAACAACAAGCAGATATTTATCGTCATCAGCCAGACGGGTACAGTCCTGTCCCGTATCCTGAAGCACGTCACCGGTGCGGAGTACAACCACGCCTCCCTCAGCCTGTCCCAAGACCTGACGAGGATGTACTCCTTCGGGCGCAGACATCCCTACAACCCCTTCTGGGGCGGCTTCGTCATCGAATCCCCCCACGCAGGGACGTTCCGCCGTTTCTCCAATACTACCGCCGTCATCCTTGCGGTGGAGATCACCGAGGAGCGGTACGCGGCGCTGGAAACGACGCTGGAGACCATGTGGGCGCGGCGGGAGCAGTTTTCCTACAACCTGCTGGGGCTGCTGCTGGCGTTTTTCCGCATCCTCTGGAAGCGGTCGAACTGCTACTACTGCTCGGAATTCGTGGAGGAAATGCTGCTGCAGGCGGAGGTGCGCGGAGCCGGTGAGCTGCGCGCCCGCATCGTCCAGCCCATCCACTTCCTGAAGCTGCCCCACACCCGTCTGTACACCGGGCGGCTGCGGGACTATCCTCACGGCGCGCCGCCGCGATAACGGGGCGGCTGTCGTCTTTCCCCTCTGCACCGCCGTTTCCGCAGACGGCCGGCACATAAACGATGTAAAGCGCCCGCAGCCAGAGGCTGCGGGCGCTTTACCGTATCACGTCTGCAAGGGGGGGTAAGATTGGCTCATCAAGCCAACTGCCCTGTCATCCGAGCCGCCGCTTCCGCCGGGGGAAGACGGCGCACGCCAAGCCGAAGGCGCTGGCGCACAGCAGGGCGTTCCACAGCGGCAGGCCGCCGCTGTCGCCGCTGACGGGACTGCCGGCCTTTCGGAAGGTGACGGTAATGGCATGGCTCCCCATGACATTGGTGAGGGTGTAGGACTTTACCGCACCCACGCTCTTGCCGTCGACCTTGACGCTGGAAACGACATAGCCCTTGTCCGGCGTGATGGTGAGAGCCAGACTTCCGCCCTCCCGGACGCGGACGCTGCCGGAGGGGGAGATCGTGCCGCCCTTCCCGGCGGTCACGGTGATGGTGTAGAAGGTATCCGGTTCGTCATCCTTGCCGGTATAGGTCCAATGGGCATACACCGTGGTGTCTGCGGAGAAGGTAGTGGACGTGGTGATCTTTGTGCCGCCGCTGGCCGCGGTGTACCAACCGTCGAAGTGGTAGCTGCCGATGCGGGAGACGCTGGGCAGAGATGCCAGCTTCTGACCGGTGGTGGTCATGCTGCCCACAGAGGGCGTGCCGCCGTTGCCGTCAAAGGTGACGGTAAACTCGGAGGTGGCGGTATTTGCCTCAAAGATCGCCTTGACCGTGACATCGCCGGCGGGCATGATGAACCGGTTGTCGGTGATGGTCACGCCGCCGCTGACGACCTGCCACGTCTTAAAGTGGTAGCCGGTGTTGGGCGTGGTGCGCAGGGTGATCTCCATTCCCGCTTCCGATGTGGCGGGCGATGCCGTGCCGGTGCCGTTGCCGTCATCCGTGACAGTGACGTTGTACGTCGTCCCGCGCCGCGTCACCAGGGCAAACTGCGGCGCGGAGAGATTACCCGCGCTGTCCTGCGCCTGGAGGGGGAGAACGCTGGTGCTCTGATTGCCGCTCAGTGTGCCGGGGATCTCGAAGCTGCCGTCGCTTCCGGCGTAGACGCTCTCGTTGCGGCCGTAGAGGATCAGGCTGCCCGCATCCGCCGTGCCGGTGATGGTGTACGCGCCGCTGTCTGCGTCGGCATAGAAGAACGGATCGGCGAGTGTGAGCACGGGAGGCGTTTCATCCACGCTCACCAGCAGGAATACGTCGGTCACATCCAGCCCCTTGACGCCGCTGACGCGGAGCATCAGGCTGCCTGTGAACGCGGGAAGGGGGAAGCCGCCCCACGCATCCGGCGTGAGGGGCGCATTGGTATCCATCCGCGTGACCTGGATGCTATCGGCCTCCGCGCAGGTCACGTTGAGGAGACTGGCATCGCCGCCTACATAGGCGTGGTAGACGCCGTGGTCATCCGCCTCGCAGTCCACGCCGTTCACATTGAGGGTGAGGCGCAGCGGCGTGTACTTCGGCAGATATTCGCCGCCGGACTCCTTCTCCGCGCTGTAATACTTTCCGCCTTCAATGACTCTGTAGGCGCGGACGCCGATCTTGTAGGTCTTGTCGGCGGACAGGTTTTCGGCGGGAACAGAGGACGCGCCCGACTCCGAGACCTGCACGGCGTTGCCGCCCACGGTCAGCGCCATATCGAGGGAGGTGGTGTCCTTGTCAAGGTCGTAGCCGTAGCCGGTATCGACCCAATCGGCGCCATCCTGCTGGTAGATCGTCACATGGTAGCCGTCGGCGCCGTCTACCGCGCTCCATTTGGCCCGCATCACCTCGTTGCCCGCAGGGGTCAGATCCACACTGGCAGGGGCGTCGGGCTGGTTGGTGTTGGTATAGGAGATGGGCGTATCAAAGCGCTGGCTGCCGACGGGCATCAGCGCGGTCTCTGTCGACCCGTCCGTAAGGGTGAAGGTCTTTTCCGTCATCAGGAACGAGGTCACATAGTACTCGCCGGTGGGGACCAGCGCGCCGCTGTCGGGAAGGCTGAGGGAAATGTTGTTGGGATCGATCACGGCATCCTCGCTCACGAGATAGGACGTATCGCCCTTGGCGCTGCCCAGATAGGTGCGCAGTACGTAGGTCGTATTTTTGACCGGATACTTCACCTGACCGGAGAGCGTGTAGCCGCTCTGGGACAGAGCCAGCTCCTCAAACGGCGCAACGCTGAAGCCCTCCTCGTCGGAGAAGGTCAGCCCGCCTGCATCGACGGAATAGGTGCCGCCGTCCTTCAGCCGCAGGACGGCCAAGCGGTACGCCTTGCCGTCGTCCTCCGACTTCTTCATGTCGCCGATGCTCGTGGCGTTGATGGCCGCGTCGGGATCCATCTCGCCGTCTTCGGCCAGCCAGTTGATGGGAAGATCGACGCCGTTCTGCGTGACCGACAGGGCGGCCTGAATCTCCGCCTCGGTGACGTTGTTGTCAAAGGCCAGCACGATATACGGCGTCTGCCCCGGGCCGGCGGCGACGGTGATCGCCGCAGAGGATCTGCCGCCCCGACCTGTAAGCATGGCGGGCTCCCCGGCAAGCATCGCCTGACGGGTTTCCGAATCCTCCAGGGACACGGACTGTACGAGAGGCTCAACGCCGTGATCCGCCCAGTTCCATGTGGGCAGGCTCTTGAACCAGCGGAACTCAATGTCCCAGCCGCCGCCTCTTCTGAAGTTGGTATCGATGATATTCGGGAGCAGCACCCACACCCGCGTATCAAAGAGTCCGATGTTCACGCCGACCATCGCGCCGAGGTAGATGTCCACATTCTTGAACGCCTGCTTCATGCCCTCGCTGACGCTGACGCCCCGGATGGGCGCGGTGGTCTGCCCGCCGATAATGAGGTTGATGTTCCCGACATTCGCACCAAAACCGCCAATTAAAGGAAAGTCCTTGGGGATCTGCACCCGGCCCCTGACGATGCCGTTGGCGCCTACGCCGAGGAACACGGTATCCTTTCTGCCATTCACGCCGCCGAAGGCGCCCAGCTCAACGGAGGAATCCAGCACGATGGCGTTGATCGTATTGTTCGGCAGATTCAGCTTCAGCGCCTCCGAGCCGGAGAAGTAGATGCCCTTATAGGTATCATTCCTGTAGCTGCGCTCCTGCCCGTTGAGCTTGAGGGCATAGCCGAAGCTGTCGATGAGCTGGCCGCTCTTGCCCAGACCGACGATGCCCACGTCCGACGCCTTGAGGGAGATCTCGCTGGGGCCGATGACCACATCGCCCCGGGCCTCGATCAGGTGCAGATAGGTACCCGCCAGCGCGCCCCGCAGCTTGATAGGCGGAATGGCAAAGTAGTCGCCGTTCACCGTGGCCGCCAGATCCTTGAAGCCCGCGCCGCCGCCGTTGAGCTGTCCCACGGGAACAGGCGGGATGATGGGGATGCCGGGGCTGGACTTCACAAAGAACCACAGCTCGTCGGGGATCAGCGAGCCGTCCTTCTTGCTGCGCTCCAGCGCCAGCTTGGCCTCTGTCTCGAAGAGGTCGAAGACATTCAGCTCCAGCTCAAAGTCGTAGCGCTCCTCACCCTTGAAGGTATTGACCTCGCCCTCGACCTTCGCAAGCTCCAGTGCCATCAGCTTCGCGGTGTCGAAGCTGCCCTTGGCGTGTACGCCGTTGACCTTGAACTCGTAGGTCTTCCGGCCGCCCACCGTCTTTTCCGTCAAGCCGAAGCCCAGCTTTTCCAGCGAGAAGGCCGCGCCGTTAAAGATGGTCTGGAAGCCGATATTGCCGGCAAAGATCAGGTTGCCCGCGGCGTCCGCCGCCGCCTGCTCCAGCTTCACCGAGGCGTAGGGGATGTCCACAAAGATGATGGCGTCGTTCTTGGCGGGATCAATGTCAAACGAGAAGCCCTTGTTCGTGAGCTTGATCTTCAAATTGCTCTCCGCGCCGCTCTTCGGCTGATAGAACTTGAAGGACGGCGCGTTCAGATGCACGCCCCGCTGCTCCACCGTTCCATCCCGGTGGATGACCAGACTCCCGCCTCTGCCCCATGTGGCGGTGACGGAGGGGGAGAGCAGCGCCGCCCCACCGGTGAAGGTGAATTTCGAGCCGTTCTTGCTCTCGTAGTCACCGTTAATGAAGCCGATGGGAGAGGCGCCGTGTAACATCTTCAGCACCGACAGCGCCGTATTATTCGGCACAGGCTCCACCACCACGCCGTTCCCCTTGGCAAAGACCGCCAGCCGCTGGGCGTAGATGGTGGGATCGACCTTATCCGGCTCTGTGGGCACCTCCGAGGACTTCACCACCAGATCGCGGAAGCCCCAGAGGAAGCGCGAGGAGCTCGGATAGGACTCGTCGTTGCCGAAAACAAGCCCCAAACCGTCCTCGCACACCACCCGGGTGTCGGCGGGGCGGCTGGCCGGCGTCACGCTGACCGTGTCCGGCAGATATACCTTGATGGTGTTGGATTTATTGTGGCTATAGTATGCCGACAGCCCCACAAAGGGGTTGGCCCAGGTGTAGCCGTCCGTATAGACCTCGGTGATGTAGTCGTAGCACCAGTCGCGGCCCTGCGAGAAGCCCGTATATGCGGACACATTTTCCAGCTTGCCGGTGATGACGGAGCTTTCGGTGGAAAGCACCGTCTGTTTATCATAATTATAAACGGTGCGGCCCAGCTTGAGGGCGGGGCTGTCCGCGGCCTTGGGATGCCCCATGGCGGTAAAGCCGCTGAGAGTATAGCCCCAGAAAACGTCCACATCGGTGTTCATCGTCTGAAAAAACGCCCCGCTGTCCTGCACGTTGAGCCGGATATTGTCAACGGATACCATCACGCCCCAGCTCCCGGCGGACAACTCGTTCTCCTTAAGCTGCACCAGCTCATAATACACGGAGGTCGTCCCGCTCACGGTGAGCTTGGTCAGATTGACCGTCAGGTCATAGTCCGCCCTGATGGCCTTTGCCGTGCCGTTGGGCGTCTTGTTCACAAAGGTCAGGCTTTTCAGGCGCAGGCTTGCCGGATGCGAGGTCGCCTTATTGTTATAGCCGTAGCCCGCATAGGTGACAAAGTAGCAGTACGGCGTCTGCCTGTCTGTGGGGTCGGCGCTTTCCGTCGCCGGAGCCGTTGACAGTGTGCCGTCCTTCCGCGCGATCACGCGGATATAGTCGTTTTGCAGCGCAAACGACCCGCTGCTCAGCTTGGTCTGTTTCACAGCGTTGCTTCCTACCGGCTGGATGTCTCCCACATAGGCCAGCGCCTGCGTGGGCAGCGCGCTGAGGAACAGGCATAGTATCAGCAATAGGGATAGTACTTTTTTCATGGTGTATCCTCCTTCTCTCTTTCCTTACTGCGGTTTCTTCGCTTCTCCCGCTCGTGCAGCCGCACACAGGCGATCACCAGCACGACGGCTGCCGCGAAGGCCGCAACGGCCACCAGCACGTAACCGCCTGCGTCCTCGCGCAGCAGCATGGCGCCGAAGGCGCCCTGTGCGGCGGTCTCTCCCCGTTCAATGGCCATGCCCTCCGCCTGTATCAGCGCCGCGAACAGGAGCACACACGCGGCGGACAGCCCGTAGACGCTGCGCCGCTGCCTCCGGCGGGTGTTGTCACGCACCCGTTTTTTGACAAGGGCGACCCGTCTTGCGGTATCGTACATATCGTCTGCAACCTCCTCTCTGTTTTTCTCGACAAGGCGGCTCAAAAAACCTCTTACTTATATAGGTACAAAAAATCGGGAAAACTCTCACCCCGATCGCAAAATTTTTCAAAAAAATTTGAGAGCCGCCAAAAAGCGGCTCTCAAGGAGTGATATTCGGTTATTCCCGCCGGGCAGACCGGGAGACGGAGGGCTTTCCCACCGCGATCAGCAGCACCGGCAGGGCATAGGCAATATACTGCGCCGCACCGCCGTAGGCAATGAGCAGGTTATAGGTGGCGTGGAGGGTGATGGCCGCGCCCAGCAGCCCGCAGGTACCGGCCACCTTCAGCCATGCCCGCTGCCACGCATACGCCAGCCCGCCGCCGACGATCAGACCGCACAGCACGTGCATCGCCCCCGTGCCGAAGCCCCGGAAGAAGATGAAGGAGAAGCGGTCAGCGCCGTTCTGGATGAGGTAGCAGACATTTTCAAAGGTGGCGAAGGCGAGGGCGACTGTTATTGCGGCAGTCTTGATTTTATCCCCCTCCGGCTCGAACACCAGAAGAAAGAACACCAGCGGCAGCAGCTTCATGACCTCCTCCACCACCGGCGCAATCTCCACCGTGGCGGCAAGGGCGTCCGCCTGACACACCGCTGAGAGGAAGGTGTTGATGTAGGCCGAGAGCAGGCACACCCCCATCCCGGCGATGCAGAACAGGAAAAGGCGGAGCTGCCGTCTGCCCATGCACAGGGCGGCCACCAGCAGAGGGGACGCCATGCAGAGAAAAATGTTCTCAATGTAGGTCATGCCGCCACCGCCTTTCCCGTGGCGGGCAGCAGCCCCAGAATGGCCAGCGTCAGCAGTATGTCGCACCAGAAGGCGGGGCTGGCCGGGGAGGTGTTGGGCCAGAAGCAGCCCACCGTCCACAGCAGGTATTCCGCGCCCACAAAGCACAGTACCCCAATGTGGAAGTACCGCATATGCCGCGCCGTATCCGTCTGTCTGCCTGCGTAAACAAGCCCGCGAATGGCGCAGAAGGACAGCACGATCATCATGCCGCACCAGATCAGGTTGGAGAGGATGTCGCCATAGGTGCAGTAGAACACCAGCAGCGGCACACCGACCAGCGGCGATAGCCACGCCTCCCGGCAGCGGAAGGCGCGCTCCTCCGGACTGGCCAGCGTGGCCTGCAGGATCCGCAGGAAGATCACGCTGGCCACCCAGCCGAACTCCGACACATAGAAAACCCGCGGCGTGGTATCAAACAGCAGCAGGTACAGCGTCCAGTAGAGGACGCCCAGTGCAAAGCAGCCGTAAAAGCAGAACAGCAGTAAAAAGGGGGGCTGCCTGCGGCTTTTCCGGTAGGCAACGCCCGAAAGCACCGCGCCTGAGAACGCGGCTAAGAATTGCAGCAGGTTCTCAATCAGCTCCATGCCGCCCCTCGCTTTCCGTGTCCCGCGTGTCCTCCCGGTGCATCTGCCGGAGGCGGAAGCACAAAACCGTCACGCACACGCCGAGAAGAAAGGCAAAAAGCCCAATGACGATATAGCCGAGGGCGGCGCTGCTCCGGAAGATACCGGCGGCCGTTTCAAAGCCGGCATAGTCGTTGATCTGTATCCGTGCGGCGATGCCGGGCATGGCGAGGGACGCCCCTACAAGCAGCGCAAGGCACGCCGCCGCAGCCAGTGCCACGGTGCGCCTGTCGCGCTGCCGCCGGTTCTCCTGCTCTCCTGCGGCGATCCGCCGCTTTGCCTCCGCCACCCGCTCCTCATGACTCCGCATTTGTGATACCCTCCCGTTCCAGCAGCCTGCGCAGGCTCTCTTTCCCGCGATACACCATGTTGGTGATCTGCTTTACCGTCTTTCCTGTGACCTCCGCCGCCTGCGCGTAGCTCATATCCTCAAAATAGGTGAGATACAGGACCTCCCGATAGTCCGGGTTCATTTCTGCCATGCAGAAATGGAGGATGCGGTCCCGCTCCTTTGTCCGGATGACCTCCTCCGCCAGCAGCTGTCCGTCCGGCTCGTCGGTCAGCTCGTCCAGACTGAACAGGCACTTCCGCCTGCTCTTGCGGCGCAGCGCCATGTGCCGTGCCGCCTTGTATAGATACGCCTTGAAGCCGCCGTCCCGGATGCGGGGCTTTTTGGTGAACAGATAGGCAAAAACGTCCAGCATCAGCTCCTCGGCCTCGTGGACATCGTGCAGGTAACCGTCAATGTACAGGGTCAGCGGGTCGCCGTATTTTTTCATCAGGGCGTCCAGCCCCTCGTCGTTGCCGTCTATGTACTGGCGGTATAGGGTCTCGTCGCAAGCCATGCCGTTCACCTCCTCTTTGCGGATACGCCAAATGCAGCAGGAGTAGTCCGCGAATGGGAACCATCTACCACTTTACATCATATATGAATATGGGAGAAAATGCAAGATATTCGGTGAAGAGGTCGAAGAAAAGCCGCCTTGCAGTCCTCTTCGCGGTCTGATGCAAACGCTTTCTATAAAAAACAAAAGCCACCGGTACCTCACGAAGCCGGTGGCTTTGGCAGTGATCGCGTACGAAACGGGAGGGAGCGCACGCAGCAGAAACACCTGCGGCATATTGCTGCTGAGAATATAATGTGCCGCCCCTGTCAAGCAGACAATGCTTATCTTATCCGGAACTCCCCGTCCAGGAGTCACTTCGACATGACACTGGGGGGGGGAGACATGCTTCCCAGATCTGCGACGGGCAGGTGCGTCTTTCTATCGGCATTGAGGATGCCGACGACCTGATTGCTGTCTGGAGCAGGCACTGGCACAGATCTGACCGGTTGCGCCGCATAGTAGAGGAAGCGTTTGTCCTCCTCCGCTTTTGCCTTTAAGACAAGGCCAGGGAATTTTTCTGTATGGACGATAAAAATTCCTCGCACCTCTTGCAAAGCGGAAAGAAATGCAGTATAATTTGACCAAAAGAACTAAAGCGGTCATATTTAAGGGGAGGTGCGGGCTTGGCTTTTACCGATTACGAGACCGAGCAGCTCCGCAAGGCGTTGCTGAAGGAAACGAGGCGTTGTGCTGTCACGCTGGGGATGAAGAAAACCTCCGTGGATCAGCTGACGAAGGCGATCGGCATTGCGAAGGGCTCATTCTATAAATTCTACGAATCCAAGGAGATGCTATTTTTCGCGGTTTTGGAGAACATTCACACCGAGCTTTATGGGGTAGCCGACCGAGCACTGGGCGAGGCTGACAGCTTGCCGCCGTCGGAACGTGCGGCAAAGGCTGTCCTTGCCGTTTGCCGGCGGCTGTCTGATACCGGCGATATGATCTTCATCGAAAACGATGCGAAGCTGCTTTTGCAAAGGCTGCCGGAGGATGTGAAAAACGTCCATTACCACGACGGAGAAACACACATCTGCCAGCTGTTGGAGAAGCACGACCTTGCGCCAAAGCGCGGAGCTTCCCTGGCTGCCGCCACGGTGCGGGGGCTGATTCTCACTGTTTCCCATCGGGAGCAGATTGGGGAACTGTACCCGCAGGTGTTGGAAACGCTGGTGTGCGGCGCTTGCAGGGAGTTATTTGAATAAGCGGAGGGCCGCAGAGATGCGGCCTTTCCAAGGCACGTCGGTTAGCCAACTCTAACCGCGCGGCTGCGCGTGTTGGTTAGATGAATCTAACAATGGAAGGAATGATGGCGTTGCAGTGACGTGGCTAAGTGTGATTTTTTTGAAAAAACCATGATTTTGAAAGAAGGTACGAAAATGATCCAAACAACAGTTCAGGTTTCCGGCATGGCCTGCTCCATGTGCGAGGCCCACATCAACGATACGATTCGCACCGCGTTTCCCGTGGAGAAGGTTTCCTCCTCCCATTCCAAGGGGGAGACGGTGATCCTCTCTCAAGCGCCGCTGGACGAAAACGCCCTCCGCGCCGCCATCGATGCCACCGGCTACACGGTGGGGGAGATCAGCACCGCAGTCTACGAAAAGAAAGGCTTTTTCCGCTTCGGGAAGAAGCATTAAGTGCATTCCGATGCCGCCATCGCGGCCATCGGTTTGACATACACACATCTTACATAGGAGGACAATCATTATGAAAAAAATCGGTTTATTTGCAGCAGGCGTGTTGTTCGGCACGGCGGGTATCAAGCTGCTGGGCAGCAGGGATGCCAAGAAGGTCTACGCCCACACCACCGCCGCCGCGCTGCGTGCCAAGGAGG